>ERZ761602.3831-NODE-3831-length-20502-cov-46.552942_pt1 | contig 20502 bp, 14 predicted proteins | sample MGYA00512165_ERZ761602 | MGnify/ENA primary metagenome ERZ761602 (study PRJEB28899, sample SAMN02445085) | bioreactor sludge metagenome | biome: EBPR sludge; isolation source: Thorneside wastewater treatment plant | place: Australia: Brisbane, Thorneside... | reverse complement strand
CCGACCCGGCCCGCACGAGATGGCCGAGGGCGTTCACGGTCCATCCGTCGTTGTATTGGGGGTTGCCGTCGGCGTCGAGGGTGCCGAAGCGCTCCAACCGCTCGTAGTTCGAGGCGGGGGCGGGGTTGCCGAAGACGTCCACGGAGAGGATTTCGCGCTGCCAGGCCTCCATGCCGACAATGGAGACGGGGTTGCCGTCGGCGTCGTAGTCGGAGAAGCGCTCGATGAACGGCTCGAGCAGCGTCCACGGACCGTAGATCACGTCGGGTTTCACCCCGCCTCCGAAACGCTCGAAGGCGTGGTACATGACCAGCCCGGCGGTTTCCCAAGCGTCGGGAAGGCCGTCCACGTCCACGTCGGCTGGGTCGGTGGGATCGGAATCCGTGCCCGTGCCTGAACCGGGATCGGGGTCTGGATCGGCACCCTCGCCCGAACCCGAACCTGAGCCCGGATCGGCACCTGCGCCAGGATGAGGGTCTGGACCAGGCTCCCCTAAGTTGTCAGGGTCATCGGGATCGAGCGGGTCGCTGCCCTGCAATATCCCCATCTTGTACCCGATCCCGTCGCCGTCGGTGTCGGGATGCCATGGGCTGGTGCCGAGGAGGTATTCCTCGCCGCGGGTGGGGCCGTCCCCGTCCGCGTCCGCGAGACCGTCGGCGGAGGACACCGGGTTCAACCCGGCGGTCGCTTCATACCCGTCGGGGAGCAGGTCGGCGTCGGTGTCGGGGTCCAGAGGGTCGGGATAGACCATCTCCGGGTAGTTGAAATAGCTGTAGAAATCGAAGGGTTCGTATTCCCCGGTGGTCTCGTTGTAGTAGTATTCGGCGTGGGAGTAGGATTGGTACTCGATCCAGACCTCGATCCCTTGGGTCTCGGTGTCGTCGCTCAAGCCATCCCCGTCCGTGTCCCCGTTCGTGCTCGGAGCCCCGCCGGAGGGGGGCACGCTGTTGGAGGAGGGGTCCAAGGGGTTGTGGCCATTGTGGATCTCCCACCAGTCCGATTCGCCGTCGGCATCGGTGTCCGGGTTGTAAGGGTCGGTGAAATAGACCGATATCTCCTCGTGGTCGTGGAGTCCGTCGCCGTCGGTGTCGTAGGGGCCGACGGTGGTCCCACCCCCGGCGGAGTAGCTGTTGGAGGAGGAATCCAGAGGATTGTAGCCGTGGGAGATTTCGTAGCCGTCCGATTCGTTGTCGGCATCCGTGTCCCAGTTGTAGGGGTCGGTGAAATAGACCCAAAACTCCTCTTCGTCGTGCAAGCCGTCCCCGTCGGAGTCCGTGTATCCCGAGCCGAGCCCCGGTGTCGTCGTCGTAGCCGTCGCCGTCCAGATCGGCGGCCCGGCCGACGAAGGCCATCCACGCCGCGAGCAGGATCAGCGACACGAAGCAGCGGAGGAGCGATCTCCCCGAAGCTTGAAGCGGAACCAGTCGAGCGGATTCATGGCGGCTCGCGGGAGAATGTCAGATCGCCCGCCAAGCGACAAGCTTTTTCGGAAAAATTTTTCGCATACGGGAATCCGACCTCCCGGTCCTAGATTTTCAAGGGATGCGCCGCCGGACGATCCGCCGTCTGCCAGGTGGACGGGGCGGGAAACCCGTCCATCTTTCCCCCATGCAGAAGCAGCAGGCGGTGAAAGTGCTGATCGACGGGGCGGCGGGCGATCTCGCCTTCACCTACCTCGTCCCCGAGGGGGTGGAGGCCCTGCCGGGGCAGAGGGTGCGCGTCCCCCTGCGCCAACGCTCCGCCCTCGGCACGGTGACAGGGCTGGAGTGGATCGATCCCGCGGAAGCGGGCTACCGGCTCAAGCCCATCCTCGGGACCGTGGCCGGAGAGCCCTTCCTGACCCCGGGCCTGATGAAGCTGGCCGCGTGGATCGCGGAATTCTACCTGACCCCCGTCGAAGCGGTGATCCGATCAATGTTGCCGAAGCCCTCGCGCGGCGAGGAGGAGAAGCGGAAGACCGCCAAATGCGTCGAGGCGGCGGTTCCCCCCGACGCGGACCTGCTCGCGTCCTTCGGGGCGCGCCAGGCGCGGCAGCGCGAGGCCCTCGAACTGCTGGCGGCTCGCGGGCCGCTCGACTTGCGCGAGATGACCGGGGAGCTCGGCGTCCCGCGCTCCGCCCTCAAGGCGTTGGAGGCGCGTGGCCTCGTCCGCGTCGTGGAGCGCGTCGTGTCGCGCGACCCCTTGAGCGAGGTGGACTATGTCGAGTCCTCCCCCCTCGCCCTGAACGAGGAGCAGTCCGCCGTCCTCGAACGGATCGCCGACGCGTCCCGCCGTGCCGAAGCCGGGGAGTCGGCACGCCCCGTCCTCCTCTTCGGCGTCACCGGCAGCGGCAAGACCGAGGTCTACCTCCAGGCGATCCAGCGGGTCGTCGAGGCCGGAAAAGGGGCCATCGTGCTCGTGCCCGAGATCGCCCTGACCCCGCAGACGGCGGACCGCTTCAAGCAGCGCTTCGCCAAGATCAAGGACCGCGTCGCCATCCTCCACAGCGGCCTCTCCGAGGGCGAGCGGCACGACGAATGGCGCAAGGTGCTCGATCAGAAGGCCCGCATCGTCATCGGGGCGCGCAGCGCCATCTTCTCCCCTGTCGAGAACCTCGGCCTCATCGTCGTGGACGAGGAGCACGAGAACTCCTACAAGCAGGACACCGCCCCCCGCTACCAAGCCCGCGATATCGCGGTGGTGCGCGGCTGGATCGAGGGTTGCCCCGTCGTCCTCGGCAGCGCGACGCCTTCGCTGGAGTCCTGGAACAACGCCGCGACCGGGAAATACGAGCTCACGACGATGCTTCGGCGGGTGGACGACCGCAAGCTGCCCCTCATCCGCGTCGTCGACATGCGCGAGGAGGGGCGCAAGAGCCAGTCGGGGCCGACGATCCTCTCGACGAAGCTGCGGACCGCGATGGAGCGGCGCCTCGCCGACGGCGGGCAGACCATCCTTTTCCTCAACCGCCGGGGCTTCGCCCGCAATATCCTCTGCCCGGAATGCGGCTACGTCGCGACCTGCCGCCATTGCAGCACCACCCTGACCCTGCATCGGCAGGACGACCGGCTCGTCTGCCACATCTGCGGCTTCTCCCAATTGCCGCCGCGCCAGTGCCCCGAGTGCTCCAGCCGCTCCATCGTCAACGCTGGCTACGGCACCGAGCGGGTCGAGGAGGTGTTGCGCCAGGTCTTCCCCGGCGCGAAGATCAGCCGGGTCGACACCGACACGATGCGGAGGAAGGGCCAGCTCCGCAGCACCCTCGACGCCTTCCGCGCGCGCAAGATCGACATCCTCCTCGGCACGCAGATGATCGCGAAGGGCCTCGACTTCCCCAACGTCACCCTCGTCGGGGTGCTCAACGCCGATGTCGGGCTCCACATCCCCGACATCCGCGCCGGGGAGCGCACCTTCCAGCTCCTCGCCCAAGTCGCGGGCCGGGCGGGCCGGGGCGAGCTGGAGGGCGAGGTCGTCGTGCAGACCTACACGCCGCACCACCCCGCGATCCAGTTCGCCCGGCACCATGATTTTGAGGGCTTCGCCGGGCAGGAGCTGGAGCTGCGGAGGCGCTTCGCTCACCCTCCCTTCGCCCACCTCGCCCTTGTCACCTCGCGTTCGACCCACCTGGAGCGCGCCGAGTTCTCCCTGAAAACCCTGCACGCCCGGCTCAAGCGGCATCTGCCCGAGGGCATCACCCTCACGGAGCCGCTCCCCTCCCCGCTGGTGAAGTCCCACGACCAGTGGCGCTTCCAGATCGTCCTGAAATCGACCGGGGCGCGGAGGCTCGCCGCCCACCTCCGCGAAACAATGAAAAGCCTGACCTTTCCCGACGATGTCGTCGTGACCGTCGATATCGACCCCTATTCGATGGCGTGAGGAAGTCCGAAGCTCGAAATCCGAAATCCGAACTGGCAGATGTCCTCCGGCGACCGCTGATCTTCGCTGATTTCCGCTGATCTTTCCGGGCTTGGAAAAAAATCAGCGAGGATCGGTGCCAATCAGCGGTCCCCCGAAGCGGTTTCGGATTTCTGGTTTCGGATTTTTTTTCCGTTTCCACCTCGCCGCTTGTCGCCTACTTTCGCGAGATGTCGCGCCCGATCCCGAAAGCCGCCGGCTGGCTGGCCCTGCTCGTCCTCTCCGCCTCCGGGCTCGCGTGGGAGCCTGCCGGACGCCCCCGCCCCACCTACTTCGGCATCAGCGACGGCGAGGTGCCGGAAGATCCGAGGGAATGGCGCGGCGGGCGCTTCTCCGACTTCCCCGACTGGGATGTCGACGCGGAGCTGCCCAACGACGTCTTCACCTTCGCCCGGCTGCGCTACAACTCGGGCACTTGGATGGGGCAGCGGTCGAAGTGGCTCATCGACTACCCCGACAGCGAGCTGAACTTCTCCTACCGCCTCCAGCAGCTCACCTCCCTGCAGGTCGATCCGAAGGGGGCCATCGTGGACATCGACGCGGAGCAGCTCCGTCACTACCCCTTTGTCTACATGATCGAACCGGGGGACATCTGGATCACCGACGAGGAGGCGAAAATCCTGCGCGACTACCTGCTCAACGGCGGCTTCATCATGGTGGACGATTTCTGGGGCTTCCAGGAATGGAAGAACTTCGAGCGCGCCCTGCGCCAGATCTTTCCCGACCGCGAATGGGTCGAGCTTGAACTCGACCACCCCATCTTCCACATGGTCTTCGACATCGACATCAAACCGCAAATCCCCGCCGTGGGCATGGCGATGATGGGGCGCGAGGAGGGGATCACCTACGAATGGAACAAGCCCGGCTCGGAGACGCCGCACTACCGCGCCGTCCTCGACGACTCGGGCCGCGCCTGCATGGTGATCTGCTTCAACACCGACCTCGGCGACGGATGGGAGGAGGAGGGGACCGACCCTTGGTATTTCCGGGAGTTCTCCGAAAAATACGCCTACCCCCTCGGCATCAACATCGTCTTCTACGCCCTCACCCACTGAGGTATCGCGCCTGGGGCGGGGATTTTCATCGGAGAGGATCGTTGGGAACCGCCCATTTCAGCTTCGCCACCCACACGCGGTTGTCCGCGCCGCGCGCGACGAGGGGGGCGGGGTCGTGGTAGTTCGGGCCGGGGGCCTGCATCCACTCCGTCACCGTGACCCAAGTCTCGTCCGCGCTCACCTCGGTGACGCCGAAGTTCCCCAGCCGCGCCCCGTGCTCCGGCACGAGCACCTGCTCGCTCGCCCGCACGACACGCAGGGTCTCGGGATCGACCCGCGCGATGAAGAGCGGGGCGCGGTGGCGCATGACGTGGTCGTTGTTCGCTCCACGCCGGGTGTAGACGAGGAAGAGGGCGTCGCGGTGCGCCACCCAATGCTGCTGCGTGTTGTAGTTGCCGAGATCCTCGCCGTCGTCGAAGCACCACGCCACCGGCTCGGAGAAACGCTGGCCGTCGTCGGACACGGAGACATAACCGTGGTCGTCATTGCGCAGGGTCAGGAAGAAACGCCCACCCCAGCGGATCAGCGAAGGCTCGTAGAGTCCCCGCTTCACCGGAACGGACAGCTCGTCGCCATGCCCGAGGTAGCGCAGCGTTTCGCCGTCGAAGGCGCAGCGCAGCACCGTCGTCGAATAGGCGGCGTCCTCGCGGCCTTTGAAGTAGATCGGGAGAAGCACGGTGCCGTCCTCCAGATCGACGCGCTGCACACAGCCGGCCCCCGCGTCCTTGAACTTCGGATCGTCGGGCATCGCGAGCGTCTGCCACGGCGACCACGCATTCGCCGCCGGATCGTAGACCGCGTAGGCGCTGCCGCGAGGACGGACCTTCGCGACGGCATTGTTCTCGTAGACCACGGTGTGCCCGATGCCGAGGAGCTTGCCGGAGGCGGCGTGCCATTTCGGCCAGTAGTCGCAGACGGTGATCTCGAGGTCGTCGCGGCCGCCCCAGGAAAAGAGCTGGCGGGCGAAGGAGCCGTGCTCCACCGGAGCGCTCCACGTCTGGCCGAGGTCGGCGCTGCGCATCGTGTTGAGCGCATGGAAGACGTCCGAACCGGAAAGCTCGAGCTTTTGTAGAGTCATCACCGAAAGCGGAAGGGGCGAGGGATTTCCCGGTGCCTGCGGCGGGATGGCCCCGGCACGGGCGTGGACCCAGCAGGATTTGCCGTCGAAACCGCGAGTCGCCACGGTCAGGTCGATCTCGTAGAGCGGATCGGCGGCGCGGAGGGACGGGAGGATCACAAGGCAGGCGAGGAGGGACAGACGCATGGTCAAAGGAAAGCACGCCACCCCACCCCGAGGCCACCCCATTTCGCCCGCAGATGCGCCAATCCGAAGCGACGAAGCCGGAACCGAAAAGGGTTTTGGGACCGCCGATTTGCCCGCCTTTGCCACGACCGGCAAGAAAATCGGTTTGTGAAATCCCCGGCCCAGTCCTTATTTCGCCCACTCATGAGCCAATCCATCCGACTCCACATCCCGGGACCCGTCGAAGTCTCGCCTGCGACCTATGCGGCCATGGCCGCCCCCATGATCGGGCACCGCAGCAAGGACTTCGTCGCCCTCTACGACGCCATCCAGCCCCGCCTCCAGGCCCTGATGGGCACGACCCAGCCCGTCTTCCTCTCCACCTCCTCCGCCTGGGGCGTGATGGAGGGATCGATCCGCAACCTCGCGGCGAAAAAGGTGCTCTGCCTCTGCTCCGGGGCCTTCTCCGACAAGTGGGTCGATGTCGCCCGGCGCTGCGGCAAGGAGGCCGAGGCGCTCCAATACGAATGGGGCGTGCCCGTCGATCCCGCCGATGTCGATGCGAAGCTCGCCACGGGCGAGTTCGACCTCGTCACCTTCATCCACAACGAGACCTCGACCGGGGTGATGAACCCCCTCGCCGAGATCGCCGCCGTGGTGCGGAAATACGACGACGTGCTCCTCGTCACGGACACCGTCTCCAGCTTCTCCGTCGTGCCCATCGAGGTGGACCAGCTTGGCGTCGATGTCCTCCTCACCGGCAGCCAGAAGGCCCTCGCCCTGCCTCCCGGCCTCGCGCTGTTCACCGCGTCGGAGCGCGCCTTCGCCCGCGCCGCGACGATCCACGACCGCGGCTACTACTTCGACTTCCTCGAGTTCAAAGCGAACCACGAGAAGTCCATGACCCCGAGCACGCCCTGCATCGCCACGATCTACGGGCTAAACCACCAGCTCGAAACCATCTTCGCCGAGGGCGTCGAGAACCGCTTCGCCCGCCATGCCAAGCTGAACGCGATGGTCCACGCCTGGGTCGAGAAAAACGGCTTCGAGTTCTTTGCTCCCGAAGGCTACCGCTCGAAGGCCCTCACCTGCATCAAGAACAACAAGGGCATCGACGTGGCCAAGCTTGGGCAGGTCATGCGCAAGGACCACTCCCTCGCCATCGACGGTGGCTACGGCAAGATCAAGGGCACGACCTTCCGCCTGTCCAACATGGGCGACGAGACCGAGGCCACGATCCAGAACCTGCTCGACGCGCTCGACGACGCGTTGACGAAACTGTAGCATGGGCATCCTGCCCATGCCTTCGGCGGGGATGGCGCGGAAGAGCGGCTGACATTCTTTCGCTCTTTCCACCTCTCCCCGCGATGCATGGGCTGGAAGCCCATGCTACTTTCCCGACTCTTTGCCATGACGACGCGCTTCCTCTTCCCCCCGGACTTGGGGCGCGTCGCCGTGAAAATCTGCGGGATCACCCGAGGCGACGAGGCCAACGCCATCGTCGCCGCCGGGGCCAACGCCATCGGGATCAATTTCTGGCCCGGATCGAAGCGTTTCGTTCCCCTCGAAGAAGCGCAGGTCTGGCTGCGTGATCTCGCCGGGACCGTGCCGCACGTCGCCGTGACGGTGAACGCCTCCGACGACGAGCTGCGTCGCATCCACGACAGCGGCGTGATCGACTGGCTCCAGCTCCACGGTGACGAGACGCCTGACAGGGTCGAGTCCCTGACCCGGCAGGGTCTGCCCGTCTTCAAAGCCCTCGGCGTGCGCGACCGGACCATGCTCGAAGCCGCCGCCGACTACGATTCCCCCGCCTTGCTCCTCGACGCCTACGCTCCCGGAGCCTACGGAGGCAGCGGCGAGACGATGGACTGGAGCCTCGGGGCCGAGGCCGTGGTGCGCTGGCCCGAGCGGCAGATCGTCCTCGCCGGAGGGCTGACTCCGGAGAACGTGGCGACCGCGATCCGCCAAGTGCGGCCTGCGGCGGTGGATGTGGCAAGCGGGGTGGAAGCCAGCCCCGGCAGGAAAGATCCGGGGAAAGTGCGGGCGTTTTTGGCAGCGGTGCGGGCGGTCGCCGGGTGAGGGGATTGCGACAACTGCGCAAAGAAAAAGCGCGGCAGGAGGCTGCCGCGCTTTTCACAGTCGGTAAAAGGGTTGGAAACGGAAAGCTCTCAGAGGCTGCCTTTGAGGGCGGACGAGGGCTTGAAGCCGACCGTCTTCGAGGCCGCGATCTTGATGCTCGCGCCCGTCTTCGGGTTGCGACCGGTGCGGGCGGCGCGCTTGCGGACTTCGAAGGTGCCGAAGCCGATCAATTGGACGTTGCCGGACTTTTTAATGCCCTTGGCGATGGAATCAAGAACCGCTTTCACGGCTTCTTCGGCTGCTTTCTTGGAGGTGTCGCCACCAAGCGCTTTTTGGACTGCGTCGATAAGTTCTCCCTTGTTCATCACGGATTAGTAGGTTGAGTGAGGAGGCGAATCTAGCCGTTTTTTGCGGTGGTGTCACCACGAAACCTCCGTAAATCAACGGATTCCGCCTCGTTTGTTCGATCAAATACGAAGAGAAAAATTATTTGGCAAGCTTAATTTTTAGGGTTTTTAAAGGGATTTCAAGCTCCTCCAGAGCCGCCCCTTCCCCATCATGACGACTTTCCCGGTCTGCTCCCACCTCCCGAGGCACCCTGACATTCACCCAAGCGCATGGGTCGCGCCGGGGGCTGCGGTGATGGGCGACGTCGTCCTCGGCGAGTTGGCGAGCGTGTGGTACCAGTGCGTGCTTCGCGCCGATATCCAGCGCATCGTCGTCGGACCCGGCACGAATGTGCAGGACGGGACCATCGTCCACCTCGCCAGCGACCTCGGCACCGTGGTCGGGGCCTACACCACCATCGGGCATCGCGCCCTCCTCCACGCTTGCGAGATCGGCGACGAAGTCCTCGTCGGCATGGGGGCCATCGTCATGGACGGGGCGAAGGTCGGGGACCGCAGCATCGTCGCCGCCGGATCCCTCGTTCCGAAAGGGCGCGAGATCCCGCCCGGCTCGCTCGCCATCGGTTCGCCGGCGAAGGTGGTGCGCGCCCTCGACCTCGACGAGCAGCGCTCGATCCGCGGCTGGGCCGAGAAATATATCCGCGTCGCCGCCGAGCACCGCGCCTTCCTCGCGGCCGGCGGAGGAAACCCGGATTGCCAAGCGGGGAAATCCCCGGCATAGTGCGCCCTCTTGATTCGGCATGATCGGAAAACCCGTGGTCCAGGTGGAAGTGAAGAACGTCCTCGCGACGAGCGCTGGCTCGGCGATCTTCCTCGGCAACGACGAGAAGGTCTTCGTCATCTACGTCGACCACTTCGTCGGCTCGGCCATCAACACCTTCCTCCACGGCACGCCGAAACCGCGCCCGCAGACCCACGACCTCTTCGCCGACGCCCTCACCGCCCTCGGCGCCCGCGTCGAGCGGGTCGTCGTCAACGATTTCTCCGACACCGTCTTCTACGCCCGCCTCATCCTCGTCGCCGAGAACGAGCTGGAGGAGCGCAAGATCGTCGAGATCGACGCCCGCCCCAGCGACAGCATCGCCCTCGCCGTGCAGGCCGGGGCGCCCATCTACGTCGCCGCGCACGTCTGGGAGTCCGTCGAGGACATGTCCGAGGTCCTCAAGAAGATGCAGGACGCCAACGACGAGGGGCTCGGAGGCTTTTCGGAGTGAGCGGCGGACGCCGCCCGCTTTTCGAAGCGGAAAAACGGAAAGGGGGCCGTCAAACGCCCTTCTCTTGAAGCTCCCTGAGTTTCGCCTCGAATCCCGGATGCCGGGAGCGGAAGCCCACTTGCAGCATGGCTTGCATGTCCTTCTGCACCCCTCCGCCAAAGGCATGGGCCAGAGCGGGTCCGAGATAGATGGCGTAGGCGGAGCCGAAAAGCAGCTTGTAGGCGTGGAAGAGCGGATGGCGTTTGAAGTCGGCGAGGGTGACGGCAAAGGTGAAGTCCTTCTCGCCCGCCGCGTAGGTGAAGTGGGTGGAGTCCCCCGGCAAGGAGTTGCCCGCGCCGATCACGCCGATCTCCATGGCGATGACGAGATTCCTGCAATAGTATTTCCGGGCCTTGCCGATGTAGTCTTGCAGCAGCGACTCCAGTTTGCCCGCGTCCGCCGGGTGGAGCGTTTTCAAATGCTCGATCAGGGCCGCGGTCTGCGCGATCCGGCCCATGAAACGCTGCGGGATCTTGTTTCTGGCGTCGTCCTCGTAGTCGTCTGCGGCCCCTTTTGCCGCCGTCTCCGGGTAGGCGGCTAGAGCCTCGCGGATCTCCTTGTCCAACTGGCCGAAATAGAGGGTGGCGAGCCATTTGCTATGCGCCACGGTGTCGGCCCAATTGTCGGCGAACATGCCCAAGGCGTAGTTCAGGACGATGGACAACTCCTCCTGAGCGAGCAGGGGCAGTTTTTTGAACCAAGCCGCCTTGTAGATGATCCGTTCGGCGGTGCTGACGAGGAAGGGGATGTGGAGACCCTGCAAAAACACGACAAACAGGGTGTCGGTGAGCGCGGGGCCGATGCGGTCGTGCCAGTAGTTGAAATCGAGCAAATCCCGGATGCGAGGGTTGTTCTTCAGCACCTTGGCGGCGGTCAGGATGGCGGGTTTTTTCCCCTGCTCCTTCAATGCCTCGCGGATGGCCTGCTCCAGCTCCGGCCCGTGGCTTCTCTTGATCCCGTCGAGACGCGCGGCGAACTCCTCGATGGCTTTGTCGTCGGCGGTCGAGGCGAGCTTGGAAAGTTCGATCTGCAAATCGTTCAGCTCCTCCACCTTGCCCTCCTCGTAGGGTTTCGTCCTCGGCGCTTTTTTGCCGAGGATGGTATGCTGGAGGGCGACGACCTCCTCCTTCGTCAGCGTCGCCTGCTCCTCCCGGGCCGGGAAGATCCTCTGCGCCACCAGTTCGCCCGCCTTGATCTTCCATTCCCGGTTCTTCTCCTGCAAGGTCTCCACCGCCTCCTGGACCTTTCTGACATCGAGCGTCTGGCCGTTGAAGCTGCCCATGATGGCGTCCAGCACGGCCACGATGACCGACTCGGCGTCCCGCAGGATCTGCTCCAGAAGGCTGAAGTCCACCCCGGCGCTGACGTCGCTCACGGCTTTGGGCCGTTTGCGGGTGCCGGTGATCTTGGAGGAGAGGTTGGGCGCCGCCGTGGCGAAGTACTTGATGAGGTTCACCCAAGTCACCCGCAGGAACTTGGCCATGTAGGCCATGCGCTCCTGGGTGATGATCCGACTCCCGGGGATGCCGGCTCTTTTGGCGGCCACCAGCACCCGCTCCACTCCGATGTAGGTGGTGAACGGAATCATCGCGGGGATGACGTGGAGGAAATCCACGCCGAAGGTCTGGAACAAGCCGATGAGCGGGCCGGGGTCGCCGGCGGCGGCCTGCGCGTCGTCGCAGGAGGTCGCCATGAGGAGGGTCATCAAATCGTGGGTGTGCCCGACCGCCTCGATCTCCAGGGCGTCGGCGAACTGCTCGTAGCTCTCCAGCTCGCTGTTTTGCAAGACTCTCTCCACCCGCTCCCGCACGACCGGGTTGTCGCATGTCTCCAGCTCGTGCTGAATGTGGGCGACGATGGCCTCGCGCGACAGGTCGAGATCTTTCGGCAGCAGACGGATGTAGATGACGGTGTAGGCCAGCTTGGTCTCCTTAAACTCGTGGTTGCCGATGGCGGCGTTGCCGAAGGAGGTCAGCGGGAGCTGCGTCGCCGCCGAGAGAAGGGTCAGTTGGAAGATGCTGTCTTCGATCGTCCCTTCCGGGTTCTGGCGGATGTTCCTTTCATTGGCTTCGGCCATTTCCGAGACATGGCTGGCCGTGAGGACGCCTCGCGCCACGCTGGTCAGCCCCATGAGCAGGAGGACGCCGGCGACCGCGGTTTCGAATTCATGGATCGTCTCATCGCGCACCTCCTCGCTGAAGGCCGTCCCCCGGATGAGGTTGAGGGCGGCGGCGAGGTGCATGTTCTCCAAGGGGAATTTGTCCTTGTGCCCGCGCGAGTGGTCCAGCTCCCCGGTGTTGTATGTGGGCAGCCCCAAACCGCGGAAGACCTTCTGCACGACGGAGTCCTTTTTGGCGATCAAGGCGTGCATGGCGTCGGCAAAGCAGAGCACCCCGAGCGCGTCGAGCGCTTGCAGGCCGAGAGGCTCGCGTAGCAGTTTCTCCAACCGCTCGCGGGTGGCTTGTTGCGCTTCGTCCTCCGCAGGGTCCGCCGCCGCGTCGCTTTGCGCGAAAACCAAGTTCCGGCTCAGAAAAAAGGACGCCAGCACCGCGCCGACGGTGGTGCCGACAAAAGCCCTCCGGCCTGAGACCGGGGATGGGCCGAGTACGCCGACGGAGGGGCGTTTTCGAGTTGGAGCGGTTCGCATCGGACGAAGGCCCCTCCTATAGGCCACTTCCAATGGTGGACCAAGGGGAATTCTCGAAGTTCGGAATTGGCAACCGTCTCAGGCACCGCTCAGATACCTCCGAATGAACTCTTCCGATCCGATGGGCTGGGGCTTGTAGCCTGCGTTGGCGAGGGCGGCAAAATGGCGGTCGTCCGTAATGACATAGTCCGCGCCCGCAGTGATCGCGCAGTCGGTGAATTTGTTGTCGTCGGGATCGTCGGCGATGATCTGGAACTGGTACGAGGGCTGCACTTTGATCAGGAGGTCGCCCCGCATCTCCGCCAAGTCCAAGACGCGGTCGAACTGGAGCCATCGTCGCCTGCCGCTGCGCTGGGTGAGTATCTCCTCGTATTCGGCGAGGATGTCATGGCTGAGCGCCCAGCGGAACTTTCGCCGCAACCACGCGGTGAAGATGGCATGCAAGGGATGCCCGGCTTTCGAGGCTTGGATGAAGACGCTCGTGTCGATGCAGACGATCATCCGGCGCGGGAGTCGCGAATGGCCGCCCGGGCCTTGGCAAGGGCTTCGTCGAGACGGTCATATTTTCCCGCCGCCCCATCAGCGGCCATGCCTTCCGAAAATTCGGCCCAAGCGGCCCTGAGTTCCAGTTCCTGGGCCAATTCGTGGAGCGCCGCCACGTCCTCATCCGGCAGTCTCTCGATTTGTTCGATAACATTCCGGCGAAGCACGTCAGGCTTCGGCAGCACGCGCTGGGACGATTGACCGACAACGGGGGACATGTGGCAAAAATACGTCGAAGTCGGAGGATTTGCCAGTCCGCTTTCAGGCGGAGGCGGTTCTTCGCCACCGACCTTGGCACGGGGCGCTCACAGCGCCTCCACCTTCAGCCGGCTTTTCACGGCGCGCCCGCTTTTCCGGTCCATCGCCGTCACCTCGTGCTCGCCCGGCTTCAGGACGAGCCAGCTTTCCCCGTCGATCACCTCGACGGCGAGGCTTTCGCTCGACCACTCGATCTCCTCGCCGCCGCTCCCGGCGATGCGGAGGGGGAACCGCGATCCGCTCGCGGGCAGGTCGGGGTCGATGAAGGCCACGGTGCCCTCCAGCGGGCTGACGATGCGGAAGGGGGGCGGCGCGACCGTCTCCGCGACCGCTTCGAGAAAGGCGTCGTTTTTGAGCGGGTTCGATTCGGCGCGCCACCAGTTCGCGTAGTCGAGGGGGAGGCGGGTGCGGCCCGCCGCGTCGTAGTCGTTGGCTTTCGCGGTTTCGGGAAGGCGGCCCCTGACAAACCACTCTTTCCGCGTCCGCGACTCGGGCAGGGCGAGACCCTCGGGCGGGCGCTTGCCGCTGAGGCGGTCCACCACGGCCTCGACCGCGTTGGCGGGCCGTTCATACCAGCGCGGCTCGCGTCCGCGATGGAGACGGACCATCACCTGGTGGAAGATAGGGGCCGCGCCCATCGCGCCGGAGACGCGTTTGAGGGGCCGGTTGTCGAAGCGTCCCACCCACACCCCGACGGTGTAGTCGGGCGTGTAGCCTACCGTCCAACTGTCGCGGAAATCGGTCGAGGTACCGGTCTTCGCCGCGACGCGGAAGGGCAGGTTCAGCGGGGAGTTCAAACCGAAAGACAGGGCGCGGGCGCGTTCGTCGGAGAGGATGTCGGCGATCAGCCAAGCGGCCTCGGCCTCGAAGACTTGACCCTCTTTCGTCGCCGACCCGACCCTGTCAGGTTCAGATTTCGGATTTCGGATTTCGGATTTTTCCCCGTCGCGAAGAAAGCGGACGGGCCGCCATTGTCCGAGGCGGGCAAGCGTGGCGTAGCCGTTGGCGAGTTCGAGGAGGCGCACCTCGGCGTTCCCGAGGGTGAGCCCGAGTCCGTATTCCGTCGCGGCGGGGGCGAGGCTGGTGAAGCGCAGATCCTTCGCGAGGCAGTCGTGGAGGCGGGTCGGTCCGCCGATCTCGTCGAGCAGCTTCACGGCGGGGACGTTGAGGGAGTTGGCGAGGGCGTGGCGGACGGAGACTGGGCCTTGGAAACGGCGGTCGAAGTTGACAGGCTGGTAGGCCCCGGTCGGGGTGATGTATTCGATGGGGGTGTCGGCGAGCACGGTCGCGGCGGTGGTCCCGCGCTGGAGGGCGAGGAGGTAGGTGAAGGGCTTCAGGGTCGAACCGGCGGAGCGGGGACGCCAAGCCCCGTTGACCTGTCCGGCGGCCGAGCCGAAGAAGGAGCGCGATCCGCTGAGGGCGAGGATTTCGCCTCCGGCGTTCTCGATGACGACGGCGGCGGCCTGAAGGTCGTTCCCTTCCCCGGCCTGATGGGCGAGGCGGGCGAGCTCGGTGGCGACGATGCCCTCCACGGCTTGTTGCAGGTTCAGGTCGAGGGTGGTGCGCAGGGTCGTCCCGATCCTCTGCGCGGCGGCGACGGCTTCGGGTTCCTGCGCGAGGACGAGTTCGGTGAAATGCGGGGCGTGGAAAGTGCGGGCGTGGCCGGGGAGCAGCTTCGGCTCCTCGACGAGGGCGGCGGCGAACTGGGTTTCGTCGATGTAGCCCAGCTCCTTCATCCGTCCGAGGATCCAGAGCTGGCGCCACCGCGCGCCGTCGAGGTTCCTCCACGGGTTCAGTCGGGTGGGTTTGTTCGGGAGCCCGGCGAGGAGGGCGGCTTCGGCGAGGGAGAGGTCGGCGAGGGGCTTGCCGAAGTAGCCCCGCGCTGCGGCGCGCGCGCCGGTGAACTGGTTGCCGTAGGGGAGGCGGTTGAGGTAGGCCGCGAGGATGGCCTCCTTGTCCAGGGTCATCTCCAGGTGGCGGGCGGTGAAGGCCTCGATGAGCTTGGTGCGGAAGTCCCGCCGCCGTGCCGGGGAATGGAGCTTCACGGTCTGCTGGGTGATGGTCGAGGCGCCGGAGACGATTTTGCGGCGCAGCGCCGCGTCGCGCACGGCGCGGGCGATTCCGGGGAAATCGACGCCCCGGTGGGAGAAGAAGCGCGAATCCTCCGCCGCGAGGGTGGCGAGGACGAGTTTCTCCGGGAACTCCGCGAAGGCGGCGGGTTCGTCGGCCCGCAGCTCCCCGTCGAGGAAGCGGCGCACGGGGCGGCCCTCGCGGTCGACGAAGAGCAAGCCCGTCGGCGGGCGCTTCTCCAGTTCCTCCGGCAGCGGGAAGAACCTCGGCGCGAGATGCATCGCGACGAGATAGCCCGCCCCGCCCACGAGAACAAGGGCGAGGAGAAGCCGCCGCGCTCTGGGCCACTTTCCTTTCATCCGGTCCACTATACTCCGTCCCGGCAAACGGGTCTTTCAGGGGACACGCGACGCGCCCGTCAAATCGCCAGCGCGTTCTCCGCGTCACCGAACTTGTCCACCCGCACGCCCATGCGGTCCATGAGGGCGAGGTGGAGGCGGCAGAGCTTGCGGTTCGGGTCTTCGCTGAGGTCGTAGGCTTGGCCGCCCTTGATCGTGCCGCCACCGCCGCCGGCGAGGACGACCGGGAGCTGGCGCGAGTCGTGGGCGTTGCCGTCCATGAGGCTGCTGGTGAGGAGGATCATGCTGTTGTCGAGGAGGGAGCGCTCACCCTCGTCCGTCGCGGCCATCTTCTGGAGGAACTCGGCCCAGAGCTTGACCTGGAATTCGTTGACCTTCTGGTAGTGGGCGAGGCGGGTCTCGTCGTTGGCGTGGTGGGAGAGCTCGTGGATGCCCGAGGTGACGCCGTCGAGGCTGGGGAAGCGCATGTTCGACAGGTCGTTGTTCAGCATGAAGGTGGCGACCCGCGTCCGGTCCATCTGGAAGGCGAGGAGCATGATGTCGAACATGAGGCGCAGGTGGTCCTCTGAACTCGCGGGGATGCCGGAATCGGGCCGCCCGAGGGTCGGGGTCTTCACGCTGGGTTGCCAGCCTTGTCCGTTGGTCTCGGCTTGGCTGATCTTCTCGGCTTGCTCGACGCGTTGCTCGATCTCGCGGACGGAGGAGAGGTATTCGTCGAGCTTCTGGCTGTCGCGCACGCTGAGGCGGCTGCGCAGGCCTTTCGCGTCGTCGAGGACAAGGTCGAGGATGCTCCTGTCGCGCTGGCGCTTGCTGCCGTCGTCAAAAAGCTGATCGAAGGCCTGCTGCGGGAAGATCTCCTTCGGCGAGGGCGTGGTCGGGGTGCTCCAGGAGATGTAGGCTGAGTAGATCGAAGTGAAACCGGAGTCGGTGGAGTAGCTGGGGCGCTCGGTGCCGAGGACGATGCTGGGCACGGGGGTGTGGCGCCCCGTCGTGGCGGCGACGATCTGGTCCATGGTCGTGCCGACCTCGACGTCGGTGGTGGTCTTCTTCACGCGCAGGCCGGAGAGGATGTTCATCTTCGGGTAGTGCCCGCCTTCGCCCTCGACGGTGGTGGGGTTCCAGAGGCCCCTGAAGACGGCGACCTTGTCCTTGAGCGGTTCGAGGGGGCGGAGGGAGTTGGCGAACTGGATCCCGCCTTCGCCCATCGTCGCGCCCCAGTGGTGCGGGTTGACCCCGTTGCCGGTGAAGCACACGGCGAGGCGGCGGGGGGCGGAGCCGGGCTTGGCGGCCTCGGCGCCGAAGGCGGAAAGGGATTCGAACCAAGGAAGCCCGAGGGCGATTCCGGTACCACGGAGGAAACGACGGCGATTCATGGGAAGAGTAAAAGGTGAAAGGTGAAAAGTAAAAGGTCTTGGGGAGATGGCGGTCGGGTGCGGGACTCATACTCTTTACTCCCTACTCTTACCTCTTACTCCCCGACGGATTGAGTAAGGAGTATGAGTAGGGAGTAAGAGGTAAGGAGCTCATCAAGTCAGAGGATCAGGGATTGGTGGCAAGGGCAGGAGCTTCATTGCGGCGGTTGAGGAACTGGCGGCTTTTCACGATCTCGACGACGGCGGCGGAGACTTTGCCCTCGTTGGCTTGGACCGAGACGGAAATCTTGGCGAGAAGCTCCTTGTCGCTGGGGATGACCTGGCGTCCGAGGGCGTAGCCGAGGAGCTTGCGGTTGAACTGCCCGGTGAACTGGCCTTCGTTCTTCACGAGGTAGTCGCGCAGTCCGGCCATGCCTTTGAAGGCGGTGCCGTCGCGCAGTTCGCCAGTGTCGTCGATGGCCGCGCCGCCCTCGTCGTTCGCGCGGAAGCGCCCGATGGGATCGTAGGCTTCGAGGGCGAAGCCGAGCGGGTCGATGCGGTCGTGGCAGACGGAGCAGGCTTGGTCCTGTCGGTGCTTCATGAGGGCTTCGCGCAGAGAGGCGGGCTTGAGCCCCTCTTCCTCCTTCAGCTCGGGCACGTTCGGCGGCGGGGGAGGGGAGGAATGCCCGAGGACGACGGCGTAGAGGTAGTCGCCGCGCAGGACGGGGCTGGTGCGGTCGGGCCGCGAGGTCTTCGTCAGGATCGCGCCCATGCCGAGGAGGCCGCCACGGTGGTGGCCGGAGACCTTCACCTCGCGGAACTCGGGTCCCGCCACGCCGGGCACGCCGTAGAAATTCGCGAGCCGTTCGTTGAGGAAGCTCGTCTCTCCCGCGACGATGTCCATGACGCGGCGGTCCTCGCTGAAGAGGCGGGTGAAAAACTCGACGACCTCGCGCTGCATGTCGGCGCGTAGCGCGGGGGTCATCTCGGGGAATTTCGCGGTGTCGATCCCGTCATGCTCCTCGAAGCCGGAGAACTTCAGCCATTGTCCCGCGAACTCCTCGGCGAGGGCGGCGGCGCGGCGGTCCTTCAGCATCCGCTTGGTTTGGGCTTCGAGGATTTCGGGTTTCAGGAGGCTGCCGTCCGCGGCGGCCTTTCGCAACTCCCAGTCCGGCATCGAGGCCCAGAGGAAGTAGCTGAGGCGCGAGGCGAGCTCCCACGCGGTGAGGGGCAGGTCGCCGCCTCCGGGGGCGTTGGTCAGGCTTTCCGCCGTCGGCAGGGTCTCGGCTTTGAAGAGGAAATGCGGCGAGACGAGCACGCGCACGACGCCCTCGCGAGCGGCCGATTCGCGGTCGAGGCCCTTCGCCAAGCCCTCGTGGTAGAAGGCGGAGAGGGCTTCCTTCTCCGCTCCGGCGAGGGGACGGCGCCAGGCTCGCTCCGCGAAGCGGTGGAGATGCGCGGTCACGGCCCCGTCGTATTCCTTCCGCTGCCCTTCGTTCAACTCGCGCGGGGCGACGAGGCGCCAGTCCTTCCGCATCGCCGCGAGGGTGGCTTTGTCCTTCTCGCCGAGGAGGTCGCCGAGCTGTTCGTCGCTGAAGTAGTAGACGGTGTAGTTGGGCGTGTTGCGATGGAGGTTCCTCGCCACCGCCTCCAGCCGTCGCTCGAACATGTCGGGGAAGGCCTGCTTCATCACGTTGAACTCGCCCATGGTGCGCCGCGCCGCCTCGGTCTGGATCTTCCAGATGGTAAGCACGCCGGGCAGTGCCTGGGTGAGGTCGCGCGGTTTCCCCGTGGCCATCGTCCACTGGATCGTGGCCTCGTCCACTTCGGCGTTCTGAGAGTCCAGCCGCGTCTCGGCGCGGACGGAGACGGCACCGTCGGGCAGAGGCAACGTGACGACCCTCGGCGCGGCTGCGGCGAGGACCTGCGGCTCGATCTGGCGGTCGGGCTGGGGATGCTTGCCGAAGAGGGCGCGGGCCGCCTCCAGCTCCTCCGCCCGCTTTTTCAAGCCCTCCGCGTTGGCCGGGGGCGGGGTCGCGGCGAGCTCCTGGCGGATCGACTCGATCCGTTTGCCGAGCCAGTCGTAGTAGTTCACGCCACCTTTTTCGAGCTTCACGTCGATCTTGGTGACGAGGGCGATGTCGCCCTTGTTCCCGTCTCCCACGTCGCCGAAGCAGAGATGGACCTGTTTGTGGCCTTTCACCTCGGCCTGCATCGGGTAGGGCCGGATGCCGTCGGAGTCCTGCTGCCGACGTTGCACGCCGCTGCCGGGCTTCTGCGGATTGTTCCACGAGAGCAGGTCGGCCTCGATTTCGGCTACGCGTCCGGCCACGGCGGGCGGGACTTCCCCCGGCTTCGCCTCGTCGGGTCCGGGCAGCTCGCGCCAAGGCACGCGGACGAGGTCGAGGTAGCGCGACTTCGGCTCGGTCGCGTTGACAAGATTCCACCAGTTTTGCAGGAAGGGCAGGACCAGCCCGGTCTCCTTGGCGAGGGCGTCGAGCGGGGTCTGGAAATGGCGGTGCTTCCAGCAAGCGAGGAGGTAGTCGCCCTCGCGCATGTCGTCGGTGTCGCCCGGCAGATGCGGCGCGGCCTTCTGCTGGTACCAGACGTAGAGACCCTGCTCGGCCTGGGCCTTGACCTGCTCGGGGCCGCGCAGGCCGACGCGGTGCTCGTGGAAGACGATGCCCGTGCCTGGCAGGACCGTGGCGTGGTCGGCGAACTGCCTCGCCGCGTTGAAATACTTGTCGAGGGCGGCGGGGCTGAGGAAAAGCACGTCGCCCGTGTTGGAGAAGCCCTCGCCCCCGCCCCCGTCGGTCTGGAACTCCTGCGCGAGGCCGTAGTCGCGACCGGCGAGGTCGCGGAGGGTGCGGGCGTATTCCGCGTTGGTGAGGCGGCGCATCGTCACCGGGCCGGGATCGCCCGAGTTCGCCGCCGCGAGGGAGTCGAGCGCGTGTTCGACCCAATCGGAAAGAGCCGTCTCCTCCTCCGGCGTCAGGGGTTCGGACTTCGGCGGCGGCATCTCCCCGCTCGCGACGGTGTCGAGGACGCGCTCCCACAGTTCGTGCTCCTCGGCCATCTTCGGATCGGCGGCGAGGGCCTTCAGGTCGATCCCGCCCTTCGTTTCCTCCCCGCCGTGGCAGGAGTAGCACTTCGCGCTCAGGAGCGGCTCGACCGCCTTCCACTCGGGCGCGGCGGCGGTGGCCTCGGCGGCGAAGGCGAGGGAGATCGAAGCGAGGCGGATGGAGGCTCGACGCATGGGCGGATTCGCAAAAAGGTAAAAAAGCTAGGGTCTTTCCTAGATTAGGGGTGAATTGAGGAGGCTTTCCTTGAGTATCAGCA
>ERZ761602.3830-NODE-3830-length-20506-cov-5.554252_pt1 | contig 20506 bp, 19 predicted proteins | sample MGYA00512165_ERZ761602 | MGnify/ENA primary metagenome ERZ761602 (study PRJEB28899, sample SAMN02445085) | bioreactor sludge metagenome | biome: EBPR sludge; isolation source: Thorneside wastewater treatment plant | place: Australia: Brisbane, Thorneside... | reverse complement strand
AATATGAATTAAGAAAGATATTAAAATCGTATGGCTATTCCGGGGACACCAAACAATCCGGGGCTTTAATCACCCAAAACGGTGGCTACGCAGAAGCATTTCTTACATATATCGGCGCCAAGGTAATTCATTCCTACGATTATTCCTCCTACGAGGGCGCAACCCACCTTCATGATATGAACACGGAAATATCAGCAGACTTATACAACAAGTATACGGTTCTTCTGGACGGAGGTTCACTCGAACACATTTTCAATTTCCCGATCGCCATTAAAAATTGCATGGAAATGTTAAGAACAGGCGGTCATTTTCTCGGAATTACCCCCGCAAACAACTTCATGGGTCACGGTTTGTATCAATTCAGCCCGGAACTTTATTACAATATTTTTACACCACAAAATGGGTTCAAGCTGATGAAGATCATTGCCTTCGAAGACAAACCTGGCGCAACATGGTACCTTGTCAAAGACCCAAAAGAAGTAAAAAAACGGATTCAGGTGGTAAATAGACGACCGATTTATTTGTTAATCATAGCCCAGAAGACAGCTAGGGCTTCCATTTTTGATACTACGCCGCAGCAAAGTGACTATGTGACTGCATGGAATCAAGATCAAAGGGAAAGCAACACCGAATCACAGAATGGATTAAACAGGCCGCAACTGGCAGCCTGGATAAAGAGAAATCTCCCGTTTTTCATGGTATCCATGATCAAAACCATTATGATAGGTGCCGGTTTTAATAAGCGATATTTCGAACCGTTCAACCCATTATCCCCTTTAGAATGGACCAAGAATTAACTTTCCCATTTTCAAAATTTTTAATAAAGAGGCTATCTTCCCTTCATCAAATACAGAACCCGTTCCGAACCAGCGACTGTGGTTTTCTCGCGAATATCGAAATATTCGCCAAACCATCTTTCAAACCCTTCAATCGTATATTGGTCAAAAATATCCTCCCGGGAAGCCAGTAATTTTTGCGTTTGCGAATCGGACTTTGGTACAAACTCAATCGCGAGCCATTTTCCAAGTCCGTGGAAGAATTCTGCTACCTGCAATAGGGGCACATTATTTGAAATAGCCAGGTGGTGAATGAGCGCAAGGGCAAAAACCATATCCGCAGGCGCGCGTGAAGTCAATGAATCGCGTTCGTGGTTGTTCCATCCCATGAACGGGCTGGGGTTGGTCAAATCCATGACCAGCGGCAGGATATATTTTTCCTTGGCGGTTTTGGCTTGTCGGTAATTTTTTTCGACCGCGGCTGGATCGATATCAAAGGAGACCGAGGGAATTCCCTTGCCTGCGGCAATGCGCGTGAAGACACCAGTATTCGCCCCCATATCCCAGACCGAAGTTGGGCTGATCTTCTCAACCCAATCATTCAGAATCCTCTTTTTTTCTTCGAACGCAGAATCGGAATAATTGGTAAAGGTGTAGTATTCGCCCCAATCTGTGCCAACCGGCTTCCAGTCGAAGGCTTGAACCGTGTTCTTCAGGTTTTCGATCAACCCGATCAGGGCTTGTTGACTCATCCCGTTTGTCCGGGCTTTGACTTTCTCTCCTGCGTATCGCGCCTGGGCCTTAGCATGCCAATGGATGTGGGTCGCCAACCCAAAATTGAAGCGTGTGGCAGTCGGAAGCAGGCGGCTCGCAATATCGAGAGGGACTCCATCGATATGTATGCGGAGCAATTGGGAAAGGCGGACATCGACCTTGGACATTAATGCCAATGGTGCTAGAAAATGCTGGCAAAACTGTCTATATGCCACCCAAGGCGCACCCTCGCTGTACGCCTCAAAAGAAAGTGTATCGATCAAGCATGCCTTGCCCTCATGGAACTGGATATTGTAGGCACTAGCGTCCTTAAGGGACATGCCGTGCTTCATCGCGCGGCGTTGAATGGACAAGGTTGCCAGGGCGGCATCCTTCAACTGAGAAAAAGACCATTCGTAAGGATAGGAAATGAAGTTGACCTTCTGTGGGCGGATAACCTTATAGGCTTGAGCCAAGTCTTCCGCCTGTTCATCAACCTCTTCGTGCCGAACAAGCAACCCGGCTTTCACCAGATTGTCATAGAGACCAGACTCCATAAGAAGGGAATAGTCCGCCCTATATTTTTGGTTGACCTGTCGGTACAAGATTCCCCCACGGGAGAACAGGAAACCGCTCGGGTCGCGAAACGAGGCGCGGCTCCGCTCAGTTGTCGCCATTTTCCTCGCCATCCACGGTATCTTCATCATTTGAAGGCTTTCCACCAAACAGTTTCTTGATTTTCGACCATTGTGAGCGGATAATAACGCCTGCACCGAGAATCGCTGCAATGACCATTTGCAGAATGATACTGCCCGAGCCGGGGTCAAGATAGAAATCAGGGGAAAAGGGGAAGGAAGAAAAAATCATATGAGCTGCTTTCTTTGGAGATTGGATTAAGAAGTCAAGACGGCTATTGTATTTCAGTGCAGCGATGCGGTCAATAAAGCCCCGTCCACCGGGGCTTTACAAATTTCTCAGTTGATTGTTGGACGATCGTCCACTTCAACCTTTGAAAAAATTGGATATAAAGAACCAGATATTTGCCGGGCGTTCTGCAAGCCGGCGCATAAAATAGGGATACCAATGCGTTCCAAAGGGAACGTAAACACGCACCAAATATCCTTCTTTGACGAGGGACTCTTGCAAATCGCGCCGGATGCCGTAAAGCATCTGGAACTCCATCCCTGTTTTTGGCAGCCCGATCTTTTCGGCGTAATTCTTTGCAAAAAGGATTCTTCTCTCGTCGTGCGTTGCAATGGCGGGAATCGGAGGGAAACGCCCATCTTCACTGAGGTTTGAATTTTGCGCTAATGAAGCGTCCAGCATGATCTTGGTGATCAGGTCAAAATTCGCGTCCACATCCGCTTTTTTGGGGAAGGCTTTATCGGGTGGCTCGTTATAAGCGCCTTTTACGCTCCGGATTCGAATGCCGTCTTGAAGCAGCCGCCGTGTATCTGCTTCGGATCGGAACAGGTAGGACTGGATCACCATACCGTGATTCTCGTAAGCTTTTTCACGCATCAGGTAATGCAGGTTGATCGTCTTGTCTGTATAAGGCGTATCTTCCATATCCACTCTGATGAACGTCCCAGCCGCCCTGGCACGGGACAAAACCCGCTCAAGGTTCTCGGCACACAGACTTTCGTCCAACCCCATACCGATCTGGGTCAGCTTTATAGACACATTGCTTCTCAAGCCTGGTTCTGCGCCAATCGCATCCAGCGTTGCAAAGATATCTTCTGCGGCTTGCTGCGCCTCCTCGGGAGCGCTGGTATGTTCGCCGAGGTGGTCAAGCGTGGCATTGATGCCTTTTGAATTCAAGTCACGCACAGCTTTTAACGCGTCTGCCAGATTCGTTCCCGCTACAAACCGGGAAGCCGTCCGCCAGGCAAACCCCCAACCGGTGATCAACCGCTGCGCCCAGGCAGCTTTGGAAAGGTAAATGAAGAATGAACGGAGCATATCCATCCTTTTACTGATAGGGTGTCTTTCGGTTTATTCTAGCACAGCCCACCCCGTTCGGTATGTTATACTTTTTCCGTGATATTTGTCATGAATCAAGTCATCGGAGGCAAAGCACTAGCGTGAGAAACCGCAACACCAATACCATCCTGCGCGGCGTTTCCATTCTGTTTCTGATCGGCGCCTTCGTCATCACTGTCATCTCGTTGATCGCCTACAGCCGCCAGCGGACGGGATATCCGTCTGGGATGTCAATTGCAGGGGTGCCCGTCGACGGACTCGTCCCTGCCGAAGCCTCGCAACGCCTGCTTGAAGTGTACACTTCCCCGATCGAGGTCCACTATGGCGAAGCGATCTTTCATATCGACCCTGGAGCCGTCGGTTTCATCGTGGATATCGACACAATGCTCGCCGCCGCGGACCTTTCACGCACGGGCGGATCCTTCTGGGGTGGATTTTGGGATTATCTCTGGAACCGTACCCCGCCATCGACTGAGATTCCGCTCAGCGCATCGATCTCGGAGGAACGCTTGCGTGAGTTTCTGCAAAATGAGATTTCATCCCGTTATGATACGCCCCCCGCGCCCGCGCAGCCAATTCCCGGCGGGACCTCGTTCCTTCCCGGTGCTCCCGGGCAGACTCTCGACCTGGACCGTGCCGTACTGATCATTACGAATGCCCTGCGTTCCCCAGTCGACCGTTCCGTAGCGCTTACTTTTAACCAGACCACTGCCACCCGCCCCACCGCCGATAATCTCGCGATCCTGCTCAAACAGATCGTAACCGTTTCAGACTTCGACGGGTTGCTTGGTTTTTACCTGATGGACTTGCAGACCGGGCAGGAGATCCACTTCGCAATCAACAACAAACAGGAAATCTCCGTGGAGCCGGATATTGCCTTCACAGCATCCAGCACGATCAAACTCCCGATCCTGACTTCCTATCTGATCAACCGTGGAACAGAACTTGACGCGCAAACCGTCGATGTAATCACGCGCGTCTTCCGCATTTCAGACAATTCCGCCACAGACCTGATCCTCGAACGCATCGACCCCAGCAACGGACCTGTCATAGTTACCCAAAACATGGAAGCCATCGGGCTGACAAGTACCTATATCAGTGGTATGTTCTTCTTGGGTGCGCCAAACCTCATCCCGGGTAAGGTCACCCCTGGCAATTCCCGCACAGATATCTTCACCGATCCCGACCCGTATTCGCAGACCACCCCTTCCGAGATGGGTGTCCTTCTTGCAGACATCTACCAATGCGTTCAAACCGGCGGAGGTGCTCTCATCGCTGCGTTTCCAGGGCGGGTCACACAAGCAACCTGCCAGTCCATCATCGATTTTCTCGCGCTCGATAAATTCGGGGCATTGATTCAGGGCGGAGTCCCGGATGGGACTCTTGTTCCACATAAACACGGCTTCGTCCTCTCGCGCGACGGCGTCATGCATGACATCAGTGATGTGGGCATTGTTTATTCGCCCGGCGGCAATTTCGTCCTGTCCATTTACACGTACCATCCCGTTCAAAACGTATGGGATGTCACCAATCCGTTGGTCGTAAATTTGACCCAAGCGGTCTACAACTACTTCAACGTATCAACGCAATGACCAGACAACCCGTTTTCTGCCGTAAAGCAAAAACGGGTTGTTTTTTCACACATCGTATATAATTCGCCCCATGAGCGCATCGCTGGGACTTTACAGACTTGGTCAGATAGACCGCCAAATCGACCGCGCCCGGTCGCGCCTTGAAGTCATTCAAAAGACGCTCGACAACGACAAAGAGATGCGGGCAGCCCGGGAACGGTCCGAGAAGACCACTGAAGAGCATTTGCGCGCACAACACAGCCTGAAAAACGCCGAGGCTGAGGCCGATGGATTGAAGATCAAGATCGAACAGGCTGAGGCGAGTCTTTATGGCGGCTCTATCAAGAATCCCAAAGAATTACAGGACCTGCAAAAAGAAATCGCTTCGCTCAAGAAACATCAGACAACTCTTGAAGAACGCGAGTTGGAATCGATGTTCAAAGTCGAAACGACGGGTACAGAACGAGACAAAGCAAAGATCGATCTTGAGCTCGTCCAGGCAAGGCTCGGGAACGAACACAAGAAATTGATCGAAGAACAAGCCGGACTCATGAAGCAGATGGAAAGCCTCGGGCAGGAACGCGAAGCCGCGCTTGCCCCCATCGAAAGTTCGATGCTCATTATTTATGAAGACCTCCGCAGCCAGAAACGCGGCGTGGCAGTCACCGAAGTGGACGACGGTGCCTGCGCATCTTGCGGCACGACCATCAATGCGGCGCTCCAGCAAAACGCCCGCTCGCAGAAACACCTGGCGCACTGCCCGTCCTGTGGGCGCATCCTGTTCGCGAATTAGACGATTGATATGTTCTTCGCCAATCTCGAACCCATCTCCTTCATAACCGGTTTCCTGACAGCGACCATCCTTTGGTTCGTCGTTACCCGTTTGCGTCCATTGATCGACGAGATGCGCCAGATATGGAAGGAACAGCGCGAACTGGCACAATCCCGCAAAACAAATACGGTCGAGGAAAATCACCGCCGCCTCACACTGCGGCGCGCACAGGGGATGCATCTCGCCGCCCAACTCTTCGCATTGGACGATATTCTTCAAGAGCCATCCGTGCTCACCCCCCCGGCACCGGTTGCTCCAGGCGCAGCCGTACGCTTCGAGAATGTCGTTACGCAGACCCTGCCCTACCTGCCCTCCTGGCCTGAGCTTGCAGCCATCTACCAACCGCATACCTTGACGCTGCCGCAAGCCTTGGCGGGCGGTGCGAACCTCGTCATCATCGGGCAAGCCGGAATGGGCAAGACTGTTGCCCTGGCTCATCTCGCCAGCCTTGCCGCAAACCGCAGTGAAAAACTCGGTAAACATCAGGACGCCGTCCCCTTCCACATCCACGTTGCAAATTTACAACTCCCGGTAAAAGACCCGAAAAATATTCTAAACCCGATCATCGAGACAGTCGCAGAAAACGCCCCGGTATTCGATGCAGGCAAGATACCGGCTTTCGTACAAAATGCCTTTCACAGCGGCAAGGCTCTCCTTTTGGTGGACGGCTTCGACGAAATCACACCTGACGGACAAAACCTCGTATCCGATTTCTTCAAAACGCTGCTCAACGAAAACCCCGACATTCAAATCGTAACCACCGGCACACCGGAACATCTGGACGGACTTATCATGCTGGGGTTCGTCCCGCTCTCGCTATCCGCCTGGAACGAAAAATCGAATTCCAAATTCATCACGCAATGGGGGGAATTGTGGATGCGCACCATTGCGCTGGAAGCCTGGGCACAAACCGGACCTGGACAAGTAGACCCGCTTCTCGTCAACTCCTGGCTTGGCTCTGTTTCAGGGAGTTTATCTCCCCTTGAATTGACTCTTAAAGTCTGGGGGGCCTATGCCGGCGACAGCCTCGGCCCGCATGTATTGGAAGCGATTGCCACTCATATCCGTCGCATCGCCCCGGCAAACACCCCCGTCGCCGCGTTGGAAACGCTTGCCATGCAAGTTGTCATCAGCGCCGACCCGGTCTTCGATCCGCGCAAGGCACGAGTATGGGTGAAATCTTTCGAGGTGGCTGAGACCCCCGAAGGTGAACCAGCCCAGGACCCCGAAAGCGAAGCGAAGGAAATTAATCCAAATACCAAAACGCGCAAGAAGGTCGAGAAGGTATCCACCCCCACGTATGGGTTGTTATCGAAGATGACCGCCAGCGGATTGCTGGTCTCTTATCCAAATAACCGGATGAGATTCACCCACCCTGTTTTTGCCGGTTACCTTGCCGGTCACGCATTGACTACTTACAACGCGGATGAAACTCTTCTCAACCAACCGGATTGGCTGGGAAAAAACCTTGCCATGCGCTATATTGCCGCGCACGGAGATGGCAGCCGCCTGGCGCAATATATGATGGGATACTCACGCCTGCCGATGCACCGCTCTTTGTTCGAAGCGGCGCGTTGGCTGCGCGACGCGCCCCGCAACGCGCCGTGGCGTGGAAAGATGTTCAGCCTGCTTGCCGAAATCCTGCAAACGGAGGGCATCCCCCTCGGTCTGCGCGGACAGGCATTGGCGGCATTCATTTACAGCAACGATTCCGCTGCTGCCTCATTATTCAGACAATTCGCTTCGTCCAAATCCTTTGAACTCATCCATCTAGCTATTTTGGGTATCGGAGCGATGCGCGATACAAAGGCGTTGAAATTACTGGAAGGCGCATTGCAGGCGCCCAGCGTTTCGGTTAAACGCGCCGCTTGTATGGCGCTTGCCGCCCTCGGCAACATGGAAGCGATGGAGATAGCCGCTCACGCCCTGCTGAACGGCGAGGAGGATGTCCGCCGAGCTGCCGGGGAAGCCGTTGCCAATGACCCGAACGAAGGTCACTCGATGTTGAAGGATGGTGTAGGCATAAACGACATCCTTCTGCGCCGTGCGGTTGTCTACGGATTGGGACGGGTGATGGAAGACTGGGCTCTCGATCTGTTGAAACAAATCCAGATCGAAGACGACCAATGGGTGGTACGCAATGCTGCCACCGAAGTCCTCGATATGCGGACCAAGGGCGATATGTACTCGCCGGTAAAACAAACTGCTCCATCTGATACGCCGTGGCTGGTTGAATTTGCGGCGAAGAAAGGGGTCGGCGTATCTCCGGGAATGCCCGCTACAGATATACTCTTGGTGGCTTTAAAAGACTCAGACCCAGAGATTCGCCTGGCTTCGCTGCAACTTCTTAAATTCACACCGCAGGGCGATGTGATTAAGCACCTCTATGAAGCCATGTACACCGACGATCCTGAATTAAGAGAATATACATTTAACACCCTGTGGGAACTTGGCTCTGCCGGAGTCAAACTTCCCGACCCTTCAGAATATGGATTAAATTGAAATGCTCATTACAAACGCCAACATCATCACCTGGGAATCCCCCAACCGAGTCCTCCTGAACCATGCCATTCTGATCGAAGGCGGACTTGTCAAAGAGATCGGAACAACCCGTTCACTGACCACCAAGCACCCGAAAGCAAAAACTGTAGACGCTAATGGGCAATATGTGATGCCCGGCGGCATTTGCGCGCACACGCATTATTACGGCGCATTCGCGCGGGGCATGGCGATCCCCGGACCTGCGCCAAAAGACTTTCCCGACATCCTGAAAAAACTCTGGTGGCCCCTCGACCGTTCGCTGGATGCGGAAGGAGTCCGCTATTCGGCTTTGGTCTGCCTCGTGGATGCAATCAAGCACGGCACGACAACATTGATAGACCATCATGCCTCACCCAACGCCATCGACGGTTCGCTCGATGTCATCGCTGATGCTGTGGACAAAAGCGGCTTGCGCAGCGTGCTTTGTTACGAAGTCACCGACCGTGACGGGGTTGAAAAAGCGAACGCGGGGATTCAAGAAAACGTGCGCTTCATGAAGCGCCTCGCCTCGAATCCGCACCCGAGGTTGGGTGCCGCTTTCGGGCTGCATGCCAGTCTGACGCTTTCCGGCGCAACCCTGCAAGCTTGTGCCGCTGCCATCCCCGAAGGCATGGGATTCCACGTCCACACCGCCGAACACGAATCGGATGAGTACGACAGCCTTCAAAAGTCCAGCATGCGTGTGATCGACCGTCTGCAAAAACATGGCATCCTTGGGCCAAAGACCATCACTGCGCATGGTGTCCACTTCGATGCGCGTGAGATGGAAATCCTCAAAGAGACCGGGACTTGGCTCACACACCAGCCGCGCTCCAACATGAACAACGGTGTGGGCACAGCTCAGATCGAGTCCATGCTGAGGCTGGGAATCAAGGTCTGCCTTGGCAACGACGGTTTCACCAACTCCATGTGGGACGATTGGAAGGCAGCGTACCTTCTGCATAAAGCCGAACACCGCGATCCGCGCCGCATGGGCGGATATGATGTACAACAGATGGCGATCTATAACAACTCCGCTTTGGCTGATGTGTTCTTCCCGAACATGCAGATCGGAACGCTCGCCCCCGGCTCAGCGGCTGACCTGATATTTGTCGATTACTACCCCTTCACCCCGCTTACCGACGGTAACCTGCCCTGGCATATCATCTTTGGCTTCCAGCAAAGCATGGTGACCGCCACCATGGTCGCCGGCAAGTTCCTCATGAAAGACCGGGAACTTCTGACGCTCAATGAGGCGGAGATTGCCGCGCGCGCAAGGGAGATCGCCCCGCGCATTTGGAAGAAGTACGAAGAGGAAGTTGCAAAAGTTTCGTAACGCAGTACCACAAGTTTTATCTTGCGTTGCAATACGAGTCAATATGATCGACGGAGCCTTATATGAATGACAGTCAACTACTACTAAAAATCGCAATTCTTGGCGGCACAGGGAAGGAAGGCAAAGGGCTTGCCTACCGCTGGGCGTTGGGCGGATACCATGTCCTGATCGGCTCGCGGACCGAAGAGAAAGCGATCACAGCCGCGCTTGAAATTCAGGGAATGCTTGGAGATGGAATCTCCATCGCCGGAATGGACAATTCCCTGGCGGCAAAAGAAGCCGACATCGTTGTATTGACCGTGCCGTATTCCGCGCATCGCGACACCCTGGAAACCGTCAAAGAACATTTGGAGGGAAAGATCCTCGTAGATGTGACCGTACCGCTCGTGCCTCCGAAGGTTGCAACAGTCCAAATGCCCGCTGCGGGTTCCGCTGCACAGGAAGCCAGACAGATCCTAGGCGAAAGCGTGGAAGTATGCGCCGCATTCCAAAACATCTCCCATGAACATTTACTGGGTAATGAAGGCGTGGAATGTGACGTGCTCGTAACCGGCACCAGCAAGGATGCACGTGCTGAAGTCATCAAACTTGTAGAAGCTGCCGGGCTGCGTGGATGGGACGCGGGTCCGCTCGAAAATTCAGTGGTGGTCGAAGGTCTCACCAGCGTTTTGATCGGTATCAACAAAAAGTACGGCTCGACCCACGCAGGTATCAAAATCACAGGTATTTCAAAGTAATCCATGATGTGTGCTGCGTAATCTTTACGCACTACGCATCACGCATCACGCACCATGTCACTAACTCTCACCCCTCTCAGCAAAATTCCCCTTATCCGCCACGGCGACAACCTGGCGGATATTATTCTTAATGCCATGCGAACCGAAGCTGTGGATCTTCAGGATAACGATGTTTTCGTCCTCGCCCAAAAAATCGTCAGCAAATCTGAGGGACGCATGGTCAACCTTGCAGATGTCATCCCGTCTCCGCGGGCGGAGGAACTTTCGCGGCAAGTCGAAAAAGATCCGCGTCTAATCGAATTGATATTGGGTGAAAGCAGCGAAGTCCTGCGCGTCCGCAAGGATGTAATGGTCGTGGAGCATCGGTTGGGTTTTGTTTGCGCCAACGCGGGCATCGATCATTCGAACGTCATGGGCGAAAGCAACGAGAATGGCGACTTTGTCCTACTCTTGCCGGAAGACCCGGACATGTCTGCAAAAGAATTGCGCAATAAAATAAAGAACCTAACTGGCAAGAAGATCGGCGTGATGATCATCGACTCTCACGGGCGGGCATGGCGTAACGGCACGGTCGGTATGTGCATCGGATTGAGCGGCATCCCGGCTGTGATCGACGAGCGCGGGTGGAAAGACCTGTTCGGATACACTCTCAAAGCCACCATTGTCGGCGTCGCAGATGAACTTGCCGCAGCGGCATCGCTCGTGATGGGGCAAGCCGCCGAAGGCACACCGGTCGTACATGTACGCGGCTTCCCCTATCCGCTCGGCGATGGCTCGCTCAAGGAGCTCATCCGCCCGAAAGAGATGGATATGTTCCGGTAAAACAGTAGAACAAGTCTGTAGACTTGTTCTACTAACACGAATCTTATATAGGTTTGCTATAAAGACGACGCAATCATCAACATGGAGGCAGAATGCCTTTTCCTGAAATATTCCTCGATCTTTTCAGACCTGAAACAAAAGCTTTTCTTTTCCTTGCGACCGTAAACGCGAAAGGTCAACCGCAGGTCTCGCCCGTCTGGTTCGACACTGACGACGAGCACATTCTCATCAACACTAACGAAGGACGGCTGAAAGACCGCAACATGAAATCCCAGAAGGATGTTGCCATGGTCATCCAAGACCCGCAAGACCCTTATCGTTATCTCGGGATTCGTGGCAGGGTCGTTTCGTTCACACGCGAGGGTGCGGATGAGCATATCAACATGCTTTCGATGCGGTATTACAACAAACCCTGGACGTACCGCGAAGGTCAGAAGCGGATCATCTTCAAGATTCAACCGGTTTCCTTTGACGAACACAACTGAGCTTCACAGCTTCCTGCGGACTCGCCGCTCGATCCGCCGCTTCAAACCGGACCCGGTGCCTGATTCGATCATCCGTGAGATTCTCCACACTGCGACCTTTGCCCCATCCGCGCATAACCGCCAGCCATGGCGTTTCGCTGTCCTTAGCAACTCATCCGTCAAGGAAAAACTCATTGACGCAATGGAAGCGGAATTCGTCAAGGATCTCAGGCGCGACAAGCTTCCGCCGCAAGAGGTCGAAAAACGGATCCAACGTTCACGCAAGCGAATCTCTGAAGCGCCAGTCGTAATAATCCTCAGTGTGAACATGAGCGAGATGGATAAGTACCCCGATACGAATAGAAAGAAAGCCGAGTATCTCATCGCCACCCAGTCCGCCGCAAATGCCGGGATACAGTTACTGCTTGCCGTGCATGCCGAAGGACTCGGCGGGGTCTGGGTGTGCAGCCCGATGTTTGCGCAGCAGGTTGTCCGGGACACGCTGGATATGCCCGCGTCATGGGAACCGCAAGCGATGTTCCTGCTAGGATACCCCGCTGAGACGCCGATATTGCGCGAAAGAAAAAACCTAAAGGACATTACTATTTTCCAATGAAAATCACAGCACTTGCAGGCGGGGTCGGCGGCGCGAAACTGGCGCACGGATTGGCTCTTTCCCTGCCGCCCGAGGACCTTACGATAATCGTCAATACCGGGGATGATTTCGAGCATCTGGGCTTGTTTATTTCACCGGACCTCGATACGGTTTGTTATACGCTGGGAGGGCTTGCCAACCCTGAAACAGGCTGGGGGCGCATGAACGAAAGTTGGAATGCCTTTGCCAACATCGAGAGACTTGGCGGACCAGCCTGGTTCCGTCTGGGTGACAGCGACCTGGCGACCCATCTTGAGCGGACAAGGCGACTTAAAGAAGGGAAATCGCTTTCGCAAATTACAAGAGAATTCTGCGGAGCTTGGGGCATCAAGCCCGCCGTTCTGCCGATGACAGACTCGCCGGTGCGAACGATGGTCGATACGGAGCAAGGCGAGCTTGCATTTCAAGAATATTTTGTCCATAGACGCTGCGAACCGAGAGTCAAAGGATTCAGGTTCGACGGGGTCGAAGCCGCTGAACCAGCTCCCGGCGTGAAGGAGGCGTTGGATTCCACAGATGTGGTCATCCTCTGCCCGTCGAATCCCTGGGTTAGCATCGACCCGATTCTCCGTGTCATCAAACAATTGGAAAAACCGGTTATCGCCATCTCCCCCATCATCGGCGGCGAAGCTGTGAAGGGGCCGGCGGCAAAGATGTATCAAGAATTGGGGATCGAGCCCTCAGCCTTGGCAGTGGCGAAGCATTATCGCACCATCCTGAAGGGTTTCGTGTTAGACAACATAGATAAAAAGTATGCTGAGCAGGTCGAAGCAATGAGAATCAAGGCCCGGGTAACCGATACTCTGATGAAAAACGCCGAAGACCGCGCGCGCCTTGCACAAGATGTGCTACACTTCGCCGGGAGTTTATAACCATGTCACTTTGGGCAATCCTGCCTGTGAAACCACTGCGGCGCGGAAAATCGCGTCTGGCGGGCACTTTAACAGAAGACGAACGCGCCGCCTTGAATGAAGAATTATTGGAACGAACCCTTCGCACCCTTTCCGGTCTGAAGGAATTGGATAAAGTATTGGTCGTTAGCCGCGACTCGCACGCATTGACCATCGCCCGCAATCACGGCGCAAAGACGGTACAGGAAGACGGACAACCGCATTTGAATACTGCACTTGCCCGCGCTTCGGTAGTGGCACAAGTCCATGCGACTCAGGGGGTGCTGGTCTTGCCCGTAGACCTGCCACTATTAACCCCCGACGATGTGCTCGCATTGATCGACAGGGCAACCAAACCCCCCGTTGTAGTCATTGCTCCGGATCGTCATCACAAGGGAACAAACGCCTTGTTGATGGTTCCCGCCGGACAGATCGAATATGAGTTCGGCGAAGGTTCTTTCCAACGTCATTGTGAACGCGCCATCCAATCAGGCGCAAGGCTCGAAGTCGTGGATCTTCCAACCATTGGACTCGATCTTGACGATCCAGAAGATCTTGAGCTGATCCGCAAAATCGAATCACAAAAAGTATAGACATTCCCCCGCCACAAGTTTCGCAAACCCTATGAAATTTACGAAACCTGTGGCAAAATTTTTATTAATTGTCTGACAACCGTATGGAATATTTACAATCGTTGAGTACATCCCTACCAATCATTTCAAATTCAAGGAGAATGCCATGACCAAAGAGCGTGTTGCACTGTATCTGCAAGACTCACATGATCTGCGCGACGGATTGGATTATGCCAGGTACGCCGAAGAAAAAGGATTCGAAGCCGTGTGGCAGGCAGAAAGCCGACTCGTGCGCGATGCGATCGTGCCAATGGCGGGTTACGCCGCCGTAACTAATAAGATCAAGGTCGGTTCAGGCGTCATCAACAATTGGACGCGCAATATTGGTCTGTTGGCAGCCACCTTCCTGACCCTCGATGATCTGGCTCCCAACCGCGTTATTTGCGGACTCGGCGCATGGTGGGACCCGCTAGCCGCCAACGTCGGCATCGACCGCAAGAAGCCGTTGACAGCGATGAAGGAAACCGTCATCGTGATGCGAAAACTACTCAATCTGGAGCGCGTGACTTTCAGCGGCGAATTCATTCATGTCAAAGATATCGAACTGGATGTGGTCTACGGGCGGCGCGAACCGCGCAATGTTCCTATCATGATCGGCGCGACCGGAGACAAAATGATGGAATTAACCGGCGAAGTGGCGGATGGCGCTGTGCTCAATTACTGTGTCGCACCCGAATACAATGACAATGCCATGGAACTTCTGCACAATGGCTTGAAAAAATCTGGGCGCAAAATGGAAGATTTTGACCGCCCGCAGTTGATCGTCTGTTCGGTGGACGAGAGCCATGACAAAGCCATCGATTACAGCAAAATGCTCCTGTGCCAGTATATTGCCCAGCAACCGCACATCGCCAAGGCATCGAACGTTTCGGATGATGTGGTGCAAAAGATACAGTCCATTCTTGGCTGGCCCGCCACCAAAGAACAGGTTATGAAAGCCAAAGATCTGGTGCCGGACGAACTGGTCCACAAGATCACTGCTTCGGGCACCCCCTCAGAAGCAAAAGCCAAGGTGGAGGAATACAAAAAGCGCGGCTGCACCTGCCCGATCCTTTACCCTGTAGGTGGTAACTTCAAGCTACTGATCGATACGTTCGCACAGAATTAAAAAAATAGGAAATTAAAATCCCGCCCGGTTTCAAGCCAGGCGGGATTTTCATAACTCCACAAGTAGAACTTGCGGAGTCCGGTTTTTCAAAAAATCTATTCGTATGCCAAAACTTCACGGACCGTCAAGCGCGAGGCGTTGCGGGCGGGGATAAAGCTCGCAAGCACACTCAACAGAATCACAATCCCCAGCCACATCCAAAAGCCCGGCATGGAATAGGTATAGGTCAATGGGGTTCCCATAACCGCCTGCCCGAGTGCCTGATTGAGTCCCTGGGTCATCGGAATGGCAAAGACCGCCCCCATTGCCCAACTCATCACGCCAATGACGATCCCCTCGCGGATGAAGACCATTGCCACGCTCCGGTTCGACGCCCCAATGGCACGCAAGACACCGATCTCACGGGTACGCTCCAGCACATTGATACTCATCGTACCCATCAATCCAAGTCCGCCGACAAGCGCCAACAGGACAGCCATTGCAAACAATAGTGAAACTATCGCATCGAATGATGCCTCGGCATCCCGCCGTTCGGTGTTGATCGTAGTCGCCAAACCGATCTTGATCCCCATAATTTCAAAGCGTTCTTCAACGTCGCGGGTCACCGCATCGACAAATTCCGGGTCGTGTCTTTCCATTGCGATCATCAAGGCGTCCGCCTCGCCGGTACGGTTGGTGATCTTCGTAATGTAGTCGTAATTGACGTACATGATAGGAAGAAAAGCCATACCCTTGAAGGTACCAACGATCTTGAAGACATATTCCTCGCCATCGATCTTCAAAGTAATATCCCCGCCAAGTTTCATTTCAGGTTCATCCAAAAGCATCGCGGACGGAACAACGACAGCATTCTCGTCCCCTGGGGCGAGCCACCTGCCCTCCGAGAGAGATGGGGAGACGATCAGACTCTCAGGATGAACTGTGGGAGAAAACATATAGATCAATCCACTCTCGCTGTCGTCTGCCCGAATCAGGCGCGCCGGAAGCTGGACCCACACATCCGTTCCGGTCACCCCGGGGATGGACTCTGCTTCGGCTTGAATCTTGTCCGCACGATAAGACCTGTCTAGCGCGAGCATCGTGTCGCAGTTGAACCACTTGATCATATCTTCTACGGTGCTCGAAAGCGACGCTCGGACGTTAAAAACGCTGATAAAAGTCGCCGATCCCAGCGTGAGTGTGATCAATGTAAGGGTAAGCCTGCCCTTGTTCCTGAAAGTATTCCTGACCGATAACAGGATCGATCGGACGGATAAATTTCGCGCAAACCATAAACTGGTGCCCGAGAGCAGGCGGTCGACCGGGTTCCCACCAAAACGCCCCTTGCCCATCGAGTAATTGCTCATCGCTTCGGCAGCGCTGATGCGGACATTGGCGAGAAACGGCAGGAGCGAGGCCAGAACCGGGAGAATCAATCCGATGGCGATCTGGATGGCGAATGTTTCGGGGGGAGATTCCATCGAGTAGATATCAAAATTAAAGAATCCAGCCAACGCCGCACTTAATGCTCCCGCCCCATACACGCCGAGCGGAAGCGCGAGCAGGAGCGCTAATGCGCCATAAGCGAGTACCATCACAAGATACATCCCCAATATTTGAGCCGAACTCCCACCAACAGCTTTCATCACCCCGATCTGACGTTTTTGCTGGGTCAGAATCGCAGAGACGGTATTGACAACGAGAAACGCGCTCAGGAACAGCGACAGGACGCCGAGCAGCCCCATCAATAGCAGAATGCCCTGCAAGACATCGTTCATCGGAAGCTGCCCCGGTTCGGCGATCATACTGAGTGGAATGGTATAACCCGATTTTTCGATCTTATCCTTGACGCGGTTGACAACCCTCTGCGCCCAAGCCTTGTCCTCCCCATTGATCGCCACAATATGCAGTTCATTGAACCCGTACGGTTCGCCGAACCATTCCAACGTGTCGAAAGTCATGTAACCATAAGGTGTCCCATCGATCTGGGCGGGCAATTGAGCAGGGTCATAAGCCGCGCCTGCAATTTTCACCCTCCGTTCGACATCGTTTGGGAATTTGATCAACACAACATCGCCGACCTCTGCTTCGATAACAGACAGTGCCGCACGTTCGATCAGGATTTGGCGCTCGGGTGGGGGCCATGCTCCACTTTGTGACGAAACCTTGTTTACCCGGATGTCGTCGTAATCAGCGATTACGAAAACCGTCAGATTCTTCCATTCACCGGATTTTGTTAACAGCCTCGCGGAAATATTTCTGCGGGCATCCGCTTCCTCGACGTCCTTCATATTCCGGACAGATTCAAGAAAATCCTCATCGAACAACTGGATCGTCCGCACTGTTCCGCTGGATGGATTGATCGCTGCAAAGCTTTCAGAAAGTCCTTCCGAGAGGATCGTGCGCGCACTCAAGATAATTCCGACCGCGAACAAGCCAACTGACATGGATAAAACGATCAGCAAAGTGCGTGTTTTATTTCCAAATAGGTCATTGATGACTTTAAACCAACGGGCTTTAAGCATGGGTGGAGTCCTCCACACCGACGATCTTCCCGTCCGATAACGTTACAATCCGCGAGCCGCGCCTGGCGATATCCCTGTCATGTGTGACCATAAAGACCGTCCGCCCGCTTTCGATAAACCTGTCGAATATGTCCATGATGATCTCAGCAGTCGCCGAATCGAGACTGCCCGTCGGTTCGTCTGCAATGAGGAGTGCAGGGTCATTGGCCATGGCACGTGCAATGGCAAGCCGCTGTTGCTGCCCACCGGATAACGCCGTTGGAAGTTTCTTGGCGTGGTCGGCGATCTCCACCTGCTCCAAAAGAGAAAGCGCGCGTTTACGCTGCTCCCAGATCGGATACCGTCGCGCAAAATCCATCGGCAGCATCACGTTTTGAAGGACTGTCAGTGTGGGAAGCAGCTCGAAGGATTGGAATACCACACCCATGGATTTCCCTCTCACTTTGGCGGCACGTTCTGGACCGTAATCATGCATCGGTTCCCCAATTACCCAGATCTCACCGGAAGTGGCACGGTCCAAACCGGTCAGGATGTTGACCAAAGTAGTTTTTCCGCTCCCCGATTTTCCGGTAACCACCAAAAACTCTCCGGGGTTGATTTGCAAGTCAATCCCATCCAGTGCAGTCACTGAACCTGCGAGGCTATCGTAAACCTTGCAAGCTCTCCTTAATTCGACAAGTGGCTTAACGGTTGGCGAATTCATCTTGAATCCTCCCATCCACAAGCCGGATCGTTCGTTGGGCGCGGACGGCAAGTTCGTTATCATGCGTGACCATCAAGATGGTCTTGCCAGATTCCGCCAGCGTTTCGAATAAATGAAAAACCATCGCAGTGGATTTGGAATCGAGGTTCCCCGTCGGCTCGTCTGCGGTCAATAAGACCGGGTCATTTGCCAGCGCGCGGGCAATCGCGACACACTGTTGTTCACCGCCGGAGAGCGCACCCGGAAGCGTATGCGCATGATCCGCCATCCCCACCCGCTCGAGCAGCTGCATTGCCTGCCCAGCGCGTTCAGAGCGCGGATAACGCCTGCCATAATCCATCGCAAGCAGGATGTTCTCAATTGAGGTCAGTGTCGGAAGAAGTTGAAAAAATTGAAAGATCACACCGATGGAACGTCCGCGCCAGAGTGCGATCTGCTCCTCGTTGAAATCGTGGATCGGATGGTCATCCACAAAAACTTCACCCGATGTCGGCTTATCAATTCCAGTGATGACATTGATCAACGTGGACTTGCCGCTGCCGGATTTCCCGATGATAGAAACGAATGCGCCTGATTCGACCCGTAGATCGATCCCCTTCAATGCAGTGAACGTACCAGCGGAACCCCGATAGGTCTTCACCACATTTTTCAGTTCAACCAGAGCTCTGGGCTTCAAGTCGTCTTGATCGGTCATTGTTGCTGGTGTGGAGCGCGACATGCCCAAAGTATAACTCTGCCCATATCAAAAATGCGACCTTCTTGAAAGGTGTTTTGCTTATCCATCATGGGGGAAGATTCACCTTTACAATCATGAGCTTTGTCATCTTGTTTATGGCTTTCGCCCATGCTATCCTCCACGCCTACAGACTGACTGGTCAGTCTATAAAATATGAGCAAAAACGACCCAGAATCCACGCACGAAACCCGCACCCGCATCCTTGAAGCGGCGGTGAAGGTCTTTGCCACCAAAGGCTACCACGACGCCAAGGTCGATGACATTGTTGGCGAGGCGCAAACCTCGAAGGGCGCGTTCTACTTCTACTTCCCCAGCAAGCAGGATATTTTCATCGCCCTGAGCGATACCTTTGCAGACCTGCTCGAAAGCAAAGTGAGCGAAGCCATGCAAAGCGAAAATCATGGGCTTCAACAAATGGATGCCGCGCTGCGCGTGAGTCTCGGCTTGTTCAGTCAGTATCGCGGATTGGCGAAGATCGCGCTCGTGCAAGCAGTTGGATTAGGCGCCGTCTTTGAGGAACGCCGCCGCGCAATCAATGACCGCCTGACGCGCCTCGTTCAAACCAGACTGGAAGCTGCGGTGGCGGAAGGAAGCATTGCCCCGCTGAAAACGGATCTCGCCGCCCGCGCCTGGGTGGGCGCGTTGAATGAGATCGTCATTCACTGGATCTATACCGGCACACCCGCACTCGAAGAGTCATTGCCAGAGTTGAGAAAGTTTCTGGCGCGCTCGATCGGGGTTCCCGAAGAAAAAATATAACGGACGACAGACCATAGACGATGGACGATGGAAATTCATGGTCAATGGTCTATCGTCCATCGTCAAAAAAAGGAGAAATATTTCATGCGAATTGCACGCCCCATATTATTCGTTCTACTCGCGTTGAGCCTTGCGCTCGCCGCGTGCGCACCCGCTGTCCCTGAGACAGAGGCTGCTGAAACTGAAGCAGTTACAGAGGTCCAGACGGAGGCGGTGGCTGCCACCGAAGCCCCGGCTGAAGTTGAAAACGTCGGCACGCTCAAGATCGCCGTCCTCCCCATCATCGATACGCTTCCGATGTATGTTGCCGAAGCTGAAGGTCTGTTCGCCAAACATGGCGTGACCGTGGAATTGATCCCAGTTGCTTCTGCGCCAGAACGTGACCAGTTGCTCGCAGCCGGTCAGGCAGATGGAACCATCAATGAGACATTGGCAGTGATGCTCTTCAACAAAGACACGGTGCAAATGCAAGCCGTTCGCTACGCCCTGCGCCCCGTGGAAGGCTACGGACATTTCTTTATCCTTGCTTCGGGCAAGAGCGGCATTACCGATGCACAAGGCTTGAAGGGTGTTGAGATCGGCGTTTCGCAAGGGACCGTGATCGAATATGTGACCGAACGTTTACTGCAAACTGAAGGTCTGACCGCTGATGAGATCAAGACCATTGCAGTGCCGAAGATTCCTGATCGCATGGCGTTGCTCGGCTCGGGCGAACTCTCCGCTGG
>ERZ761602.3829-NODE-3829-length-20508-cov-7.843886_pt1 | contig 20508 bp, 12 predicted proteins | sample MGYA00512165_ERZ761602 | MGnify/ENA primary metagenome ERZ761602 (study PRJEB28899, sample SAMN02445085) | bioreactor sludge metagenome | biome: EBPR sludge; isolation source: Thorneside wastewater treatment plant | place: Australia: Brisbane, Thorneside... | reverse complement strand
GTCACCTCGATGAAGAAGCCGTGGACCTTGTTGAACTCCACGCGCAGGTTGGCGATGCCGGTGCGCTCCCGCTCGCGCGCCTCCATCGCGACGAGGAAGCTGCCGCAGTCCTGCTGCAGCGCGCGCAGTTCGTCGAGCTCCGCGTCGTGGCCGTCGGCGATCACGCCCCCGTCGCGCACCATCGCCGCGGGCTCGGGCCGGAGGGACGCGGCGAGGTCGGCGTGCAGGTCGTCGCGCGGCGCAAGATCCGCCGCGAGGCGCTCGAGGGCCGGCAGGCCGGCGCCCGAGAGCAGGGCATGGAGCGCGGGCAGGCCCGCGAGCGTGTCGCGAAGGCCCGCGAGGTCCCGGGGCCTCGCGGTGGCGAGGGCGATGCGGGCGGCGATGCGCTCGACGTCGCTCCACCCCGCGAGGGCCGCGCGCACGGCGGGGTGGCGCACGGGCGAGGCGCCGTCGAGGAGGGCGGCGATGCCGTCCTGGCGGGCCACGAGGGGCGCGTCGTCGCGCAGCGGGTGGTGGAGCCAGTGGCGAAGGCGCCGCGCCCCCATCGCGGTCGCGGTGTGGTCGAGGATCGAGAAGAGCGTGGGCGATTCCGCGCCGGCGAGGGTCTCCGTGATCTCGAGGTTGCGGCGCGTGGGCCCGTCCATCTGGACGAATTCGCTCTCGCGCTCGACGGAAAGGCCCGTCACGTGGGGCAGGGCGGCCTGCTGGGTGTGGCGGGCGTAGGCCACGAGGGCGCCGGCCGAGCCGATCGCGGCAGTGAGGCCCTGGATACCGTAGCCGGCGAGGTCGGCGGTGCCGAACTGTCGGGCGAGGTCCCGGGCGGCGAGGGCGGGGTCGAACTGCCAGCCCTCCAGGCGCTTGACCGGCAGGCCCGGGCGCGCGGGCGGGTCGAAACCCTCTGGTACGAGCAGCTCCGCCGGCTGCAGGCGCTCGAGCTCGGCGGCGAGGCGGGCGGCCGGCACCTCCGTCACCCGGAGGCGCCCGCTCGCGAGGGAAAGCCACGCGAGGCCCGCGGTGCCTTCCGATTCGCAGGCGGCCACGAGCAGGCTCTCGCGGGTGGCCGGCAGGAGCGCCGAGTCCGTCAGGGTGCCCGGGGTGACCACCCGAACGACCTTGCGCTCCACCGGGCCCTTGGCGAGGGCGGGGTCGCCCACCTGTTCGCAGATCGCCACGGATTCGCCCAGGCGCACGAGCCGGGCGAGGTACTGCTCCACCGCGTGGAAGGGCACGCCCGCCATGCGGATGGGCTCGCCGGCCGAGGCGCCGCGGGTGGTGAGCGTGATGTCGAGGAGCTTCGCGGCCCTTTCGGCGTCGCCGTGGAAAAGCTCGTAGAAATCCCCCATGCGGTAGAAGAGCAGCATGTCGGGGTACCCCGCCTTCAGGGCGAAGTACTGCTGCATCATGGGGGTATGGGCCGCCCCCGGGGGCGGATCCTTCGGGGCGGTCGCCGCGTTCATCGGCGCGATTATCGCCCAAGCGGCGCCCCCGGGGCATCCGCCCCCCGGGTTTGATCCAGCGCAGGGACCCGGCCCGCGCTCGCCGGACAATGGGACCCAAGGCCCACTTTCCGAACCTGGCCATGGCGCACATCGAGTCGCTCCTGCGTCCCGGGGGACCGGAGCCCCGCACGGTCCTCATCGTCGACGACGCGCCCGAGAACCTCACGGTCCTGGGCGAGGTGCTCGCGCCCCATTACCGCGTGCGGGCCGCCAACTCCGGCAGCAAGGCGCTGCGCGTCGCCGCGAGCGAGCCGCGCCCGGACCTGATCCTGCTCGACATCATGATGCCGGACATGGACGGGTACGCCGTGCTCGAGCAGCTGCGCGCGGACCCGGCCACGCGTGACACGCCCGTCATGTTCGTCACGGCGATGGACGCCATCACGGACGAGGAAAAGGGCCTCGACCTGGGGGCCGTCGACTACCTCACCAAGCCCATCCAGCCGGCCATCGTGCTCGCGCGCGTGCGGGCGCACCTCGAGCTCAAGCAGGCCCGCGACTGGCTGCGGGACCAGAACGCCTTTCTCGAGGCGGAGGTCGCCCGCCGCATGGAGGACAACCTGCGGGTGCAGGACGTGAGCATCCGGGCGCTCGCGCGCCTGGCGGAGGTGCGCGATCCGGAGACGGGCAACCACCTGCTGCGCACCCAGGCCTACGTGCGGGCGCTCGCGCGCCGGCTCGCCGCGCACCCCCGGTTCGAGGCGACGCTCACCCCGTGCTTCATCGAGATCGTCGCGAAATCCGCGCCGCTGCACGACATCGGCAAGGTCGGCATCCCGGACCACATCCTGCTCAAGCCCGGCCCCCTCACGCCGGACGAGTGGACGATCATGAAGACCCACGCCAAGCTCGGGCGCGACGCCCTGGAGGCCGCCGAGCGCGATCTCGAGCGGCCCATCGAGTTCCTGGGCACCGCCAAGGAGATCGCCCACTGGCACCACGAGCGCTGGGACGGCACGGGCTACCCGGACGGGCTCGCCGGCGAGGCGATCCCCGCGAGTGCGCGCCTCATGGCGATCGCGGACGTGTTCGACGCGCTGATCTCCGCGCGGGTCTACAAGGCGCCCATCGCGCTCGACCGGGCGGTGGTGATCATGGCCGAAGGTCGCGGCACCCACTTCGACCCGGACATGGCGGACGCCTTCCTCGCCGAGCGCGAGACCTTCGTCGCGATCGCGCGCCGCTACGCCGATTCCGACGAGGCGCTCGCGCGCAAGGCCGCCTCGCTGCACCTGCCCCTCGCCTGAGCCCGGAATCCCCGCCGTGAGCGTGCCTCCCGCCCCGCCGAGCGAGACAGTGCGGCGCGGCATGGGACTTCGCGGAAGGCTGCTCGTGCTGATCGCGCTGGCTTGCCTGCCGCTCGTCCTGGGTGCGTGGTACCTCGCGCGGGAAGAGGAGCGCAACCACTACGACACGGAGCGCGAGCGCCTGGTGTACGTCGCCAGGGAGCTGGCGGAGCAGCACGAACTCGCGATGGCCCACGCCTCGCAGTCCCTCACGATACTCGCCGGCGATCCCGCCTTCGCATCGGCCGGTGCGGCGGAATGCGGGCGCCGGATCGCGCCCCTCCTGCGGGCGACCGGCACGCGCTTCGCCGCGATCTGGGTGCGGGAGGTGAACGGGTCGCTTCGCTGCGCCGCGGGCGAGGAGGGCCTGGCCGGCCAGCCGGCCAAGGGCGACCTGGATGCGGCCGCCCTGGCTTCGAGCGGGGATGTCGTGGGCGCCCCCTTGCGAGGCGCCGGGGCGTCGGTCGCGATCCCCATGGTGCGCGCGCTTCGAGATTCCCGGGGCGAAGCCCTCGGGACGCTTGCGGTCGCCGTGGACCTGGCGCACGTCGCGCGGGAGATCGGCGATGCCAAGCTCGGCGCCGATGCGCGCATCGGCATCGTCGACGACGGGGGCCGCGTCCTGTTGAGGGTTCCGGACCCCGAAGGCGTCGCGCGGGCCGACGCGCCGCCGCATCCGGCGGCGGGCGAGGCCGGCAAAGTGACCGAACCGGGCGTCTCGATGATTCCGATCGCGGGCATCCCGCGGCTCATCGCCTACGCGCCCCTGCAGGCCTATCGCGGCGGCCGGCTCGTCCTCTTCGTGAGCCAGCCGGACGAGGTGATCGCGGCCAAGGCGAGGAACCGCTACCTGGTGGTCTTCGTCGGCGGAGGCGCCGCGATCGCGATCGCCCTCGTCCTGCTCTGGTGGGGCACGGAGCGGCTGCTCGTCGCACCCGTCTCGACGCTCGCGCAGGCCGCGCGCCGCCTGGGCCGCGGCGACCTGGCGGTCCGCTCGGGCCTCGGCCGAGCGCCGGGGGAGATGGGCGGGCTCGCCCGCTCGTTCGATGCGATGGCCGAATCCCTCGGGGCCATGGCCGACACCGTGAGGACCAACCGCGCCCTCCGGGTGCTCGCGGCCGGACGGCGCCTTCGCATCGACGAGGCGGACGAGGCCGAGGCCATGGACGCGGCCTGCCGGGCGCTCGTCGAGGACGGGGGCTACCGCGCCGCTTGGGTGGGATTCGTGATCGACGACGAGCCCGGCACCGTCGAAGCCGTGGCCTGCGCGGGCGGCCCCATCGAGTTCTTCCGGACGATGGGACCGAGCTGGAAGCCCGGTCCGCGGGGCGAAGGCGCGGTGGGGCGCGCGGTGCGGGAAAAGCGCACGGTGTACGTGGGGGACTACCGGGCCGACGACGGCCTTGCGCCCTGGCGCGAGGCGGCCGGCCGGTACGGCGTCAACTCCGTGCTCGCCATGCCGCTGCTCGTGGGCGATCGCGTGGTCGCGACCCTCACCGTGTACGCGACGGAGGCCGATGCCTTCCGCGAGACCGAGGCGCAACTGCTGGAGGAAATCGCGGCGGACCTGTCGCGCGCGATGACCATCCGTCGCGAGCACAGCGGGCGTGTCCATGCCGAGCAGGCCCTCGAGGCGAGCCAGCGCCAGCTCGTCGAGGGGCAACGCCTCGCCCACGTCGGGACCTGGGACGTGGATCTCGCCACGCGCGAGGTCCGGGCGTCCGACGAACTGCTTCGCATCTACGAATTCGATCCGTCGGCCGGGCCGCTTCCGATGGCCGAGTTCATGGCGCGGGTTCACGAGGAGGACCGCGACGGCGTCATCGCGGAGTTCGAGCAGGCGGTCGCGGAGCGCCGCATGCTCGATGCGACCTACCGCCTGGTCTTCCCGGACGGACGCTCGAAGGTCGTGCAGGCGAGCGGCGAGGTCACGCTGGATGCCGAGGACCGGCCCGCGCACCTCACGGGCGCGCTCCAGGACGTGACGGCCGCCTACGGGTTGAGGGTGGCCCTGCGCGAGCGGATGAAGGAGCTGCGCTGCCTCCACGACGTCTTCCGCGCGACGGAGGACGTCTCGCAGCCCCTGGGCAGCATCCTCGAACGCGTGGCCGGGAGCTTGCCCGTGGCCTTCCTGCACGAGGACATCGCCTGCGCCCGGGTGCGCTATGGACACGCGGTCTTCCACACGCCCGGATTCCGCGAGACCGAGTGGCACCTGCGCGTGCCCTTCGAGGCCGACGGCGAATCGGGCGAGGTCGCGGTCGCCTACCTCGAGGCCCGTTCGCCCCAGGAGGAAGGCCCGTTCTTCGCCGACGAGCGGGTCCTGCTCGAGGCCGTGGCCCGGCGCCTGGCCGAAACGATCGAACGCCGGGCGGACAATCTCCACGCCCGGGAGCGCGAGACGATCTACGCCGCGGTCGTCGACAAGGCCCGCGATTCGATCGGCGTCATCGATCCGGTGACGGGGCGCCTGGTCGAGTTCAACGACGCCGCGGCCGCGAACCTGGGCTACACCCGGGCCGAGTTCGAGGGCATCGCGATCGCGAGTTTCGACGCGAACGACGGCCAGGTCGAGGTGCTCGAGACCCTCGCGCTGATGCAGCAGCCCGGGGGGCACACCATCGAGCGCCGGCACCGCCACAAGGACGGCACCCTGCGCGACGTGCGCGTGAGCGCGCGGGCCATCGAGGTGGGCGGACGGCCCTTCGTGGCGGCCATCTGGTCGGACATCACCGACGAGCGCCGCGCCCGGGCCGAGGCGGACCGGGCGAATCGCCAGGTCCACGCGATCGCCGAGGCCACGAAGGCCATCGTGTTCGCGCGGCAGGAGGACGAACTGCTCGCCTCGGTGTGCCGCGCCATCGCGTCCTCCGGCGGCTACGTGGGCGCTTGGGTGGGCTATGCCCGGGACGACGCGCGCCGCTCGATCGCCGTGCGGGCCCACTCGGGCCTGCGGGAGGCGTATGCCCGTTCGCTCGACGCCACGTGGGGCGACGGCGCGCTCGGGGACGGGCCGTCGGGCCGTTCGATCCGCACGAGCCGGCCCGCGGTGGTCCGGCATGTCCCGTCGGATCCTTCGGTCCTGCCCTGGCGGGATGCGGTCATGCGCGAGGGAATCGGATCCGTCGCGGCCTTTCCGCTGTCCTTCGGCGAGGCGGGGCCCCACGCGACCCTCGTGGTCTACGCTGCGGTCGAGGACGCGTTCGACGACGCGGAAATGCGCCACATCGAAGGGCTGGCCGACACGCTCGCCTTCGGGGTGCGGGCGCTGCGCGACCGGGCGTCCCGCGACGCGGCCCGGGCCCGCGCGGTCAGCACGGCCGCCCGGCTCGAGCACCTGCTCCGGGCGAGCCCCGTCGTCGTCTACTCGCTGCGCGAGACGGAAGGCGTCCTCGTCCCGTCGGACGTGAGCGAGAACGTGACCCGGCTGCTCGGGTGCACGCGCGAGGAGGCCCTGGGGGCCGCCTGGTGGTCCGAAAACGTGCATCCGGGCGAGCGGCCCCAGGCCCTCGCGGCGCGGGCCGACGTGCTGCAGGCCGGCACCGTGTCCCACGACTATCGCTTCCGGCACGCGGCGGGGCGGTGGGTCTGGCTCCGCGACGAGCTGAGGGCCGAGCGCGACGTCGACGGACGCGTCGTGGAGATCGTGGGTGCCTGGACGGACGTGACCGCGGAGAAGGAAACGGAAGCCCAGGTCCGGCGCCTGTCGGCCGTGGTGGAGCAATCCCCCACCAGCGTCGTCATCACCGACCTCGAGGGCCGGATCGAGTACGTGAACGAGGCCTTCACCCGCACCACCGGCTACGGGTTCGAGGACGTGCGCGGGCGCAACCCCCGCATCCTCCAGTCCGGCCGCACGCCGCGCGAAACCTACGAGGCGATGTGGGCGACCCTGGTGGCGGGCCACATCTGGCGCGGCGAGTTCATGAACCTGCGCAAGGACGGCACGCTGCAGGTGGAGGACGCGATCGTGGTCCCCCTGCGGGGCGCGGGCGGCCTCGTCACGCACTACGTCGCGATCAAGGAGGACGTGACCGAGAAGAAGCGGGTGGCCGACGAGCTGAGGAAGCTCTACCTCGCCGTCGAGCAGAGCCCGGAGAGCATCGCCATCAGCGACCTCGACGCGCGCATCGAGTACGTGAACGAGGCCTTCGTGCGCCACTCGGGCTACACGCGCGAGGAGGTCATCGGGCGCAATCCCCGGGTGCTCCAGAGCGGCCTCACGCCGCCGGAGACCTACGCGGCCATGTGGCGCGCGCTCCGCCACGGCCGGCCGTGGAAGGGCGAGTTCGTGAACCGCCGCAAGGACGGCTCGACCTTCGTCGAGATGGCGATCATCGCGCCGGTGCGCCAGCCCGACGGGACCATCACGCACTACCTCGCGATCAAGGACGACATCACCGACAAGAAGCGCATGGGCGAGGAGCTCGACCGGCACCGCCACCACCTCGAGGACCTGGTGGCGAGCCGGACCGCGGAACTGGCGGAGGCCCGCGCCCGCGCCGAGGCGGCGAACGTCGCGAAGAGCGCCTTCCTCGCGAACATGAGCCACGAGATCCGCACGCCGATGAACGCGATCCTGGGCCTCGCGCGGCTGTTGCAGTCCACGCCGCTTTCGGCGGAGCAGGCCGACCGCCTGGCCAAGATCGAGGCCTCGGGCCACCACCTGCTCTCGCTCGTGAACGACATCCTCGACCTGTCGAAGGTCGAGTCGGGCCACCTCGCGCTCGAGCGTGCCGACTTCGACCTCGCGACGGTGGTGCGCGAGGCCTGGGAACCGGTGAGCCTCAAGGCGGCCGAGAAGGGCGTCGAGTCCCGGCTGCGGTTCGGGGATGGCCTGCCGGCGCGGGTCCGGGGCGATGCGCTGCGGCTCGCGCAGGTGATCCTCAACCTCGGCAGCAACGCCGTGAAGTTCACTGAGACGGGATACGTCGAGATCGCCGTGGCGGTCCGCGAATCCGGACCGTCGGGCTGGGACGTCCGCTTCGACGTGCGCGACACCGGCGTGGGGATCGCACCCGACCAGCAGGAGCGCATCTTCCAGCCCTTCGAGCAGGCCGACGCTTCCACCACGCGCAAGTTCGGCGGTACGGGCCTGGGCCTCGCGATCTGCCGGCGGCTCGTGGACGCGATGGGCGGCGAGCTCGGCGTCGAGAGCGTGCCGGCCGAGGGCAGCACGTTCTGGTTCCACCTGCCGCTCGCGGCGCCCGGCGGCGAAGCCGCCTCGGGGGAGGAGGCGGCGCAAGCCGAGTTTCCCGTGGCGTCGCGTGCGCCGGCGGACGTCCGGGTCCTGCTCGTGGAGGACGACCCGATCAACCGCGAGGTGGCCGGCGACATGCTGCGCCTCGCGGGGTTCCCGGTCGCGATGGCCATCCACGGCGCGGCCGCCGTCGAGATGGCCGCCCGCGAGCGCTTCGCGGTCATCCTCATGGACGTGCAGATGCCGGTGATGGACGGCTTCGAGGCCACGCGCCGGATCCGCGCGCTGCCGGGAGGCGAAGCGGTGCCGGTGATCGCGATGACCGCCAACGTGTTCAGCGAGGACCGCGATCGCGCGCGCGAGGCGGGAATGTCGGATTTCGTCGCGAAACCCGTCGATCCGGAAGCCCTGTTCCGCGCGCTGCGCCGCTGGACGGGTGCCGCCGCCTCCCTGCCGCAGGCGCGGTCCGGCCCGACGTCGGCCGACGAGATCCTTCGCGAGGCCCTCGCCCGGGTGGAGGGCCTGGACCTCGAGGCGGGGCTCAAGTCGGTGCAGGGGCGGTGGAGCGGCTACGAGCGGCTCCTGCGTCAGTTCGCCGACGAGCGGGCGGGCGACGCCCGGTCCCTGCGGGCTTGCCTCGTCGCCCGCGACGACAAGGAGGCGACGCGTCGCGCCCATACCCTCAAGGGCGTGGCCGCGACGCTGGGCGCGAAGGCCGTGGCCGGCGCGGCCGGCCGGCTCGAGCGCCTGCTGGCCGAATCGGTCGGGGATCCGGCCGTGCGCGAGGCGGCCCTGGCCGAACTCGAATCGACGCTCGCCGCGTTCGTGGGCGCGCTCAGGCGGTCCCTGCCGGAGCGGCGAGAGGCCGGCGCCACCGTCGATGCCGCGCGGGCCAAGGCGCTGGTGGACGAACTGGCGGCGCTCCTCGCGACGGACGACGTGCGTGCCGCCCGGCTCTTCGAGGAACGGGGCGCCCAGATGCGCGCGGCCCTCGGGCCGGCCGCCGCGGCGGTGGAAAAGCGCGTGGCGTCCTTCGATTTCGAGGGCGCGCTCGACGCGCTGCGCCTCGTCTTCCCGGCGGACTGACGCGGCTAGTCGGGAAGGCTGAAGCCGCGCTCGCGGAAAAGGCGCACGCAGGCCTTCACGACCGCCGTGTCGTACAGGAGCCCCGCGCCCTCCTCGATTTCCGCCAGCGCGGATTCGAGCCCGGCCGCGGGCCGGTAGGGACGGTGCGAGGACATGGACTCGACCACGTCCGCCACGGCCACGATGCGCGTCTCGAGGCCGATCGCATCGCCCGAGAGCCCGTCCGGATAGCCGCTGCCGTCGAGGCGCTCGTGGTGGTGGCGCACCACGTCGGCGAGGGGCCAGGGAAAGCGGATGTGCTCGAGCAGGGCATGCCCGACCTTGGCGTGGGACTTGACCAGGTCGTACTCGAAATGGGTGAGGCGGCCGGGCTTCACGAGGATCTCCGCCGGCAGGGCCACCTTGCCCACGTCGTGCACCTGGCCCGCGAAGCGAAGGCCCTCGCAGCGCTCGGGCGAAAGCCCCATCTGCTGCCCGATCGCCTCGGCGAGCGCGCCCACGCGCCGCTCGTGCCCGGCGGTGTAGGGATCGCGCGTCTCGATCATGCGCGAGACCAGCTCGATCACGCCGCGCTGGATGTCCTCGAGCAGGGCGATCTTCTCGAGAAGCTTCGCGTTGACGGCCGTCTGGTGGCGCAGCGCGAACTCGGCCTCCGGCAGCGGCGCGGCGGCCGGCGTGCGCGGGGTGGCGAGCAGCACTTCCACCGTGCGCGCGAGGGTCGCCGGGTCCTGGGGCTTTCTCAGCACGAGGTCGGCGCCGGCCTCGCGGGCGAATCGCGCGTCGTCCATCGCGACGTAGGTGGCGGTGTAGAAGGCGAACGGGATGTCGCGGAGTCCTTCCTCGCCGTGCCACGCGTGGCACAGGCCGAAGCCGTCCAGGCCCGGCATGAGCACGTCGGAGATCACGAGGTCCGGCGGGTCGGCCTTCGCGCGGGCGAGCGCCTCGGCGCCGTCACCCGCCTCGTCCACGTGGTGGCCGCGGGATTCGAGCACGGCCCGCAGCAGGTAGCGGTCCGATTCCTGGTCGTCGACGATGAGGATGCGGGCCATGTCGCTTCAGCCCCCCGCCCGGCCCCAGGACTCGAGCTCGGCGGTGAAGCGCTCGGTATCCAGGGGCTTTTCCAGGTAGGCGTTGCAGCCTGCGGCGAAGGCGATCTCGCGGTCGCTTGCCAGGGCGTAGGACGTCACGGCGACGATGGGCGTGCCGACGGGCGGGCTCGCGCCGCGAAGCGCGCGGGCCACGGCCTCGCCGCCGCCGTCGGGCAGGTGCAGGTCGAGCACGATGACGTCCCAGGCGGCGCGCGTGGCGAGCGCGAGGCCTTCGCGCACCGTCGGCGCGACCTCGTGGGTGTGGCCCCGGCTGGCGAGCAGGTAGCCGACCAGGTACGCGTTGGAGGCGTTGTCCTCGATGATGAGCACGTTCATGCGGGTCCTTCCCCGTCGCTGTCCTCGTCCCGTCCGGCGGCCGCCGGCAGGGTGAACCAGAACCGGCTGCCGCGGCCGGCCACGCTTTCGACGCCGATCTCCCCGCCCATCGCGACGACGAGGCGCTTGGCGATGGCGAGTCCCAGGCCCGAGCCTTCGCGCGCCGGGTCCGGCGCGATCCGGCCGAAGGCCTGGAAGAGCTGCTCCCGGTCGCTCGCGGCGATCCCGATGCCGGTGTCCGCCACCACGATCCGCACGCGTCCGGCCTCGCGGGCGGTCTCGACGGCGATCGAGCCTTCCGCCGTGAACTTGATCGCGTTCGCGAGCAGGTTGTCGAGCACCTGCCGCACGCGGACGCGATCGGCGCGGACGAACGGCGCGCCCGGCGCGCACGCGAGGGCGAAGGCGAGGCCCTTGGCCGCGGCCTGCGGGCCGGCCCACTCGGCGCCCTCCCGCACGACCTCGTGCAGGTCGAAGTCCGACGGGGCGAGCGCGAGCTCGCCCGCCTCGATGCGCGAGAGGTCCAGCACGTCGCCGATGAGCTGCTGCAGCTGCCTCGCCGAGGAGCGCACGAAACCGAGCTGGCGCGACTGTTCCTCGTTGAGGGGGCCGGGAAGTCCCTGCAGCAGCACGCCGGTGAAGCCCACGATGGCGTTGAGGGGCGTGCGCAGCTCGTGGGACACCGTGGCGAGGAACAGGCTCTTCAGGCGGTCGGCGGACTGCGCGCGGTCGCGGGCCACCACCAGCTCCATCGTGCGCTCGGCGACGCGGGCCTCGAGGGCGCGGTTCATCGCCGCGAGCGTCTCGCGGGCGTGGGAGATCTCGGTGATGTCCACGGAGACGCCACCCACCGCGGTGATCGCGCCCCCCGGTCCGCGGATGGGGAACTTGGCCGTCTGGTAGCGCCGGTTCACGCCATGGGACGGGTGGCTTTCCTCCATGTGCAGCGGCCGGCCGCTGCGGAACACCTCGAGGTCCCCGGCGCGCATCGCGGCGGCCACGTCGGCGGGCATCATGTCCTCGCGCGCGTGGCCGATGAAGTCGCCGCCCTTCGGCGGCGGCACGATCTCGCGGAAGCGGCGGTTCGCGAGCACGCAGCGCCCCTCGGCGTCGAAGGCGTAGAAGATCGCATCGCTCGCGTCGATGAGGTCCTGCAGCAGGCGGCGGTTCGCCTCGAGCTCCTCGCGGGTCGCGATGAAGTCGAGGGCGAAGGACAGGTCCGCGACCATCTCGTCCAGGATGCCCGCGACGTCGCCGTCGAAGAAATCCTTCTCGCCCGCATAGAGGTCGAGCGTGCCGACGACGAGGCCGCCGTGGCGGATGGGAAAGGACGCGGAGGACCGGATGCCGGCGCGGCGGGCCGCTTCGTGCCAGGGCCCGAGCCGCGCCTCGGCGAGGAAGTCGTTCGCGATCACGCGCCGGCCCGTCGCCCGGGCCGCGATGGGCGGTGCGGCCTCCGGCGGCCCCAGCGCTCTTGCGAGCCGGAGGGCCTCGTCGACGAACCCGGCATCGTCCCCGTAGCGCGCCGCGGGCCGGGGAATCCCGTCCTCGCCTCCGAACCCGATGAACGCGAAGCGCATCCGGCCCCGCTCCACGGCCTCGCGCACGACCGCGTCGAAGAGGGCCTGGCGATCCGGCGCGCGGACGATGGCCTGGTTGGCCTGGGAGAGCAGGTCGTAGAGGTCGCGAAGTCGCGTGATCGCCTTGAGTCGCTCGACGCGCTCCGTGATGTCGGCGTGGGCCGCGATGAAGCGGCTCACCCGGCCTTCGGCATCGCGCTCGGCCTTCAGGTCCTCGGACACGTAGACCACGCTGCCGTCGGGGCGCAGGAAGCGCTTGTCCACGCGGTAGCCGTCGATTTCCCCCGCGGCGATCCGCTGGTGCAGTTCCCATTCGGCGGCGCGGTCGTCCGGGTGCGTGACCTCCGCCCAGTCGACGGCCGCGACCTCCTCGCGCGTGCGTCCGAGGAGCCGGCACATCTCCTCGTTGAACTGCGTGGGGCGCAGGCCCCCGCCCGGCGTGACCGCCATGCCGAGGAAGGGCATCTCGAAGAAGTGGGCCTTCCACAGGTTTTCGCGCCGCTCGGACTCGCCCAGGTCGGCGAGGACCCGTTGCTCGCGCGCGGCGGCGGCGCTCGCGTGGGCCCGCCAGGCGAGCACGCCGCCCACCATCACCGTCGCGAGCACGAGCAGCGCGGCGTAGGTGGCGTAGCGCGTGCTTCCGCCGGCCAGGTCGGACACCTCGTCCTGGTCGATCTTCGCGATCACGGTCCAATCCGTGCCCGCCACGGGACGCAGTTCGGCGAAGACGGGCATGCCCCGGTAGTCCGTTCCCCTCAGGCTTCCGGCCGCGCCCCGGGAGGCATGGGCGGCGAGCAGGTCGCTGCCCGCGGCGACCGGCAATCGCAGTGCCGATTCCGGGAGATTTCGAAGCGGGCCCAGGTAGTGGACCTGTTCGCCTGCCGCGTGGGCGAGGAGGACCTCGCCCGTCATGCTGGCCACGGGGCTGTCGCCCAGCAGGGGGTAGACGGATATCCTCGGGTCGGCGCGGAAGATCACCACCGTGCGCCGACGGCCTTCGGCTTCACCCAGGCCGACCGGGGACGAGAAGTAGAGGGCCTCGAGGTCGCCTTCGAGCACGAACTCCGCATGGGCGCCGTGGGCCTGCTGGACGGCGTGCCGGCAGGCGACGCGGACGGCCGGTGCGTCGAGCGAGAGGCCCCCGGCGACCGCGAGGGGACGCTCGCAGGCCGAGTCGGCGAGGATCGCCCCGTCGAATCCCGCTTCCCCGGTGACGCGTGCGAGCCATTCGCCGATGTGCGGGTGGGGCGCCCGGCCCGTCGCGGCGGCCGTGCCCGCCTCCTCGGCGATGAAGGGCGATACCGCGAGGGCGGCGGCCGTGCGTACCCGCCCCTCGATCCAGGTCTCCACTTGCCGCGCCTTGCTGTCGGCCACGGCGGCCACCTGGCGCCGATATTCCCGTTCGACCTGGCCTTCGTAGCGCTTGAGCACCCCGAGCAGCACGACGGCGGCGAGTGCGCCCAGGATGAGGAGGATGCCGAAGACGAGCGTCGATCGGGGCGAGGCACCCGGGGACGCCCCGCCGGCGTTGTCCCGGGCCACGACGAAATAGAGGAGCGCCGAAGTCGCGGCCACGAAGGCGAAGCCCTTGGCCATGCTGAGCCAGGCCGATTCGGCGACGTTGCGGGCCACGATCTCGACCGCGAGGTCGGAAAAGGTGATCCACGCCGTCGCGGCGGCCGCGTAGCCGAGGGCGATCCAGAGGGCCTGACGCTTGCGCATGGCGGGTCCGCCCCCGGGGACGATGGGGGCCTTCCGCCCACTCTAGGACGGGCGCCCGCCGGGGTGTTGATCTGGCGCAGCCGCCCGGCCCGCCTGCCCCCGGGCGCGGCCCGTATAATCCGCGGCTTTCGACCGAGCCCGGCCCATGTCCGCGATGTCCGCCCCCGACGGGATCCGCCCCGGCAGCCTCGCCGCCTGGGGCGTCGCCGCGCGGCCGAAGACCCTGTGGATCGCCGCCATCCCCGTGGCGGTGGCCACGAGCCTCGCGTGGATGGCGGGCGTGGCCGTCGTCGGGTGGGTCACGCTGCTCGCCCTGGCCGCCTCGCTCCTGGTGCAGGTCCTGTCGAACCTGCAGAACGACGTGGGCTACACCGCCCGGGGACTCGAGACGGGCGGACGCGTGGGCCTGCCGCGGGCCACGTCGCGGGGCTGGCTCACGCCGGCGCAGGTCCGGCGAGCCATCGCCGGCGGCGTCGTGCTCGCGGCGGTCATCAACGTGCCCCTCGCGCTGCATGCCGGGTGGGTCGCCGCCGCGATCGGTGCCGCCTCGGTGGCCGGCGCCCTCGCGTACATGGGCGGGCCGAAGCCCGTCGCCTATACGCCGCTGGGCGAGCTCACCGTGTTCGTGTTCTTCGGGCTCGTGGCGGTGCTGGGGACCCATTACCTGCACGCCGGGCCCGGCGGGATCTTCGAGTGGCTGGCGGGTGCGGCGGTCGGGCTGCACGCGGCGGCCGTGCTCGCGGTCAACAACCACCGGGACCACGAGCACGATGCGCGCACGGGGCGGCGCACCTTCGCGGCCGTGTTCGGCACCGGCGCCTCGCGCGCGCTCTACGGGACGACGCTGTGGCTGCCGTTCGTGCTGGTGCCCGCGATGGCCGCGATGCGATCGAGCCCGTGGCTGCTCGCGCCGCTGCTGTGCGCGCCCTGGGCCGCGCGGCTGCACCGCGATTTCCTCGCCGAGCCGCCGGGGCCGGGCTTCAACGCGATCCTCTTCCGGACCGTGAAGCTCGAGCTCGCCTTCGCTTTCCTGCTGTGCGCGGGCGCGGTGGCCCAGCGCCTCGCGGCCGGGGCCGGCTAGCGCACGCGGATCGCGGCGAGCAGGGGCTCGAAGAGCTTCGCGTTGCCGGCCACGACGCGGCCGCTTTCCAACCAGCCGTCGGCGCCTTCGAAGTCGGCGACGAGGCCGCCGGCCTCGCGCACGAGCAGCGCGCCCGCGGCCATGTCCCAGGGCGAAAGACCCATTTCCCAGAATCCGTCGAGGCGACCGGCCGCGACCCACGCCAGGTCGAGGGCCGCCGAGCCCGGGCGGCGCACGCCGGCGGTCTGCCGGGCGACCGAGGCGAACATCCGCAGGTACTCGTCGAGGTGGCCGAATTCCCGGAAGGGAAAGCCCGTGCCGATGAGCGCGTCCTCGAAGCGGTCGTTCGCGCTCACGCGGATGCGCCGGTCGTTCAGGTAGGCGCCCGCGCCGCGCGTGGCGGTGAAGAGCTCGTTGCGATTGGGATCGTAGACCACGGCCTGCTGCAGCACGCCCTTGTGCCTGAGCGCGATGGACACGCAGTACTGCGGGTTGCCGTGCAGGAAGTTGGTGGTGCCGTCGAGCGGATCGATGATCCAGACGTGCTCGGCGTCCTCGGCGGTCTTGCCGCTTTCCTCCGCGTGGAAGGCGTGGCGCGGGTAGGCCTCGCGCAGCGTCGAGATGATGGCCTGCTCGGCGGCGACGTCCACCTCCGAGACGAAGTCGGCGCGCTGCTTGCGGCGGACGGTGAGCCGGTCGAGGTCGAAGGAGGCGCGGGTGATGAGGGCGCCGGCCTTTCGCGCGGCCTTCACGGCCGTGTTGAGCATCGGGTGCATGGCAAAGAGCGGGGCCGGGCGCCGGGGCGCGGCGGCTTTCGGGTTTCGTGAGGCAGAATTATACGATGAAGGCGACAGGCGACCTTTCCCGCGTGGCCGTGGTGCTCGTGCGCACGAGCCACCCGGGCAACATCGGCTCGGCCGCGCGCGCGATGAAGACGATGGGGCTTCGGGATCTCGTCCTCGTGGCGCCGAGGCATTTCCCGCATCCGGAAGCCGAGGCGCTCGCGGCCGGTGCCGCGGACCTGCTCGCCCGGGCGCGGGTCGTCGCGACGCTGGAGGAGGCGCTCGCCGACCGCGCCCTCGCCGTGGGCTTCAGCGCCCGGCGCCGCGACCTGTCCCACCCCGTGGCCGAGTGGCGGGATCTCGCGCCGTCCGTGGGGGCCCTGGCCGGACCCCTGGCCCTCGTCTTCGGCAACGAGACCTCGGGCCTCACGAACGACGAGCTGCTTCGCTGCGCGCGCCTCGCGACGATCGCCACGAACCCCGAATACGGCTCGCTCAACCTCGCCGCGGCGGTGCAGGTGGCCTGCTACGAGCTCGCGCTGGCCTCGCGCGCCTTCGCGCCGTCGCCCGGAGGCGCCGGAGAGCCCGCCACCGGCGAGGACCTGGAGGCCCTGCATGCCCGTCTCCGGTCGCTGCTGGTCGCGAGCGGCTTCATCGATCCGGAGAATCCCGGCCGCTACGACGAGCGGCTGCGGCGACTCGCGTCCCGGGCGAATCTCGAGCGCGAGGAAGTGCGCCTGATCCACGGCATCCTCGAGGCGCTCTCGCGCCGCGCCGGGTCCGGCGGCTAGGTCAAGGCGCCGGTGGGGGCGCGTGCCCCGCGGGCAGGCGCAAGGCGAGCGCCGCCATCGCGAGGACGCAGGCGGCGCCCGCGAGGAAGGGCGCCTTGGCGCCCACCTGCTCCGTGAGCCAGCCGCCCACGGCCATGCCGGCGCCCAGGCCGCTCACGATGAAGGTGGACGACCACGTGAAGGCCTCGGTCGCGTAGTGGGACGGCGCGAGCCGCGAGACGAGCACCGACTGGCTCGCGATCGTGGGCGCGATGGCGGCGCCCGCCAGGAAGGCCGCCGCCGCGAAGGCCCAGGGACCGTCCACCAGGCCGTGCAGGGCGAGAGGAACGCTCATGAGGCCCATCGTCGCGGCGAACTGCCGCTCGACGGGCGCCTTGAGGGCGAGTCCGCCGAAGAGCGCGCCGCCCAGGGCGCTGCCGAAGGAATTGACCGAGAGCAGCACGCCGCCGAGCGCCGGCATCGCGAGCGAGGTGGCGTAGCCCGGATAGCCCACCTCGAGCAGGCCGAAGGCCGTCGTGAGCCCGAAGGTCGCCACGAAGACCAGGAGCAGCCTCGATTCGCGCAGGGGCCCGAGCAGGTGGCGCTCCGCGGGCGGCTCCGGCCCGAAGTAGCGCAGCGCCGGCGAGGCGACGAAGAGCAGGAACGCGACGATCACGGTGACGATCGCGATCGCGAAGGCCGCCGTGGGATTCCAGCGCGCGAGCACCAGCGCGATGAGGGCCGGTCCCAGCGTGAAGTTGATCTCGATGAGGACCGCGTCGACGGCGAAGGCCCGAAGGCGCCCGGCCTCGTCCTTGAATCGGCGGCGCCAGACCGTGCGCGTGAGCACCGTGATCGGCGTCGCGAACAGGCCGGCCACCGCGGCCGCCGCGGCCACGGCGACGAACCCCGTGCCCGCGCGGCCGAGCAGCAGGACGGCCAGGAGGGCGAGGGGGCTCACGATCCCGGTCGCGACGAGCACGTCCTTCGGTCCCCGCCGGTCGATGAGCCGGCCCTGCACGGGCGCGCCGACGGCCATGGCGACGAAGTACACGCCCGACGCGGCCCCGGCGAGCGCGTAGGAGCCGAGCGACTCCCGCAGGAACATCAGCATCGACAGCCCCACCATGCCGATCGGCATGCGCGCGGCGAGGGCGACCGCCATGAGCGCCGCGACGTCGGGCAGGCGGAAGAAATCGCGGTATTCGCGGGCGAAACGGCGCATGGGGTCGGGAAGGAACCCGGGTTGGCACCCGGGGGTCGAATAGCCGATAATTTTACTCGGAGACAAGTCCCCCGTCCCCACGGGGACAATCGCGAGGCTGGCCACCATGTTCGGAAGGATCCGGGAAGACATCCGCTGCGTGTTCGACCGCGACCCCGCGGCGAGGACCGTGTGGGAAGTCCTCACGTGCTATCCCGGCTTCCACGCGCTCACGCTGCACCGGATTGCCCACGGCCTCTGGGGCCTGGGCCTCAAATGGCTGGCCCGCCTGGTGTCCCACGCCACCCGCTTCCTCACCGGCATCGAGATCCATCCCGGCGCCACGATCGGCCGGCGCGTCTTCATCGACCACGGCATGGGCGTGGTGATCGGCGAGACCGCCGAGATCGGCGACGATTGCACGCTCTACCACGGCGTCACGCTGGGGGGCGTCTCCTGGAACAAGGGCAAGCGCCACCCGACGCTCGGCAAGGGCGTGGTCGTGGGGGCGGGCGCGAAGATCCTCGGGCCCTTCGAAGTGGGCGACGGCGCGAAGGTGGGGTCGAACTCGGTGGTCGTGAAGGCGGTGCCCGCCGGCGCCACCGTCGTGGGCATCCCGGCGCGCATCGTCGAGGACCACACGGCCGCGCGCATGGCGTTCGACGCCTATGCGGTGAGCGGCAGCCTGGACGACCCCCTCAACCAGGTCCTGCAGAACCTGGGCACCCGCACCGAGGACATCGACGGGCGCATCGCCGCGGTGCTCGCGAGGCTGGAGGCCCTGGAGGCCGCTGCCGCCGAGCCGGACCTTCGCGTTGCCGCGGGGGTGGGACGAAAGAATAGTTGACTGCGTTTATCGGGAAAGCGGTATACTTGAGCGCATTGGTCGGGATTTCCCGGCCCCCCCACGAACGAGGCCACCGATGAGACTCACGACCAAAGGGCGATTCGCCGTCACGGCCATGCTCGACCTGGCCCTGCATTCCACCAAGGGGCCGGTCACGCTCGCCGGCATCAGCGCCCGCCAGCGCATCTCGCTCTCCTACCTCGAGCAGCTCTTCGGCAAGCTCCGGCGCCGCGAGCTGGTCGAGAGCGTCCGCGGCCCCGGTGGCGGCTACCACCTCGCGCGCGAGGCTTCCCTCATCACCGTGGCCGACATCATCGACGCGGTCGAGGAGACCATCGATTCGACGCAGTGCGGCGGCCGCGAGAACTGCCACGACAACCAGCGCTGCATGACCCACGACCTGTGGGTGGAACTCAACGCGACCGTGCGCGGCTACCTCACGGGCGTCACGCTCGGGCACCTGGTCGAGCGCCAGCGGGCCAATCCCGTGAGCGTGATCGCCTCGCCGCGGGCGCGGGCCCGCGCCCCCGGCCCCACGATCGCGATCTAGCGGGCGCCACGACACTCCAACGGAAGCGAAGTCCATGAACGACCCGAAGCACCCCATCTACCTCGATTACTCGGCCACCACGCCCGTCGATCCGCGCGTAGCCGAGAAGATGATCCCCTGGCTCACCGAGCGCTTCGGCAACCCGGCCTCCCGCAGCCACGCCTACGGCTGGGACGCGGAGGAAGCCGTCGAGAACGCCCGCGCGGAGGTCGCGAAGCTCGTCGGCTGCGACGCGAAGGAGATCGTCTGGACCTCCGGCGCGACCGAGTCGAACAACCTCGCGATCAAGGGCGCGGCCCACTTCTACCGCGAGAAGGGCAATCACATCGTCACGGTGAAGACCGAGCACAAGGCCGTGCTCGACACCGTTCGCGAGCTCGAGCGCCAGGGCTTCGAGGCCACCTACCTCGAGCCGGATCCGGACGGACTCGTGCCGCTGGAGCGCTTCCGCGAGGCGCTCCGGCCCGGCACCATCCTCGCCTCCGTGATGCACGTGAACAACGAGATCGGCGTAATCCAGCCCATCGCCGAGATGGGCGCGATCTGCCGCGAGAAGGGCGTGCTCTTCCACGTGGACGCGGCCCAGTCCACGGGCAAGGCCCCCATCGACCTCGCCACGCTCCCGGTGGACCTCATGAGCTTCTCGGCCCACAAGACCTACGGGCCCAAGGGCATCGGCGCCCTCTACGTGCGCAGGAAGCCCCGCGTGCGCCTCGAGGCCCAGATGCACGGCGGCGGCCACGAGAAGGGCTTCCGCTCCGGCACGCTCGCCACCCACCAGATCGTGGGCATGGGCGAGGCCTTCCGGATCGCGCGGCTCGAGATGGCCGCCGAGGGCGAGCGCGTGCGCATGCTGCGCGACCGCCTGCTCGCCGGCGTGCGCGCGCTCGAGGAGGTCTACGTGAACGGCGACCTCGAGCGGCGCGTGCCCCACAACCTCAACGTGAGCTTCAACTTCGTCGAGGGCGAGTCCCTCATCATGGGCATGAAGGAGCTCGCGGTCTCCTCGGGCTCGGCCTGCACCTCGGCCTCGCTCGAGCCCTCGTACGTGCTGCGCGCCCTGGGCCGCAGCGACGAGCTGGCCCACAGCTCCATCCGCTTCACCCTCGGGCGCTTCACGACCGAAGCCGACGTGGACTTCGCCGTGAAGCTCATCCGCGAGCGCATCGGCAAGTTGCGCGAGATGAGCCCGCTCTGGGAGATGTACAAGGAAGGCATCGATCTCAACACCGTCCAGTGGGCGGCCCACTAGGGACCGCCGGAGGCATCGCGACATGGCATACAGCGACAAGGTCATCGACCACTACGAGAATCCCCGCAACGTCGGCTCCTTCGCCAAGGAGGAGGACGGCGTGGCCACCGGCATGGTGGGCGCGCCCGCGTGCGGCGACGTGATGAAGCTGCAGATCAAGGTGGGCGCCGGCGGCGTGATCGAGGACGCGAAGTTCAAGACCTACGGCTGCGGCTCGGCGATCGC
>ERZ761602.3828-NODE-3828-length-20510-cov-7.908629_pt1 | contig 20510 bp, 13 predicted proteins | sample MGYA00512165_ERZ761602 | MGnify/ENA primary metagenome ERZ761602 (study PRJEB28899, sample SAMN02445085) | bioreactor sludge metagenome | biome: EBPR sludge; isolation source: Thorneside wastewater treatment plant | place: Australia: Brisbane, Thorneside... | reverse complement strand
GCCGAATGAAAGAGCAACTCCCTCTCTCCCCGCCCATTGAGTTTGTCGAGCGTCGCCTGTTCGGCGTTGCTGAAGGCCTGATCGAAGCGACCGAACGCGGCGAGACTTCGCCTGCCATCAGCGCGGCCGTACGTGCCTCGCCGGAATGGCGCGAGTACCACGCCGATCTCCTCAATGAACAAGCATCACAACAACCACCGCCGGACGAGCTCATGCCCACGCCGGCTATCCCGGAAGCGATTCAGGACTTGATCCAGCGTCGTGTTGCCGCACGATCACTCGCCTCCGCGCCCCTTCCAGCAGCCGGCCAGATCGTATTGGCGGAAAGAATCGTCACGCCACGACCGGGGCAGCTCGACGCGATCATGCTGGTGCCGCTGTGCGTCCTTCTCGATGCGCCGGCTGAAGTGCCGGCCGTCTGGCACGGCTGGCTGGTGTCTGCCGAAACGGACTATGCCGGCTGGTGGGATTTCGTGCTCCAGGAACAGGATGCGCCCTTCGACCCGGAAGCGGGGATGGTGCAGCTATGGAACCCCGTGCGCCTCTACTTGCCGATGGCTGCGCGCGTTGTCGGGCAACTGTCGCCAGCGCGCCTGCAGGCGGTGCGCACGATGGCCGCCGACTTCGTGGCGGCGGAACCACCGGTCGATGTCCCCTCCTGGCCAGGGCGGGTGGCTTCGCGAAACACTTCAGCAGGCTTGCGCGTCACTACCGGCAGCCCGTTGGGGAATGAGCACGACGCCAGGCATCGCTACCAGCAGCTCTACTTCGCAGCCGCCGAGGCGATTCGCGAACCGGCTCGTTTGGCGCTGCACGCTTTGGCAGCGCTTCCGGCCGGCCAGGTGGGAGCGCTGCTCAATCGCCTGATTGCCGCCGCCGGCAGGGCCGCGGAGATCCTGCTTCCCGAGCCACGAGTCGCGGTGGCCATGCGAGGTGAAGGCCTTGCTGGTGCTCCCGATCTTTCCTGGCCCGACGTCGCACGACTACGGATTCACGAATTGACCGCTGCAGGCGATGGCCGGATGGAAGTGACCGCCCTCGGAACGGAGTCGCTCGTCGTCGAAATCCGGAAAGGCTCGCAGGTCGAAGAGCGTGTTGACCTGCCGCCCGGCGCGGCCGATACGATCGCCTGGGATAAAGGCAGCACCACACTCGTGCTGGTCACGGCGAGCGGCAGGCGGCTGGAACTGGCGCTCAAGGAATTGGCATAGTCGGCAGCTCGACCGTGGAGACTGCTCGGCCGTTCGTCGCCTTGCGGAGCGCGATCTGCTCAGCGGACAACGCGGTGTTGCACATACTCAATCGCGAGGGCCATCACACCATTCCGCTTCCGCGACTGGCCGCGGATGCAAGAGCTGTAGAGGAATTCCTGCCGGAACTGGCTACGGCGCTGCCGTCACTCGATCCCCATTCTCGCGGCCTCCTGCTACTCGAACCGAGCCTGCCAGCGTCCTGGTTGCAGCTGCGATGGGAAGCGCTGCAGCTGTCCGGACGACATCTATCCTCACAGCTGCTGGTTGTGCGCAATGCCGTCTGGGGCCACACGAGAAGCCGCGTCGGGGACGCCACGCGCTTCCTGGATCTGTTTCCGCCGACAGAGTTCTCGTTCATGGATCGCCTGCAGCCCTGGCTTCGGTCAGGCCACCTGCGCCCTTGCCGGGCAGCCTTTCTCAAGCAGCAGATGAGTACTGCCAGCGAGCTGCTGATCATCGCCCATGGCCGGGCGTACGGACTGGTCGATGCTGATGGATGCGTCTTCGATCTGCCTGTTGCCCACCCGATGCCGGAGCGCATCTGGCTACTCGCCTGCAACGTCGACGGCGCCATGGACAAGCTGGCTCAGCGCCTGCTGAGGCAGGGGTGCCGCAGCGTCATCGCGGCAACGTCCGACCTCTCGGCGCCGGAAACGGCTTCCTTGCTCGAAGATTATCTTGCCAGCCGTGCTTGCGATGAAAGCATCTCCTGGCTGGGGCGAGCGGAGCGCGCGCTCGGCGCCAGGCCCAATTCCCGTACGCTCACGATCTGGGGCGAATGTGACATCGACTCGACGCCGTGCGCCGCATGGAACAGGCTGAGCTGGGACGACGCGCACGGCAATCGGCGCCGCCCGCCGCTCGACGACGAAACAACGCGCGACGAATTCCTGGCAGCGCATCAACACGCCGTGTCGCCGCACGCATGGCCATTAACGCGCGCATGGATGTGGCCACCGCTCCTTTGGCTTGCCGAGAAACACCATCATCCGGCGATGCGGGAATTGGCCGAAGCGATTGGCGATTCCCGGTCGCCGCAGGCGATCCGGGGTTTGGCAGCCGCCGCACGCCGAGTCGGCAATTATGTCCAGATGGCCAGGTATCTGGCGCTTGGCCTCGGCATCCCGGAGCTGCCGGTCACGGAGAGAGCAGAAATTCTTGGCGCATTGGCCAATCTTTTCATCGACCTCGATTTGCCAGAAAGCGCCGCGGCAATCATCGAGCGTCATGAAGATTGCCTGTGGGATGACCCGCACGAGCGCCACCTCGCGGAATTCAAGCGCCTCGACTGGACAGCGCGCATGGAAGCCCGCCGCGGCCGGCTGGGCATTGCGCTCGACTGCATGAGCACCAAGCGCAAACGGGCAACGGTCGATACTGGACGCGAACTGGCGTGGCAACTCTACCTGGCCACCTGGGGAGCGCTTGCCGGGCAGGTCTCCGGGGATGTGGCGGCCAACTTCGCTGAAGAGGGTGCGCAGCGACTTGCCAGCGTGACTCCGCAAGACGTCGTCGGTCATGGCAACGAAACCATCGCCTATCTGCTCCGAGCGCTCGCTGCTCACGCCTGGGCGTCTCGGGAGTCTCGGGATTCGGCGCGATTGAATATCGCCCGAAGCTGGCTGGGTCATGCCGAAGACCGGCTCAGCGATGATGACCCCGGCCCATGGGCCTACACAATCGTCTATCTACATCTGCAATGTGCGGCGCCGCGCGAGAGTCTCGAGCGCGCTTTGGCCGCCCTGGAGCGAGCGCGCTACTTTCTCGAAGCCGCCTCCCTTGCGGGTTTTTCAGATCGGCAAAGCAAGCGCTGCAAGCTCCTGGCACGCTTTCAGCAGCGGCGTCAGCATATCCTCGCTGAACTGAGCGAGGTCACTGACGTTACCGAAACCCTGGCCGAAGCGGCAGCGAGAGAAAAAACCGAAAGCGATGCGGACGAGCTTCCGGCAAGCGCGGCGCGGCTCGGCGTAATGCCGCTTTGACAAGCCCTCGCGACGTTGACGGTGGCGCGCAAGCGTCGCTCAGGTGGCCGGTTCGGCCACTGCGATCAGATTTGTCGGAAAGATTTGTGCGCGCAACGGGCCCAGCGCTTGCCAACTGTCACGCTTCCTGACTTCGGCGATCGCGGCGAGCAAAGCCTGCGGTGTCGGATCGCCATCCCCGCTCGCGCCGACCATCTCCGGCATCGCCAGAAGCGCCTTGTCCCATTGCCGCAGCGTATCGGCTATGCGGTTGAGCGCCTTGCTCGCCATCCCCACGTGCCGGTGCACCAGCGGCAGCAGCGTCAGCGCCTCAGCCATGTAGTTGTCCTTGAGCAGGGTGTCGATCGCCAGCCGGCCTTTCTCCCGTGGAGCGCCGGCGGCGACGGCGCCAAGCGTGACCACGGCCCGTGGCAGGGCATCGCCATTGACCGATGCACTGTCGGTGTTCTCGAGTCGATCGAGGCACGCGATCGCAGCGGCATGCTCACCGTGGCGAAGTGCCAGTGCCACCTCTCCCATCAAGGCGTAGGCGTTGAGCCGGGAATCCTTGGCCGCGTCGGCGGCGTGTGCGTCGACATACCAGGCGGCAGCCTCGTCCAGCTTGCCGGCGAGCAGCGCCACGTGCCCCCGGTAGACCGCCGTTTGCCCGGTCACGCCAGCACCCAGCAAAGCCTGCTGGGCTTCGTGCGATCGCCGATAGAAATCGGCGGCACGCTCCAGATCGCCGCAACGAAGGGCGATTTCTCCACAGCGGCCGAGCGTCTTGTAGGCTTCCGGGTCGCCGGCGACCTCCTGGTCGATCAAGGCCTCGCTGGCCAGCCTGCTGGCTGCGGTGAGTGCGCCAAGATCGGTCAAGACATTGGCGATCAGGCGCTGCAGACGCGAACGGTGCTGCTCGGGCCCGGACTGCCACTCCTTTCGATACGCGTCGAGCGCGATGCGAAACTCGCCGGCGTAATACGCACGTTGCCCAATGCTGACGCCGAATCCGGGAATATCGCCTTCGGCCAGTCCCGGCAGACGCCTCAGCAGATCGTCGCAGGCTTGCCGGTAGCGTCGAGTCGCCTCATCGGCTTCGCGATGAAGGCCACGAGCAGCCAGCTGATAAGCGGCCTCCCACCAGATGGCTTGACGAAAGGCCTCCGGTAGCGGCGCTGTTTCGGCACCGAGAGAAACCACCAGCTCGTCGTAGTCGGCGAGTGTTACCGCAACGTGGCGCCGCCGCGTCAGCTCCTGGAGCAGACGCTGCGCCGCAGCCAGCAAGGGTTCTGGTGGGCAGCGCCGGCTCGCCCAGTCCGGCGAGCGCCTGACCAACACCTCGTCGGTATCGCTACGCCACGATTTCTTCAAGTCCGGTCGGCCGCCCAGTGGATGCGTCGACCCGAGCAACCAGTAGGCCATGGCCTCGCGCACGTCTGCCGGCAGATGCGCACGACGCGCGTCCAGAGCCAGTCTCGCGGCATCGAGGTCATTGATTTCCCGCGCCGGCAGCAAGCAGAGCTCGATCGCCAGTTCGGCCGCCAGCAGCTCTGTCGGCAAAGGCAGCGCTCCAGGCCTGACCCAGACGCTCCACGGCGTCGGCACGGCAGCGACCCCGCCGCCCTGGCCTGAAACCGAGAAGGATTGTGCCCGCAAAGCGTGCAGCAATACGTCGCACCCGGCGTCGCTCCGCAGATCGCCAGCGGCAGTCGACGCCACGTCGATCTGCGGGCGCGGGCCGTCCGCGTGCCACGCCAGATCGACGGTTTGCCCGGCGAAGAGAGCCAGGCCACTGTCGAGACGTAGCTGAAAGCACCAGCGGCTCATGTCATCACCTCGCTCGCGGCGAAGAAGCGGACATTGGGACCGACCGGGGCGGGAAAGCGTATGCGCAGATCACGCTCGGCAGAATCGCAGCTGGCAGCCATCAAGCTGCACGCCAGGTCTGCCAGGTTGTTCAAGCGGCGTTCGTCGTCGCGAATCAGCCTGGCCGCCTGCGCGTCTTCTCTCTCCAGCGCGCTGACCAATGCCGCCCCGTCCATATAGCCGGCAAACGTTATCTGGCGCGCAGTGGCGCTGGATGGCAAAGGCCAGCGACCGGCCGTTGTCGCAAGCGTTTCCCAGAATTGCCTCTCCATCGTTTCCAGGAGAGCGCGGTTGCCGCCAGTCTTGCTGCTTGTCTGCCGGCCGCCCAATGCAGGCCCCGGTACGTCTTGTCCGGCACGCAGGATCGACGCGGCGTTGATCTTCTCGGAGCGGCGCCCGGGAAGAACTCGAATTCTTGGCGATGAACCGAGAAACGGCTTCACCAGCGCGAGGATTCTGCCGTACAGAGCCCCAATGGCGGCCATCGGATCGCTACCCATCGAGAAATCGGTCATGACTTCCTGGCCACTGCCATGGATGCCGAGCGACACGATTCCGGTATGCCCTGCCAACCAGCGAAACACGGCCAGCAGGTGCGTCAGTACGCGATCGCTGTGGGCCGCATCAAGCGCAACTTCTCCCGTTATTCTCTTGCCATCCTGAAGGTAAAGCCAAGCCTCGCGCACGTGATGCTTCCTGAGTTCGTCGTCCTTTGTTGCCCCTTGCGCGAGCAGCCAGTTCTCGAGCCCTTCCACCGGCGAGTCCATGCGACCGCGTATTGTCCTGCCAGCAAGGTTCTCGTTCAGCGCCGCGACGAGCGCTGCAGGACGGGCGAGAATCAGCCCCACACCGTGCAGGCCGGAAGACCGCGGGTCTTCGAAGCGCCCGGTTTCGTCACCGATGGCCAGCCACAGGTTCGCGGTAGAAGGAGGGCGGGAGTGCCCTTGTGTCGCATTGTTGAGAGTCATTTTGGTCGCTATTCATTGGTGGTCTTGATCCAGACAGCGAATCAGGTCGAGCAACTGCTTGATCCGACTGCGCTGCGCGCGTTCTCGCCATTCTCAGAGCAGATGGAAAGCCGGCGTCGTCGGCGCCTGAACGACCAGATACTCTGCCATAAACCATCGAGCTCGTGCGGGAGGTTGCCTACGTCTCCAGACAGCGGGCGGGCGGATCTTTTCTGGCAGGCAGGTGTGATGGACCGGCGCCCCGGCGACGCGGTACGTTGCGCTATTCAAGTTACAAAGCCCTGTCGGCGGGCAGGTGTGATGGACCAAGCAGTCGCTTATCCGCCAGACAAAGGATAACGCGTCACAAAGCCCTGTCAGCGGGCAGGTGTGATGGACTCCAGCATGGTGCTGGACAGGTGCGCCGGGCGCGACGAGTCACAAAGCCCTGTCAGCGGGCAGGTGTGATGGACCTCAAGGGAGGCGCAGGTATTAACGCCGCCAGCCTCAAGTCACAAAGCCCTGTCAGCGGGCAGGTGTGATGGACAGCAAGAGCGCCTGCGCATCGAGGCCAGGGAAGGAAAGTCACAAAGCCCTGTCAGCGGGCAGGTGTGATGGACACCCGGACATCGATCATGGCCAGTGCTGACTTCAAGTCACAAAGCCCTGTCAGCGGGCAGGTGTGATGGACATCGGACAGGTTCGAGACTCAGCACAGGGTTCGCACGTCACAAAGCCCTGTCAGCGGGCAGGTGTGATGGACCAGACACTCCGACGGCGCCTATGGCGACCGGACCGTTTCGTCACAAAGCCCTGTCAGCGGGCAGGTGTGATGGACGTCACGGGCGGGCAAGATTCCCCTCGAGCAGGCGACGTCACAAAGCCCTGTCAGCGGGCAGGTGTGATGGACAGAGATTGGGCCTGGATGGTAGCCGAGAGGCATTATCGGGTCACAAAGCCCTGTCAGCGGGCAGGTGTGATGGACGCAACAACTGCATGGTCACGGCCGGCAACGGCTGCAGTCACAAAGCCCTGTCAGCGGGCAGGTGTGATGGACCCGAATGCTGATACCTTCTTGGGGGCAACGCTCCCAGAGTCACAAAGCCCTGTCAGCGGGCAGGTGTGATGGACGAGATTGTCCGGCGCGGAACGCCGGCTTGTGCCAGTCACAAAGCCCTGTCAGCGGGCAGGTGTGATGGACTCGGCGATGTCTCGGCACGCTTCACAGGGGCACGGGGTCACAAAGCCCTGTCAGCGGGCAGGTGTGATGGACCTGATCAATCTTGCCGAGTATGAGTACGCACATGGCTAGTCACAAAGCCCTGTCAGCGGGCAGGTGTGATGGACACGCTCGATTGCTGTTCGTCGGCATGTGGAATTTCTGGTCACAAAGCCCTGTCAGCGGGCAGGTGTGATGGACGCCAGCGACGCGACTTCTCTGAGAAACGCCTGGCCGAGTCACAAAGCCCTGTCAGCGGGCAGGTGTGATGGACCCCAGGCTCTGGTCCGTCTCAACCTGATGCCGATGGAGTCACAAAGCCCTGTCAGCGGGCAGGTGTGATGGACATGACAAGTTGCATGCCGAGACTGTGGCCGGGCTCAAGTCACAAAGCCCTGTCAGCGGGCAGGTGTGATGGACTCGAGCAGCGCAGCTTGAAGCGGCAAACGAGAACCTGTCACAAAGCCCTGTCAGCGGGCAGGTGTGATGGACGAGTCAATCTGTCCGGAGCCGATCTGTCCGGAGCCATGTCACAAAGCCCTGTCAGCGGGCAGGTGTGATGGACGAGACATCGTCGCACATTGTCGGCTGCTGAACGTGATGTCACAAAGCCCTGTCAGCGGGCAGGTGTGATGGACATGGCAGGACGCTGGTCGATGTCGCGAGCGAGGAAGAGTCACAAAGCCCTGTCAGCGGGCAGGTGTGATGGACGTCACCTCGTCAAATGTTCCAGTTGCTCGGCACCGAGTCACAAAGCCCTGTCAGCGGGCAGGTGTGATGGACGTGTAACGCTCATCGTGTCGAGCATGGTGCTCGATCGGGTCACAAAGCCCTGTCAGCGGGCAGGTGTGATGGACACGAGCTGGCCTTCAGGGAGGGCAGCGTCCTGCTGTAGTCACAAAGCCCTGTCAGCGGGCAGGTGTGATGGACTCAGCGGCACCATCGGTAAACTTATCCTTGCTTACCGGTCACAAAGCCCTGTCAGCGGGCAGGTGTGATGGACAACCATACAGCAGGGTAGTCGTCCAGCAAGACGTTGTCACAAAGCCCTGTCAGCGGGCAGGTGTGATGGACACCGGCGCCGGGACTCTGTGGGCCGGGCCGGCCCATGTCACAAAGCCCTGTCAGCGGGCAGGTGTGATGGACAGTGCCTTCTGAAACCCTTGCCCCGCCTGCTTTTCCGGGGTGGAAAAGGTGAACGGGGCCAAAATCGGGCAGAAAATGCGTCCATCATCCATCGGAAAACTTCTCCTGTGATCTATCAATGCCTTACAGCGGGGTGAACATCCCGGTCTTGAGTGTCTTCTTCTACTGGCCGAATTGTTAAAGAATACGAGCTGTCTTCAGCCGAGAAAACAGGCCCATCAGGCAGCGACTTGCCAGCACCCGGTAGCTGCACCGGTGCTGCCGGGCAGAAAGCGCGCATCGTGTTCGCTGCGGCCATGCATTCTCACCAGTACGGCCTGCGACAGGCGCCGGCCAAAACCTAGCTTCGGATCATGCCGGCGACCCATCCAGGGCTGCAACGGGACCCCGACGACGCCGTCGACAGCGGCGCCGGGCAGCAGTTCGCCGGCCGACAAGAGTACGCCATCCCCATCGGCGGTTGCAACACCGGGGTAGCGTACGGCGCCCACCTGCCAGCCGTCGCAGCGCACGCGGCCGAAGCCGATCTTCAGTTCGCCGCCGAGCCGCATGGCCGACAGCCAGTGCTGCAGCGAAAACGCGTCGACGAGCTCCTCATCAAACCAGACGCCGCCGCACAAGCGAACTTGCCGCCCGACCGGGACGACCAGTTGCTCGACCTCGAAGAGCGCCGAGTCGACTGCCGACCGGCTGGCGCCGTCGAGCGTAACGTGGTGGCTGCTGGCCAGCAGCAGGCGCTCGACCTCGGCGTCGTCGAGGCGTCGATCGCCCTCGATGAAGAAGGCGGGGCCAAAGCGATAGCGGTGCATGAGTTCGTCGAGCGCGTCGACAAAGTGGCGCGGCGATCCGCCGCGCGCGGCGCCGACGGTCGCGGCCAGGGCATGGACAAAGAGGTGCCCCGGCGCATGGCGATGGGTCTGGGCCACCACGCCGGCGCGCCGGCTGCCAAGGTGTAGCGGCGAGAGCAGTTCGAGAGAGAAGCTGGCGAAGGTCGCTGGAGTGCTCATCTCGTCTCAGTCCCCGTTCTTCAGCGCCTTCGCGGCGTAGCGGCCGTAGGTCAGCGTCGTCTCCAGCAACTGCTTGGAAAGCAGGATTCGGCGCAGCGCGTCGGCGGCTGATTCGCCTGGCTGTGCAGCGGTCAGGCTGCGGTAGAAGCTCGGCATGTCCGGCGCACGTGTCTGGTCGGCGCTGGCCAGTCCGGTGGTCTGTAGCAGCCGGCGCGCTTCCTGGTCTATGCGTTGGGCGGGAATTTTGTCCTGCTCGCGCTTGCGCGTGGCGAGGAACAGGCCGAAGGCATACAGCCCCTGCTCGGCGAGGACGGCCAGTGACTTGGTGATGATGTTCTCCGCATCGTTGGCGCGCTTCGAATCGTGCCCGGCCATTTCGTTGGCCGCCAGTGCGGCGAGGGGTTCGAGGTTCAGCATGGCATTCTCCTCACTTGACCAGCGCGAACTGCATGCGGCCAAAGCCACGCGTAGTCATCGCGCCGAGGCCGAGGGTGCACGCCAGGCTCAGCGCTTTTTCGAGCAGCGGCAAGGCCGCCGGGGCGATATCCGGGAAGCGGCCGTCGTCCAGGTCCACCTGGCCGCGAAACAGCGTCCCGCGCGGCGTCGCTTCGTAGGTGAATAGCGCGCCATCCGCCGCCGCGCCGGTCTCGAAGTCGATCGATACCGAGGTGCGCGTTTCGAGGTTGGAGTTGACGATCGCCGGGAAGAGGTTGTCGTGGACGACGACCAGGCGCTCCCTGATGTGCTCGAACACCGGCAAACCTTTCGCCGCTTCCGGGAAAGGAATCTCCCTGGCGTCGGCTGCCAGCAGCAGCCAACCCAGGTTCAGTCGCCTGGGCGCGGCGGCGCCGGCCTGGGCGATCAGTTGCTCCTCGCTGGCCGGGCGTGGCACCTTGCTGCAACCGGCGCGCTCGAGCAGGTGCGCGGTAGTCACCCAGCGCGGCCCGAGCATCGTCGGCACCGGGAAAGCCAGGATCTCGGCGTCGCGGAAAGACACCGCGCCGATACGCGATTCGCCCTCGTCACCACCCTCGGCATAGCCGAAGATGCGCGCGACCGGGTCTTCGCCGCCCTTGTGCGGATGTTTCTTGTTCTTCTCGTCGATGGTGGCGCGGGCATACGCCATGGCGCGTTGCCGTTCGCCCTCCGGCAGCGAATAGATCGCCGCCGAGCGTGTCGCGCCGTTGATCGACGAGCCTGGCACCTTCGGCAGGTTGCTGCCCGCATCACGCAGGATGGTGAGGTCGACGCGGCCCATGCGGTAGCCGCCGGCACCGATGTGGGTCGGGTCGAGCGCGTAGAGATAGAGCGGGTGCGATTTCATACGGTCTCCAGAAAATATCGACATTCTTTCAAACGACGATTGCTTAATTAAGCAAACGCTGCGGTTTCTAGTGAAATAACCTTACTCAGATCAGCAGGTGGGCATGCCATAGCTTGTTGGCCTGAGATGCTCTCCAGTACTCACAACGTTTGGCGCCGTTAAATTATTAATAGTCCGAATACCTGATGGAGGAAAGCTCTGACTCGAGACGTCGAAGCTCGACCAGGTCATTACCTTCTGCCACGCCGGATTTCATGACCCCTGCAAGCAAAGCCCGGGCTCTGCGCTTTCTCTCGGGAACGTCAATTGTGATGGTTTCCTCTACGATTTGCTCGTCGATTGTCATCTTTTCGCCGCTAGGCTTAGTTACGTATCTAGCAGGCGCCGTTGTTTTAATACGAATTGAGTCCTTCCAAAACACCAAAGCACGAGCGCGTAGCAGGTCGCAGAAGTGCTTGTCCTTGCCGTATTTCTCGGCACGGTCGATGCTGGCCATACCTGCATGCGTATCGCCGCGATCTATTTCTATTCTCGACTTTATGAACCAGCATTCCGCGTTCTCGGCTTCGAACTCAATCGCCAAATTGGCTTGCTCGAGCGCTTCAACGAACATTCTGTAGGTACATAAAGCCAGTGCATATTTTGCGCGCAGAAACCCGTTGTCACCATCTTCCTTAATCGCCATTAGGAATGATTCAATTGCTTCGTCTCGTTCTTTTGCTTCAAAACATCTCCACGCGCGACGGGCGTATCTACTCCGCAGCGCTATGAGAGACCAAGCCCCGGAAGGCGATCCCTGCGTTCTTACAACGTTGCGATATTCAGCTTGTATCAGGTCTGCATCCTGTGGCGCTGGTCTTTGGATGCCACCGACTTCAATTGTGCGATTCATACAAAACCGCATGAACTCGGAATTGAAGACAATTTCTGGTCTTCCCGAGTAGACCGCATGAGACGCAATTCCTCGACTCTCCCGAATGGCATCGTCAGCATTCATGGCCGTTACGCCGACCTTCGCGCAGCAAAGCCCTAGTGAAATGTGGTCGTGAAAGTCCGCGACTCGAGTCATGAGAAGGAGTAGATGCTTGAGTTCAGCCGGGAATCGCTCCCATGCATCTTCGTAAAGAAAAGCCCCCAACTCTTCACGTTGAAGTTTCTGCACGTAGCGAAAAGCCTCCTCCATTCCTGATCCATTCGCTTTCGTGGCCTGAACGAATGCCTCCAAAATGAGAGGTTTGTTGCCTAGCTTTCGTCCATAGGATTTCAAACTGGCCAAACCAGACCGGTTGATCGGTTCGCAAAGGAGAGCGTAACCTCTTTTCCGAAGATAATCGGCAGATTCGTCGTCACTCCAAGGCTCAATTTGCAATGGTTGGGCCTCAATGACCTCAGCCCGTCGCGACGTGACGAGTACCCTTCCTATCCTTTTCGCCAATAGCCCGATGCCTTCTGCTAGTCGCCGTTTCTCCGCTACAGATTCGATCATCGTTTCGGTATTGTCGAGTATGATTAAGTGTGATCTTCGATCAACTCCGAATGCAATCTTCAAGTCGCCGGCGAGCCGATCAATTGCAGTTTTCTCATCATTCTTATACCAGTGTGGGCCTAGTTCTTTTTGTCCCAGTAACACGGCGATATGCCGAACCACATCCAGGACTCCTATACTCTCTGCGTTCAGACGTTCCAACCCATTGATACCCCACCGGGTTTTTTTGGCGGAAAAAAAGGTAATTATATCCGGTCGCCACTTGAGTTCAGGAAGTCTCCCTTCAAGCAATCGGTGGGCAAATTCCAGAACCAAAGTGCTTTTGCCGATTCCACCATCGCCATAGACAAGGCATGCGCGAGAATCGTCGTCGTCCGCCCAGTCGGTGAGCTCCAGGAGTTCTTGCTGCCTTCCTGTAAACTCGTCTGACGCTGCAAGCCTCTCGGGCAAACAAACCAATGAGACAGTTGAATATTCCGTTGAATAACTGGGGCTGTTACATCGCGGCAGGCCAACGCGAATATCATTCACCTCGAAAGAGATGGAGGCGCTAGTCGTTGCGCTGACCCAGGCTTGACCCTCGATGCGCAAAATTCCCGCACGCGCCGGAAGCAGTCTTCTCATGAGTACGGGTTTGCCATGATATAGACGAAGTGTTGTGATGGGCCGCGGTGCTTCAACACTATTGCGGCTGAACACCAATTTGTCGCTTCGCTCAAGAACATCCGGAAAAAGAGGTTTCAGTCTTTCGAAGGTGATGCGAAGTAATGCGAGGTCCACTTCGCGAATGCAATTGCCAGGGAGGCCGTGTCCTTCCGCACCTTCGTTGCGACTACGAACGAGAGCCCTAAACAAGTCGTCAAGATTAGGATCGCGTCGTTCAACCATCTCGAAAACGGCGTCGGTAGCATGCATTCGACCAAAAAGCGTCGTTGCGACGTTGTTCCATCCAGCGCGTTCTGCGGTTAGCAAATAATTCCCGAGAAGCTCAGCCAGGATTCCGTTAGTAGCCGTTGCGACGTCAGTGAATTCAGGACACGAACGATCTGAACGCTTCGGTTGGAGCGCTATCCATTCGGCAAGTACCACGATCGCGTGCTGCGTCATGATGCGGATCAACCCCAATGTCGCGAGTCGAACTTCCCCAGTCCTCAGCAACGGGTCTGACACCTCATCAATCATGGATATGAATAATTTCTTCATAACAGAGCGGCTTTGCTATCGCTTGGTCGCCCACCGCTGCCTTGTGTAGACTTGGATACGAAAGTGGTCCATTCGACGGCGTCGAAGAGGCGCCCGTCGATAATCGCGCTGAACAGGCGCTCGCGTCGCGCCGGGGCATGCTCACCGATGACGTAGCGCAGCAGCATGTTGCGTAGATGGGCGTGCCAGGCATCGCGGCCGGCGGGGCGCAGTGCAGCGGGAGCGTCGCGCACCCATTTCTCGTAGGTCTCGACGATCTCGCCCTGCAGACCCTTGACTTTCGAGGCGTCCCAGCCCGTGTCCTTGACCAGGCGCGAAAACTCGGCGAAGCCCTCGAGCAGCAAGGGCGCGCGCCCGGTTTCTCCGAGCACCCAGTGCGGCCGGCGCAGTTGCTCGCCTTCGCGGTGATACGCGACCTGATGCCGGCGGGCCGAGCCTTCGAGAACCAGGAAGTCAAAGGTCATCGGCGGCAGCAGCGCTTCGTCTCCGGGCAGCAGGTCAAGCACATGCGTCAGTCGTTCCGGGCCAGAGACCCGCTTGCCGGCACGCGTGCTGGCGATGACGTGGGGGTGCCACTGGTCGTTCTGCGCAGGGTCGCCGGTGGCGGTGTCGACGCGCCAATCAACTTCACCCTGGGGCGTGCTCCAGGCGATGTCGATGGCGCGGCCATTCGCCGACTTGCGCGCCGATTCGACTCGCCAGGTCTGGTGCGGCACCAAGGGCACGCGGGCGTCGAGTCGGCCGAGCACGTCGAGCGCGACGTAGAGTGGGAACTTCGCCCGCATCACGGCGCAGGAAACATGGGCGGCGAGGCCGCCGCGCACCTTCGACAGTCGCTGCCCCAGCAGCCGCGCAATGATTTCCACGGTGGCGTCGGCGTCGGTCGCGGCGACGATGAAGCGCAGGCCGCGCGCGTCGAGGCTCAGTGGCAGCAGCCGACCGTCGAGTGTGCCGGCGACTTCATTCGCCAATTCCTTCCAGAGCTCGCGCAGGTCATCCCAGAGACGCTGCAGGCGCGCGGGGGAAGCATGCTTGCGCATGGCGAACAGGGCAAGGCGATCGCCATCGTGGCGGGCGAGTCGCCACTCGTCGGGCAGCGCGGCCGATTCGCGCAGGAGGAAGCCCTCGGCCACCTCGAGCGCCCTCTGTGCCGCGTTGGCTGCGGCGCTGCGGCCGTCGTTGTCCCTGAGCCAGTAGATCTCGCCGAGCAGAGCGGGGGCGAGAATGGCATGGTCCTTGGCGGGCATTTCGCCGGTGCGCAAGCCGGCAAGAAGCACGTCGAACCAGTCGCCCAGCGTGTTGCTGTCGCTGAGCCAGGAGAGGTTTGCACTCTTGTGCTTCTCATTGTTTTCCCGCTGCTTGTCGTCTGCCGCCGCCAGGCCTGAACGCAACGATGCCAGTGGCCGCGCCAGCTGGGTGATCAAGGTGGCACCGGCAGCGATGGCGCCCGTGTCGACCTGTACCGAGATCAGCGCCACGCGACTGCTGTCACCGCCGCCGGCCAGTTCTTCGATACTGCTCACGCTGCTGCGGAAGCCGAATTCGCCGGCGAGATGACGTGCCCGCTGCCGTTTGGCGTCGCGGTCGGCCAGCGCCGTGCAGTCGTCACACAGCGTCTGGACGCGGCTTCGGCTTTCGGTCAGCGCGTACTCACGCGTTTCGGCCGGGCGCAGGCCGCACTGCGGGCAAATCTGCATCAGCCGGCCTTGCTTGGCGTTGGCCGCATCCCAGAGTGCCTGCAGCTCGAGTTCCCCGGCCTGCAGGCTGCGCTGGCGAGAGCTGTCCGGGTCCAGCCCCAAGGCCTCGGCGTAGTCCGTGAGGTAGAGGGCCGGTGCGCTCCAGCACAGGCGGAACGGCGTCCCAATGCCGAGCGGCTCGACGCAGCGGGCAAGCGCTTCCTGCAGCGGGTCGAGGATGTGGCGGGCAAAGAGCCGGTCGGACGCGGCGCTGTCGTCCTCGTGGAAGCCGGGCGCCAGGATCAGAACACCGTCGTCGTCCTCGTAGATGATGTTGCCGACCGGCGAGGCTTCCTCGACGAGCTCGCGCAGACCATCGACTACTTCGCGGCGCCGTCCCGAGAGACTGACCAGCGCCGTCGTCGTGAGCATGCCACGCGTCAGCGCCTGCCAATCCCAGCGCACGCCGAGGAGACGGAAGCGGACTCGCCCGAGTTGTGGAATATCGAATCGGCCCTGATCGTTCTGCAGCGCGCTGAAATCGGTGCGCAACACGCCCTCGGCGGTGGCCGCCTTGAAGAAGCTGGCGGACGAGTGCGCGTGGTGCCACAAGGTGACGTCGTTGGTCGGGCGGCGCGTTTCAGCCAGCGCCTTGCCGAAGATTCCCTGCAAGTCGGCCACGAGCGCACGGCGGGTTCGCGCGATGTCCTGCGTAGCCAGGGGCGAGAAGACCCGTTTGCTGATGGCGGCGATCGCTTCATCCCAACGTGCGGCAAGCAAATCGTTCGAGTAGGGGTCGCGCATTTGCCCGAAAGCGTCGGCGATTTCCGCGTGCGCCGGCGATTGCTCGCTGCCCTCGGAGCCGCCGGATCCCTTGTCGAGCGCGGAATCACGGATGTCGGCGCCGAACGCATAGAGATCGCCGAGAAAGGACAGTTGGTCGGCGGGAAAGGCGTTGGCAGCATGGTGTTGCCGCAACGCGGCGCCCAGTCCAGTCGCCTGCACGGCGCCGGGCTTGAGCCATCCAGCGGGGAGTGCCAGTGCCGCAGCCCAGTCGGGGTCAGCCAGCAGCCCGGCGAGCACCGCGGCGAGCTCGGGCTTGTCAGCGATTTCGCCGGCATCCGGATAGACGCGGCCAGTCTCCAGGATGGCTCCATGCGCAACCTGAATGCCGCAAGATTTCTTCGTCGCCGTGCCCAGATTCTTTCCGCCCGCCAGCATCTCGCCGGCAAAGCCAGGGTGCAGCTTGCCCAGATCGTGCAGCAGGCCGGCGATTTCGGCGGCGAGAATGAGGCGGCGAGCGTCGTCGTCGAAGGGCGCCATCATGCCTTGCCCTTCGCGATACGCTCGGCGAGTTGCCGCCAGCTCTCGGCCCCTGAAAACTCGAGCGCTTGCGGCATGTCCGGGTAGCCGGTGGCGCGGCAGGTGGCAGCCAGCGGGGCGATCGCACCGTAACCGGCAAGGCGCTTGGCGCCGAGGCCCAGCGCGGGCCACCAGGCCGCCAGGGCGCCGACGAAGCAGGCGAGGTCGGCGCGCGCCGTGGCTTCGTCCGAGTCCTTGGCGCCGGCCGGATTGAAGTAGAAGAAGTTGATCTCGGCCTGCACCGGCTTGCCTTTTTCCGTCATCGGCGCCACCGCCTCGAACTGGATCGGCTGCGTGCCGATGCCGCTGCCGTCGGTCCTGGTCGGGTTCATCACCAGGTACTGCACGTGCGAGAACCACAGTGGCGAGAAATGCAGCCGGCCGGCCTCGCTGGCCAGTTGTGCCGGATCGTCACTGGCGATGCCGAACAAGCGCTTGGCCGCAGCGCTGTCCTGGCGGTAGTGCATGGTCCTGAGCTGGTCGTCCTTGCCCAGCGCCTTCCATGGCCGTTCATTCGGGAAGCCGCGCTGGAAGGCGTCCGCCGCGAGGCCCTTGAGCGAAGCGGCGGCGAGGAAGGGTACGCCGTAGACGTGGTCCTTGCGGACCGGATTGTCGAAGAGATAGAAGGGGTCGTCGTCACGCGTCAGCAGCGGCGCCAGCAAGCGAAAACGCAGCGTGACCACCGCGGAAAACGCCGGCAGCACGCTGCTGTCGACGGGCGTCAGGCGCAAGCAGGCGCGATCGATCTCGCGCGTCGCACACGGCAGTGCGCGGGCGCTGCCGCGAGCCTTCTTCGGGTCGTCGAGGACCTCCTTGAGTTCGACGCCCTGCAGTTCCATCGCGTGGCGGATCATGAAGTCGTTGCGCCGGCCGGTGAGGTCTTCGGGCTTGACCACGCCGCGTCGCAAGTGCGCGGCGTGGGCTTGCCAGCTCCATTGGGCGGCGGCGATTCCCCCGGACTCGATGGCCAGAGCTTCCTCTGCGAGCAGTTCGAAATTCATGATTCAGACTCCTGCGAGCTTGTTGAGCCAGGCCGCACGCGTACTCAAGTGTGCGCCACCAAATTCCCAATCGATCTTGCCATCGACGCGATAGCCAATGCGCTCGATCATGGCGTCGATATTGACCGCTGCGGCGGCAAAGGCTTTCATCACCTCGCTACGCTCGGCGGCCACCTCGGGCTTGAGCGCCACCGCGAGACGCACTTCGACGCCGCTTTCTGTCGCATAGGCGGCCGAGACATTCACCGCGCTGCCAAACTGATTGAGTTTGCCGAGCATCTGGTGGCGCAACACCGTCAGGCGGGCCTGCTCGGTGCCGGATGCGTCGGGCCTGGCGCGCAGGGCGTTGCGCAAGGTGGCACGGGTGGCCAGCGCCAGATTCAAGGCCGTGGAGCGGTTAAGGATCGGGCGCTGTCCGGGGGCGATGCGAAAACGCAGTCGGCCGAAGGCATGTCGCAGCAGGTTGAGTTGTCCGGGCGTAGCCGGCACCACCTTGGGCAAATCGCTGCCGGTGTCCAGAGGCACGGCGAAGCGCCGCGTTCCCTCGGCGAGTGCGAGCACACCCAGACCGAACTGATCCTTGGCGCCAAAGCTACCGTGACGGAGCTGGATCGCCAGCCCGAGGGTCAGAAGCTGCCAGTGCGCATCGGCAATGCCGCGCCTCGAGATCTGCAGGCCAAGCTGGCCCTCAAAAGCCGAATTGAAATACCAGCGCGAGTCACCGCCTGTCGCTTTGGGCAGTTTGACGATCTCGGGGAGCTTCACGGCTTCAAGGCCGGCAGTTTCCCAGCGCAGCGCCACCTGCTTGGCCTCGGCCTTCGCCTGGCCGGTGCCGGCATTGCCCCACACGGCACGCTCAAAACCGTCATCACCAAGCGTGCGCGCCACCAGGCATGACATCTGCCGGATGCCACCGAGCAGGTTGGACGGATGAACCTGGTCGCCGAGCTGGCCGATGCCACCCGTGTACAGCGGGGTGAGCGTCTTCAGCTGCAGGACCAGGCCGTCTGCCTGCGGCGTGCGCAAGCGAGAAAGCATCTCCGGTGCATTCATTCTTGTTGTTCCTCCCAGGATCATGTGCGCACGATAAGCTTGGCCGCAGCCGATTAGCCTTCGGCGACGGCAAGGATTTCATACTGCCCGCAACCCATGCCGGTCTGCCCGCCGGCATGCAGTTCGACCCCGGCGCGCAGCATTGGCCAGGCACGAGGGTCTATCTCGTTCAGTTCGAGTTCCCATTCGGTCCCGGCGAGCAGTCGCCGTGCGAGCGGAATCCGCCGTGGCTTCTGCGCCAGCACCTGGCAACGCCATGGCAGCGCCAGTCGCGGCAGCTCGGCGCCATCGCCATGCTGTTGCACAAGCCGTTGCAGGCGCGTGTGCAGGGCACCATACAGCGGGTCGCCAGAGTGCTTGCTGACCAGCGGCGTGAAGAAGTGCACCCGGCATGCAGACGGCGGCGGCTGATCGCCGGTCAGGTCGAGCGCCGCGGCCATGCTCACCCAGCCCTCGCCACGCCGCCAGGCGCGCCTGGCCGTTGCCGGTACGTTTGCGTGCTCCAACTGCGCCGGCGCGCCGCCAAACCACAGCTTCGCGCCATCGGCGCTCAGTGCGGCCAGCCATTCGCCGACCGAAAAACCGTTCCCGGCGCCGAGCCAGCGGATGCCGACGCGCCAGCCAGCATGGCCACGCTGCCAGCCGTGCAGCCAGAACGGCGGCAAGGCCGTGTCGGCGAGCGGCTTGAACAACTTCGGGTAAGTACAGGCACCAAGTGCCGGACACGTGGCGCAGGTCGGCGCCGAAAACGAACAGACCGCGTCAAATAAAGCCTGCCCGATCAGGCCTCGCCACGCCGCCCCGGCAAAACCACTACCACGACCGACGGCCGTGAAATGCAGGTCCAGTCCGAAAGCTTCCAGACCGCAGAAATGGCTGCCGTTTGTCATGTTGTCGATTATGCCCCAAGTCGGTTGATAGGCAGGCAACGAAACAAGGAAGGCAAAAATTAAAAGCCTGTGCGGGGAGGGCACAGGCGAAGAGGAGGGTTTGCTTCCGCAGGAGGGATGTCGGGCCGCTTGGCCAGCGGAGGCAAGGCGCCACACGACCCTTTCAGGGGGCAGGTGTGATGGACATGAGTCCAGCCGGTTTCCTCGTCCGAGGGCTTTCCTGTCACAAAGCCCTGTCAGCGGGCAGGTGTGATGGACTCGGCAGCAACCTTCCTCCGGAGGCGAGGGTATAGCATGTCACAAAGCCCTGTCAGCGGGCAGGTGTGATGGACCAGATCCCCGTCGATCTGGCCGCCCAGGCGGACCTCCTGTCACAAAGCCCTGTCAGCGGGCAGGTGTGATGGACCGCATATGCGCACGGGCAGGGGAAGCTAGACAGTCTCAAGTCACAAAGCCCTGTCAGCGGGCAGGTGTGATGGACAAGATCGGCGACACAACGGTCATCGAGAACCCTACTCGGGTCACAAAGCCCTGTCAGCGGGCAGGTGTGATGGACACGACTGCACGGTCACGGCCGACTCCTACTGCACGGTGTCACAAAGCCCTGTCAGCGGGCAGGTGTGATGGACCCGCCTGGTTCCCACGCTCGAAGAAGGATCGTCGCTGGCGTCACAAAGCCCTGTCAGCGGGCAGGTGTGATGGACACGCAGAACCAGCCCGGTCAGGGTCGCCACGATCAAGTCACAAAGCCCTGTCAGCGGGCAGGTGTGATGGACGACTTGGGGGTTGGGAGGTATTTGTCCAAGACCAGGTCACAAAGCCCTGTCAGCGGGCAGGTGCGATGGACCGCGGGTGGCGCTGCTCAGGGGGGAGGGGGAAATCCAGTCACAAAGCCCTGTCAGCGGGCAGGTGCGATGGACCAAGCAATGAAGTGGCCAGCAGGCTGCTGGACCTCCTGTCACAAAGCCCTGTCAGCGGGCAGGTGCGATGGACATGAAGATGCGACGCGTGGTGATGTGCAAGAACACAGTCACAAAGCCCTGTCAGCGGGCAGGTGCGATGGCAGCAGTTCTCATTTCAAACCCACGCAAGGGGGCTGTTGGCGTAGGTTGGCGC
>ERZ761602.3827-NODE-3827-length-20515-cov-12.158993_pt1 | contig 20515 bp, 18 predicted proteins | sample MGYA00512165_ERZ761602 | MGnify/ENA primary metagenome ERZ761602 (study PRJEB28899, sample SAMN02445085) | bioreactor sludge metagenome | biome: EBPR sludge; isolation source: Thorneside wastewater treatment plant | place: Australia: Brisbane, Thorneside... | reverse complement strand
TGGTGCATCGTGTCGCCGTAGGCCATCTCGAGCATCGTCAGCCGCTTGAAGTAGTGGCTGCCGGCGTACTCGTCGGTGACCCCGATGCCGCCGTGCAGCTGGATGCACTGCTGGCCCACGAAGCGCATGCTCTGGCCGAGCTGCACCTTGGCCTGCGACAGCGCGCGGCGGCGCTGCGCCGACGGTTCGCCGAGCTTCATGCTCGCGAAGTAGCTCATCGAGCGGGCGAGCTCGAGCTGCATCTTGATGTCGGCCATGCGGTGACGCAGCGCCTGGAAGCTGGAGATCGGCACGCCGAACTGCTTGCGCGTGTTCAGGTACTCGGCCGTCATGCGCACGAGCTGGTCCATCAGGCCGACGGCCTCGGCGCAGGTCGCTGCGATGCCGACGTCGATCGCCCGTTCCAGCACCAGCTGGCCGTCGGCCGTGATCAGCCGGCCGGGCGCGGAGCGCAGCGCGAGCTCGGCCGCGCGGCCGCCGTCCTGCGTCGGGTAGCCACGCGCGGAGGCTGCCGACCGCTCGACGAGGAAGAGGCGGATGCCGTGCACGCTGTGCGCCGGCACGATGAAGGCGTCCGCCTCGTCGCCCGCGGGCACCAGGCTCTTCTCGCCGTCGAGCACCCAGCCGCCGTCGCGCTCGGTGGCGCGGGTGCTCACCTGGTCGAGCCGGTAGCGGGCGCCGCGCTCCTGGTGCGCGAGCACGACCAGCGCCTCGCCGCCGGCGATGCGCGGCATCCAGGCCGCCTGCAGCTCCTGCGGTGCCGCGAAGAGGATCGACGGCGCGACCAGCGCGCCGGCCGCGTACGGGGCGTTGACCAGGCCGCGACCGAGTTCCTCCATCACGACCATCGCCTCGACCGGGCCGAAACCCATGCCGCCGTCGTCGGCCGGGATCACGAGCCCGGTCAGCCCGAGCCCGGCCAGCTCGCCCCAGACCGCCCGCGTGTGGCCGCCGGCCTTGGCCAGGGCGTGCCGGCGCTCGAAGCCGAAGCCCTTCTCGACCCATCGCGCCACCGCGTCACGCAGCGACACTTGGTCTTCCGTGAAGTCGAAGTCCATGCGCGTTCCTTTCGTGTCGGAGCTACCCGGCGCTCAGCCGAGGACCGTCTGCGCGACGATGTTGCGCTGCACCTCGTTGGAGCCGCCGTAGATCGTCGTCTTGCGATAGTTGAAGTAAGTGCCCGCCAGCGGCGCGCAGTGCGCGGCGCCGACGTAGTCGCCCTGCCAGCCGGCATCCATCGCCTCGCGGACGAAGGGCAGGCTGAAGGGCCCGGCCGCCAGCATCATCAGCTCGGTGTAGCGCTGCTGGATCTCGCTGCCGCGGATCTTCAGCAGCCCGGCCACGTCCAGGCTCTGCTTGCCGGAGGTCTCGGCGCTGAGCACGCGCAGCACCATCATCTCCAGCGCGACGATGTCCACCTCGAGCAGCGCGACCTGGTCGCGGAAGCGTGCGTCGTCCCACACGCCCTCGGCCTTGGCGATGCGCTTGACGCGCTCGAGCTCGCGCTTGGCGCGGTTGACGTCGGCGATGTTGGTGCGCTCGTGACTGAGCAGGTACTTCGCGTAGGTCCAGCCCTTGTTCTCCTCGCCGACGAGGTTCTCCGCGGGCACGACGACGTTGTCGAAGAAGACCTCGTTGACCTCGGGCTCGCCGTCGAGCAGGACGATGGGCCGCACGCTGACGCCCGGGCTCTTCATGTCGATCAGCAGGAAGCTGATGCCGGTCTGCGGCTTGCCCTCGGTGCTCGTGCGCACGAGGCAGAAGATCCACTCGCCGTACTGGCCGAGCGTCGTCCAGGTCTTCTGGCCGTTGACGACGTAGGTGTCGCCGCGGCGCTCGGCGCGCGTCTTCAGCGACGCGAGATCCGAGCCGGCGCCGGGCTCGCTGTACCCCTGGCTCCACCAGACCTCGCCGCTGGCGATTCCCGGCAGGAAGCGCTTCTGCTGCTCGGGCGAGCCGAAGGCCATGATGACCGGCGCGACCATGATCGGGCCAAAGGGGACGACCCGTGGCGCGCCGGCCAGCGCGCACTCCTCCTCGAAGAGGTGGCGCTGCACGGCGTTCCAGCCAGGGCCGCCGAAGGCCTTGGGCCAGCCCCAGCCGAGCCAGCCCTTCGCGCCGAGGATCTTCGTCCAGCGCTGCATGTCGTCACGTGTCAGGCGCAGCGCGTTGTGCACCTTGTGGCTGATGTCGGCGGGCAGGTTGGCGGCGACCCACTCGCGCACCATCGCGCGGAACTCGAGTTCTTCCGCGGTGAAATTCAGGTCCATGGCCGGATCTCCGGAGGGCAGTGCAGAAGGCCGACGGCCGGCCGCGTCGCGGCCACCGTCACGCCCGCTGTTCTAGCACGGCGGCCGGCATGGCGGCTGTCGTTGCAGCGACAGCCGGGGCGCTTGCGAGGGGTGGCACCCGGCGAACACGCGCGCGAAGGCCCGTGCGCGGCCCTGCTCTGGGCCGCGAGAATGCGCGGATGACAGCCCGCGAGCCTCCCGGCGGCTATCGCAGCCTCGTGTCCGCGCTGTCGCTCGGGCAGCTCCTCAGCTGGGCCGCCGTCTACTACGGTTTCTCGTCGTTCGTGCTGCCGATGATGGCCGAGCTCGGCTGGAGCAAGGCCACCGTGATGGGGGCCAACACGCTGGGCCTGCTGGTCTGGGGGCTGGCCAGCTACGCGGCCGGCGCGGCCGTCGACCGGGGCCATGCGCGCTGGCTGATGAGCGGCGGATGCGCCTGCGCGGCAGCCGGCTTCGCGATCTGGGCGATGGCCCGCGAGCCGCTGGCTCTCTACGCGGCGTGGGTGCTGCTCGGGCTGGCCTCGGCTGCCACGCTGTACGAACCGGCCTTCAACGTGCTGACGCGGCGTTACCCGGGCCGCTACCGCGAAGGGATCACGACGCTGACGCTGGTCGGCGGGTTCGCCAGCACGCTGTCGTTTCCCGTGGTTGCCGGGCTGATCCAGGCGCTGGGCTGGCGCGGCGCGTTGTGGTGCCTGGCGGCGCTGATGGCCGTGATCCTGGTCCCCTTGCACGCCTGGGCGCTGCGCGATGCGGGCGGTCTGGTCGCCCCTGCGCAGGCCTCGCGCGACGCAGCCGCGACGCTGCAGCAGGCCTTGCACATGCCGGCGTTCTGGCTGCTGACCACCTGCTTCACCGGATACGCGGTGGTCATCGCCGCGTTCTGGGCGCACGCGATGCCGCTGCTCGCCGCGAAGGGGCTGGACGAGGCGCAATCGCTGGCGGTCCTGGTCTGGATCGGGCCGGCGCAGGTGCTCGGGCGCTGGCTGCTCGCCCGCCACGGTGGCGGCGTGCCGCTGCGCACGCTGGGCATCGTCGTGCTGCTCGCGGTGCCGGCGTCGATGCTGATGCTGGCCCTGGCGCACGGCACGGCGATGCTGGTCCTGTCGGCCTGCGTCTACGGGGTCGCCAACGGCCTGGTCACGATCGTGCGCGGCGCGCTCGTGCCCGAGTACTTCGGCCGCTCGCACGTCGGCCGCATCGGCGGCGCGATGTCGTCGATCGCGCTGATCTCGCGCGCGATCGGCCCGCTCGCGGTGGCCTGGTGGATGCTGTGGGTGCCGGGCTACGACGCCGCGCTCGTGGCGCTGGCGGTGCTGGGCGGGCTGTCGGCGCTGGTCTTCGTGCTGGCCCGCAAGCCCTGAGGCGGCCGCCGGCCCCGGGCCTCAGCCCGTCAGGCGGACGAGCAACCGCTCGATCACCGGCTTGGCACGCCAGCCTCGCCAGGCGCGCTCGGCGAATCCCTGGCCGCGTTCGGTGAGGCGGTAGTACTCGACGCCGGTGAAACCCGCGGGATTGTCGTAGCGGTCGATCAGCCCGTAGCTGCGCAGCGTCTCGAAGGAATGGAAGATCGGCGCGCCATCGATCACGCAACCGCACGCGCTGTCGCCGGCGCGCACGAGCACGTGACCGCGCTGCATGCGCCGCAGCGCCTCGACGAACTCCGCCCTGTCGGCGATGATCGGCTCGCTCGCGAACATTCCCATCCTGCAGCTCCCTGCCCATCGCGCCGGTCCGATCGGCCCGGCGCCGCGACCACGCTCCGTCAGTATCGGAACGCCATGCCAAGGGAAGTGTGCGGATAAGCGGCTGTCTGCCCGGTCAGTTCGGCGTAAGGCTTGTATCCGGACTTGACGGCCGCTGCACGTTGGGGAATTCCCGGCCCGTCAGGACCGGGCCGGGGTGGCGCCGGTGGCCCCTCGGCGGGTCGCCGCGCTCAGTCGCGAAAGTTGGTGAAGCTCAGGGGCAGCTCGGCCACCGAGGCCTTCAGCAGGCGCATCACGGCCTGCAGGTCGTCGCGTTTCGCGCCGCTGATGCGCACCGCGTCGCCCTGGATCTGGGCCTGCACCTTGAGCTTGCTCTGCTTGACCAGCGCCTGGATCTTCTTCGCGTTCTCGGCGTCGATGCCGCTGCGCACCTTGACGGTCTGGCGCACCTTGTCGCCGCCGGCTTTCTCGATCTTCGCGCCGAGGTCCAGGAAACGCACGTCGACGCCGCGCTTGCCGAGCTTGGCCAGGAGGATGTCGGTGAGCTGGCCGATCTGGAAGTCGCTGTCGGCGTGCAGCGTCAGCTCACGCTCCTTCGGGGCCTTCTCGGCGAGCTCGAAGCGCGCGCCCGAGCCCTTGAAGTCGAAGCGCGTGCCGACCTCCTTGCTGGCCTGGTCCACGGCGTTGCGCAATTCGACGAAGTCGGGTTCGAGCACGGTGTCGAAGCTGGGCACGGCAGCCTCCGCGATGCAGGTGCGGGCGGGACGCCCGAAGCGGCGAAAATTGTGCCATGCGCGCGCCGGACGACCCCCCATGAGCTGCCCCGCCGACTCCGCCGCCGGGGGCCCGATCTTCGAGTCGGGCGTCAGCCTGCGCGCGCTGAACACCTTCGGCATCGCGGCGACGGCGCGTCATCTCGTGCGCGTGCGCAGCGACGCGGATGTGCGGCGCATCGTCGACCACCCGAGTTGGGGCCGCGCGCGCAAGTTCGTGCTCGGCGGCGGCAGCAACGTCGTCTTCACGCGGGACGTCGACGACCTGGTGATCAAGGTCGAGGTGCCGGGCATGCGACTGCTGCGCAAGGACGACCGGGCCTGGATCGTCGAGGCCGGCGCCGGCGAGTCGTGGCACGCCCTGGTGGCCTGGTCGCTCGACCAGGGCATCCCGGGGCTCGAGAACCTGGCCCTGATCCCCGGCACGGTCGGCGCCGCGCCGGTGCAGAACATCGGGGCCTACGGCGTCGAGCTGAAGGACCGCTTCGAGTCGCTGGACGTCGTCGACCTGGTCACCGGCCGCACGGTCACCCTCGACGGCGTGGCCTGCGCCTTCGGCTACCGCGACAGCGTCTTCAAGCGCCACCTGCAGGGCAAGGCGGTCATCGTGCGCGTGCGGCTGCGCTGCCCCAAGCCCTGGCAGCCAGTGCTGGGGTACCTGGACCTCGAGCGCAAGATCGCCGAGACCGGCCGGACCTCGCCGGACGCTCGCACGGTCTTCGACTGGGTCTGCGCGATCCGCCGTGCCAAGCTGCCCGATCCGGCGCAGATCGGCAATGCCGGCAGCTTCTTCAAGAACCCGGTCGTGACCCCCGAGCAGTGCCGGGACATCATCGGCCGCGATCCGGAGGTCGTCCACTACCCGATGCCCGACGGCAGCGTGAAGCTGGCCGCCGGCTGGCTGATCGACGCCTGCGGCTGGAAAGGCAAGAGCATCGGCGGCGCCGGTGTCTACGAACGCCAGGCGCTGGTCCTCGTCAACCGCGGCGGCGCCACGGGCGGCGAGGTCGTGACGCTGGCCCGGGCGATCCAGGAGAGCGTCTACGGCCGCTTCGGCATCCGGCTCGAACCCGAGCCGGTGCTGGTCTGAGGGGTTCGCGCGGGCCGGCCGGCGGCGCGACCCGCCCGTGACGCCCGTCGAAGCGCAGGGCTCGGCCGCAGCAAAGAGAGAGGATCCCGATGAACGACACCCCGGCGGCTGCCGCGCCCCGCATCGCGCCGCATCTCGCGCACTGGCCCGCGCGATTGCCCCGCGAGCTGGCGATTCCCGAGACGACACTGGTCTTCAACCTGGAGGTCAGCGCCCGGCGCTGGCCGTCCAAGGCGGCCTACGTCTTCTTCGGCCGTCGCACGAGTTACGCCGAACTGCACGAGCAGGCACAGCGCATCGCCGGCTGGCTGCAGGCGCACGGGCTGCGCCGCGGCGACCGCGTGATCGTCTTCCTGCAGAACTGCCCGCAGTTCGCCGCCGCCGTCTACGGCATCCTGCGCGCCGACGGCGTCGTCGTGCCGGTCAACCCGATGAACCGGGCCGACGAATTCGGCCACCAGGTCCGGGACCCGCAGGCACGCTTCGCGATCACCTCGCACGACCTGGCTGGCATCGTCGCCGAGGCCGACGCCGCACTGGATCCGGCGCAGCGGCTGGAGCACGTGCTGGTCACGCAGCTCGCCGAGGCCGGCCCGGAGGGCATCGGCGAACCGCTCGACGCGGCCGAGGCGCCGTCGCCGGCCGTGCTGGCGTGGTTGCGCACGCGGCATCCGCTGCCCGACGCGCGCTTCGTCGCCTGGGCGGACGCGCTGGCGGCCGGGCACCGGCCCGGGCCCCATCTGGCCGGCCCGGACGACCTCGCCGCGCTGCCGTACACCAGCGGCACGACCGGCCTGCCCAAGGGCTGCCTGCACACGCACCGCACGCTGATGAGCAATGCCGCCGGCGGCGGGCAGTGGGCGCACGCCGGCCCGGAGACCGTCAGCCTGGCCGTGGTGCCGATGTTCCACATCACCGGCTTCATGTATGGCGTGCTCGGCAATGTCTACCTCGGCAGCACGGCGGTGCTGATGCCGCGCTGGGACCGTGAACTGGCGGGGCGGCTGATCTCGCGCCACCGCGTGACGCACTGGACCTGCATCCCGACGATGATCATCGACCTGTTCGGCAGCCCGGACTACCGCAGCTTCGACCTGACGAGCCTGCGCTACCTGTCGGGCGGCGGCGCGGCGATGCCCGCCGCGGTGGCCGAGCGGCTGAAGGCCGAGTTCGGCATCAGCTTCGCCGAAGGCTACGGGCTCACCGAGACGGCCGCGCCGAGCCACGCGAACCCGCCGGAGCGCGCGAAGCCTCAGTGCCTGGGGATGCCGATCTTCGGCGTGGACGCGCGGGTCGTCGACCCGGACACGCTGCAGCCGGTGCCGATGGGGCGGGCGGGCGAGATCGTCACCCATGGCCCGATGGTCTTCAAGGGCTACTGGGGGCATCCGGAGGCGACCGCGGCCGCTTTCGTCGAGATCGACGGCAAGCGCTTCTTCCGCACCGGCGACATCGGCCGCATCGACGAGGACGGCTACTTCTTCCTGACCGATCGCCTCAAGCGCATGATCAACGCGAGCGGCTTCAAGGTCTGGCCGGCCGAGGTCGAATCGCTGCTCTACCGCTGCCCGCTCGTGCAGGAGGCCTGCGTCATCGGCGCGAAGGACGACTACCGCGGCGAGACGGTGAAGGCGGTGATCGTGTTGCGGGCCGAGGCGCGCGGCCACGCGAGGCCCGAGGACATCGTCGCCTGGGCGCGCGAGCACATGGCGGCCTACAAGGTGCCGCGCATCGTCGAGTTCGTCGACGCGTTGCCTCGCAGCGGCAGCGGCAAGGTGATGTGGCGGCGGCTGCAGGACCAGGAGGCGGCGCGTGCCGCGGCCGGCACGTCGCCGGGTTGACTCAAGCGGCCCGACCGGGCCCCGCGTGCGTGGCCGACCCCACGGGACGCGAGACGCGGGGCCGCGCGTCGCTTGCCGCGGGTGCGATCAGGCCTGCCACTGGGCCAGCCAGGCGTCGGGCACCTCGATGCCCTCGGCCTCGGCCTTGCGCCGCAGCTGCTCGCGGCGGGCGCCGGGCAGGCGCACGCCCTCGTCGCGCAGCATCTCGGCCACCAGCACCTCGACGCGCTCGAGGTAGCGCTGGCGCCCGCCCAGCGCATCGGGATCGACGACGATGAAGGCCTGCCCGATGCCCGGCCGGTTGCCCTCGTCGACGAAGAAGCTGGACGCCTCGAAGCCGTAGTTGGCCCCGATCAGCGCGGTCACGAGCAGCTCGACGACCAGCGCGAGCATCGCGCCCTTGGGCGAGGTCGCGGCGCCCAGCGGCAGCATCGAGCCCTCGAGCGCAGCCTTGGCGTCGGTCGTCGGGTTGCCCTGCGCGTCCAGGGCCCAGCCCGGCGGGATCGGCTGCCCCGTCCTGGCGGCGAGCATCACCTTGCCGCGGGCGACCTCGGACAGGCTCAGGTCGATCATCAGCGGGTCGGCATCGGCCCGCGGGAAGGCGGCGGCGACCGGGTCGGTGCCGAAGATCGCGTGCCGGCCGCCGGCCGCCGGCATCGCGGCGGGCGAGTTGGCGAAGCCCAGCGCGACCATGCCGGCCGCCGCGGCCGGCCGCAGGTGGTCGACGATCACGCCGGCGTGGTGGCTGCGCACCACGCCGGCGAAGGCGACACCGAACTGCCGGGCGCGGGTGATCGCCTCGTGCACGGCCAGGTCGCAGGCCGGGAATGCGAGGCCCTCGCCGGCATCGACGACGAAGGCGCCGCCGCGACCGTGGACGATGTGGGGCTCGGCCGTGCCGAGCGCGCGGCCGTTGCGCAGGTGCGTCGCATACTGCACGACGCGCGACAGGCCGTGCGAGCCGATGCCCTGCGACTCGGCGAGCACCAGCGCGCGCGCGGTGCTGTCGGCCATGGCCGCGCTCGCGCCGGCGCGCTGCAGCGCCTCGGCGACCCGCGCGACGGCCTGCTCGACGCTCAGCCTCATGCCGATCCCTCCAGGGCCCGGATGACCTCGTCGGCGATCATGAAGCTGACGCGCTCGTTGGCCTCGGCGGTGACGCCGGCGACGTGAGGGGTCAGCACCAGGTTCGGGCAGGACTCGAAGTGCGGCGAGGCCGGCAGCGGCTCGGCGGCGAAGACGTCGATCGCCGCGCCACCCAGGTGACCCGTCCGCAGGGCCTGCGCGAGGGCCGGCTCGTCGACGATGCCGCCGCGGGCGGTGTTGACGAGGATCGCGCCCTTCTTCATCGACGCGATGCGCGAGGCGTCGAGCAGCCCGCGCGTCGAGTCGACCAGCGGGACGTGCAGGCTGAGCACGTCGCTGGTGGTGATGACCTCCTCCAGGCCGGTGCCGCGCACGCCGCTGCTGAGGTACACCGGATCGTCGCCGTCGAGCATCGCGTCGAAGGCGATCACGTCCATCCCGAGGCACTTCGCGAGCCGCGCCGTCAGCTGCCCGATCGAGCCGAAGCCGATCAGGCCGAGCGTCTTGCCGGCGATCTCGCGGCCGCTGGACAGCGCCGCGCGTGGCCAGGCTCCGGAGGCGACGGCGGCGCTGGACTGGTAGATGCCGCGCAACAGCAGCATCGCGGTGCCCACGACGTACTCGGCCACCGAGAGCGCGTTCGCGCCGGTGGCCGGGATCACGCGCAGGCCGCGCGACTCGCAGCCGGCGACGTCGATGTTGTCCAGCCCGACGCCGAGCCGGCCGACGACACGGCAGCGCGCGAGCGCGGCGAGCAGGTCGCCGCGCACCTGCGTGCGGTTGCGCACGATCAGGACCTCGCAGCCGGCCGCCTCGTGCAGCAGCCGAGGCGCGTCGTCGACGAGGCGTGCGTCGTAGAGCACGTCGTGCCGCGCGCGCAGCCTGGCGACGGCGCGCTCGTCCATGAACTCGGTGATCACGATCCTGGCCATGGTTTGCCCTCGGCAGTGGTCCTGATCGGCCGGGCCCGGCGGGCCCGGGTCCCGTCAGGCAGACTCGAACAGCCGCGTCAGCACGAATTCTCGGTGGCCCAGCGCCTCGGCGGCGGTCAACCGGCCGTTGGCGGTGCGCAGCATGCACTCGAGGAGCTGGTCGCCGGCCTGGTCGAGCGTGATCTCGCGCTGCAGCAGGCCCGAGCTGTCCACGTCGATGTGCTCGCTCATCAGGCGCACCGTGCGCGGGTTGGCGCAGATCTTGATGACCGGCACGATGGGGTTGCCGATCACGTTGCCCTGGCCGGTCGGGAAGAAGTGCACGACGTAGCCCGCGGCGGCGCACAGCGTGACCATCTCGGCGGCAGCGGACGACGAGTCCATGAACCACAGCCCGGGATGCGTCGGCGCCTCGGCCTTGTCGAGCACGCCGTCGACCGTGCAGCTCTTGCCGATCTTCTGGATGTTGCCCAGGGCCTTCTCCTCGATGGTCGTCAGGCCGCCTGCGATGTTGCCCTTGGTCGGCTGGCTCTCGGAGAGGTCCGTCGTCTTGTGCCGGTTGATCATGTCCTGGTAGCGGTTGAACATGAACATGAAGCGCTCGGCCACCGCCGGGGTCTTGCAGCGCGAGGCGACGATCTGCTCGCCACCGGTGATCTCGCTGGTCTCCCCGAAGAGCAGGTAGGTGCCCAGCGCATGCAGCTTGTCGAAGGCGTTGCCCACCGTCGGGTTCGCGCCGCAGCCGCTGGTGGTGTCGCTCTCGCCGCACTTCGTGCTGACCCACAGCTCGCGGATGTTGCACTTCTCGCGCTGCTTCTCGCTCGCCCACTGCACGAACTCGCGCGCGGCCTTGCTGGCCCTCATGATCGTGTCGTGGTCCCCGTGGCCCTCGATGCCGAAGCCGACGACGGGCTTGCCGGTCGCGGCGATGCCGTCGACGACCTTCTTCGTCCAGCCGTCCTCGATGCCGATGACGACGACCGCGGCGACGTTCGGGTTGCAGCCCGCGCCGATCAGGGTGCGGAAGTGCAGGTCGAGGTCGGCCCCGAACTGCAGGCGGCCGTAGGGGTGCGGGATCGCCATCGTGCCCTTGATGTTGTGGGCGACGGCTTCGGCGGCGGCGTTGGACAGGTCGTCCAGCGGCAGGATGATCACGTGGTTGCGCACGCCCACCCGGCCGTTCTCGCGGCGGTAGCCCAGGAAGGTGGTTTTCTTCGAGATCACGCTCATGTCAGGTGCTCCGTCCGGTGGCTTACCAGCGCTTGGTCTTGATGTTGTGGACATGGGCGTGCTCGCCCGGGGCGATCGGCTTGACGACCTTGCCCATGTCGATGCCGTACTTGATCACGGTGTCGCCGACGGCCATCTTGCGCAGGGCGACCTTGTGTCCGATCGGGATGTCCTGACGGGCGGTCACCGAGGTCATCTTGTCCTCGTCCATGATCCAGCCCTTGAGCTTCATACCGGCCTTGACGCCCTCGACGACGACGACGGCGACCGAGTCCGCCTTGTCGTGCAGCACGAAATGAATCATCGATGCCTCCTTGGCATGCGGGGAAGTTCGCGACGGCGCGGATGGTAGATCGCGCCACGGCCGCGTCAACCAAGTCATCTAGATGACTTGGAGGACTGGCGAACGGCACGCTGCTAGAGTCCTCGCATGAGGCCCGTGTCCCCGCCCGTCGCGCTGTCGGCCATCGTCCCCGGCCGGGCGCGGCCGGCGCACGACGGGGCGGGTGCCTTGCCGCTGTACCGCCAGGCCAAGCGAGCGCTGCTGCAGGCCATCGAGAGCGGGGCCTGCGCGCCCGGCTCGGTGCTGCCCAGCGAGACGCGGCTGTCGCACGCGCTGGGCGTGTCGATCGGGACGGTGCGCCGCGCGGTCGACGAACTCGTCGCCGATCACATCCTGGTGCGCCACCAGGGGCGCGGGACCTTCGTCGCGACGCACGACGCGGAGCGTTTCCTGTTCCAGTTCTTCCACGTCGAGCGCGGCGACGGGCTGCGCGAGGCGCCGCAGGTCGACCTGCTGTCCTTCGAGCGGCAGCGCGCCGACGCCGACTCCGCCGAGGCCCTGCGGCTGCGCGAGGGCGATCCGGTGTGGGTCATCGAGAACCGGCTGCGCCTGCAGGGGCGTGCCGTGGTCTACGACCGCATCGTGCTGCCGGTGCTGCTCTTCAAGGGCCTGAGCGAGAAGCGGCTGCGCGACCGTCCGGGCACGATCTACCAGCTGTACCAGAGCGAGTTCGGCATCACCGTCGTGCGGGCGGCCGAGCGGGCGAGGGCGGTGGCCGCCGACCGCACGGCCGCACGCGTGCTCGGCGTTGCCCCGCAGGCGCCGGTGATGCAGGTGCGGCGCAGCGCGCTGACCTTCGGCGACAAGCCGGTCGAGTACCGCGTCTCGGTCATCGACACCGCGCGGCACGACTACGTGCACCTGCTGTCGCGGCCGCGGCCGGGGGGCTGAGCGGCGGTGCCGGTGCGCCGTCGACGGCGGTGCTGCCGCGCGCGACGAGTCTCCAGCCGAGCACCTGCGCGTCGTCGACGGCCTCGCCGTCGCGCAATCGCAGCAGCGCTTGCGCCGCCGCGACGCCGATCTCGTAGCGTGGCAGCGTGACGCTGGACAGGCCCGGCCGCAGCTGCCGCGCGAGCGGGAAGTCGCCGAAGCCCAGCAGGGCCAGGCGCTGCGGCACCGGCACGCCGCGTTGCGTGGCTTCGAGCCAGGCCCCGCAAGCCAGGTGGTCGTTGGCGAAGGCCGCCGCGGTGATGCTCTGGCGCCGATCGGCGACCAGCTGGTCGAGGGCCGCGCGGCCGGCGTCGAAGGGGTCGCCGCGTGGCGCGGCGATCGGGTGCACCCGGGCACCGAGTTCGCGCGCCCTTGCCGCGAAGGCCAGCCCGCGTTCGTGGGCGCGGTAGTCCTCGGCCACGCCGCTGTCGACGTAGGCCAGCCGCCGGTGGCCGCGCTCGACCAGGTGTTCGGCCATCGCGCGACCGACGGACTCGTGGCTGAACCCGACCTGGCAGAAGCGCGGCGCGGCCGCGTCGTCCCGCGGTGCCGGCTCGCAGTCCCAGATCTCGATCACCGGTGTGCCGGCGGCGTGCACCGCGTCGAGCATCTGCCGCGCGCCGGCCGAGTGGCGGCGCCCGGTGACGATGACGCCGGCCGGCCGCCAGCCAAGCAGCGCCCGCAGCTGCTCCTCCTCGCGCCCGAGCGAGTAGCCGGTGGAGGTGATCAGCAGCTCGTGGCCGGCCGCCTGCAGCGTGTCGGACAGGCCCTGCGCCGTCTCGGCGAAGATGGAGTTGGCGAGGTTCGGCAACAGCGCGGCGACCACCTGCGAGACGCCGCTGGCCAGGCCGCCGGCCTGCTTGTTGGGCAGGTAGCCCGTGCTGGCGAGCGCGTGGCGGATCCGCCGCGCCGTGTCGTCGGCGACCACACGCGGCTCGCGCAGGTAGCGCGAGACGGTGATCGCCGTGACGCCGGCTGCCCGGGCGACGTCGCGCATCGTCACCGTGCCGTGCCCGCGCCGGCCCTGGCGCACGGGTGCAGGCGGCTTGCCGTTGCGGCGGGCAGCGGATTCGTTGGTCACGGGACGACCTCGGGACGTCGGCGATGAACGGCGATTCAGGGAAACCGAGCATGGACAGAGCCCGGGCCCTGCGGCAATGTTAGCGGTAACAACAACAGCGCGGACCCCGGGGCTAACCCGCTGCCTGCGTCCCCGGGCCCGGCGTCGTGCGAAGCGAACGTCAGCCCCTCGGGGGTGCCGGCGGCCGTGGCCCCCGCCGCACGAACCCGCTCGTTCGGGCCTGCTGCGCTCGCCCGGCCCACACGCGACCCCGCTGACGATGACCCGCAAGCTCGAAGACCTGCGCAGCCGCCGCTGGTATGCCGATGCCGGCATGCGGGGCTTCGCCCATCGCCAGCGCATGCAGCAGATGGGCCTGCGGCGCGAGGACGTGCTCGAGCGCCCGATCGTCGGCATCGTCAACACCTGGAGCGACCTGTCGCCCTGCCACGCGCACCTGCGCGAGCGTGCCGATGCCGTGCGGCGCGGCGTGCTGCTGGCCGGCGGCATGCCCTTCGAGCTGCCGGCGATGAGTCTCGGCGAGGTGATGGTCAAGCCGACGACGATGCTCTACCGGAACTTCCTCGCGATGGAGTGCGAGGAACTGCTGCGCTCGCACCCGGTGGACGGCGTGGTGCTGATGGGCGGCTGCGACAAGACCACGCCGGGGCTGTTGATGGGGGCCATCAGCATGGGCATCCCGGCGATCTTCTGCCCCGCCGGGCCGATGCTCAACGATCGCTACCGCGGGCGACAGGTGGGGGCCGGCACGCACACGCGGATGTACTGGGACGAGCTGCAGGCCGGCCGCATCGGTGGCGACGAGTGGGTGCAGCTCGAGGCGCGCATGACCCGCAGCCCCGGCACCTGCAACACGATGGGCACGGCGAGCACGATGACCTCGATGGCCGAGGCGATGGGCCTGTGCCTGCCGGGCGCGAGCAGCATCCCGGCGATGGACGCCGAGCACCCGCGCATGGCCGCGCGCTGCGGCGAGCGCATCGTGCAGATGATCTGGGAGGACCTGACGCCGCGGCGCCTGCTCACCCGCGGCTCCTTCCTCAACGCGGTGACCGTGCAGATGGCGCTGGGCGGCAGCACGAACGCGGCGGTCCACGTCATCGCGCTGGCGCGACGGGCCGGCATCCCGCTCACGCTCGACGATCTCGACGCCGTCGGGCGGGCCGTGCCGGTGCTGGCCAACCTGTTCCCCAGCGGCGCGGGGCTGATGGAGGACTTCTACTACGCCGGCGGCCTGCCCGCGCTGATGCAACGGCTGCGCGGGCAATTGCACCTGGACGAGCTGACGGTCGCCGGCCGGCCTCTGCGCGACGCGGTCGAGGCTGCCGAGGTGCTCGACGACGAGACGATCCGCCCGCTGGATCGCCCGGTCAGCGAGCGTCCGGCACTCGCCGTGCTGCGCGGCAATCTCGCCCCCGACGGCGCGGTGATCAAGCCGAGTGCGGCGGATCCGCGCCTGATGCACCATCGCGGCCGCGCGATCGTCTTCGACAGCCAGCCGCAGATGCTCGCGGCGATGGCCGACGAGGCGCTCGATTGCGACGAGGACAGCGTGCTCGTGCTGCGCAATGCCGGGCCGGTCGGCGCGCCGGGAATGCCCGAGTGGGGCGCGCTGCCGATCCCCAGGAAGCTCCTGGCGCGCGGCGTTCGCGACCTGGTGCGCATCTCCGACGCCCGGATGAGCGGCACCCACTACGGCAGCTGCGTGCTGCATGTCAGCCCGGAAAGCGCCATCGGGGGCCCGCTGGCGCTGGTGCGCACCGGCGACGAGATCGAGCTGGACGTCCAGGCGCGCCGCCTGCAACTGTGCGTCGACGATGCCGAGCTCGCACGGCGCCGTGCCGACTGGCGGCCCCCGCCGCAGGCCTACGAGCGCGGCTGGACGCGCCTTTACCAGCAGCACGTGCGGCAGGCGCACGAGGGCTGCGACCTCGACTTCCTCGAGGGCCCGGCGCCGACGCCCGAGCCCGACATCTTCTGAGCCCGACGTCCGCAAGCCCCGAACCACGCGAGGAGCCCCCGATGAATCCGTTCCGTCAACTGCTGAGGGCGCACGGCGCGAAGTCGCCGGTGGGCACCTGGGTGATGTCGGCCAGCCCGATCGTCGCCGAGGCCGTCGGCGTTGCCGGCTTCGACTGGGGCGTGCTCGACATGGAGCACACGCCGCTGGACCTGATGGACCTGGTGCACCTGCTGCAGGCGGTGGGCAACACGAAGATGGTGCCGGTGGTGCGCGTGCCGTGGAACGACACCGTCAGCGTCAAGCGCGTGCTCGACGCGGGAGCGCAGACGCTGCTCTTCCCCTTCGTGCAGGACGAGGAGGAGGCGCGCCGTGCGGTGGCCGCCACGCGCTATCCGCCGGACGGCGTGCGCGGCATGGCCGGCATGAGCCGCGCGTCGCGCTTCGGCACCGTGCCGGACTTCCTGCGCAGCGCCAACGCGACGATCGGCGTGATCGTGCAGATCGAGACACCGCAGGCCGCGGCCCGGCTCGAGGCCATCGCGGCCGTGCCCGGCGTGGACGCGCTGTTCGTCGGCCCGGCAGACCTCTCCGGCGCGATGGGCCTGCCGGGCCAGCAGACCCATCCCGAGGTGATGGCCGCGATGGCCGACGCGGCACAGCGCGCGCGCCGCGTGGGCAAGCCGATCGGCACCGTCGGCGGCACGCCGGACCAGGTCACCCGCTACCGCGCGATGGGCTACGACTACGTGGCCATCGCGTCCGACCTCGGCCTGCTGATGCGTGGGGCGCAGGCCGCCGTCCAGGCGCTGCGCACCGAAGGCAGTGCGCACGTGCACACGCTGCAAGGCGGCACGAAGACCGACGGCGGGTACTGACGATGGCCGCGGTCGAGCTGACAGGCGTCACGAAGAGCTACGACGGCAAGACCGCCGTCATCCACGGCATCGACCTGGACATCCGGCACGGCGAGTTCGTCGTCTTCGTCGGCCCCTCGGGCTGCGGCAAGAGCACGCTGCTGCGCATGATCGCCGGGCTCGAGGCCATCACCGGCGGCACGATCGCGATCGACGGGCAGGTGGTCAACGAACTGCCCCCGCGCAGCCGCGACATCGCGATGGTCTTCCAGGACTACGCGCTGTACCCGCACAAGACCCTCTTCGAGAACATGGCCTTCGGGCTGCGCCTGCGGCGCACGCCCGAGCGCGAGATCCACGAGCGCGTGATGAACGCGGCGAAGCTGCTGCGCATCGACCACATGCTCGACCGCCGCCCGGCGGCGCTGTCCGGCGGCCAGCGCCAGCGCGTCGCGATCGGGCGGGCCATCGTGCGCGAGCCCAAGGTCTTCCTCTTCGACGAGCCCTTGTCGAACCTCGACGCGCAGCTGCGCAACGAGATGCGCACCGAGATCAAGCGGCTGCACCAGCGGCTGGGCGCGACGATCATCTACGTGACCCACGACCAGGTCGAGGCCATGACGCTGGCCGACCGCATCGCGGTGCTGTCGGCGGGACACCGGATGCAGTACGCGACACCCGACCGCATCTACAACCAGCCGGCCGCGCTGTTCGTCGCCGGCTTCACGGGCGCCCCGCCGATGAACCTCGTCGACTGCACGCTGGCCGACGGCACGGTCGACCTCGGCGGCGGCGTGCGCGTAGCGCCCCCTCGCGCGCTGCTCGAGGCCGCCGCGGGCGTGCCGCGGCTGGTCTTCGGCGTGCGCCCGGAGAACCTGCGCCTGGCCGCCGCACCCGGCGACCTGGCCATTCCGGCCGAGGTCTCGCTGCTCGAGCCGCTCGGCGCCGAGACGCTGGTCACGCTGAAGGTCGGCGCCACCGAGATGGTCGCGCGCTGCGCGGCCCAGTTCCGCGACCCGCCGGGCACGCGGCTGGCCATCCATGTCGACCCGGCACACCTGCACCTCTTCGATGCCGCCTCGGGGGCGGCGATCCGATGACCCACCCCGACACAACCCAGGAGACGACCGCATGCAACGCCGACACCTGATCCCCACGATCGCCCTGCTCGCCGGGCTGGTCACGACGAGCGCCTTCGCGCAGACGACGCTGCGCGTCTTCTCCGGCGGCGCGAACCAGCGACCGGACCTGATGCGCAAGCTCTTCGACCAGTACCAGGCGGCCAACCCGGGCGTGAAGATCGAGATCGAGACCGGCGGGGCGACCAGCGAGCTGCAGCGGCAATACCTGAGCACCGTGCTGAACGCGAAGGACTCGGCGATCGACATCTACATGATCGACATCGTCAACCCGGCGCAGTACTTCGGTGCCGGCTGGCTCGAGCCGCTGAATGCCTACCTCGGCAACCCGGCCGACGTGATGAAGCCCTACCTGCCGGTGTACGCGGCGGCCAACGTCGTCGACGGCAAGATCGCGGCGCTGCCGGCCTTCGCCGACGCGATGTTCATGTACTACCGCAAGGACCTGCTGGCCAAGTACAACCTGCCCGAGCCGAAGACCTGGGACGAGCTGGCCGCCACCGCGAAGAAGATCCAGGAGGGCGAGAAGAACCCGAACCTGCAGGGCCTGTCGATCCAGGGTGCGCCGATCGAGGGCGCGGTGTGCACCTTCCTGCTGCCGTACTGGGGGCAGGGCAAGGAGTTCAACGACGCGTCGGGCCGCATGACGCTGGACAGGGCGGCCGCCACCCGGGGCCTGAACCAGTGGCTCGGCATGGTCGATGCCGGCGTCATCAAGAGGAACGTCGCCGAGGTGCGCACGCCCGACACGGTCAACGAGTTCAAGGCCGGGCAGGTGGTCTTCGCGATCAACTGGGGCTTCGCGTGGGACCGCTTCAAGGACGACAAGGATTCCACGGTGCAGGGCAAGGTCGGCGTGATGCCCCTGCCGGCGATGCCGGGCGGCCGCAGCGCCACCTGCGTCGGCGGCTGGCAGTGGGCGGTCAGCGCGTTCAGCAAGAACAAGCCGGCCGCGGCGAAGCTCGTGCAGTACATGGCCACCCCGGCGGCGAGCAAGTTCCTGGCCGTCGAGGGATCGCTGATGCCGACCTACCAGGGTGTCTACACCGATGCCGAGGTCGTGAAGGCGGTGCCCTGGTTCCGCGACGCGGCCAACGTCGTGATCGCCGGCAAGAGCCGCCCGCTGAGCAAGGACTACGGCCAGGTCAGCGACGTGATCCGCACGACGACCAGTGCGGTGCTCGCGCGCACGAAGAAGCCCGAGGAGGGTGTGGCCGAGATCGAGGCACGGCTCGCGCGCGTGATGCGCTGAACCGGGCAGGGGCGATGGCGTGACGAGGCCCGGAGTGCTGGACCGCCTGCGCGACCCGAGCGAGCGCACGCTCGGCTTGCTGCTGCTCGCGCCGGCGTTCCTGCTGCTGCTGCTGATCGTCGTCTACCCGATCGGCAAGCTGGTGTTCAACAGCTTCTTCGACCTGCGGCTGTCCGGCGGCGGCGGGCCGAAGTTCGTCGGCGTCGAGAACTACGTGCTGGTGTTCCGCGACCCGGACTTCTGGAACGCCGCGAAGAACACCGTGCTGATCACGCTGATCACGGTGCCGGGGGCGCTGGTCGTCGGGCTCGGGCTCGCGCTGCTGGCGAACCTGCCGTTCCGGCGCAAGTGGCCGGTGCGCCTGGCCCTGCTGCTGCCCTGGGCGCTGCCGCTGTCCTTCGCCGGCCTGATCTTCGCTTGGTTCTTCCACACCGAGTACGGCGTGGTCAACGACGTGATGCGGCGCCTGGGTGCCGACGAGCCGACGATGTGGCTGCTGCGCCCGGGCTGGGCCTTCACCGCGATCTGCCTGACGATCATCTGGAAGACCAGCTCGTTCATGGCGCTGATCCTGCTGGCCGGGCTGCAGATGATCCCGAGGTCGCTGTACGAGGCCGCCGAGGTCGACGGCGCGTCGCGCTGGCAGCAGTTCTGGCAGATCACGATCCCGATGCTGATGCCCTCGATCGTCGTCGCGCTGATCTTCCGCACGATCACCGCGCTGCAGACCTTCGACATCCCGTACACGATGACCAAGGGCGGCCCGGGCAACGCGACGGAGACGCTGGCGATGCTGATCCACAAGACGACGATCGACTACCTGGACGTCGGCTACGGCTCGACGCTGGCCGTGTGCATGTTCGTGCTCTCGCTGTTCGTGACCGGCTTCTACATCCGCCGCATCGGGCGCAACGCATGAACGCGCCGTGCCGTCTTCACCTGCCCGTCCCGCGAGGCCCCGCGCGGGGGTTGGCGCCATGACGGGCGCGGTGGTCCCGGCCGGTGCCGCCGGCGGCGCGGGTCTGCAGGCGCTGAAGGGTCGCGCCCTCGTGCTGATCGCCGCGGCCATCGTCGTGCTCAACGGCTTCTTCCCGGCGGTGTGGATCCTGCTGACGTCGTTGAAGACCGAGGCCGAGCTGGTCAACAAGCCGATCACCTACTGGCCGCAGAACCCGGTGCTGGCCAACTACGTGCAGGCCTTCTCCGACCAGCCGCTGCTCAGGTACCTGGGCAACAGCTTCGTCGTCGCGGTGGCCTCGACGGTGGTGTCGCTGTTCGTCGCGGCGCTGGCGGCCTATGCGATCGCGCGGCTGAACCTGCGCCGGCGGCAGCTGATCCTGACCTGCATCGTCGCCTCCAGCATGTTCCCGCTGGTCACGCTGCTGGTGCCGATCTTCGAGACGATGCGCGCGCTGGGCCTGCTGAACACCTACGTGGCGCTCGTGCTGCCGTACACGGTGCTGAACCTGCCCGTGTGCACGCTGGTGCTGGTGAGCTTCTTCCAGAGCATCCCGAAGGACCTGGAGAACGCCGCGATGATCGATGGCTGCACGCGGCTGGGGGCGCTGTGGCGCGTCGTCGTGCCGCTGGCCGCGCCGGGGGTCTTCACCGCCGGGATCCTGGCTTTCGTCAACGCCTGGGACGAGTTCCTGCTGGCGCTGTCGCTGAACTCCAGCGCATCGATGCGCACCGTGCCGGTGGGCATCACGCTGTACCAGGGCGAGTTCACCTTTCCGTGGCCGATCATCTCCGCGGCGCTGATCGTCGCGATCGTGCCGATCGCCGTGCTGATCGCGGTGTTCCAGGAGCGTGTGGTCGGGGGGCTGACGCAGGGCGGGCTGAAGGGGTGACGGGTGTCGGGTCATGGCTTGGCGGCTCCTTGCCAGATGGAGACTCTGGCACTCTCCTTTGCGCTCGGCCACTGCGGTTGGCCGAGGACGTGGGGTGGTCGCCTCCGCTCATGTCCCCCGGGTGTCGCTGCGCGACACCCTCCTCCTTTACTAC
>ERZ761602.3826-NODE-3826-length-20518-cov-7.109564_pt1 | contig 20518 bp, 12 predicted proteins | sample MGYA00512165_ERZ761602 | MGnify/ENA primary metagenome ERZ761602 (study PRJEB28899, sample SAMN02445085) | bioreactor sludge metagenome | biome: EBPR sludge; isolation source: Thorneside wastewater treatment plant | place: Australia: Brisbane, Thorneside... | reverse complement strand
TCGGCCGCATCGCCGCGCAGGCCGCCAAGCAGGTGATCGTGCAGCGCGTGCGCGAAGCCGAGCGCGCGCAGGTGGTCGATGCGTGGAAGGACCGCGTGGGCGAGCTGGTGACCGGCGTGGTCAAGCGCGCCGAGCGCGGCAACATCTACGTGGACCTGGGCGGCAACGCCGAGGCCTTCATCCCCAAGGACAAGGGCATCCCGCGCGATGTGCTGCGCGCCGGCGACCGCGTGCGCGGCTATCTGTTCGACGTGCGCTACGAACCGCGCGGCCCGCAGTTGTTCATCAGCCGCGCGGCGCCGGAGTTCATGATCGAGCTGTTCAAGCTGGAAGTGCCGGAAGTGGGCCAGGGCCTGGTCGAGATCAAGGCCTGCGCGCGCGACCCGGGCGACCGCGCCAAGATCGCCGTGCTGGCGCACGACACCCGCACCGATCCCATCGGCGCCTGCATCGGCATGCGCGGTTCGCGCGTGCAGGCCGTCAGCAACGAGCTCAACGGCGAGCGCGTGGACATCGTGCTGTGGAACGACAACCCGGCCACCTTCGTCATCAACGCGATGGCGCCGGCGGAAGTGCAGTCGATCATCGTCGACGAAGAGAAGCATTCGATGGACCTGGCCGTGGCCGAGGACCGCCTGGCCCAGGCGATCGGCAAGGGCGGCCAGAACGTGCGCCTGGCCAGCCGCCTGACCGGCTGGCAGCTCAACGTCATGACCGCCGACCAGGTGCAGGCCAAGAGCGAGGCCGAGCAGGCCGTCGCCCGCCAGTTGTTCATGGACAAGCTGGAAGTGGACGAGGAAATCGCCGCCATCCTGGTCAGCGAGGGCTTCAGCACGGTCGAGGAGATCGCCTACGTGCCGGTCGGCGAACTGCTGGCGGTGGAAGGCTTCGACGAGGATATCGTCGAGGAGCTGCGCTCGCGCGCCCGCGACGCGTTGCTGAACGAGGCGCTGGCCGAGGAGGAAGGCCTGGAGGAGAACCATCCGGCCGACGACCTGCTGGCGCTGGAGGGCATGGACGAGGAGACCGCCTTCGCCCTGGCCTCGCACGGCGTGCGCACCAGCGAGGACCTGTCCGACCTGGCGGCCGACGAGGTGGTCGAGTTCGGCATCGAGGGCCTGGACGAGGCGCGCGCCGCCGCGCTGATCCTGGCCGCCCGTGCCGAGGAAATCGCCCGCCTGGAGCGTGGCGCATGAGCGCCGCCGTGGCACGGCTGGAATGCGGCGCATGAGCCGCCAATGAACACCGCCCTGGCACCTGCAGGGCTTAGAATCCCCCCCGAATCGGGGCACCCCTTCGCCAACGAGGGGGCGCAACTCAGAAACTAGGATCCGAATGTCGCAGCAAACCACCATCCGCAAGCTCGCCGAACTGGTCAACACGCCGGTCGAGAAACTCCTGGAGCAGTTGGCCGAGGCCGGCATGAACTTCAGCGGGCCCGACCAGGTCGTGACCAGCATGGAAAAAGTGAAGCTGCTGGGCTTCCTGAAGCGCGCGCACGGCAAGGCCGACAGCAGCGCGGAGGTTGCTGCGCCGAAGAAGATCACCCTGAACCGCCGCAAGGTGCAGGAAGTGACCGTGGCCGCCGGCCGCACCAAGACCACGGTCAACGTGGAAGTGCGCCAGAAGCGCACCTACGTGAAGCCCAGCGAGGCCGAGTCCGTCGCTACCAACTGGCAGACCGAGGCCGACCCGGAGCGCGCCGAGATCCTGCGCAAGCTGGAGGAATCCCGCCAGCGCAACCTGGACGAGCAGCAGCGCCTGGCCCAGGAAGACGCCAAGCGCGCCGAGGAACTCGAGCGCCGCCGCCAGGAAGAGGCCGCCGCCCGTGCCGTCGCCGAAGCCGCGCGCGCGCAGGCCGAGGCCGAAGCCGCCGCGCTGGCCGCCGGCGTCGCCGCCGTGGACGGCGACGAAGCGCCGCGCCCGGCCAAGCCGGCCACGCCCGGCCACCACGTGCCCAAGCAGGTGGTGCGCAAGGACCCGCCGCGCACCGACGACCGCAACGCCGCGGCCGCCAAGCACAAGACCCGCGGCTCGCACGCGATGGTCGCCGGCGTCGAGGACGACGACAGCACCAGCCGCTTCGCCGGCCAGTTGCACCTGTCCGCCGCCGACCGCGCCCGCCGCGGCGCCACCCGCGGCAAGCCCAAGCCCAAGCGCCACGAGCAGAGCCGCGGTGGCGGCGGCGCGCATGGCTTCGAGCGCCCGACCGCGCCGGTGGTGCGCGAAGTGGCGATCGGCGAGACCATCACCGTGGCCGACCTGGCGCAGAAGCTGGCGCTGAAGGGTGGCGACGTGGTGAAGGCGCTGTTCAAGATGGGCGTGATGGCCACCATCACCCAGAGCATCGACCACGACACCGCCGCACTGGTGACCGAGGAACTCGGCCACAAGGCGACCCGCGCCGGCGCCAACGACGCCGAGAGCGAACTGCTGGCGCACGCCGAGGAAGTGCAGGGCGACAAGGTCGCGCGGCCGCCCGTGGTCACCATCATGGGCCACGTCGACCACGGCAAGACCTCGCTGCTGGACTACATCCGCCGCACCAAAGTCGCCACCGGCGAGGCCGGCGGCATCACCCAGCACATCGGCGCCTACCACGTGGAGACGCCGAAGGGCGTCATCAGCTTCCTGGACACCCCCGGCCACGCCGCGTTCACCGCGATGCGCGCCCGCGGCGCCAAGCTGACCGACATCGTGGTGCTGGTCGTGGCGGCCGACGACGGCGTCATGCCGCAGACCCGCGAGGCCATCCAGCACGCCAAGGCGGCCAAGGTGCCGCTGATCGTGGCGGTGAACAAGATCGACAAGTCCGACGCCGACCCGCTGCGCGTGAAGAACGAGCTGCTGGCCGAGGAAGTGGTCGCCGAGGAATTCGGCGGCGACACCCAGATGGTTGAGATCTCGGCCAAGACGGGCCAGGGCGTGGACAACCTGCTGGACGCCATCTCCATCCAGGCCGAACTGCTGGAACTGAAGGCCGTGGAAGACGGCCGCGCCAGCGGCGTGGTCATCGAATCCTCGCTGGACAAGGGCCGCGGCCCGGTCGCGACGGTGCTGGTGCAGCAGGGCACGCTGAAGAAGGGCGATTACCTGGTCTGCGGCATCCAGTACGGCCGCGTGCGCGCGCTGTTCGACGAAACGGGCAAGCAGCCCGAGTCGGCCGGCCCGTCCATCCCGGTGCAGGTGCTGGGCCTGTCCGGCGTGCCGGAAGCGGGCGACGATTTCGTCGTCGTCGGCGACGAGCGCCTGGCCAAGGACGTGGCGCAGCAGCGCGACGCCAAGCGCCGCGAGTCGCGCCTGGTGCAGTCCGCCGGCAGCCGCATGGAAGACATCATGGCGCAGTTGGGCAAGGGCGAAGGCCAGCTCAGCCTCAACCTGATCGTCAAGGCCGACGTGCAGGGTTCGGTGGAAGCGCTGCGCCACTCGCTGGTCGCGCTGTCCAACGAGTCGATCCGCATCAACATCATCAGCTCCGGCGTGGGCGGCATCACCGAGTCCGACGCCAACTCCGCGGTCACCTCCAAGGCCACCGTCATCGGCTTCAACGTGCGCGCCGACGCCTCCGCGCGCCGCATCATCGAAGCCAACGGCGTGGACCTGCGCTACTTCTCGATCATCTACGACGTGATCGACCAGGTGAAGCAGGTGGCGTCCGGCCTGCTGGGCGTCGAGATCCGCGAAGAGATCATCGGCATCGCCGAAGTGCGCGACGTGTTCCGTAGCTCCAAATTTGGCGCAGTCGCGGGCTGCATGGTGGTCGAGGGCACGGTCAAGCGGAACAAGCCGATCCGCGTGCTGCGCGCCAGCACCGTGGTGTTCGAGGGCGAACTGGAATCGCTGCGCCGCTTCAAGGAGAACGTCGACGAGGTGCGCAACGGCACCGAGTGCGGCATCGGCGTGAAGGCGTACAACGACGTGCAGCCGGGCGACCAGATCGAGTGCTTCGAGCGCATCGAGGTGCAGCGGACGCTGTAAGCGAAGAGGCCAGAGGACAGGGGCCGGAGGCCAGGGAAAGCGGTTTGTCGTTTTCCCGCTTCTCCCTGACCTCCGGCCCCCGACCCCTGGCTCCCGGATTCGACATGCCCACCAAATCCTTCCACCGCACCGACCGCGTTTCCGCCCAGCTCCGCCGCGAACTGGGCACGTTGGTGCACGAGGCCGTGCGCGAGCACGGCCTGCCGTCGGTCAGTGTGTCCGACGTCGAGGTCACCCGCGACATGGCGCACGCCAAGGTGTTCGTCACCGCGCTGATGCCGGAGCGTTCGGCCGAGGCGGTGAAGGGCCTGAAGGAACTGGCCTGGGGCCTGCGCATGGAGCTGGCGCGCCGCGTGAAGATGCGGCACGTGCCCGAACTGCACTTCCACTACGACGACTCCGTGGATCGCGGCGAACGCATCGACACCCTGCTGCGCGACAACCCGCCCGCACCGGAAACCGACGAGTAGGCCGGCTTACGTCAGGCGGCGTGGGCCGTCCGGCACCGCCGGCTTCCGGCAATGCGGTGCGCGCGCAGGCCATGCGCCGCAAGGGGACGTAGCCCCGCTCCCACGTATGTATCCTGCGGTTGTGGCCACGCGCCATGCGCGCGATGCTCCCGCTTTCCGGCCCGCCTGCGAGGGCATTGCGGGCAAGAAGTACCCCATGCGGGGCATGAAGCCCGCTCCCACCGAGGAAGACGCGCTCCCCGATGTCGCCGCCCAAGCCCCAATTCCGCCCGCTGGACGGCCTGCTGCTGCTGGACAAGCCGCCGGGCATGAGCTCCAACGCCGCCCTGCAGGCGGCACGCCGGCTGTTCCGGGCGGAGAAGGGCGGGCATACGGGCAGCCTGGACCCGCTGGCCACCGGCCTGCTGCCGCTGTGCTTCGGCGAGGCCACCAAGATCGCCGGCCTGTTGCTGGGCTCGCGCAAGGCCTACGAGACCGTCGCGGTGCTGGGCGCGACCACCGACACCGACGATGCGGACGGGGCGGTCCTGCGCGAGCGCCCCGTGCCGCGGATCGACGCGGAGGCGTTGCAGGCGGCCCTGGCCCCGCTGCGCGGCCACATCCGCCAGCGCGCGCCGATCTATTCCGCGCTCAAGCAGGGCGGCGAGCCGCTGTACGCCAAGGCGCGGCGCGGCGAGGCCATCGAGGCGCCCGAGCGCGACGTGGACGTGCACGTCATCGAGGTGCTGGACCTCGGCCCGCGCCGGATCGCGCTGCGGATCGAATGCGGTTCCGGCACCTATGTGCGCAGCCTGGTCCGCGACCTGGGCGAGGCGCTGGGCTGCGGCGCGCACGTAGCCGAACTGCGGCGGCTGTGGGTGGAGCCGTTCAGGCAGCCGCGCATGTTCACGCTCGACGCCCTGCAGGCACTGGCCGCGGAGGGCGGCGAGGCGGCGCTGGACGCCTGCCTGCTGCCGGTCGAGGCGGGGCTGGCCGGGTTCCCCCGGATCGAGGTCGATGCCGACGGTGCGCGCCGGCTGGGGCAGGGCCAGCGCCTGCGCGGGCAGCCGCTGCACGATGGCCCGGTGGCGCTGTACGGTCCGGACGGGCGGGCGCTGGGGCTGGGCGCGGTGGACGCCGGCGGCGTGCTGTCGCCGCAGCGGCTGTTCGCCCGCGCGGTGGCCGCGGCCGGGACGCCCCCGGCGCAGGTGCAATAAGACCTTGTTTCACAAGGCCCCGGCGGCTACACTACGTCGCCGGTTTTGCGCCGGCATCTCTTTACTTCCCACGTTCCATCAACGGCGAGCCAGGCGGTGCGCGCGGAGGACACCCGCGTTCCTGCAGGCCACGCATCACCACGAGAGCACACCATGTCCATCGATACCCAGAAAGTGATCGCCGACAACGCCCGCGGCGCCAACGACACCGGTTCCCCGGAAGTGCAGGTCGCCCTGCTGACCGCGCGCATCGAGCACCTGAGCGGCCACTTCAAGACCCACAAGAAGGACCACCACAGCCGTCGCGGCCTGCTGCAACTGGTCAACCGCCGCCGCAGCCTGCTGGACTACCTCAAGCGCAAAGACAACGAGCGCTACAAGGCCCTGATCGAGAAGCTCGGTCTGCGCCGCTGATGCACCACCCCGCCGCGGCGCAGAGATGCGCCGCGGTTTGCATTTCAGGGATCGGAATGCGCTGTAACCGCGGGCCGCACCGGGCCCGCACCCGCTGAAACACCGGCCGGCGTCCCCGGCCACCCGCGCACGGCAAGGGCCGCGCCCGGTCCAACCCGAACATGGCATCCCAAGGAACCAACGTGGCAAAAATCACCAAAACCTTCCAGTACGGCAAGCACACCGTCACCCTGGAGACCGGCGAGATCGCGCGCCAGGCCAGCGGCGCCGTCATCGTCAACGTCGACGACACCGTACTGCTGGTCACCGCCGTCGCCGCCAAGAGCGCGCGCGAAGGGCAGGACTTCTTCCCGCTGACGGTCGACTACGTCGAGAAGTTCTATGCCGGCGGCCGCATCCCCGGTGGCTTCTTCAAGCGCGAAGGCCGCCCGACCGAGAAGGAAACGCTGATCTCGCGCCTGATCGACCGCCCGATCCGCCCGCTGTTCCCCGAGGACTACCGCAACGAAGTGCAGATCATCGCCCAGGTGATCTCGCTGAACCCGGAAGTGGACGGCGACATCCCGGCCATGATCGGCGCGTCCGCCGCGCTGTCGCTGGCTGGCACTCCGTTCCAGGGCCCGATCGGCGCTGCCAAGGTCGGCTACAAGAACGGTGAGTACATCCTCAACCCGACCGCCAGCGAGCTGAAGGAATCGCAGTTGGAACTGGTCGTCGCCGGCACCAGCAATGCCGTGCTGATGGTCGAGTCCGAAGCCGCGCTGCTGTCCGAGGACGTGATGCTGGGCGCCGTGACCTTCGGCCACCGCGAACTGCAGAAGGTCGTCAACGCGATCAACGAGCTGACCGTCGAAGCCGGCACCAAGCCCAGCGACTGGGTGGCCCCGGCCAAGAACGAGGCGCTGATCTCCGCGCTGAAGGAAGCCGTGGGCACGCAACTGGCCGACGCCTTCAAGATCCACGACAAGCTGCAGCGCCGCGACGCCATCGCCGCGATCAAGAAAGACGTGGCCGAGCAACTGGCAGGCCGCGTCGCCGCCGAGGGCTGGAACCCGGCCGAGCTGTCCAAGGAATTCGGCGAGCTGGAATACCGCACCATGCGCGACTCGGTGCTGGACACCAAGGTCCGCATCGACGGCCGCGCCCTGGACACCGTGCGCCCGATCGCCGTGAAGGCCGGCGTGCTGCCGCGTACCCACGGCTCGGCGCTGTTCACCCGCGGCGAGACCCAGGCCATCGTGGTCACCACGCTGGGTACCGCACGCGACGGCCAGATCATTGACGCCATCGCCGGCGAGTACAAAGAGAACTTCCTGTTCCACTACAACTTCCCCCCCTTCTCGGTGGGCGAGTGTGGCCGCTTCGGCGCGCCCAAGCGCCGCGAGATCGGCCACGGCCGCCTGGCCAAGCGCGGCGTGCTGGCCGTGATGCCGACGCTGGAAGAATTCCCGTACACCATCCGCGTGGTCTCGGAAATCACCGAGTCCAACGGCTCCTCCTCGATGGCCTCGGTCTGCGGCAGCTCGCTGGCGCTGATGGACGCCGGCGTGCCGGTGAAGGCGCCGGTCGCGGGCATCGCGATGGGCCTGGTGAAGGAAGGCGACCGCTACGTCGTGCTGAGCGACATCCTGGGTGACGAAGACCACCTGGGCGACATGGACTTCAAGGTGGCCGGTTCCGCCGAGGGCATCTCCGCCCTGCAGATGGACATCAAGATTGACGGCATCACCGAGGAGATCATGAAGACCGCGCTGGCCCAGGCCCGCGACGGCCGCCTGCACATCCTCGGCGAGATGTCCAAGGCGCTCACCACGCCGCGCGCCGAACTGTCCGAGTACGCCCCGCGCCTGATCACCATCAAGATCCACCCCGACAAGATCCGCGAAGTGATCGGCAAGGGTGGTTCGGTGATCCAGGCCATCACCAAGGAAACCGGCACGCAGATCGACATCCAGGACGACGGCACCATCACCATCGCCTCGGTGAACGGCGCCGCCGGCCAAGCCGCCAAGGCCCGCATCGAGCAGATCACCAGCGACGTGGAGCCGGGCCGCATCTACGAAGGCAAGGTCGCCAAGATCATGGACTTCGGTGCGTTCGTCACCATCCTGCCGGGCAAGGACGGCCTGGTGCACGTGTCGCAGATCTCCAACGACCGCGTCGAGAAGGTCAGCGACGCGCTGAAGGAAGGCGACGTGGTCAAGGTCAAGGTGCTGGAAGTCGACAAGCAGGGCCGCATCCGCCTGTCGATCAAGGCCGTGGAAGAAGGCGAGGGCGTGTCGGCGGAGTAAGTCGCCGCATCACGTTGTTCGTGTGACAGAAAAGCGGGCTTCGGCCCGCTTTTCTTTTGGCGGCGATCTTCTCTTCCGCTATGCTCGGCACAGCCGCCTGTCGAAGGAACGGCGGGAGGATCGGGCACGCATGGAGCTCAACCGCGACCAAGTCCTGGCCCTTGCGCCGGACGCGTCATCGGCCAAGGCGGCCACCGGCCTGCTGGCCGACGGCAAGTGGGACACGCTGGGCGCCGACGCCCGGGCGCTGTGGGGCGAGTGCAAGGGCAGCGGCGCAAAGCCCTACCAGGTGCAGGTGGAACTGGGCGCGCTGGCTTCGCGCTGTTCCTGCCCCAGCCGCAAGTTCCCATGCAAGCACGGCCTGGCGCTGATGCTGATGTACGCGCAGGGCAATCCGCGTTTCGCATCCGCATCGGCGCCGCCGGACTGGGTGACGCAATGGCTGGTCTCGCGCCAGGAGCGCAGCGCGAAGAAGGAAGCCGCCGCCGCGTCGCCGTCGCGGAGTAATCCCCGCCGCCGCTTCATGGCCCGTCCGTCTTCGCCGCGCGGACGAAGACGCGCAGCACCGGACCGCCACCCGGTCCGGGACGAAGGTCACCGCGACTTCCGGCAGGGGTGGGGCGCCGGCGGCGATGTTATCAAAAGCGCTTCCGGGCCACCTGGCCCGTCCTGGGGAACATCCGCATGACCACCCGTCGCGACCTGTTCAAGCTGGGCGCGCTGGCCGCCGCCGCGGCTGCGCTGCCGTCGTTCGCCGCTGCCGATGAAGCCGGGTCCGTCGCCAGGGCGGCCAAGCCGCTGGACATCCTGATCCTGGGCGGCACCGGCTTCACCGGGCCTTTCCAGGTGGACTACGCGCTCAAGCGCGGGCACAGGGTGACGCTGTTCAACCGCGGCAAGCGGCCTTCGCCGGAATGGCCCAGCGCCGTCGAGCAGTTGCACGGCGACCGCAACACCGGCGACCTGTCCGCGCTGAAGGGGCGCAAGTGGGACGTCTGCATCGACAACCCCACCAGCCTGCCGTTCTGGGTGCGCGACGCGGGCAAGGTGCTGAAGGGCAATGTGGGCCATTACCTCTTCATCTCCACCATCTCGGTCTACGCCGACGGCAGCAGGCCCGGGATCACCGAGGACGCGGCGCTGGCGCAGTACAAGGGCAAGGACGCGATGGCGGAAACGCAGGAGTCGCTGCGCGCGGACATCGGTGGCCTGTACGGCCCGCTGAAGGCGCTCAGCGAGGCCGAGGCCCACAAGCAGTTCGGCAAGCGCGTCACCATCGTGCGGCCGGGCTACATCGTCGGCCCGCGCGACGAGACCGACCGCTTCACCTACTGGCCGCACCGGGTGGCGCAGGGCGGCGAGATCCTCGTGCCCGGCGACGGCAACGACCCCATCCAGATCATCGACGGCCGCGACCTGGGCGAATGGATGATCCGCCTGGCCGAGAACGGCACCACCGGCACCTTCAACGCCTGCGGGCCCGACTACGCGCTGGGCATGGACGCGATGCTGCACGGCTGCCAGGCGGTGACCGGCGGCGGCATGGCGCTGACGCACGTGTCGCCGGCCTTTTTGGAGGAGCGACAGGTCGGGCTGCCGATCTGGGTGCCGTCGAAGGACAGCGAATATGCCGGCTACGGCGCGGTCAGCAACGCCCGCGCCATCGCCGCCGGCCTGACGTTCCGGCCGCTGGCCACCACCGTGGCCAACCTGCTGGCCTGGTTCCGCGGCCTGCCGGCCGAGCGCCAGGCCAAGCTCAACGCCGGCATCACGCGGGAGCAGGAAGCCGAACTGCTGAAGGCCTGGCACGCACGCCAGGGCTGATCCGGCCCACCGGCGCGGCGCGCTACAGGCTTTCCCCGCACTGGGCGCGCCAGAATCCGCCCGGCGTCTGCCGGTCGTCCGTGGGGGGAGGAGTGCCGAGCTGCGTGCGCATCGGCGCGCGGGCCAGGTCCGCGGCCAGTTGCCGGGCGCGGGCGAGCGCGTCGGCATCCAGTTGCGTTTCCAGTTCGCGGATGGATTCGGCCAGGCGGTTGTCGAAGTTCCCCTGCCTGCGGCCGGCGCGCGTGCCGGCGGGCGCCCGGGAGGCGTTCTCCCGCAGGTAGTCCTGCGCGCGCAGGGAGAAGGCCAGCGCGCGCACGCCGTCCGGCTTGACCGCCTGCGCCAGCAGCGAGCGTCGCTGTTCGGGGCCGTCGGGCGAATAGGCCTGGGCCAGCGCCATCACCATGCCGCGGTCGCCGGCCTGGGCGGCGCGCAGGGCCAGCGATTCGGCTTCGCCGCGGTAGACGCGCAACGCGTCCAACTGGTCCAGCAGGTTCTCGTGGCGGAAGGCGCCACCGCTGGCGTAGTAGCGCAGCGCCATCGGATTGCCGGCCAGCGCGGCGCTGCGCCAGTAGCCGGTGCGCTGGGCCGGCGTGGATTCCGGCACGCCTTCGCAGTGCGCGCTTTCCTGCAGCACCCGCTCGCTCTGCGCGAGCATGGCGCGGCGGTTCTGTTCCTGCTGTTCGGCGTTGGCGCCGGCGTGCTCGGTGGCCCGCAGCATTTCGGCGGTGCCCGCCAGGCGCATGCGGATCTGGGCGCAGAAATCCAGTTCGGTGGCCAGCCGGCAGGTGGCGGCGGCTTCGCCCGCGTCGGCGCGCCGCTTCAGTTCGGGCAGGGTGGCGCGCAACGGGCGGTCCAGCGGCGGCAGCGGTCCGTCGGCCGGACGCTGCGTGCCGGGCGGCAGCGAAGGCGACGGCGAAGCCTCGCCGGCAGCGGGCGTGCCGGCGGGCGCGGCCTCGGCCGGTTCGGCGGCGCGCTCGGCCTGGCTGGCGCGTCCGCCATACCAGCCGATGCCGCCGGCCGCGGCGACGAGTAGGGCGATGATCGGAACGAGCGGCAGGCGGCGTGGAGACATCCGGTCGAGCAAGCGTCCAAGGGGGCCGCAAGCACATCACACCTGTCGCGGCGCTTTCAAGCGCCGGCCATGAAAGCCGGCGCGGCCGTCAGCGTTCGCGCCGCACCAGCATGCGGTCCACCGGGCCGCGGCGCTGCCAGTCCGGCACCACGCGCGCGGCGGGTTCGCCGGTGCCGCCCGACGAGGGCGCGTCGCCGTCCTGCACGGCCAGCGCGGGGATCGGTGCGGCGGTGCGCGCTTCGGACTTGGCCGCGATGTCGGTGCCCTGCACGATGCCCAGCGGCGCATAGCCGCTGTAGCCCGGGAACACCTGGCTCAGGTTGGGATTGCCCATGCGGCGGATCAGGATTTCCGAGACCACGCGCCGGTAGTCGGTGGTCACCGGCACGTCGCCGAAGGTGGGCGACAGTGTTTCCGGGTTCAGCCCCGGCCAGGTGCCGTAGAAGCGGCGGCCGTTGACCGGCCCGCCCAGCACCAGCAGCGGATTGCCGTAGCCGTGGTCGGTGCCGCCGTTGGCGTTGGCGCGCACGCGGCGGCCGAATTCGGACTGCACGATCACCGTCACCCGCGACATCTGGCCGGTGGCGTTGAGCTCGCTGAAGAACGCCGTCAGCGCCGAAGACAGTTCGCCGATCTTGTTCTGGTAGTAGTGGTAGCCGCTGCCGGCGGTGCCCTGGCCCTCGTGCGTGTCCCAGCCACCCAGGTCCAGAGTGGCATAGCGCAGGCCCAGGTTGAAGCGGATGCTCTGGGCGATGGTCCACAACTGCTGGGCGAAGGTGCCGGTGGGCCAGGTGGAGGGCAGGTTGGCGTAGCTCTGCTGGCCGATCAGGCGCAGGGCGGCCTCGGCGCGGCGGCCGTCGGTCTCGAGGCCGGTCCGTCCCTGCCACAGTGCGGCCAGCGTCTCGCTGACCCCGCGCAGGCCGGCCGGGGAATCGCTGCGCGTGCGCTGCCAGCTCCACGCGGTGGTGTTGAGGGAGAAGTCGCCCGGGCTGCTCATGGTCAGCGCGTCCACCGCGCCCATCAGTCCGGCCGGCTGGGTGCCGCTGACGCCCAGCGCCGGCAGCGTCGCGGCCGGCGTGCCGCTTGCGCGGGTGTCCCAGGCGCGGGTCATCCAGCCGGTCGGCGTGCCGTATTTGCCCGGCGTGCCCAAGTCGATGTAGAGCTGCGCGTCGAAGTGGCTGCGGGTGACGGCGGTGGCCATGCCGCAGGCGTGCACGATGGCCAGCCTGCCGTCGTTCCACAGGTCGCGCAGGCCGCTGGCCGAGGGGTGCAGGCCGAAGCCGGTATCGGCGCCGGCGGACAGCGTGAGCGGCAGCGCGCCGTAGGCGCCGCTGGCTGCGATCTGCAGGCTCGGGCGTGCCTCCTCGTAGAACGTGCGGTCCTGGCCGCCGGTGGGCACCACCAGGTTCAGGCCGTCCAGGCCGCCGCGCAGGAACAGATGCACCACGGTGTCGTAGGCGTTGGCGGCGGCGTCGGCCGGGTCGGCGAACATCATGCCGGTGCCGGCGGCGCCGACCACCGCGGCGCTGCAGCAGCCTTTCACGAACTCGCGTCGCGTCACTCGGAAATCGTTCACGGCGGCGCTCCTCAGCGGCTCAGGAATTCGGGGGACATCAGGATCAGCGCCACCATGCCACGCAGCCTTTCGTGGTTGTAGTGGCGCTTCAGGTCGCTGCCCTGCCAGGCGTTGGTGTCGGCGATGACGTAGCTGTCGGGGTCGCCGTTCTGCGCCATGAACGCCACCAGCGCCTGCCGGCGCGCGGCCTCCGGCTGGTAGCCCAGGATGCGGTTGCACCAGTAGGTCACCAGGTTGTTCGCCGTCCAGTTCGCCACCGGCACGCCCGCGCGCGTGATGTCCACGATCGGGTGCAGCGGCGTCTCGCCGTCCTTCGCCTCGGTCAGCCAGCCCAGCACACGCCAGGTCATGGCGAAGGAATTGGCGCCCGACCAGGCCGGGCCGGTGTCCGGGTAGCCGTTCGGCGCGGGCCAGTTGTACGGCGAATGGCCGGTGAAGCCGTATAGCCACATGAAGTCGCCGCTGCGGTTGTGGTCGGGGCGGATCGTCCAGTCGCCGCCCAGGGTGCGCATCGCCGCCACCGCCGCGTCGAACGGGCGGCGGTTCTTCAGCCCGAAGCTGTTGATGAGGTCGTCGGAGTTGAGGATGTGCCGCAGCACCAGCTCGATCTGGTTCGGCGCGCGCCAGTTGGCGCGGAAGATCGCCGCCGCGCTGTCGACCAGCGCCTGCTTCGGCGTGTCGCTGACGAAGCGGCGAATCAGCTTCTTGCAGATGAACTTGGCCACGCGCGGGTGGCTGGCCAGGCGGTCCAGCACGTCGCGGCCGTCCTTCATCGCCGGCTGCTCGGGATAGATCAGCATGCCGAGCAGGAACTTGGGGCCGGCGTCGTGCCAGGACTGGCGATAGACGAAGGTGCCGTCGTTCTCGCCGGGGAACTGCCAGTGCCCGTTCTTGGCCGACCAGCCGGTGAACGCGGCCGAGGTCTCGTACACGTCGATGTCGGTGTAGCCGATCGGGTAGGCCGGGTCCTCGGGGCAGGGCGGCACCTGGAACGGGTCCATGAAGCCCAGGTAGTTCTCCGCGCCGAAGGTGTGCAATTCCAGCAGCTCGCGGGCGAAGTTCTCGTTGGGGCCGGAGCGCGAGTTGTTGAGGTTGTCCAGGTAGTAGAGCATCGCCGTGCTCTTGGCCACCTCCTCCAGCATCGCGCGGAAGTTGCCCTTGGCGTGGGCGCGGATCACGTCGCGGTCGTAGTGGACGAACACCGGGCCGATGCCGAAGTCGGTGCCCAGCACGTTGAAGTGGTCGTGCCAGAAGTTGACCAGCACTTCGCGCAACTGCCGGCGTGAATGCACCGCGCGCACGAAGGCCGCGCGCTGCACCTCGGTGGCCGGGCGGATGCGCACGCTGTATTCGGGGTCGGCCACCACGTGGTCGGCCCATAGCTGCGGCAGCGTCTTGCCCAGCGTGGTGTAGCCGGCGCCGTTGAGCCGATTGGCGACCGCGCTGTCGTCGATGGCGTCCCAGTCCAGCTGCCAGTCCACGTAGTTGGCCAGGCGCTGCGCGTCGGTGCTGCCCAGCGCGTTGAACTCGGCGACGGTGGCCGCGGTGGCGCCGTAGCCGAGATGGTTGAGCACGCGCACCGCGAACGGCGCGCGCGCCAGCGTCAGCAGGCGCGGCTGCGACAGGCCGGCCATGACCCGGCCGTCGGCGGGCGCGGCGGATTCGATCTCGGGAGCGGGCGCGGTGTCCTTGGGGCTGGCGCGTTCGCCGCCCTTCCAGCCGTACAGGTGGTTCAGGCGCTGGCGTACCTGCGCGCGCAGGTCGGGCGCGGCCGGCGGCGGCGTGGCGGGCGACGTACCAGCGACGGGCACGGGGCGGGACGCCTGTGCCGTCGAACGGCCCCGGACAGGACCGCGCCGCGCGTATCGGCGCCACAGGACGGTGTATCGCGCCATGCGCACTTCCCCAACGTTCCCCGGAAAGTGCGCAGTATCGTCCAGCTCGCGCCGCGTGTTGTGGGACCGGGCGCACAGCCCGGCAACGCGCTCGCGGTCTTACACCCAGCCGGTGGCGTAGAACACGCCGATCGCCACGAACACCGCCATGGTCTTGATCAGGGTGATGGCGAAGATGTCCTTGTACGACTGCCGGTGACTGAGCCCGGTCACCGCCAGCAGGGTGATGACCGCACCGTTGTGGGGCAGGGTGTCCATGCCGCCGGAAGCCATCGAGGCCACCCGGTGCAGCACGTCCATCGGGATGCCGGCCGCGTTGGCGTTGGCGATGAAGCTCTCGGCCATCGCCGCCAGCGCGATGCTCATGCCGCCGGAGGCCGAACCGGTGATGCCGGCCAGCGCGGTGACCGAGATGGCCTCGTTGACCAGCGGATTGGGAATGGCCTGCAAGGCGTTGGCGACGACTAGGAAGCCGGGCAGAGCGGCGATGACCGCGCCGAAGCCGTATTCCGAGGCGGTGTTCATCGACGCCAGCAGCGCGCCGCCGATGGCGCTCTTGGTGCCCTCGGCGAAGCTGGCGATCACCGGCTTCCAGGCGAACACGACGACCGTGGCGATGCCCACCAGCAGCGCGCCCTGCACGGCCCAGATCGCGGCGACCTTGGACACCTCCTGCACCACCGGCGCCGGGCTGCCGATCACCGCCGGCACGAACGACTGGCTCTCGCCGTAGAAGCCGGGAATCCAGCGGGTGAACAGGAAGTTGGCCACGCCCACCAGCAGCAGCGGCAGGACGGCGATCAGCGGATGCGCCAGGCGGTCGCCCTTGAACGGCTCCGGCTCGTTGCGCAGTTCCACGCCGCCGGCGTAGCCCTCGCCGTTGCGCGCGGCCACGCGGCGGCGCCATTCCAGGTAGCTCATGCCGACGGCCAGGATGAACACGCCGCCGAGCGTGCCCAGCACTGGCGCGGCCCACGCGGTGGTGCCGAAGAACGAGGTGGGGATGATGTTCTGGATCTGCGGCGTGCCCGGCAGCGCGTCCATGGTGAAGGTGAAGGCGCCCAGCGCGATGGTGCCCGGCACCAGCCGCTTGGGGATGTCGCTCTGGCGGAACAGTTCGGCCGCGAACGGATAGACCGCGAACACCACCACGAACAGCGACACCCCGCCGTAGGTCAGCAGCGCGCACACCAGCACGATGGACAGCATGGCGCGCTGCGCGCCGACCACGCTGATGGTGGCTTTCACTATGGCCTTGGAGAAGCCGGAGATCTCGATCAGCTTGCCGAACACCGCGCCCAGCAGGAACACCGGGAAGTACAGCTTCAGGAAGCCGACCATCTTGTCCATGAACAGGCCGGTGAACATCGGCGCCACCAGCGACGGGTCGGTCAGCAGCACCGCGCCCAGCGCCGCGATGGGCGCGAACAGGATCACGCTGTAGCCGCGGTAGGCCACGAACATCAGGAAGCACAGTGCGGCCAGCACGATCAGGAACGACATCCGTTACTCCTTGACATCCGCGACTCCTCGGCCAGCGCCGGTTGCAGGTGCGGCGAGTATCGGCAGCCGCGCGGCGGCCGTCCCACTGTACGAAGGTACGATGCCGCCGGCGCCGGTCCGGCCCTAACGTTCGCTGCAATCGGCGGCATCCGCCCGCCGCCACGTCATACCCGGGAGGAGGGGAGACCCATGAAGCGCAAGCACCTGAGCCTGGCCATCGGTTGCGTCCTGTTGTCGTCCGTGCCGCTGGCGGCATCGGCGCAGGACGGCGCCGCGGCCGGCGGCACGCCAGCCAGTTCCGCCACCACGCTCGATTCGGTCAAGGTCACCGCGCGCAAGCGCGAAGAGACCCTGCAGGACGTGCCGGTGGCCGTCACCGCGTTCACGCCGGAGACCCTGGACAAGCTCAACATCAAGGACCTGGGCGATCTGGACGCGCAGGTGCCCAACCTGACCATCTACGCCGCGCGCGGCTCCACCAGCACGGTCACCGCCTACATCCGCGGCGTCGGCCAGGCCGATCCGCTGTGGGGCGTGGACCCGGGCGTGGGCATCTACCTGGACGACGTCTACATCGCCCGCCCGCAGGGCGCGCTGCTGGACGTGTTCGACGTGGAGCGCATCGAGGTGCTGCGCGGCCCGCAGGGCACGCTGTACGGCAAGAACACCATCGGCGGCGCGATCAAGTACATCTCGCGCGGTCTGCCGCAGGAGACCAGCGGCTTCGCCTCGGTCACCGTGGGCAACTACAACCAACTGGACGTGAAGGCCGCGCTGGGCGGTTCCATCGGCGGCCAGGACAGCGGCCTGCGCGGCCGCGTGTCGGTGGCCAGCATGAACCGCGACGGCTTCGGCACCAACACCTATACCGGGCAGGAGGTCAGCGACAAGGAGATCAATGCCGTGCGGGCCCAGTTGGGCGCGTACTCGGAGGACGACTTCGACGTGCAGTTCGCGTTCGACTACATGGACGACCAGTCCGGCGTGCGCGGCGCCAAGATGCTGGCGCCGAACCCGCTGGCCCCGGCCTATCCGCCGACCGGCGATCGCTACGACATCCGTAGCGGCATGAAGAACATCAACGACACCGAGATGAAGGGCGCCTCGATCACCGCCAACTGGCGGCCGAACGACAACTGGGCGTTCAAGTACGTGGCGGCCAAGCGCGAGTCGGATACCGAGACCAACATCGACTTCGACACCACGCCGCTGCCGCTGGTGGACGTGAGGGCGTTCTACAGCGACAGCCAGGTCAGCCAGGAACTGCAGGCCAACTACGACGGCGGCGGCCGCGCCCGCGGCGTGATGGGGCTGTACTGGTTCAACGGCGACGCCGGCGGTCAGGTGCTGAACTATTTCTGGAACCCGGCGTTGGCCACCAGCCTGACCAATCCGCTGTTCGGCGACACCCAGGGCGTGGTCAACACCAAGAGCATTGCGCTGTACGCCGATTGGACCTTCGACCTGACCGACCGCCTGACCCTGGACGTCGGCGCGCGCTACACGGACGAGGACAAGCACGCCGTCGCGTTGAACCGCTTCTATACGAGCATCCAGTACGAAACGTCCTGGGGCACGGCGGCCAACTTCGACAAGACCGTCAACTTCAAGAACGTCTCGCCGAAGGTCTCGCTGGACTACCGCATCACCCCGGACATCATGGTTTACGGCCTGGCCTCGCGCGGCTTCAAGTCCGGCGGCTACAACATCCGCGCCAACACCACGTCGGTGCCGCGTTCGGGCGAGCCTTTCGACGACGAACAGGTCGACAGCTTCGAGATCGGCAGCAAGATGGCGTTCCTCGACCAGCGCGCCTTCCTGAACCTGGCGTACTTCTACAACAAGTACGAGGACATCCAGCTATCGGTATTCACCTCTTACACGCTGCCGAACGGCTCGCAGAGCTTCTTCGGCGACTTCACCAACGCCGGCAAGGGCACGGTGCAGGGCGTGGAGGTCGAGTACCAGTTCCTGCCCACGAAGAACTGGATGATCAGCGGCAACCTGGCCTGGCTCGACGCCAAATACGACGAGTTCATGAGTGCCGGCGTCAACATCGCCAACACGCAGTACTTCACCAACGCGCCGGAATTCTCGGGCGCGCTGAACGTGGAGTACCGCACCGACCTGGCCAACGGCGGCAACCTGTCGGCGCGCGTGGGCTATTCCTACCAGTCGGAAGTCTGGCCCACCACCGACCTGAGCCCGGCGATCAAGCAGGACGGCTACGGCCTGGTCAACGCGGGCGTGATCTGGAAGGTCAACGATGCGTGGAGCCTGTCGCTGCAAGGCACCAACCTGGCGGACGAGGAATACCGCACCACCGGCTACAACATCGCGGCCTACGGCGTGCTGACCGGCTTCTACGGTCCGCCGCGCCAGTACAGCCTGACCGCGCGCTACGATTTCTGAGCGCGTCCACGGCGACACGGTACGTACCGGCAACGGCGGGCGAAGGCCCGCCGTTGCTGCGTTATGCTGACCCGATGCCCGGATCCATGCGCTCCTGCGAAGCGAGAGGAAAGACCGTATCCCCCGGTAGCGGCGGCCGCGGCCGCGATGCTCTGGGCGAAGCGTCCCGGAAGAGCGTCGCGTCCAGGGGGGCTCCTGCACGCGCGGAGGACGGCCTTGACCGCGATGGCGCGGATAGTGTGCGGTCGCGGCTGAAGCCGCTCCCACAGGGGCCGCTCCTGCAGGGGATGCCATGCTGAGCGTCGGCATCGTCGTGCTGGCGGCCCTGCTGTGGCTGGGGCTGCTGTTCGGTTCGGCGCTGTACGCCGAGCGCCACCCGCGCGTGCTGGCGGTGCAGTGGCCCTACGTCTATGCGCTGTCGCTGGCGGTGTACTGCACTTCGTGGACGTTCTTCGGCACGGTGACCCAGGCCGCGCGCTACGGCTGGCCGCTGCCGCCCACCTTCGTCGGCACCATCCTGCTGTATGCCTTCGGCGCCTTCCTGCTGGTGCGGCTGGTGAGGTTGGCACGCGAATCCAACGCCACGTCGCTGGCTGACCTGATCGCCAGCCGCCTGGGCAAGGACGGCTGGCTGGCCGCCACCGTCACCCTGGTGGCGGCGCTGGGCTTGGTGCCCTACATCGCGCTGCAACTCAAGGCGGTGGCGATGAGCTTCGCGCTGCTGACCCGTTCGCCGGGCAATGATGCTTTGCCGGCCTGGCAGGACAGCGCGCTGTACGTGGCGCTGGCGATGGCGGTGTTCGCCATGCTGTTCGGCACGCGCCGCGCCAGCGCGGTGGAGCACAACCGTGGGCTGATCCTGGCGATGGCCTTCGAATCGCTGTTCAAGCTGGCGGCGATGCTGGCGCTGGGGCTGTTCGTCTGGTTCGGCCTGCCGGACACCGCCGCCGTGCCGCCGCCGCCTGCGCCGGCCTCGACCACCTACGGCTTCCTGCCGCTGGTGGCGCTGGGCGTGCTGGCGATGTTCACCCTGCCGCACCAGGTCCACGTGGGCGTGGTCGAATGCCGCGACGAGCGGCACGTGCGCACCGCGCGCTGGCTGTTCCCGCTGTACATGATGCTGATGGCCGCACCGCTGCTGCCGCTGGCGCGCGCCGGCGGGGCGATGTTCGGCGACGCGGTGCCGTCGGACCTGTACGTGCTGGCGCTGCCGTTGTCGCAGGGGCAGCAGGGACTGGCGCTGCTGGCCTTCCTCGGCGGCCTCAGCGCCGCCACCGGCATGGTGGTGGTCAGCACGTTGGCGCTGAGCCTGATGATCGGCAACCACTGGCTGGCGCCGGGGCTGCTGCGCGGCGGTTGGCTGCGCGGCGCCGGCGGCGACCTGCGCGGCGCGGTGCTGGTGCAGCGCCGCGTGGGTATCGCGGCGGTGATGCTGCTGGCCTGGGCGTACAGCCGGCTGATCGCCGGCAACGATGCGCTGGCCGACGTGGGCGCGGTGTCGTTCTCGGCGCTGGCGACGCTGGCGCCGGCGCTGGGCTTCGCTCTGTGGCGGCCGCAGACACCGCCGCGCGCGGTGATCGCCGGCATCGTGGCGGGCTTCCTGCTCTGGGCCTGGCTGTTGCTGCTGCCGGTGACGATGGACGCGCAGGGCGTGGCCCCGGCGTGGCTCGGCGAAGGGCCGTTCGGCATCGCCGGACTGTCGCCGGACGGTTTCTTCGGCCTGACCGGATGGAGCCGGCTGGGGCGTGCGGTCGGCGTAAGCCTGTTCGCCGGCACCGCCATCACCGCGCTGCTGGCGAGCCGCCGTGGCGCGGCGCCGCGCCACCGCGACAGCCGCGGCTTCGACGCCGCGACGGCTGCGACGCTCGAGCGCGAGATCGAGGAGTT
>ERZ761602.3825-NODE-3825-length-20519-cov-5.944439_pt1 | contig 20519 bp, 20 predicted proteins | sample MGYA00512165_ERZ761602 | MGnify/ENA primary metagenome ERZ761602 (study PRJEB28899, sample SAMN02445085) | bioreactor sludge metagenome | biome: EBPR sludge; isolation source: Thorneside wastewater treatment plant | place: Australia: Brisbane, Thorneside... | reverse complement strand
AAATACTTAAGCAGATTGGTGAAGATGTCGAAGTCGCGAAGCCCGGTCGTCAGGTCCATTAAGATACTCGACCGCTGAACGCCTTTGCGTTCGAAAAGGCCCCTCGGCAGAAGCTCGCCGAGCCGGTCGAACCGCAGGCCCGAGCCTGCGATCCGTTGACTGATGAAAAGCCAGGCGATAACTGCAATGCTTCCCAGAAGCGGCAGCAGCGATGCGCTGATCACCGGAAGCGTTCCCGCCCGGGCAAATTGCTCCGAGACCATCGAGAGCAAATAGAACCCGAGAAGAGTTACGAGAGCCAGAAAAATACCGACTCCGCGGCCGCCGCGGTTGAAGCGAAGCACCATTCCCGCCCCGAGAAATGCGAATATCAACGGTGCGAACGAAAGCAACAATCGCCTTTGGACCAGGACCTCGGCTTCACGGCGTTCGGCTCCATCTTTAGCGTTGGCGTAATCGACCAACTCCCCGATGCCGAGTTCCTGCGGCGAGAGTTCGGCACTCTTGAGCCGCTCGATCAGCTCCGACCGCCGCGTTCGAATTGCGATGCGTATATCGCCGAGATTTTCGGCCGTGATCTTTTCGCCCTCGGTTCCCTTTCCAAGCGTGATCGCCCGGGCCTGCTCGAGCACAAGTTCGGATGATTCGTCGGTAGAATCGATGCGGCCTCCGCTGCTCGTTATCAGACGCACGTCTTTCGTCTTCGGATCCTCGGCGTAGATAAAGAGGTCACGCCATTCGCCCGTTTCCATATCGCCGCGGCCGGCATAGATCGTAAAGCCCGCGAGCTCTGTATTGAACGTCCCGGGCTCGATCGGCGACTCAAGCTTGAGGATAGCTGCCCGGATGGCGATATTTCGCACCGCTCCGGCCGCCGCCGGGACGCCGTAAATATTGACAACGAGAGCAAAGATCGAAAGCCCGAGACCGAGTAGGGCGATCGGGGCGACGATCTGCAAATTTCCGATGCCCGCGGCCCGGATGGCAACGAGCTCGCTGTCGCCCTGCATTCGCGAGAGGCCGATGATCGTGCCGACGAGTACGGCCATCGGGCAGGTGAATGCGATCACACTCGGCAAAAGTGCCGAGGCAAGTTGCCAGACGAGGCCGGAAGGCAGGTTGACGCTGAAGAAGATCTCGGCAAACTTCCCTGCCTGCTGGATAAAAAGCACGACGCTAAGTAGCAGCCAAGAAAGAAGGATGTAAGGGCCGATTGCCCCTAAGATATATCGTGCGATCTTTGGTCCGAATGACATCCCCTTTCTCAGATATTCGCTCGTGCGGTCGCCTTCGCCTGGTTCGGGCCTGCAGCCTGCAATAGCAACTTGAATACGATAGCAGAAAGCTCGCGGAGTATCTCGCGATGGCTTTCGGCTTCATGCAAAAACTCCGCCGGCGAGACGCGCAAGATACGCAGCAGCGAGTTCCTTACGCCCGGTGCGATCGGCCGCCTTCCCTTCACCGAGCAGCGTGTGCACTGCAGCCGGTCTTCGGCGTCAAGCTCCGAGGCCTCGGCTGGGTCAAACTCCCTGCCGCAGCGAGCGCAAACGGACCAATCGGGCAGAAAGCCTTCGATCCGCAAAAGCCAAACTTCGAAGTAAAGCTCGATCGCGGCAAGGTCAGTGTCCTTTTCGGCTGCGATAAGGATAAGCGCACGCAGCATCCGGTAAAGCAGCGGCGAGGGGAGACTCGGCTGGGCAAAAACGGTGATCAGGTCGGCGAATCTTGAAAACACCTTTAGAAAACGCGGGTCGCTAGCTGGTTCGAAGGATGAGATGACCAGGTCCGCCTTCTGGATCGACACAAGTTCGCGGTCGTCTTTTTGAAAATATTCGAGCTGAACGATCGAAAACGGCTCGAGCGAACTGCCGAACTTGCTGTGCAAGCGCCTCGCACCTTTGGCAACACCGCGGACGAGGCCGAACTCTCGCGTCAGGAAAAGCGCGATGCGGTCCGCTTCGGCAAGGTTATAGGTCTTGAGGACAATGCTTTCAGATTCGTGCAAAGGCATCCGGCATCGCCCTCCTCAAGTCGCGGCTTACCAAGGAATGAAATAGAGCAGCCAGGCGATAGCAAGGCTGATAACGACGAACTGGAGGAACGACTTTAAACCGTAGATCACGCGCTCGCGGGCGGTCCCTTCGGAGAAAACGGCGAAGAGTACCGAGATAAAAAAAGCGAAGATGAGCAAGAAAAGAAAGTGCGTCATTTCTTCCTCCCATAGTGAATATCCAGAGCGTCAACAACCGCAAGGTAGTTGAGCAAACCAGCGGCCTCAAGCAGGCGGCCGCCGTATTCGAAGGTCGCGCTCGCGGCGGCATCCGGCGAAGGCGACACTGATAACAGAAATGAAACAAACGCCCCAAGCCCGTTGCCGAGCTTGGCGAATGCGTTCAGAAGGTAAAGCAACTGGCCGTCGCGGTACTCAAAACCCGGATAATATGCGCCGCCGGTCGCTATCGCGATGATGAACATTATCCAGATCGAGGCCGAGATTATCAGGCCGCGGCGGTTCTTTTTCTGAATGAAGTGGCCCGCCCCGGGAAACAGCCAGGAAGCGATGCCGATGACGATTGGATTATCCATTTTTTAGCTGAGCTAATACCTTAAGAGTCAGAACCCGACGGTTAAACCGATACACGAGCGAGACATCTAAACTATTGTGCATAAATGTGTTGCGGCGAATCTAAAGTACTACTTAAGATAGCTGAGACATTACTTTAGGTTTTTCGCCCGACAAAACCATACGACTCGCACATTCTTCGACAAATCTTTGAAATAGCCGACGCGAAAAACCGTCGAAGGCCCAGCACAATTCCGGATGCCATTGCACACCAACCTGAAATTTTGACCTGTCAATTCCCTCGACCGCCTCAATAACGCCGTCCGCAGCCCTTGCAGAAACCTGCAATCCCACGCCGACGCCCTTGACCGACTGATGATGATGTGAATTAACCCGCCTTTCGCCCGGCTCTGACGAAGCGATCTCGGCAAGCACGCTTCCATCCTCAATATCTATCCGGTGCGAGAGCCGTTCTAGCGGCATTCCCTGCTCGTGCTTTAGCGCTTTCGGTACATCGCTTGGGATGTCCTGGACGAGCGAACCGCCGCGGACGACGTTCAGGATCTGCATTCCAAAACAGATCCCGAAGATCGGCAGGCCGAGTTCGTCGGCGGCAAGTATCGCAAGTCGGTCCGTTTCGTCCTTCTCAAATATCACTTTCTTTAGCCCGATGGCCGGCTCTTCACCGTAGAGTGCCGGGTCGGGATCAGTATCGCTGCCGGGCAACAGCAGTCCGTCAAGCGTCGAAACGGCCGCGTCGATATAATCTTTCTCCGCTATCAGCGGCAGCATCACCGGCACGCCGCCCGCGGCCCAGACGGCTTCGGAATAATGCCGTCCGAGATAGAACCGCCCGGTCTCAAGCTCGATGCGAGTTGTTATTCCGATCCTTGGCCGTGATGCCATATAAACTTTAATGTTCAGATAAAACCTAAACCGTGTCAATTTGAGCATTTAGGTTTCAACTCTTATGATTCAAAGTATGGTTCAGCGACGCGAAGAGCACATCCGCTCCACAACTATATTGCTCGTCCAACGCGAAGGTGCCGTCGCAATGGCCGGTGACGGACAGGTAACTCTTGGCGAGACGGTGATCAAATCGTCTGCACGCAAAGTCCGGCGGCTCCACGAAGGCACGATACTCGCCGGATTTGCCGGTGCGACGGCCGATGCTTTCACGCTGCTGACGCGGTTTGAGGCGAAGCTGAACGAGTTTCAGGGCCAGCTTGAACGAGCCGCGATCGAGCTAACAAAGGAATGGCGGACGGATCGATATCTGCGTCACCTTGAGGCTCTGATGATCGTTGCCGATAAGCGGACGGCGTTTTTGATCTCAGGAAAGGGCGACGTTATCGCTTCGGATGATGGCTTGCTTGCGGTCGGCTCCGGCAGCAGCTATGCGCTCGCCGCCGCACGGGCCTTGATAAAGCACACGACACTTTCGGCACGGGAGATAGCCGAGGAATCGCTGCAGATCGCCGGTGATATCTGCATTTATACGAATTCGAGCGTGATAGTTGAGGAGCTTTGATCCGCAATATTTTTTTGAGATGCCGATATATTTAAGCGGAGAAACAGACCTGAAAGAAGCGACGCCGAGGCTCGATGATATGACGCCGCGGCAGATAGTTGCCGAGCTGGATAAATACGTCGTCGGGCAAGGGGCGGCGAAGCGTGCAGTTGCGGTTGCCTTGCGTAACCGCATCCGGCGTCAGAAACTCCCGGCCGAGATCGCTCGCGACGTGCTGCCGAAAAACATTCTGATGATAGGTTCGACAGGCGTCGGCAAGACGGAGATCGCCCGCCGGCTTGCCCGCATTGCCGACTCGCCTTTCGTAAAGATCGAGGCCTCGAAATTTACAGAGGTCGGGTATGTCGGCCGCGATGTCGAGAGCATGATCCGCGACCTCGCCGATGCGGCGGTCGAAATGGCGAAGCAGGCCGCTTACGACGCCGTTCTGCCGCGAGCTGAGGAAAATACTGAAGAGGTCTTGCTCGATGTGCTTTTGCCGCGGACCGACCTCGGCTATTCCTCGTCGCCCGATGCCACGGAGGCCGAGGCCCGGCATGCTCGGACGCGAGAGAAGCTCCGCGAACAACTTCGCCGCGGCGACCTTGACGACCGTTTGATCGAGATCGATACGCAGGAGCGGCCGAACACGACCATCGATTTCATCGGCGGCCAGGGAATGGAGGAGATGGGCGTCAACATAAAGGACATGTTCGGCAACCTCTTCCCGACCAAGACCGTCCGCCGGAAAATGAAGGTCGCCGAGGCCAAAAAGTACGTGCTCCGCGAGCAACAGGAACTGTTGATCGACAACGAACAGGTAACCCGCTCGGCACTCGAGAAGGCTCAAAGCTCGGGCATCGTGTTTCTCGACGAGATAGATAAGATAGCCGGGCGAGAAGCCGCCAGCGGGCCGGACGTTTCCCGCGAGGGCGTTCAGCGAGACCTGTTGCCGATCGTTGAGGGTACGAATGTGAACACCCGCTACGGCATGGTCAGCACCGAGCATATCCTCTTCATCGCGGCGGGTGCGTTCCATGTTTCAAAGCCCTCGGACCTGATCCCGGAACTCCAGGGTCGATTTCCGATCCGTGTTGAGCTGGAATCGCTTACCGTCGATGACCTTGAACGCGTGCTGACGCAGCCGAAGAATTCGCTTATCAAGCAGTATCAGGCGCTCTTGAGCACCGAGGGAATCGAACTGAGTTTTACCGATGATGCCGTCCGCCGGCTTGCGGAGATGACGGCGGAGATCAACAAGGTTACGGAAAATATCGGAGCTCGGCGGCTGCATACGCTAGTCGAGAAACTGCTTGAGGATATAAGCTTTGAGGGCAGCGAACTTGAAGAAAAGATCCAGACGATAGATGCAGCCTATGTCGAAGGACGCTTGAGCGGGCTGGTCGCGAACGAAGACATTCAGAACTACATTCTCTAAATGAAAGATCGAAACGCTGAACGATCAACGCTTATTGCCGGATTCGGCCGGCGACGCTCATTAGCCGCGGCCGGATTGCTGATCGCGTTTGCAGGTGTTTTCGCCGCGGGCTGCGGAAAGCGGACGCCGCCGCTCCCGCCGAAGGAACGCGTCGTTCAGCGAGCCGAGATCGGCGGCTTTCAGCGTGGGAACGAGGTGATACTTTCATGGCAGATGCCGGCCCGGAACGAATCACCCTCAAGCGTGCTAAATATCAGCCGTATCGACGTTTACCGGCTTGCCGAGCCGCTTACGGCACCGCAATCGATCGGGGAAGAAGAGTTTGCTTCGCGGGCGATAATCGTCGCCGCGCTCAAGGTCGAGGACAGCGATTTTGGCTTAAAGCAGTTCACCTATCGTGATGCGCTCCAGTTCGCGGGCCAGCCGGTCCGGCTGCGGTATGCCGTCCGATACGTCAACGCCAGCGGGCAAAAGGCCGCGTTCTCTAACTTCTTTTTGCTCGAGCCTGCATCAAAGGTCGCAAAGGCTCCGACGGCTTTACAAACCGAACTATCTCAGCAGGATGTGCGGCTGACCTGGGAAGCTCCGACTGCCAATATCGACGAGACAACACCGCCGAACATCATCGGCTACAACGTTTATCGTTCCGAGTCGCGAGAGGCGGCGGCAAAGCTGCTCAATCAACGCCCGATCGCGGACGCGGAGTTTCGCGACACGACGTTCGAGTTCGAGAAACGATATTTCTACTTTGTCCGGACGGTCTCGCTCGGCACGGCCGGCGAATCGGTCGAGAGCTCGGAGTCGGCGATCGTCGAGATCAACCCGAAGGATACCTTCCCGCCGAGTGCTCCGCAGTCGATCACCATTGCGGCCTCGCCGACGTCGATCTCGATCTTCTTTCCGGCAAATCCTGAAAACGACGTCATCGGCTATACGATCTATCGCTCTGAGGATCCGGACGTACCTCTTGACCGTTGGACGCGGATCTCGCCGGAACTGCTTGACCGGACGACGTTTGAAGACATGCGGGTCGAAAGCGGAAAGACCTACTATTACTACGTTACCGCGACGGATCGGTTCAAGAATGTCAGCCGGCCGAGCGAACCGGTAAGCGAGCGTGTACCTTAAGCACCGTGATTTTTAAGAGGTTTAATGCGCTTGCCATTTGCGTTATCAGACGCAACTCGCTTTTTAAGCACTTTTGTATATGAGACTTGAGATCGAAAAGGACTATTTACCCTCGAAGATCGTCTGCGTCGGCCGGAACTATGCCGACCATGCTGCAGAACTCGGCAACGAGGTGCCGAAAGCTCCGCTGCTTTTCCTCAAAGCCCCGTCCTCGCTTATTCGCAACGGCGAGTCGATCGTTATTCCGCCGCAATCCGAGCGGGTGGAGCACGAAGCCGAGCTAGCGATCGTGATCAAGGAACGAGCAAAAGATCTGAAGGACGGCGACGATGTCTTCAAGTACATCCTCGGGTTTACTTGCTTAAATGATGTGACGGCACGAGATATCCAGCGTACCGATGTTCAATTTACCCGAGGAAAATCCTTCGACACGTTTTGCCCGATCGGCCCGCATATCGAGAGCGATCTTGACGTTGCAGACATCGAGGTACAATGCCGCGTCAACGGCGAAATTCGGCAGACCGGCCGAACTTCACAGATGGTATTCCCTGTCGAATTTCTGGTCCGCTACATCTCCCGCCAAATGACGCTGATGCCGGGCGACCTTATCGCGACCGGAACTCCGGCCGGCGTATCGAAGCTCGAGCCGGGCAACGTCTGTGAGGTCGTTATCGAAGGGATCGGGAGACTAAGCAACCCTGTGATCTCGAAAGGCTAGTTCTCTCCTCCTGTGCTTCCGATGAGAGCGATGAACTCGCTATGATGACCCGCGATCTCGGAGTTTTGCTGCAGGGCCGACTGATACTTAGCAGCAAAATAGTCGTCCGATCCCATCTCGACGACCGCTTTGAGCTTCGCGAGCTGAGTCTTGACCATCTCTTCGGTCACACCGTCTTTTGCGGCAAAGAACTCATCGACTTCTGCAATAGCCGACGAGAAGCGCCTGAGCCACTGGAAATCAGGGTCGTTAAGCAGCATCCCGAGAAAAGAGCCATGCGAAAGCGGGCCCTTTATGCCCTCTTCGAGTTCCCTTTCCCGATCTATCAGCAATTTGTGGAGACGCAGTAAAGACTGCCGCGCGGCTTTAAGCTTTTCTAAGTTGTTCACTAAACTATCGTACACGATTCAATTATCTTCTCGTAGCCGGCTAACGTTTGATAATTAGCATACTAATCAGTTATTATTAGCACGCTAACTATCAATGGTTAGCCCGCAAACCGAAGATTGTTAGGCCGCAAATCATTGTGTTTAAGAGGGCTAAATGAAATTTGAAGAAACCGTAAGCCACCTCCTCTCGAGGGTGGCGACCGCCCACAAGGCTCACCTCGAAAAGCGGCTCGCCGGCGTCGGGCTCCACGGCGGGCAGCTTTCCGTTCTTTTCGAACTCTGGCGGCGAGACGGCCGGCGGCAGGTGGACCTTGCCCGTGAGATCGGCCTGGCAACGCCGACGGTCAACAAGATACTTAACGGAATGATCGAGGTCGGACTGGTGGACCGGACGCGTCTCGAAGATGATGCTAGGGCGACGCGGATCTACCTTACGGACGAAGGCCACGCGATCCGCGGACGGGTCGAAGAGGTATGGCTTGAGGTCGAGGAAGAGCTTCTTTCCGAGTTTACTGAAACGGAGCGGTACATCCTTTTTGACCTCTTGACCAAGGTCCGCAATTACTATTTTGGCATCGATCCGGACCAGACGGGCGAGTAGGTCTGGATTGCCGCGGCGATTCGGTATAGAATTCCCCTAGACCTGCAGGATCCGCGACCCACGGAGGAAAAGCGATGAAGATACTTTTAGCGACCGACGGTTCGGCACAAAGCCAAGCCGCGATCGACATGCTCAAGAATTTCTCGTTCAAGTTAGGCGACGAAATGAAGATCGTCAGCGTCGTCGATATGGCGGTGCCGATGGCCATCGATATCTACGGCGGCTATCTTCCCGACACGACCGAAATGGAAAAAACCGCCCGCGAGCACGCAGAGAAGGTGCTTTCTGAAACCTGCGAAAGGCTTGAGGGCATCTGCAAGAACCTGACCGTCACGAGCGATGTTCTCTTCGGTTCGCCGGAAAGCCGAATAGTTGAAACGGCGGAAGAATGGGGCTCGGACCTGATCGTCGTCGGCTCACACGGATACAGCCGCTGGGAGCGGCTGCTCCTAGGCTCAGTTTCACAGTCGGTCGTTCATCATGCCCCGTGCTCGGTGATGGTCGTTCGCCCGCCCTCAAAAAAATGAAGCCGGGAGATACGATCGAGGTCGTCTCCCTGGAATGGGATCGAAGCATCAGGCGAAAGTGGTTTTGTGAACTTATCAAAGCCGAGGGCGAACTCATCGAACTTAAAGGCATATTCGAGCGAGATGTCGAGCACAAAACTCTCGGTCTGGTCGAGAAAGGCACCGTCTCGGTAGAGTATTTCTGGCTTGACCGGCCGTACAACATCTTTGCCTTTACCGAGCCGAACGGAAGGTTCCGCAACTGGTACTGCAACGTCTCTCTACCCCCCGACCTCTCAGGAAACACTTTAAGTTTTGTCGATCTTGAATTGGATGTCCTGATCTGGCCGAGTGAGGCCCCGGTCATCCTTGATTGCGACGAACTCGAGGCTAGTGCGCGACAGCATCTACCCAATAGAAATATGAAAGTAATTGCCGAGGAAGGGCTTGCTAAACTGCTGTCACATATAGAGTTGAGAGAATATCCGTTTAGCATATCTCAGGTTTTACTTTAATCTTTCGGTTGAACTCGCAAAACATAACTGCAAACGACGAGGTTGGTTCCGGGCGTCAGCGGGACACGCTGGCCCTCGGGCAATTCGAACCCGCCGATCGACGCCGGATTCTTTCCAAGATTGACAGCCCAATACTTACCCTGACCGTCGGTCGCGATCTTAAGATGCTGGCGGCTGATCTCGACATCGCCTGGCAAAGCCACATCGACCGGCCGCGACCGCGAACCGCGCCCGACGGTCACCTCCGGACTGAAGATCGGCAGAACACTTTGCCGAACGCCGCCACGCCAGATCTCAAGCTTATAAAGCTCGGTCGCACGCGGACGGACGCTGGTCATCACCTCGCCCTCTTCTGAGCGAACGATTGGCGGCATTTTCGCAGGCGAAGGCGGCGGAGCTCCTACCGGCTTTGGCGGGACATAGGCCGGTGCGGGCGGTTGCTGCGGCGGAGCGGAAGGCCGTGCCGGCATCTGGCCAAGCGACGGGTTAGTATTTAGAGCCTGCGGGCGTTTAAGCACGCCGGTCTTGGAAGATTCGGAATCTTCCCAGCTATGCATTACGCGGACCTTGCCCTTTTCAAGCGTGCCATCAACCCGCAGTTGGATAACGAACGAACGGGTCTCGAGCTTTTTCTTTCCGGCGATCTCGCGGGCACGTTCAGCGAGAATGTGATAGAGGCCTTGCTCAAGCCCGCGGCGCTTGATGCCGTGCCACTCCTTGTCGTCGGCTTCGCTGAGGAAGACGTTATATTCGGTCGGGATTATCGTCGTTCCCTGCGGCAGCGGCAGCATTTCACGCTGAATGATCGCCTCGATCTCGCGGGCGATCGTAACGACAAATTCCTCGGCCTCGCTCCGCGGCTTTACCTGCGCGTTGCGGGCCGCTTCTTCGAGCACGAGTTCGGCGGTTTCGCCGTCGATCCAACGTCTGACTTTTTCGAGTACTCCCAAGCTTTTACCTCGTTTTCCTTTATTTTACGTCCACGAACCGGCCGTTCATCCAACCCTTACCGGCAGCAAGTTCGCCCTGCCTTTCCCTGCCTTGTTTAACGATCTCGACCTGATACCAATTGTTCTCTCGTTTCAAAACGCGAACCTCGGAACCTCGGGTCACAAGTCCGATGATCGGCGTGTTCGCACTCGGCCCTTGACGAAGATTTACGTCCGTATTCGTAACGCCTACCGGAACCGAGGTCAACGGATTCTGGAACGAGGGTATCAGCCCAAGCCCTTGCAAGTAAACGCTCGTTCCGTAAAGCCCGCCGCCGAAGAGCAGCAAAACCACCGTGATCAGCACGCCCTTGCGGAGGCTTTGTGCCCGCCTTTTCGCTGAAAATTCACCGAGCGGCGGCGGAGCATCGAGATCGACGGAAAACCGGCCGCTGGATACATTTAGCGGGCCGCCGTTGACGTTCGCGATTGGCTCTTCGATCAGCGGCTGCTCGGCGACGGCCGCTGTTGCCCTGCGTTCGGGCATCAGCGGCATTCGCTTGCGGAGGTCACGAGTGGTATCAAAATCGGGCTTCGTCGGGGCATTCGGAGAATATCCGAGGGCGATCTGCGGCTGCGGTATCGTGTGCAGCTTCGGTCGGACACGGGTCTCGGTCTCGCCGCCCGCAACCAAACGCCTAACCGGCTCAAGATCGGACCAAAGTTCATCTACGCTCTGGTGCCGAAGCTCGAGGTCGTCATCTGTCGCACGGCGAAGCACTCGTTTCAGCTCTGCGGCCCACGGTTCGTTCCTGACCTGCATCGGCAGATCGGTTATCGGCTCGTTCGCATAAAACCGCGGGGCCTCGCCGGTCACGAGCGTGTAAAAGGTCTTAGCCAGCGAATAAACGTCCGCCGCGGGAGTCAGGCTTGACGCCGGCCGGTTACCTTCCTTGCCTGCAAAGAAGGGGCTGTGCTCGGGCGGCGCGTAAATATTCGTCCCGACGCGGGTTATCGGGGCATCGGTCGCATGGACGCGGGCGACGCCGAAATCTGCGATCTTGACCACCTTGCGATCGCCGCTCAGCAGCAAATTTTGCGGCTTGATATCGCGATGTATGACGCCCTTCGCATGGGCATGCCGCAGGCCCGCCGAGACCTGTTCGAGGTAGCCGATCGCTTCTTCGAGCCCGAGCGTCCGCTCGCGGCAAACCTTATGCAGATCGCCGCCGGGCATATATTCGAGCACCAGATAGTGAAACATACGACCGTCGAGGTCGCGGGCGGTGCCGTGCCCAAGGCGGCTGATGATGTTCGGGTGTCGCACTCGGTCCAGAGCAATCGCTTCGTTCTGAAAATTTTCGACCAATGTCCGCTCAAGGTCGTCATCTACGTCGTCTTGAAGAAAGACGTTGAGTACCTTGATGACCACTTGCCGGTGCGGAGAATTCGGGGCTGCGATCGTATCCGTAGCCAGAAAGATCTCGGCATAGCTGCCGCGGCCGAGCCGTTCGGTGATCTCGTAGCGTTTATCGAGCCTTGAATTTACAAGTCTGAGTTCCGACATCTTCTCCGGGGCCAAGCCGCTTAGATGTGAAAGACGAATACCCCGGCTGTAATAAAATTACGATATTATAAGCTCAAAGTTCGCTTCCAATCTAGAACGAAAAACGGCGGCTCCCTTGCGGAACCGCCGTTCTTCGACTGGTGGCCCAGGCACTCGTGCCTAGTTTCTCCGTTCGAATCCGGTTATCTGGATCGACTGGAAGAATGGTGTTCCCGGCGGAATTCGATCCGCATTAAGGAACGTCGTGTCGAAGACCCAGTTACGATTCGGCGGGCCATACACCTTATCGCAGCACTTGAATGCGCCATTATTGTTAGCGGCATTGAACAAGTTGATCAACGAACCGCTATAGTTGAGACGAGTACCGCCCCAATCCTCAAGAAACCGCTTGAAGTTGTGGACGCCGCCGCTCATCCGTGGGTCGCCGCCGCCTTGGTTCGGTGTGCCGTTCAGGCTCGAAAGTGCATCTCCGGTCAGCATTGCAAAACGAACGGTCGTCTCGCTCGCGCTACGGTTCCCCCTTGAAAACGGATATCTGAAGCTCCGCGCGTCGGACCATGCGTTTGAGAGTATCATCACCGCGTCTGCGGCGATCGATGCGGGTATATGCAGCGAGGTATTCTGCGGCAGGTAGTCGCTTGCAGGTGTCGGCGTACCGTAAGACGCGACACCGGTCGCGTTGTAATTACCCTTCACATACACAGCGTTCTCCGAAGCAACGGTAAAGCCTCGGGTGTTGTTCGGAGACGCGCTGTCGTAAATTCCCGGCAATTGGGTACCGTTGATCAGTCGAAGGCCGCGTCGGTAGAATTTATGGTCAAAAACCGCCGCAATGTCGGCCGATTCGGAAGCAGATGATCCGGTGTAACCGATCGCCTCGCCGGTTGTCAGGCCTGCCCGATCAAGAACCCCGTTGAAGTTCACATCCTCGCCTGGCTGCAAGATACCATCGGTGTTTCCGAAGATATCTTCCATGTCGTATTCGCCGTCGAAGTCAAAGTCGCCTCGGCGGTCAGAGAAGTAGAGAACCCAGCCGTTCGCATTCGGTATGTCGGTCGAGCGAAGCGGGCGACCGTTTGCGACTGCGAAAGGAGATGTAGCCGGCAGCCCCGGTACGCCTACACCGCCGTCGAAATCGCCTCTCAGGAATCGGCGCAGATTGTTCACATCGATATCAACGATGCTCATAACGCCGGCCCAGGGCACCTTTGCAGAACCATAGTTTCCGGCCGCGGTGGGGTTGAAAACCGAATTGGTATCATTGAAAAGCCCCTCACGTGTATCGAACATCTTGATCGGGAACGGAACCATACAGCCGTAAGTTCCTGTTCCATCCGAAACGTTCGCGGTCTTCATATGAGCAGCTTCATTCGTTCGGGCGGTCGCATCGAAACCATGCCCATTTGTCGTAAAAAGCCCGCCATTGCGAAGCGTTCGAGTTGCTGTCGCACATGTATTGGCGGCGGGTGAATTCGAAACCCGGGCCGCTAGGACATAGTTATTCGAACCCGAAACGTAGATGTAGTTGTTCGGTGCTGAAAGACCGTGCGAATTGTTGATAGCTACTCCGTCCAGTACGAACCGCTGGAGTTTCACGATCGCTCGTCCATCGGTACCGTCGCTGCCGGTTGTATAACCGTCGCGCAGAAGTCCAGCGGGAGCCTGTTCGGTGACGCCGAGGGCGAGTATGTCCGCAGTGATGTCATTTGTTCCGTGGGTCTGCGTTGTGGGGTCATAGGCCACGGTGTCGATCTTGATCCAAACCTCGCGGCCGGGTATGTGAAACCGCTCGCCGTTAAGTCGGGTTGTCGAATAAGTCGGCCCTGTCATTGGAAGCGGTTGATATCCGCGAGCCTGGCCGACAGCCGGGTTCGAGCCGTCCCCAAGGGCGGAGCCATCGAGCCTTACCCCGCACGGTGTCGTAACTGCCGCTCCGCTGCTTGTGGCACAGCCCGGAAGCTTTTCTTTGCTGTCTGCCAGGTGGATCCTGATGCCGGTCTTGTTTGCATAGCGTTCGCTCGCGGTTACGAGGTCGTCCTTGGTCGAGTTGTTGACGGCGACGATATTTGGAGATGTATCCGTCCCGGTTCCGTCGTTCCAAACGTCACCAATAGATTTCGTTCGCTTTACGATCTCGCGGAGGGATACCGTGTTCCCGTTGATATTTGCATTGAGCTTGATCGGAAGTTCAAGTGTTTTCTGATATGCCAAAAGGTTGCCCTGATAGCGGGCCTGAACAGTTTCCCAGTTTGCATTGCGATATGTGGTCGGAAGCGGGCTGTTCGTTACGGGCGTGCCGTTCGGAACTGTTTGCAGCACCGAACCCTCGCTTGAAAACAATCGACGAAAAACACCCGAAGCGTCCTTGATATAGACCTGGTCGCCCCAGTTGCTCCACGGAAAACCGTTCTTCTGAACATCGGTGAAAATATGGTCGTGTGCCGTAACTTTTGAAGAGAAGTTGAGCCGTGTGTTTGCGGCCACGAAGATGCTGCCATTTGAATGGACACGGCCGCCGAAATCGAAACGCGGACCCGGATGGAATTCAAGGTCGTCTTCGTAAAAGATACCGAACTGAAAGATAGGGATACGGTTGTTGAAGAAGCGTCGGCTGAGCGTGACCTGTACGCCGGTTGCCTCGTGAATTGCCGGTGCGTCAAGCCGCCAGCCGTCGCGAAGAGCCGTAAGGCCCTGAAACTGACCTTCCGTCATAACCACGGACTGAGTCGCGTCAGTGCGGACGATCCGTTGGCCGCTGAAGTCGTAATCGTCAAACCCCGGAGGCGCTTGAGACTCTACGTGCGCCAGGTCGGCCGGGTCGGGATTGAGCTTGACCTCAAAGATCTTGTTGAAGTTTCGGGTCATTACCTCGAGGCTGGCATGGCTCGCGTCAAAAGCCTTTGTTTCCGCAGCGTCATTCGCCGCGGAGATCGTCTCGCTGTTAGTTCGGGAGATAGCGAGTACCACAAAGCCCATCAATAAAACCATCACCAGTAGTGCGATGACGATCGCCGAACCGTCCTCGCGACCCGTGAAGGCCCGCAACGCTGTAAATTTCTTTGACACGAAAATTCTCATAGTTACCTCTATTCGCGATCAGGGCCGGCAACTAACCGGCGTCGTATTCCATGTTTCGGGTGGCAAATGTCGCCGAAAGCGTCAGCACTTCCGGGAGACCCGTTCTTTCATCGTTTTCCGATGACTGAACGGAGATACGTACAGTGATCTGACGTATCATATTGAAGCCTTCGGTAAAGTCATCCCCGGTTCCAACGATCCCGTCCGGACCGGCATTCGGAGTTGCGGTAACGGTCCCATCTTTCAGCACATAATCGATCTGCATATCCTGAACGTTATATGCCAATGGCTGCTCCTGGATCTGATCCGCTGCGGCTGCACCGACATTGTTTCCAAACACTCTTCGGACAAGCGTTCCGTCCGGATTTACACGATACTGAACGAGAAAGAACCGCTTCATCGAAGCGACGTATGTCGTGCAGTTCTCATCGTTCTGGTCAACGCACTGGCGGAGCACGCTGCCGTCAGTTCCCGCTCCGTTGAGTGGCTGATTAAGCCCGAGCGGGTCGCCGGGAGCGGCATCGATCTGATTCGTTCCCTGTATGTTCGTGGCCATAACCGCCACCTGCGTCGTATCGGATTCGACCAGATAGAGATGGAATGGACGGGCAACGGCCGCACCATTGGCAGCGAGCGTCCGAACTCTCGGGGTGGCAGGGCTTCCCGATGGATTTGTGACGTTCTGAAGCATCACCAGGCGACCGACCTGCTGATCAGCAGGAAGAGCGGTATCCGGATTGAAGTCCATGTCCCTGAATGCGAATGAGATCGAATCTGTCCTTACGGAGCTGTCGGGATTGATATTGTTTGGGTAAATATTGTTTCCGGCGACGATCGAGGTCAGGAGATCGCGTTCGTCATCGAGGTCAGGCGGCACCTCAAGAAGCGTAGAAACGAAATCATCCGGAGTTACTGCTCCGGCCCGGTGAAAGCTGAGCCCAGCATTCAGAGCGTCTCGTCCGATCAGGTGGATCGCCACACGTGCGTTCTTTTGAATGTCAGCCCGACGACTTGATCGGTTCCTATCGATTCGCCCGACCTCCATCAAACCGTAGATCGCCCCGGTAATGATCAGAAAGATGACCATGGCGATAAGAAGCTCAAGAAGGCTGAAGCCTTCCTGTTTCCGCATCGCCGCGAGATCGAGATTATTAACTGAACTATGTATTCGTCTCATTATTCTGTGACCTCGTATCGCGTAAGGATCGTCGAAACCGTCTCTCGTCGGGTTGCCTGATTGACGAAATAGTCAACATGAACGTCGATCCGCCGACGTGTAATAGGATAGGTTGGCGAAGGCCGCTCGGGATCTTCAACATCGGTGATGACGATGGTGCGAGAATATCCGTTGATGACCGGGCTGGAATTCGTCGGACGTCCATCGACCGCACAAGGGCCGGCGCCATCACATGCGTCATCGACCGTGCCGGCCACACCATCCCATCCGAGTTCTTCACGGATCGGCCTGGCACCCGGCAGAAAGACTCCGCCCGGCGGCAAAGCATCGCTGTTTCGTATCGAATCCCAGCCATCGAATACGCCCGTACGGCGGATCTCCTTTGCCGAGATTATCGATTCAATGGTTGAGAGGGCGATCTGTTTTGCGACAACCCGCTTTTCCGACTCCATCGCACGTGCCAGATTGGCCGTCAAGGCAGAAAGCATGGCGAGAATTCCAACCATCAATATGACAATGGCGATCATCACATCGATGTAAGAGAAACCCTTTTGCGTCTTTAGTTCTTTCATTTTTCCTCCGCGTTTCATCCGCGCCGGTGTCTAGTTTCCGGTAAAGCCGCCATAGGTGCCCGAGCGCCTTGAATCTTTCCACTTGTTTGTCGTCGAAAGGCTGCGATCGTATTCCCAGAGTCTGACCGAACCCGACGAGCCGATAACAGTTATCGAGCGGGCAATGTCGGCATTTGCCTGTTCATCCTTGTTCGGCGACCAGATATGCAAGGTTCCTCCCGTCACCACGGCGCCATTGCCCGTTGCAGTATTACCGCCGTTGGTTACGGTTCCGTTTGCCATGAACCTGAATGTGGCTACGGAGTCGCCCACGCTGGTCGGGTAATTGCTTGGAAGAAAGGCCGCGTCCGGAACCGGGAGAGGTTCCGGCGGGTTCATATCAATGTTTCCGGGCTTGACACCAACCGTGACGACCGAATCCTCAAGCAGATTGATCTCACGGATAACGGTATCGTCGTCAACAGTTGCCGGAGTGTTCTCATCGATCAGCCTAACGGTCTTACGGGTACGATTGATCTCAAGCCGATGAGTTTCTCTCTGCGTAAGGGACTTCTGCCGTGCCTCTTGAAAGAGGTCGGTTATAAGAAGAGCCTGTTCGTCCGGTTTGTACAGGGTCTGATGTGCCGTAAGATAAAAGAGCGAAACGCCGGAGAGGATGAGAATGATGGCAAGAACCGTCAATAGTTCTATCATCGAAAATCCGCTTTCACTCGATATTTTTTTATTTTTTGTTTCCATAAGGCTCCGGAACCGGAAAAGCGAGGTTATCTTTTTGCAAGAAAACGAAGTTTACGCCCAGTAGTAGGAAAGGAAGAATGTGAAGAACATTCCAACATTATTTTACACAGATAAACACTGTTAGGCAATCCCTTTTTTCGATTATAAGTGTCTTCGCTGAAGACACTGGTGATCCGGAACTCGTAAGAAGCCAATTTCGTAACTGATTCAATGCCAGAATCGGCCAAAACAAAAGGAATTGAGGCGCTTATACAAGGCGTATTGATTCGCTCCGGAAGCATTGTCGATAAATTGACAGGGCGAGGCTGGCGACCCTCGAGTTCGCTGGCAACGAGCGAATTGGCCGACCGGCTTCGTAGCCTGCTTGACGAAAATGCAACCGAAGGCACTGGCAGCCGGCGGCTTGTTCCGCATTTTATCGAGCTTAGAATGCAGTGGGACAAGTTCTCTACCGATTCGGAGGAATCAATCAAAAAACTTACAGATGAGCTGATGATCGCCGCCGTTGACCATATAAACGACCGACACTATTGCACAACTGCTCCACTATCGGTCAAGGTCCGGCCGGATTATTTCACATCGGGCGTCCGGTTGGTCGTAAGTTTTGAAGAGCACGATGCCAACGACGAGGAGCGTGCAGCGACGATAGTCGCAGCCGACTCGGCTGCTTCGGTAAAAGTCGATAGCGAACTTCCCGAAGGCCCGCCACGGGCAGCGACGCTCGTAATGACCTTCGCGATCGAAGGTGTGACGTCAACAAAGCGGGCCACCGTTTCGCCAGGATCGCGTCTCTCGATCGGCCGCACCGGCGAGAATGATATCGCTCTCGGACACACGAGCGTTTCGAAGTTTCACGCATCGCTCGTTTGTGACGGCGAGATGAATCTCTCGATCGCCGATACGGGCTCGACCAATGGAACTTTCGTTAACGGCACGCGTATTTCGTACGGAAAGGCAACGCCCGTAAAACCAGGCGATGAACTTGGTTTTGGTTCGGTAAAAGCTGCGGTTTCCCTGCTCGAACGGCCGGCGGAGATCAAGCCGTCCGCAAGCGAAGCACCGGCCGTTACCGAAGCTTTCAGTCTCGATACAGGCGTTGAACAGAAAACCTAAGAACCTGAATTTGGCTTAAGATGTTCGTGCTATTCCTTCTCCAATTCGACCTCGGTTCTCTCTCGTGGGAGTCGCTCTTCGGCTCGCAGGTTATCGAGCGCACGCCCGCGGGGCTGACACTTCTCTACATCGTCGGCGTCGGCGTTTTGATCGGCTTTCTTGTCCTGACGTTCATTGATCATTTCCGCCGCCGCGAGCTTCCCTTTGAGATCGGATTGCCGCGTGAGGTCGTCCGCCGGTTGACGACGACGATCGCGAACCGGAGCATCCGTGTTTGGCAGTTGGTCTTTGTTGTTCTCGCCTTTTCGGTCTTTGGCTTCCAGGTCTATTGGACCTATTTTGCGGGCGATGCAAACGAGCAATATCAGGCTCTCGCCTACAAAGATCTTCGAAATCGCCGCACGTCGGCAGCGAACCTCCGCGGCTGGATGTTCGACCGCACCGGCGAACTCTCGAGCGCTCTCGCCTATTACAAGACCGGACCGAATGGCGAGATCCGCCGCGCGTTTTCGCTCGAACGCGAAATGGCCCATTTGCTCGGCACAGAGCGCGGCACTCCGGGGCTTGAACGCACGATCTATCAGCGAACCGTTGACCCGATGCCTGAATCGTTCGAGGTCTTCACCAAGATCAAGGTCAAAGAGGACGAGAACAAGGACGTCCGGCTGACGATCGACCGCGAGCTGCAGGAGTTCATCGCCCGCCAGCTTGACGGACGCAACGGCGCGATCGTCGTGCTGAATCCGCAGAATGGCGACATCCTCGCGATGTATTCGAATCCTTCATACAGCCTCGCGGAAACGCAAGACCTCGAGACATTTCTAAAGCTCGAAGGCGACAAGCGCAACAAGCCGCTGCTCAACCGTGCAACCCGCGAATTCTACGTTCCGGGTTCGACCTTTAAGTTGTTTACCGTGATCTCGGCGTTCCGTGCCGGAAAGCAGAATTCGATCTTTACCAGCTATGCAGACGGCTTTCGGCCGACCCGCGGCTCGCTTCCGATCGTTGATGCGAGCCAAAGCCGTAGTGGAATGAACGTCAGTGGTGCCTGTGCGGGCGGCTGCCAGGAAAAGGACATCGTCACGGCATTCAAGGTCTCAAGCAACCAATACTTCGCCCAACTCGCGATCTCGCTGGGCCGCGAACAGATAGCCGAGACGGCCCGGGCTGTCGGCATCGAACCGGTCGAAACACCGCAGCAAGCGCTCGTTCCGAAGTTCTTCCCTGCGGTCTTCAACACGAGCAATTCTGCGATCGCGAACGCCATCGCACCGATTCGCTCGACCATCGTTACCGGCAAAGAGATATCGGCATTCGATATCGGGCTTGAGGGCATCGGACAAGGCTACGCGGGCCAGATGACGCCGCTCCAGATGGCAATGATCGCAGCCGTTGCCGGAAACATGGAAGGCAAGCTGATGAAGCCGCGGATCGAATACGACCGCCAGCCCGAAGCTTTTTCGCAGGTCGTTTCCCCGCAGCAAGCTGCCGCACTCCGCCAGATAATGGCGACCGTGACGGAAGAGCCGGGCGGTACCGGAACGGTCATTTCCTCAAAGCTCGCCGGGACTGGCATTCGTACCGGCGGAAAGACCGGCACCGCTGAAAAAGAAACACCGCTCTACGACGAAAAGACGGGGAAGCTGCGGACGATAAAGAAGCAGCGTCGCAACGCTGCCGGCGAGCTTGAGGAATATGAGGTGCCGGCAACTTACACACGTTCGGATAGCTGGTTCATCAGCATCGCCCCGCTCGAACGTCCGACGCTCGCGATCGCGGTCGTTGTTGAAGGCGGCGGGTACGGCTCGCGGACCGCTGCCCCGATCGCGGCAAACGTGATCCTCAAAGCTCGCGACCGCGGAATGCTCGGCGACCAATACAAGCCAAAGGCTCCGGCAAAACCGCCCGCAAGAACACCGGCCACGCGAAGGAGGCAGCAATGAAGAACAGGACATCGTCACACGTTTTCATTTTGCT
>ERZ761602.3824-NODE-3824-length-20519-cov-10.329457_pt1 | contig 20519 bp, 18 predicted proteins | sample MGYA00512165_ERZ761602 | MGnify/ENA primary metagenome ERZ761602 (study PRJEB28899, sample SAMN02445085) | bioreactor sludge metagenome | biome: EBPR sludge; isolation source: Thorneside wastewater treatment plant | place: Australia: Brisbane, Thorneside... | reverse complement strand
AGCGGCGGAGGTGAGGCCAGATGATCTGTGCATACCACTCACAGAACCCTGCCAACGTTCAATGCAACGCCTGCGGCAAGGCGCTCTGCCCGTCTTGTGACCACCGCATCAAGGGGTTTCCCTATTGCCAGGACTGTATTGTCGAAGGCGTTGACAGACTCCGGCAGAATAACCGCTCGGAATACGCACCCTTCGTCCGACGAAAGACGATCCCGGTCATTGCACTATTCCTTTCCTTTATTTTGCCCGGACTCGGTGCCGCCTATAACGGCCAAACGGTCAAGGCACTTGTGTATTTCGGCGTCTTCGTCGGGCTTTTCCAGATGGCAGTGCTGACCGGCGGAACGCCGCTCTTCGTGCTTGCCTTCTTTGGAATGTGGGCATTTGCCGCACTCGATGCTTGGCGCACGGCCCAGATGATCCGTAACGGCATCACACCGGACGTCGCCGAAGACGTGCTTGTCAGGCGCTTTTCCGGCAACCCGAAGCTATGGGGTGTTAGTCTAACGATATTGGGCAGTGCAATATTGCTTCAGAATGTTTTCGACTTTCGCGGGATAATGCGCGGTGTTGTTCCGGCTATGCTCATCGGCCTTGGCGTCTATATTCTTCGCGGATACGTTTTTCCGGAAAAGAATGAAGAGGACAAATGGTCCGATTTTGACACCGCAAAGCCGGCGCCTTTGTTCATGACGGCCAAGAGCGGCCGCGGTTTCGATTCCGCAGCCGGCCGCCGCTACCCGGAGGAAAGCTCACGAGGCAGATCGGGCTGGCGCGACCGCAGATAAGATTTAATTGTATTTCATTGGCACCGATAGGTTATCATCATTAACAAGCTCTCGGGCTTGCAGTAAGAAAGAGGTAATAATATGCCCGTTTGGATGAAAGCAGCAGGAAAATGGGGAAGCATTTTGGTGATCATTGCATTGGTCATCACCTTGCTCAAGCAGGTCATCGCGTTCATTGGATTTCTAACGGGAGCCGTTAAGCTCCTTATCGTTCTGGCATTCATCGCCGTCATCGTCGGCGTCGGTTTCCTTGTCTTTAAGGGCATTAGCGACAGCCGAAAGAACAGCCAGTAGTTTTTTAAACCGTTTTGTAGTATTCTCATAGGGTCTAGGTTCCGGCCTTGGGCACTTGCTTCAAGGCTCGGAAATTTCTATATTTAGACCTTGCACTTCATTGAGAGAGCCTTTCCATACTGCCCGCAAAGGCCTCTCGGTTAGTTTTATTAATAAGTGCCCCGGTTTCGCGTTAGTCGCTTGCGGCTGATCCTGCGTGATTCCGAATGTCGGGACGATGGATTCCCGGCTTTAAGAACAACAAAAGGAGCTTTAAAGCATAATGCAGAAAAACGGCAGGGTTTTTACCTTTCTTTTTTCGTACAGATTTAGATCGAGAGTTTTTATTCGTCGCGTCGAGATTCCGAAGGCCCATGTCCAGAATGGGGTTTTGGGTCTCGCGTTCGTTTTTATGGTCTCCGCACTTGGAGTTGGTGCTTACGGCGTAATTTATTCATTCGAGCCCGCAATTATCAGTAGCAGCATCGCTCATGCACCCGCCCAAGTCGCATCAACTGTTAGTGATCCCAAGATCTACGATTACACCCGTCCCGCAGCTTCAAGCCAGATGGCACAGAATGCCGGCGGCCCGGCATTGTCCGAGCTTTCGAGCGAGGATGCGGAGATCGAAAGCCAGCTTCGGGTGATCGAAACAACGGCCGACCCGGGGACGATCCCGAACATCTGGGCCCACTCCGGCAAGATCAACAACGAATTCGGCTTCCGCCGTAATCCGTTCGGCGGACGCAGCTACGAGTTCCACGCCGGTATGGACATCGACGGCGAACGTGGCGATACGGTCGTCGCTCCGGGCAATGGCGTTGTCACGAAGTCCGGTTGGCAAGGCGGCTACGGCAACATGATCGAGATCGACCATGGCAATGGCCTTACGACTCGTTACGGCCACCTTTCCAAAGTTGAGGTTAGCGTTGGTGATGAGATCACCCGCGGCCAGCTCATTGGGTTCGTTGGCTCAACGGGACGCTCGACCGGCCCGCACCTCCATTACGAACTTCGCCTCAACGACCGCCCGATCAATCCGCGTCGCTTTCTACCGACCGAGCCGATCGATTTAGCGAGGAACTAGTCTTAGCAGAAATGCATCATAGAAGCCGGGCTCTCCCGGCTTTTTTCGTTGGTTCGCATCCGTCCGCGAAAGCAGATATACTTCCCATGCAAGTGATTTTAGTCCACCTTCGGGGATTCAGAATATGATCAAGAAGTTTACCTTTTCAACTACCTTGCTGATCGTTTTTTCGCTCGCTTTCAGCAGCGTTTCATTCGCCTTCACCGCATTCGATGAGGGCATGTTCAAACCGGACAAGATCTCGTCGCTGCCGCTCAAAAAGCTCGGCCTCAAGATCAAGCCGGAAGATATTTACAATCCTGCCGGCGGCGGCCTGAGCGAGGCGGTCGTTCGGCTGAGCATCGGCTGCACGGCCGAATTCGTCTCGCCGGAAGGCCTGATCCTGACCAACCATCACTGTGCTTTCGATGGACTCGTTTCTGCCTCAACACCCGGCAACGACCTCGTTGAGAACGGCTTCAAGGCAAACAATCGCGGCGAGGAGATCCCGGCGAAAGGCTATTCGATATTTGTTACGGAAAGATCTGAGGACGTGACCGCAAAGGTCCGTCAGGGTACCGAATCGCTTTCCGGCGACGCTCTCACGGCCGCACTCCGGACCAATGCCGAAAACCTGCAAAAGGCCGAACAAGCCAAGGCGCCGGCCGGTTCGGTCATCCGGATCCAGATGCTCAACAATGGATATTTCTTCTATCTCTATCAGACCAAGCAGATAAAGGACGTCCGTATCGTTTACGCACCGCCGCGTAACATCGGCGTTTTCGGCGGCGACCCGGACAACTTTGAGTGGACCCGCCACACGGGCGACTTCACCTTTATTCGAGCCTATACGGCCCCGGACGGCTCGTCGGCAGACTACTCGCCGAACAACGTCCCGATGAAGCCGAAGCGCTATCTTTCGATCAATATCGGAGGCCTCAAGGAGAACGACTTCGTTTTTGTACTCGGCTACCCGGGCGGCACGACCCGCTACCGCGAATCGCAGTCGGTCGAATACGCCCGCGACGTTAACTTCCCGTTCCTCTGGACCTGGCTGCAGGCCCGAGCCGATGCGCTTCGGATGGTCGGCGAAACGGATGAAGCCAAGCGCATCGAGCTTCAGTCCGATATTGCCAGTTTTGATAACGCCCGTAAGGTCTATTACGGCGGTATGTGGCGGCTGCGCCGTTCGCAGGTAGTCGAGAAGCGAAAGGCCGAGGAAGAAGCATTTGCCAAATGGGTGGCGGCCAATCCGCAGCGGCAGCAGAAATACGGCACCGTTCTTTCAGAACTCGCCGCCGTCTCGGCAAAGTCGAACGCCATCGCAAAACGCGACGTTCTGGTAAGGCGAATTCCGGACGCGACGATGCCCGTCTTCCGAGCGATCTTCCAGGCCGTAAGCGAAGGCAAGATGCTCAGCGACAGCGAACGTCGTGCAAAGCTCGAGGAGATCAAGAAAGCACTCGAAGGCCGCGAAGCGATCTACGAACGCGAGATGCTGAAGTATTTCCTCAATGCCTTCGCTGAACTTCCCGAAGGCCAAAAGTTCGATGGCGCCGAGAACCTTTTCGGCAAGCTTTCGGGCAAGGCACGACGCGAAGCAGAAGCGAAATTTGCGGACAACATCGCCGATGGCTACTGGACCGCAGAAACCATCGCAGCTCTCTACGGGCCGCAGACAATGGATTACCGGCCGGAACGTGATGACGTCACCGCGTTTGCTCGTGCACTCGTCAAAGCTCGCGAAGAGGCAAATGCTCGTGCCGCCGAGTTCGGTGCGAACATCGACCGGCTCCGCCTGCTCTATCAGCAGGGCATGGCCGAGATGAAAGGCTCGACGCCCTATCCGGACGCCAACTCGACGCTCCGCTTCAGCTACGGCTACATTAAGGGCTTCTCGCCTCGCGAGGCCGAGTACCGAACACCCTTTACGACGATGAAGGGAATGCTTGAAAAGGACACCGGCGTCAATCCGTTCGATATGCCGGATGGCCTCAAGCGGCTGCAGGCTGCGAGGGATTTTGGCCGTTTCGGCTCGGGCGATAGCGTCGTGGTCAACTTCCTTTCGACCAACGATATCATCGGCGGAAACTCGGGCAGCCCCGTTCTGAACGCCAATGGCGAACAGGTCGGATTGGTCTTTGACGGAAACTACGAAGGGCTCGGCAATGACTTCTATTACGACCCGAACATGAACCGGACGATCTCGGTCGATATCCGGTTCGTTCTGTTCGTAACGGAAAAATTCGGCGGAGCCGGCTGGATACTCAATGAAATGAAGCTCGTCGGCGGCCCGAAGGGCTAGTTGATCAGTTATTGGAAAAGCAAAAGGGGCCGTCCGAATGGGCGGCCTCATTTTTAGTAATTCAGCTTCATCGAGTTCATGTATTTAAGCAGCACTCGCTGCCGGCGGACGACGCGTTTGCGATTCTTCTCGGGATTGAAAACATTGAGCGGGCTCGGGATCATCGCCGCAAGAAAAGCTGCCTCTTCACGCGAGAGGCTCGAAGCCGATTTCTTGAAGTGTGTCCGTGCCGCCGCCTCGGCACCGTAAACACCGTCTCCCCATTCGATCACGTTAAGATAAAGCTCGAGTATCCGCTTCTTCGACAGCTCTCGTTCGAGGAAATACGTGTAAACGGCCTCGCGGCCCTTGCGGAAAAAACTACGTTCTTCCGAGAGATACAAGTTCTTCGCGAGTTGCTGCGTTACGGTCGAGGCTCCACGCTTGAAGCTCGGCATCGGAGGTATCCAGTCATCCTCGCTTGGAGCGCAGTCTTTTTTCGGTGTGTTTGCGGCCTTCGCCTGTGCCTCGCACTCCTCGCGTGCCTCTTTTTCGCCCTCTTTCACAGCCTCGTCCCAGGCCTTCTGGATCGCTTCCCAGTCGAACCCGTTGTGCTCGAAAAAACGCGAATCCTCGCCCGCCAGAACGGCCCGCTGCAGGTTTGGCGAAATCTGCTCGATGGGCATCCAGATCATGTATTTCTTCGGTTCCTTTCCGTCGGCCTTTGCCTCGGAGATGCGATACTCGATCAGCGAGGACGTTACCGGATTCTCGGTCTTAAGCGACGAGATGCTCGGAAAGGTGATCAGCTCATAGGCAAGCCATAACCCGAGCGAACCGACCAAAACTAGAAATATGACCTTGGTCCAATACCACATAACTAGCGTTAGTTGTCGTTGAATCGCCGCCGGTTGTCAAGTTTCGCCCCGGTCGGCGGTGCTCCGGCCCGAAACCGAAAATAGTCCTTGATGCCGAACGATATTTGCGGATATTCTTGTTCACAACAAGCTTTTCTTTTTCGGCAGGGGTTCTATGTCTTTGGAAAATCAGGTCCTGGCAGTCATCCTCGGCGGCGGAGCGGGCTCGCGGCTTTTCCCGCTTACACGCGACCGGTCAAAGCCGGCGGTTCCGCTCGGCGGCAAGTATCGGCTGATCGACGTCCCGGTCTCGAACTGCATCAATTCGGGCGTAACGCAGATCTTCGTGGTGACGCAGTACAACTCCGCCTCGCTCAACCGCCACATCTCGCAGACCTATCGCTTCTCCAGCTTCTCGACCGGCTTTGTTGAGATATTGGCCGCCGAGCAGCGTCGCGACAGCCCCGGCTGGTTTCAAGGCACTGCAGACGCGGTCCGGCAGATACTCCCGCATCTTCGCGATTGGCGGGTGAAGACGCTTTTAATTCTCTCGGGCGATCACCTCTACCGGATGGACTACAGCAAGTTCCTCGACCGCCACAAAGAGACCGAAGCCGACCTGACCATTTCGGTCATCCCGGCCAACCCGGAAGATGCCCAAGGCTTCGGCCTGCTCAAGACCGACTCGGATGGACGGATCGTCCAATTCCGCGAAAAGCCGAAAGGCGAAGCGCTTGAGGAAATGTGGGTCGATACGACCGCCTTCGGTCTTGATGCTGCCGATGCCGAACGTAAGCCTTACCTTGCCTCGATGGGCATTTATCTTTTCGATTTCGAAAAGCTCGTTGCCCTGCTCAAGCGTTATCCCGAGGCGGATGACTTTGGCGGAGAGATCATTCCGGCCGCCATCAGCGACCACAACGTCCAGGCACATCTTTTTAACGATTACTGGGAAGATATCGGGACGATCAAGGCGTTCTATGAGGCGAATCTCGACCTTGCGGCTCCGCTTCCGAAGTTCAATTTCTTCAACGCCGCGGCACCGATCTACACCCGCAGTAGATATCTGCCGCCGTCAAAGATACAGGACTCCGATATCGGCAATTCGCTCGTTAGCGAAGGATGCATCCTCAATGGCGTTTACGCCCGAAATTCGATAATCGGGCTTCGCAGCCGGATCGACAGCGGCGTTCGGATCGAAAATTCGATCATTATGGGTTCGGATTTTTTTGAGTCGATCCCTGAGCTTCGTGAGAATCTTGATTCGGGCCGTCCGAGCATCGGCATCGGCCGCGATACGCACATTCGGCGTGCGATAGTCGATAAGAACGTGCGGATCGGCAAGGGCGTACGGCTCCTGAACGAAGCGGGCCGTACCGACTATGATTCGCCCGACGAAGCTTTTTACATTCGTGACGGCATTATCATAGTCCCGAAGAACTCGGTCATTGCCGATGGGACGGTGATCTGAACTTGTTCAGGCGAACGAAAGAATGCCCGGAGAAGGCCGATGGTCCTCTCCGGGCATCATCATATTTCGGGACAGTTAGTTTCCGGCGTAGGAAGGATCACCGGCTCCGACGATATAGCTAGTCTTCGCCCTGACCACCAGATTCGGCCTGAGCACGCGAACCCGGAGCTGCCGACGTTCCCCTGCCTGCCCCTGCGATTCGGGATAGTAACCGACCGAGTACTGCCGGCGAAGCTCCTCCGCAATGCCGCGGTATGCCGAGTCAAGATCGACAAGCGTGTCGGCCTCAAAGCTCCTACCGCCACTATTTCGCGAAAGCGCTTCCATATACTGCTTGCCGCGGGCGTATTCCTCGGGGCTTGTTCCGGCCGCACCGGTGTTTCCGCCGATGCTGACATTGCCTCCGGTAATGATCGCTCCGAGAATGTCTGCCCAGCCGCCTCGCCGCTGCCGAGGCCGCGGGTTGTAAACGCCGCCGCCATTTCTCGCCCCATAGTCGCGAAATGTGTTGTACCTGATCGAGTAGATAAGCACGTCGGTCTCTTCGGCGTCGCGAAGCGTGCTCTCAAAGGTGCTCCGGCGGCCCGAGGTCGTATCAACGCCGTCAGAGAACAGCACGATCGCCTTTCGGCCCTCGATCATCTTGAACTCACGATTTAGCATCTGGTCGATCGCGGAATAAAGGCTCGTTCCGTTCCCTTCATCCGCCTGCCGGATGGCCCTAGCGATCTCGGCACGGTTGTTCGTTGGGCGGGTAAGCACTCTCGCACGCTGGTCGAACGCGACGACCATAACGCGGTCTTCCGGCCGAAGCTGTTCGGTAAAGGCGATCGCGGCATTCTGGATGTCTGCGATCTGGAATGCGGTCGAGGGGCTGACATCGATCATCAAAATGACCGTAAAGGGCTGCTCGACCGACTGGAAAAAGCCGATCTCCTGCTGCTTGCCGTTCTCGAATATCTGAAAGTCCCGCTGTGTCAGTCCGCCCACGAACCGGCCGCTGCGGTCAAAGACGGAAACCGGCAGCGTAACGAGGTTCGTTTCAACGCGAATGACCTCATCTTCGCCTGCCGGCGGGGTCGGCGAGGCGTTCGGGCTGCCGGGCCTTTGGTCGCCCTGAAGCGTCGGCCGACGGCGTGCCGGGTCAGTTACGACCGGCTCGTCGTCAACGTCGTCCTCGTAGCCGTCAACTACGATCGGCGTCGGAGCGGGCGTCGGCGTCGGAACCACACGCGGCCTGCTGCGGTTCGACTGGGCAATAATGGCGGTGCCGGCAAACGCAATAACGGCAAGCAATAGGGCAAATCGCTTCATAGCAACACTCTGATCCCGGGATAAAACTCTGGGGAAAGCGCGCACTATGATTTATCAATCGGCCGTTTAGTTGCTTATTTTTTCTCGAGTTCTTCGATCGCCAGGTCGTGAAACCGACGACGAACGGAGTTAATATTGACGAAAGGCAGCGGATGGGCGTGCGTTCGGTTGGTCAAAAGGACGAAGATCCGATCCATGACCGGGTCGATCCACAGGCTCGTGCCAGTAAACCCATTGTGGCCAAAGCTTTCGGGCGACATCCGCGTGCCGGCGGTCGAATCTTTGGTCGAGGCAAGCTGAAATGCGAACGAACGGTCCTCATTCATCTTAGGCGTGAAATTGGTGCGGAAAAGTTCGCACGTTTCCGGTTTCAAAAGCTTTGTGTTCTCGGGCAAAAACTGCAAGGCGATCTTAAAGACCTCTTCCGCGGTCGAAAAAAGCCCCGCATGCCCCGCAACCCCGCCCATAAAATAAGCATTCCCGTCATGAACCTCACCCCAGATCAACTGATCGCGAAAAGCGTTCGGAGTCCCGCCTTTAGGCGGCTCTGTTGCGTATCCACGATCAATGCAGGTTTGGCGTTCATAGCCATTTCCCATCTCGCTCGCCGCGATCTCACTTCGAGCGATCCCGCGGGAAAGCGGCTCGAAACACGTTCGGCCGAGAGCAAGTTGATCCACCACTGAATGCTCAAAGATCGCATCGAGCCGGTCATCGCCGATCAAGAATGCAAGCGAAATGAAATTCAGGTCGCTATATTCGACCTGCGGCGAAGCGTTCAACGTCTGCTCGCCGATCGTTGCCGCGATATCCATCTGCTTGTTCGATCGAGCCTCGCGATATAGCGGGATCCATGCCGGCAGCCCTGAAGTATGCGTTGCAATTTGCAGCACGGTCAGCCCGGATACCGAAGAGCCTTCGAAAAGTGGCGATGTCGCTCCGAGCATGGTATCAAGGCCAATCTCGTTATGTTCGATCTTCGATGCTGCTAGAAGCCCTGTCACCAACGGCTTCGTCAAGCTCGCGAGGTCATAGATCGTATCGAGCCTTGCGGGAATAACTTCTGGTTCGACGACCGCATTTCCGAGCGCATCGTGAAAAACGACCTCGCCCTTTTCCGCGACCAGATAGACCGCCGATGGAAAATCGTTCGCCGCGATCCGCTCTGCCAGAAACGCCGAAATTCGCTCGTTCATCTTACATTTATCCTAACTCGCCGGTGCATGAATTGACACCATTCGCCGTCCGATTTACACTTCCTACCCCAACCAAAAAAATAAGGAGTACGAATCTTATGAGCAAATCTGAATCGGCCGAACTAATACTTAAACTCTATGACCTGCGTCGCGAACCCGTAATGCGGAAGGCACGCGACTGGATGTTCACCTTTCATCCGGAAAGTGCCGAGCACTATTCGGCAACGATGATGGACCCCGAGGTCGGCGCCTATCTTCGCATGGTCACCTCTTATTGGGACATGGCCGCCGCACTTGTTGCACACGGTGCCATCGACCGCGAAATGTTCAACGACACGAACGGCGAACACCTCCTCGTTTTCGCCAAGATCGAACCGCTCCTGCCGCAGCTCCGAGAGATGTGGGACGCACCGGATGCCTTCAAACATCTCGAAAGCGTCATTATGGGCTCCGACGGCGGTGCTGAACGCGTAAAGAAAATGCAGGATTGGCTCAACTCAATGCGCGGCCAAGCCAGCGAGGCTGCTGCCTAAGACTGGATCGGCAAGCATCCTTGCTTGCCCGAACGCAGCAGCGTTCGACCTATCGTATCGGGAGTGACTTTTCATAGGCACTCCCGAATCTCCATTCTTCCGGTTTATCGCATAACCCCGCTTTCACCGGATTCATTTCGATATACCGAACAACGGCATTAAAATGTCGTCGATCACGGATGTATCTGTCGAACGATTCGTGCTGCCAAAACTGTCCCGACCTACCTAGGAGCCGATTCGCCATTTGGGCCGAATAGGATTTTATCGAATGCATTATGTCCGGCAGGTGCATTTTGGCCAGAGGCGTTAACATTACATGCCCGTGATTCGGCATCAGAACCCAAGAGTGAAGCAAATACTTTGTTCCCGCGTGAAATTTTAAGGCGTCCTCGACGATCTTGGCCACTGAGGGATCGGCCAGAAAGCACTCACCGATTCCGGCGTCCAGATACCTTTCGATCCGTTTCCTAAACTGGGCGTCGCTCGCACACTCCGTTCGCCATTTGTCGAGCAATGCCTGAGGCATAGAGTCATAAAGCCGAAAGGTCACAAACTGAGTCCACGCCTCCGCGTCAAGGTGAGGCAACCTTTGGCGAGAGTGCCACCCAAAATCGTACTTACCTTTCCTCGGCTTGAAATTATTGTCGAAGATCATTTCGTGCTTCGCACTCAGGCAAGCAGGGATGTTTGCCGCTCCAGTCTCCCCACATGCGCCTCGATCTTTTCGAGCACCCCGACGGCAAGTGCCAATGCCCGCCGCCCGTCCTCGCCGGTTACAGGCGTTGGTGTATCGTTCTCTATTGAATCAAGAAATGCCGTTATTTCGGCTCTCAGCGGCTCGATGTCGTTGATCTCAAGCCGATTGATCGAAATACCGAGCAGCGGGTGCGAGGCCTCCGGGTTGAGCGACGTAAGCGAAGCGAACTTGGTCGCGTAGTCGAGCACGACGTAGGCGTTCGTCTGATAGAAGCGCGTTTTGCGGATCTTTTCGGTCCCGATGCGCGAGGCAGTGATGTTCGCAACCGCTCCGTTCTCAAACTCGATCCGGGCATTCGCCGCATCGACCTTGTCCGAGATGACCGGAATGCCGACGGCCCGGATCTCGCTTACCTTCACATCTTCGCCGACCAGCCACTGCACCGCATCAAGGTCGTGGATCATCACATCAAGCACAACGTCCACGTCGAGTGATCTATTCGGGAACGGCGAGACGCGGTGTATCTCAAAATAGAGCGGGTTCGTAACATGCGGCCTTAGAGCGACCATCGCCGGGTTGAACCTCTCGAGCTGGCCGACCATCAGCTTTGCCCCGGAGCCCTCGGCCGCTGCGATCATCCTGTCGGCTTCGCCGAGAGAGATCGCGATCGGCTTTTCGACGAGAACGTGGACGCCGGTTTCCAGGAACGCGCAGGCGATCTCGCAGTGCGTCTCGGTCGGCGTGGCGACAGAAACGACATCGACCTTTCCCAGCAGTTCACGCCAATCAGTAAACGCCGTTCCGCCGTGCTCGGCCGCCATCTTTTCTGCGGTTGCGGCGTCAATATCGCACGCGCCGATGTATTCGACCCGCCCCTCGCGGCCGAGTTCGGCATAGTTGCGGGCATGGTGCCGGCCAAGCGAACCAACGCCGATCGCCGCCGCTCTGAGCTTTTTTGCAGTTGCCATTGTTTGAATGCCGCTCGCTATTCGGTAATACTTTCATTTTCAGCCAATCGGCCGTAAATGACAAAGATGGAATCGCTCGTTCGCTTTTCACGTTCGCCGGTCTTTCGTGCAGGCTTCTTTTCGCTCGCCGTGGTCGTCTTCTTTTTCGGGCTGACCGTGCCGCTGCTCGGGCCGGACGAGCCGCGTTATTCGCAGGTCGCCCGCGAGATGTTCATGCGAAGCGACTGGGTTACGCCGACGCTCGGCGGATTTCATTGGTTCGAGAAGCCGGCCCTTCTCTATTGGCTGCAGATCGCGTCCTACAACCTCTTTGGCGTTAATGAATTTGCCGCCCGCTTCGGCTCGGCACTATTCGGTCTTGGTGTGGCCGTTTCTCTCTTTTTCGTCGGCCGAACGGTCCGGGAAAGCGACAGCGAGAGTTCAAAGATCGATCTCGGCCAATGGTTGGCGATGCTTGCCGTTTCCACACTTGGCATTCTCGTTTTCGCCCGCGGTGCGAGCTTTGACATCATCCTGACATTTCCGCTGACGGCGTCGCTTGTCGGATATTTCATCGCCGACCGCTCTGAGGAAAATTCACGCCGGGCGTACACCGGGCTTCTCGCTTTCTACCTCTTCATGGGAATCGCCGTCATCGCCAAGGGGCTCGTCGGCATTGTTTTCCCGTTCGCGATCGTAGGTTTTTACCATGTTTTGAGCCGAAGCCTTCCGGCGAAGCGCGTTTTCCTAAGCGTTCTCTGGGGCGTTCCCGTTGCGGTCGCCGCCGCGTCGCTGTGGTACCTGCCGATGTATCTCCGCCACGGTTGGGAGTTCATCGATGAGTTCTTCATCCAGCACCATTTTCAGCGCTACACCTCTAACAAATACCAGCACCCGCAGCCCTTTCATTTTTTCTTTTGGGTGCTGCCGCTGATGACCCTGCCGTGGCTTCCCTTCTTCGCCGTCGGCGTTTGGCGTGCGGTGAGGGACATCATTTCGGGCATCACCTTAAGCCGAACCGATGATGATACGGATGCGGAAAAGCGATCGCTACGGCCTCTGATGACCTTCGCGTTCGCGTGGATGACGGTCCCGCTAGTTTTCTTTTCGTTTTCCGGGTCGAAGCTCCCGGGCTATATTTTGCCCTCGGTTCCGGCGGCGATCATTCTGGCGGGAATCGCGGCAAGGCGATTCGCCTTACGCTCTCCGGCACGCGAGGCCGGCATCAAGATAACCGCGGTCGCGATGCTTGTTATCGTTCTCGCGATCCTGCAATTCGCGTTGCCGGGTTTTGCGGATAACGACTCGGTCAAGAAACTCGCCGCGGCGGCTGAGACCCGCGGTTTCGCCGGGAAGCCGGTCGCAGGCTTTTTGACCATAAACCACAACGCCGAGTTTTATTTTAGCGGAAGGCTTTTCCGTACCGAGGAAGGCCGCCAACGGAAGCTCAACGGCCCGGCGGACATCCCGCCGCTGCTTCGTGAGAACGGCGGCGAGCCGGTGCTTTTGATCCTCAGGCAGGAGCACATCCAGCACCTAAACAAAGACCCGGAGGCCGTTTGCGAGGTGATCGAAACCGCCGGCGAATACGCACTTGCTATTGCCAGGCCGCAATAGCCTAACCTTCCGCCGCACGGCGAATGCGGTCCATCAATGCGGCACCGATGCCTGTTTCGGGCACAGGCTCGCAAACGATAAGTTCGATGCCGCCGCGGTCGCATTCGCGAAAGAACTCGAACAGAGCTGCTGCATATTCTTCAGCCGAACTCACAACTCGGGTTTCCGCGAATACGTCTTCCGGTTTTCTCATACCAATGAACGCTGCACGGCCGGCAAATCCCGCTGGCAGTTCCCTTCCGATCGCAACCTTCGCCCGCGGCGAATAATGCTTGTGCCTCAATCCCGGACTTTTTTCCGCACCGGCCTCGCCAGATGCGAGTTCGCGTATCAGAGGAACAACAGCTCTCAGTTCGTCGATCGAAACGGCGCCGCGACGAAGGAGCAAAGGCGGCTCGACCGAGCAATCGACGACCGTTGATTCAATCCCGATGTCGGTTGGCTCGCCCTGCAGGATGCAGTCGATCTTGCCGTCGAGGTCTTCGAGCACCGCCTGCCATGTAGTCGGGCTCGGCCTGCCCGAGACATTTGCTGAAGGAGCAACAACAGGCGTCCCGCACTCTCTTAAAAAAGCTAGGGCAAGCTCGCTATTCGGCATCCGGATGCCGATCGTATCGAGCCCGGCCGTCGCGATCGCCGGTACTGCACCGGCTTTTTTCACAACTAAAGTTAGCGGACCCGGGAAAAAGTGCTGGATCAGTTTCTCGGCATCGGCTCTCAACTCCAAAGCCAAAAGTTCGACCTGCCCGACGTCACCTATGTGAGCGATCAGAGGATTGTCCGACGGACGCCCTTTTGCTTCAAAGATCTTTCGAACTGCCGTTTCATCGAATATAGACGCACCAAGTCCATAGACCGTCTCGGTCGGGAAGGCGACGACTCCGCCGCGGACGATGAAACCGGCAGCCTCGGTCGGATCGGTGGTCCTAAATGTTGAAATAGCAGACAAAACTTTCCTGTTTACTTTTTTTACCCGAATGTGCCAGAATTAAAGTTGCCTTCGGGCATCTTTCTCACATCCCCACACAACTCCCTGCTCGATTTTTCCGGATTGCACTTACGGTCCAGTGCCCTCCCGGTCTGACCTTGTATGCCCGCAAAACACGCATCTAAAAAGGGAAGGAACCTAATTCTTGTAGTTGAGGACGATCCGACAATTGCTCGACTGCTCAACCATTGGCTTATTCAACGCGGCTACGAGGTCGAGATCCTCCCCAATGGCCGCATCGCGATCGACCGCATCACAGCCGATGAAGCCCTTCCGAAAATGGTCTTTCTCGACATAATGATGCCGTTTGCCGATGGCTTCGAGGTCCTCACCAACATCCGCTCGCGAAAGGCCTGGAAAAAGGTCCCGGTAATAATGGTCACCTCAAAATCGAGCGAATCCACTATTGTAAAAGCATTTGAGGCGGGTGCAAACGACTATGTAACGAAACCGTTCCGTCCGAACGAGCTAATGATGCGGATGAACCGACTCCTTTCTTGATCAAACGGTAGTAACATGAAACCGCTCCTCCTGATCCTTTTCGCTTTGATCATCACATTTCCGGTGTCTGCGCAAGATGAAGCGCCGGACATGGAGCAAACCTCTGCGCCGGCTGAGGAGAGCGATCCACAGCCCGTCAGCTATGAGGCTGCTCTCAGTTTTACTCAGGAAAAGCTCTCAAAGGGCAAAGGCGAATGGCGTACGGCCACCTTTACCTTCGAACGCCGAAAGGGCCGCCGACAGATCATCTGGGGCACGTATCGGATGAGCGACCGGACCGGCGTCCGCGATTCCGAGATCATTGGCGGCATTTACCAACGTCTTCCGAATAAATGGGCCTTTACCGCCGAGGGAATGTACTCGTCAACTTATCAGTTCGTCGGGAAATACTCCTTCATGGGCGAGATAGAAAAGGACATCGGCCGTGGAACGGTCCTTCACGGCGGCGTTCGTTACACGGCCTATCGCGGGGTCAAGGCAACAACCGGGTACGGCCTTGTCGAAAAATACTGGGGGGCGAACCGTCTTGCGTACACGCTTTACACCACGCACCTGACCAACGCCGGGACGGCTCCGTCACATCGGCTGCAGTACAACCGCTACTTTAGCGAACGCGGCAACACCATCGGCGGTGCCTATTCCTTTGGCCGCGAGCACGAGAACCTCGGCCCGGCCGTCGGCATCCTCAGAACTCAAACACGAAGCCTCTCACTTTCAGGCCGGTTCTGGCTCAACGACCGGATCGGTATCGCCGTTGACGGTTGGTTCCACCAGCAGGGCGACCTGTTCAATCGTGGAGGAATTAACGTTGGAACACGATTTCGCTTCTAGCCCCGTTCCGGCCGAGATAGCTCTTTGGACCGGATATGCATTCGGAGCGGTCGGTGTCGGATGCACTCTGCTGCTTGTCGTTCTCAGGCGACGGGCTGGATCGATTTCTAAGAAACGGACGACGATCGCCGGATCGCTTGAACCGCTTCTCTTCCAAGCGACCGAAAATACCTCCACTTCACCGGAGGTCGGACATCGGGTTCAGGCCGCCGAAAGCACCCTCTATCCCGAGTTCGCAAAACTCAAAGATCCGTTCGCCGTTCTGGAGACGTGGAACTATCTTCACGAATCGCTTGACGGTGAGGCAACTGCCGGCCTTAATCGCTTTGCAAAACAGATCGGCATACCGGACATTGTCCATTCGATGCTCAGCAGCCTCATGATCGACCGCAAACTGCTGGCTATCAACACACTCGGAAATCTCGGCGACCGCGATGGCTATGACGCGGTCGCGCCGCTTGTCGACGACCGCGACCCGATCGTCTCTTATTGGTCTTGGCGGGCTTTGGTAAGGATCGACGTCGAACGGGCTCTTTCGGAGACACTAGTGAAGATCGAGGAACGTACGGATTGGTCGCCCGTCTTCGTCGCTGAGATCCTGCAGCGGATCGATTCGGACGTGCTCTCCGAGCCGCTTTGCCGGCTTGTATTGGACGCATATGATCGAGAGCTCGAGGAAAGGCAGATGTCGCGTCTTATCTCGTACCTCGCCTTTGCCCATATCTTCGACAGCGCAGATGTCATTACCCGCATCTTCACCGAAACAGACCAAAAGGAAGTGCTTATTGCCTGTCTGCGGTTACTACCGGATTTCGAACCCGCCCTCCGGCCTCGGGTTCGTGAGATGATCCGCGACCACCGCTGGGAAGTGCGGCTACAGGCTATTTCAACTCTCAGTCGCTTTCACGAGCCCGACGATCTCCCGCTCTTACTTGAAGCCCTCGATGATCAGGAATGGTGGATACGCTATCGTGCCGCCGGAACCATCCTCGACCTTCCCGAATTTGCCGAGAATGGAATCGAGCCACTCGTTAATCGGCTGCCGAGTAACTTCGCTCGCGATATGCTCCGGCAGGTTGCCGCAGAACGTTCCCTCATATGCTTCAAGCCGAAGCCACAAACTTTGTCAAGATAACCGAGTGGTTCTTCCTGACGTACTTTATCCTGCTTAACGGCACTTACCTGCTGTTGACGCTTATCGCGCTCGCGGTCCTCCCGCGATTTGTCGGCCGTCAGTCCATCTACAAACTCCCGCGCCCGCAGAGCGGTTTTGAGCCGCCGGTTTCGCTGGTCGTTACCGCATTCAACGAAGAGGTCGTCATCATCCCGACGGTTTATGCTTTGCTTCAGCTCGATTACCACGAGTACGAGATCATAGTCGTGAACGACGGCTCGACCGACCGGACGCTTGAGGTGTTGATAAAGGAGTTCAACCTCGTTGAGATACCGACGGCATTCCGCCAACGCATCGAACACAAGCCGGTTCGCGGTGTTTATCAATCGAGAAAATATCCTTCTCTCCGCATCATCGATAAAGAGAACGGCGGTTGCAAGGCCGATGCTGCGAACGCCGGCATCAATGGCGCCCGCTACGGCCTCTTTATGCCGCTCGATGCCGATACGATACTCAATCGCGACTGCCTGATGCTGATGGTCCAGCCGTTTCTGCTCAACCCGGATACGGTCGGAGTTGGCGGCAACGTGCGGATCCTTAACGGATGCGGTGTTTTAGGCGGCACTCTTACTCGAATCGGGCTGCCGAAAAACTGGCTCGCCTTGTTTCAGGTCCTCGAGTATTCGCGCGCATTCCTGACAAGCCGAGTCGGTTGGAATCACATCGATTCGCTTCCGCTCATCTCCGGAGCGTTCGGCCTCTTCAACAAAGAAGCGGTGATCAGCGTTGGCGGTTACAGCCACACCTCGCTCGGCGAGGATATGGATCTCGTTCTGAGAATGCACCGGCACTTTCGTTTGAACCACATCCCCTATCGCATCGATTTCGTCGCCGACCCGGTATGCTGGACGGAGGTCCCCGAGACCTACGGCGTGCTTAGAAAACAGCGGGTCCGCTGGCAACGCGGCCTTTTCGATTGCCTTTGGGAGAACCGCAAGCTTCTCTTTCATCCGCGAAGCCGCGGCGTTGGGTGGCTTGCGTTCCCATTTCTTCTTTTTCTTGAGGGCATCAGCCCGATCATCGAGGTGATCGGCCTTGTCTTTTTCATCTTGACGCTCGCCATTGGCCTTTCAACCCCCGAAACGGTACTTGCGTTCACAATGCTCTCATTCGGCACCGGCTTCTTGCTCTCGATCGGCGGCATCCTCATCGAAGAGTTAACGTTCCGCACTTATCCGCGTACTCGTGACCTCCTGATGCTCGTCCTAGGCGCTGTTGTTGAAAACTTCGGCTACCGGCAGTTGAACTCGATATGGCGGCTCGAGGGAACGATCAAATGGCTTCTGCGGACCGAATCAAGTTGGGGCGTAATGACCCGAAGCGGCGGTTGGACCGACCCCGAAAACGAGCCCACCGGATAGTTCCCGTTTCTCGACCCTTTGGCGTCTGCGGTAAGATTTTATCGTGACGCTCGACGAGAAGCTGAAAAACCTGCCCACGGCCGCCGGGATCTACATCCACAAGAATTCGGCCGGAAAGATACTTTACGTCGGCAAGGCAAAGAACCTCCGCAACCGCGTCCGCTCTTATTTTCAGGCAAGCCGGAATCTCGATTGGAAGACCCAACAGCTTGTCCGCCAGATCGCCGACTTTGAGTTCATCGTCGTCGATAGCGAGGTCGAAGCACTTGTTCTTGAGTCGAACCTGATCAAAAAACACAAGCCGCGGTTCAACGTGATGCTTAAGGATGACAAGCAGTATCCGCATCTGAAGCTGACAAATGAGCCGTTCCCTAAGGTCGTCCTGACACGTCGCGTGGTCAAGGACGGCAGCAGCTACTACGGCCCGTTTCTTCCTGTAACCCTTGCCAGAAAAACACTTAACCTGATCAACCGGACGTTTCAGCTCCGCACCTGTGATATCGAGATCGATGGCCGTCTGCCGCGTCCGTGTCTTGAATATCACCTCAAGCGGTGCCTCGGGCCTTGTGTCAAGGGGCTTTGCACACAGAAGGAATACGAGGAAGCGGCGCGTGATGTGAAACTGCTGCTCGAGGGCAAGAACAAGGAACTCGCCGAGCAGCTTGAGCAGCGGATGTGGCGGTTTGCCGAAGAAGATAAATACGAACTCGCAGCAAAGTTTCGCGATCTGCACCGGACCGTCCTTCAGCTGGCCGATCAGCAAAAGATGGCGATCACGGCCGACACGGACATCGACATCTTCGGCTTCTATCGCGAGAATCAACGGCTTGCACTTCAGCTCTTCACGATGCGCGAAGGCCGAATAGTCGGCCGCAGGGAGTTTTTCTGGGAAGACCTGCCGGAAGATGACACCTTCGATGCCTCGGAGTTTCTCGGCGACGTTTTGCTGCAATATTATTCGACCGATTTTGTCCCGCTTGAGATCCACGTTCCGCAGGATTTCGAGGACCGCGGGCCGCTGGAGCAGCTTCTTACCGAACGCCGCGGCCGCCGCGTCAAGATCCTCGACCCCAAACGCGGCCGCAAAAAGGAACTGATCACCCTCGTCGAAAAGAATGCGAAGATCGCATTCGAGCAACGCTTCCGCGTGCTCAAACCCGATTCAGAGAAGGTGCTTGGCGAGCTGCAGGAAGTGCTTGAGCTTTCTTACTTTCCCGAGCGGATCGAATCATTCGATATCTCGAACATCTCCGGTGCCGAGAACGTTGCCGGCATCGTCGTCTTTGAGAATGCAAAACCGGCACGCTCGCTCTATCGCCGCTTCATCATCAAAACGGTCGATGGCAGCAACGACGTCGCTTCGATGCATGAGGCCGTTCTTCGGCGTTATCGGCGAATGATAGAAGAGGGCGGACGGCTGCCCGAGCTTGTGTTCATTGACGGCGGAAAAGGCCAGTTAGCGGCAGCGGCCGCAGCGATGCGGGAACTCGACCTTGAACAGATAATGCTCGTCGGGCTGGTCAAGCCGCCGAAAAGGCATAACGAGATCTCGCACCTGCTCGTTCATGGCCGCGAGGACCGCCCGATTCCTTTTGACCGCAATTCGCTGGCTTTCCGGCTGATACTTCAGATACGCGAGGAAACGCACAAGACGGCGGTCGAATTTCACCGAAAGCGGCGAGAGAAACGCGACTTCACCTCAGAGCTTTCCGCAGTTCCCGGCATTGGCGAAAAGCGCAAGATGCGGCTCCTGAAAAACTTCGGCTCGATCGAGCGGATCGCCAAAGCTTCGCTCGAAGAGCTTCGCCCATTCTTAGGCGAAAAGGCTGCATCTGCCGTCGTCGAGCACTTCGACCGGCAGCGCAGCCTCGCCAAAAGTTCGACCGGCGACTAGGGCTCGTCACATTCTTCGGTGACACGCGTGAAGAGCTTGCGAAACTCCTTGAAATATTCGCCGTTCGATGACCGCTCGTCGTATTCGATCTCCGCATTGGCACAGTTCCACCAGCCGAAAGACATCGTCTCGACCAACGCGAACTCAAGCCTCTTCGGCGAGCGCATTTCCTCGTCGAACCGCCGTTGGAGGCGTGCCGGGTCCGAATTCTTTGACTGCGAATCGAGATTGACCACCCGCCAAGCTGCCAAGAGCTTATCGCCGCCCGCAATGATCGGCTCGGCGAATTTTGTCTTACAGGCGGCCGCCGCCGGATACTCGCGAAGCACGTCCGGCTTTGTGTAAGCCCGCATCGTCAGCCGTGCCAGCCGATAGACCTGCTCGATCTCCTTCATGCGTGCCGCCCGTGCTCCCTGCCAATACGGCGTATCGATGATGTCCAGATTCTCAAGTTCCGACTTGACCGCGTTGTAATCGCGGTCGAGCTTGGCCGTGTCGAGTTCGGCGATCTCGCTAAAATTCCAAACGGTCGCACCAACCGAACTCAACGTAAGGTCGCCGGGCGTCAGCAGCCTCGCCGTGTTTCGAAGCTTTGCCTCCGAGTATTTGCGCGAATCGTAAGTTCCCTTGAACGTGCAAAGCTCATCCGTCCATTCAAACGTCCGCGTCTGCGCATAGGCAGCCGGAACCAACATCAATAAGACCAATACGAATTTCATAAATTTCC
>ERZ761602.3820-NODE-3820-length-20539-cov-10.703769_pt1 | contig 20539 bp, 23 predicted proteins | sample MGYA00512165_ERZ761602 | MGnify/ENA primary metagenome ERZ761602 (study PRJEB28899, sample SAMN02445085) | bioreactor sludge metagenome | biome: EBPR sludge; isolation source: Thorneside wastewater treatment plant | place: Australia: Brisbane, Thorneside... | reverse complement strand
GACGCCAGCGCCCGAAGCGTGCTTACAGCTAAGACCTCCCCGGAGATCCCGTGTCAGATCCTCCATCCGCACCTACCCCCGAGCTCGCCACCGAGGAGGTCGTCGCCAACCTGGGCCTCCCCCGCTCCGGCAAGCGCCGCCGCTGGTTGTTCGCCCTGGGCGGGCTGCTGCTGCTCGGGGGGGTGGCCGCGGTCCTGCTGCGCCCCCGCCCCTCCGCCTGGGAGTACCAGACCCAGCAGATCACCCGGGGCGAGCTGACCGTCGAGATCACGGCCATCGGCACCCTGGAGCCCCTGCACAGCGTCGAGGTCGGCTCCGAGGTCTCGGGCACCGTAGCCAAGGTCTTCGTCGAGACCAACGACACCGTCGTCGCCGGGCAGGTCCTGGCCGAGCTGGACACCGAGCTGCTCCGCAGCGAGCTGCGCCGCACGACGGCCGCCTCCAAGGCCGCCGACGCCAGCCTCGTCCAGGTCCGGGTGGGGGCCAAGGCCGCCGAGCAGGAGCTCGCCCGCACCCGGAAGCTGCACGAGGCCAAGGTGGTCAGCGACTCCAGCCTGGAGCAGGCCGTCACCAGCTACCAGCAGGCGGCGGCCGCCGTGTCGGTGGCCGAGGCCCAGGCCGACCAGGCCCGGGCGGCGATGGCCTCCTCCCAGACCCAGCTCGATCGCACCGTCATCACCGCGCCGATCAGCGGCGTGGTCCTCGCCCGCAACGTGGACCCCGGACAGTCCGTGGTCAGCAGCCTGCAGGCCGCCGTACTGTTCGAGGTGGCCGAGGGACTCGACCACATGAGCGTGGATGTGGAGATCGACGAGGCCGACATCGGGCAGGTGAAGGCCGGACAGGTGGCCGACTTCACCGTGGCCGCCTGGCCCGACCGGGTCTTCGACGCCGTCGTACACAAGGTCGAGCTCGCCCCCAAGGCCAACAGCCAGGTCGTGACCTACCTCGCCTGCCTGCACCTGGACAACCCCGAGGGCCTGCTGCGGCCCGGCATGACCGCCACCGCCCGCGTACAGACCCAGACCTGGACGGACGCCCTGCTCGTGCCCAACGCCGCGCTGCGCTGGGCGCCGGCGGATCAGGCCGATCTGCCCGCGCCTGCGCCTCGCGAGGGCAAGCTGGTCCAGCGGGTCTGGCGCCTGGGCAGCCTCAGCACCGAGCCCGAGCCTGTCGAGCTGGTCACCGGGGCCTCCGACGGCCGCCTCAGCCTGGTGCTGGAGGGCGAGCTGGCCGAGGGCGGGCTGAACGAGGGCGATGCCGTGGTGGTCGAGGCCACCCGGAGCGGCCGAGGCGCCGATGAGCCCTGATCCCGCCCTGCTGGAGCTCCAAGGGGTCAGCCGCGTCTACGGCGAGGGTGACGCCCTGGTGCGCGCCCTGGACGGGATCGATCTCCGCGTACAGTCCGGGGCCTTCGTCGCCCTGATGGGTCCCTCGGGCTCGGGCAAGTCCACCTGCCTCAACCTGCTCGGCTGCCTGGACGAGCCCACCAGCGGCTCCTACCGCTTCCAGGGGGTCGAGGTCACCGGCCTGGACGCCGACCAGCGGGCGATGCTGCGGCGCAAGTACCTCGGCTTCGTCTTCCAGGGCTTCAACCTGCTGGCCCGCACCACCGCCGTCGAGAACGTCGAGCTGCCCCTGATCTACCTGGGCCTGGGCGCCCGCGAGCGCCGGGAGCGTGCGATGGCCGCGCTGTCCGAGGTCGGCCTCGCCGAGCGGGCCCGACACGCCCCCAACGAGCTCAGCGGCGGCCAGCAGCAGCGGGTCGCCATCGCCCGGGCGCTGGTCAGCAACCCGGCCGTGCTCCTGGCGGACGAGCCGACCGGCAACCTCGACCAGGCCCGCAGCCACGAGATCATGGGCCTGCTGGCCGGCCTCAACCAGCAGCGCGGCATCACCATCCTGATGGTCACCCACGAGACCGAGATGGCCACCTACGCCGGTCGGACCGTACAGTTCCTCGACGGTCGGATCGTCGGGGACCCGGGGGCCGTATGACCATCACCATGCTGTGGACCACGGTGCTGCTGGCCTTCCGCCAGCTCCGGCGCAACAAGGCCCGCTCGGCCCTGACCAGCCTGGGCATCCTGATCGGCGTGGCCGCCGTCATCGCCATGGTCAACATCTCCGCCGGCGCCACGCTGGCGGTCGAACAGTCCCTCTCCAGCATCGGACAGAGCCTGCTCTTCGTCATGCCCGGCGGCGAGCGAGGCTCGGGCGCTTCGACGGCCAGGCCCTTCGACGAGGCCGACGCCCTCGCCCTGCGCGAGCAGGTCGAGGGGGTGGTGGGCGTGGCCCCCGTCAGCCAGACCCGGATGCTGGCGGCGGCCGGCGACCAGACCTGGACCACCCAGATCACCGGCAGCAACGGCGACTACCTCGCCGCCCAGCGCTGGACCCTGGAGCGAGGGCGGGCCATCGAGGAGGGAGAGCACCTCTCGGGAGCCAACGTCTGTGTGCTCGGACGGACCGTCGTCGAGGAGCTCTTCGGCGCCCAGGACCCGATCGGCCAGGAGCTCCGCATGGAGAGCCTGAGCTGCGTGGCCGTCGGCACCTTGCTGCCCAAGGGCGAGAACCTCTTCGGCCAGGACCAGGACGACTTCATCCTGGTCCCGCTGCGCGCCTTCCAGCGGCGCATCCAGGGCTCAAAGGACGTCGGCTTCCTGTTCGTCTCCTACCGGGAGGGCGCCAGCAGCGCTGTGATCAAGGAGCGGGTGGAGGCCCTGCTCCGCCAGCGCCGTCATATCCGCGAGGGCAGCGAGGACGACTTCGCGGTGCGAGATATGGCCGAGGTCCTGAGCATGCTGGACACCGTCAGCATGGTGCTCACCAGCCTGCTATCCGCCGTCGCCGCCGTCAGCCTGCTGGTCGGGGGCATCGGCATCATGAACATCATGCTGGTCAGCGTGACCGAGCGCACCCGTGAGATCGGCATCCGCCTCGCCGTCGGCGCCCTGGCTCGGGATGTGTTATTACAGTTCCTGGTCGAGTCGATGGTGCTCTCCGCCGTGGGGGGGATCATGGGCGTGGGCGTCGGCTTCCTCGGCAGCTGGGGCGCGTCCCAGGCGATGGGCTTCCCCCTGGTCTTCGACCCCCTCGTCGCTGTCGGAGCCGTTCTGTTCAGCGGCTTCATGGGCGTGGTCTTCGGTTACTTCCCGGCCCGGCGGGCGGCGCGGATGAAGCCGATCGACGCGCTCCGGCATGAGTGAGGTCCCCCCACCCTCAGCCCAACAACGCCGCCAGCGCCGGCGAGCGCAGCGTCACCTGGTCCTGCCCGCCCGACCGCCGCCGTCGCAGCAACCCGGCCGCCAGCAACGGCGAGTCGACGTCGATCGCCTCCGGCAGGCTCGGCTCCTTGCACAACAGCCCCAGCCGATCGGCCAGCTCGCCCCGGGCGGCGACGATGTCCAGGGCGCCGCGCATCTCGTCGGCGACGGCCCCCATGCCGTGCAGGATCACGTCGACATCCAGCCGCGAGCCGCGCTCGGCGATCATGCCGCTGACGGCGTCGAGCACCGCGGGCACGCCGCCGGTGAAGCGCGCCAGGGTCAGCAGGCGCCGCGGGGGCAGCGGCCCGCAGCGGGCGACGATGGCGGCGATGGCCTCGGCCTCGGAGTAGTCCTCCAGCTCGACGATGTGCAGATCGGGCAGGTCCAGCCAGGCGGGCCGCTCGGCGCCGGCCAGCAGCAGCGTGACGCGGGTGCCCTCGGGGTGGTCCAGGCGGTAGCGGCTCCACTCTTCGACCAGGTCGGCCAGCACCTCGACCGGGATGTTCTCGATGCCGTGCATCAGGACGGCCAGGCGGTGGCGGCTGGAGCGATGGGCGGCGCGCAGGGCCTCGCCCACGCCGGCCTTGAAGGCCTGCCGATCGACGGCGGTGGCCACGATCTCCCCGCCGTTGCCGCCGCGTCCGAGCTGACCCAGGACCTGGAGCAGGAAGGGCCAGGCCGCCGCCGGTCCGCGGCTGCGCAGCGGGCGGAAGCCGATGGTCCGGCAGCCGACCGAGGGCTCACCGACCGCCAGATCCAGGGCGACCTCTTCCAGGAAGCCCTGCGGGCGGCTCCAGCGGGGGGTCACGACGAAGACCGGCTCCATCCGCCGCAGGGTGGTGCGCACCAGTCGCGCAGCGCGACCGCGCAGGGCGGTCTCCAGGTAGGTCTGTCGGGCCACGGCGGTGGAAGTGGACTCCACGGGCGAGCCGTGGCCGCGGCGGGCCTGGATGCGACGAGCGACCCGCGGCTGGGCGAGGGAGCCAGATGGGTGGAGGTCTTCAGGCATGGGACACCCGGGGCGAGACGCAGGCGGAGCGACTGCCGGTTGACTCTACCCTCGTCAATCTTCTTCTTCAAGTATCACCTTACGTTTCCAGTTGACGGCGAGCTATGCTCCCCCCCATGGAAGGCCGCCGACCGCGCGCAGCGCTGGTTCCCAACGCCAACAACCCTCGGCTGCTGATGCGGCTGATCGGCCTGATCGCCGCCGGCCAGCGCCGCGCCGCCCCGCTGGCCGAGCTGCTCGAGGTCGAGCTGCGCACGGTCCACTACTACACGCAAGCGGGAGAGTGGCTGGGCCTGGTGGAGACCGAGGGCGAGCTGCGGCTGAGCCCACGCGGCCTCGCCCTGGCCTTCGCCGAGCCCGAGGAGCAGCGCCGCCTGTACGCCGACGCCCTGATGGCCCAGCCGATGGCCCGCGCCCTGGTCGAGGGCCGACCGGCGCCGCCCTCGCCCGACGAGCTGGTGCCGATGATCCTGGCCCAGGAGCCCGGCATGTCGCCGGCCACCGCCCGCCGTCGGGCCAGCGCCCTGCGCGGCCTGGTGGAGCCCCTCTTCGACCGCCCGGCGCCGCTGCCCCCGGTGGGCACCCAGCTCGCCCTGCCCCTGGGGACGGCCCCCGCGCGCCGCGCCTCCCCTCCCCTGCAGCCCGGCCAGCACAGCGGGGAGAGCCCCGATCTCTACCGCCGGGTGCTGCTGGCCCTGCTGGACAACGGCGAGCTCTCGACGGCCCAGCTCCGCGCGGTGCTGGACGAGGCCGGGGCCCGCGACGCGCCGCTGCCGCCCTGCCTGGAGATGTGCGCCCGGCGCGGCGACGCGATGCGGCTGGACGACCGCCTGATCCTCAGCCGCGGGGCGGTCCTGCGCCGCGAGGCCGCCGAGGACGCCATCCTGGTCGCCTTCACCGACCCGCTCTACCGCGAGTACCTGGGCCTGCTCCAGGGCCAGGGCATCGCCCCGGGACCCGCGGGAGAGCTGGCCGCCCGCAACCGCCTCTCCCGCCTCGCCGCCCGCTTCGCCGACTGGGACCGCCGCATCTTCGGCCGCCGCCTGCAGCCGGGCGAGGTGGAGTCGGCGACGGCCAGCCTGCTGCCCGGTCGACGCCTGCGCTCCCTGCCGATCGCGGGCGAGCCCGGCATGCCCGTGCAGACCGACGGCCGCCCCTACATCGAGGCCTTCTTCACCGAGGAGGGCGAGCCCGGCGACCCCACCATCGCCTTCCCCGCCTCGCTGGTGGCGATCGGCGGTGGTGTGGCGGCCCTCAACCCGCGGCTGAACACCGAGCGAGCCGCCCCCGCCGCCGCCCGCCTCCCCGGTCCGCTGGACCCGCGCTCCCGGGTCCACGGCGGCCTCTTCGCCCCCGGGGAGGCCCTGCCCCGGGCGATCCCTGACAACCTCAGCCTGCGCCTGCGGGCGATCAGCACGGTGCCGGCCGTCTGCCTCTCCACCGCGCTGCTGCTGGCCGGGCGTCGCGGCGGCTCGGCGCCCAAGCTGCTGACCAACAGCCCGCAGGATCCTCCGCTGGTGCGCCATGCCGAGGTCGGAACCGGCCTGCTCGACACCCTGGAGGCCTTCGCCCGCGCCCAGGGACAGCTCGTCCTGCGCCCTCCAGCGGGTGGGCTGCGCGACGCCGCCCTCTCCGGGCTGCTGATGGACATCGGCATCGCCACCCACTCCGGCAGCCTGCTGCTGCTGGACGAGACCCTCTTCGCTCGCTTGCAGGAGGATCCCGAGTGCCGCCTGGTCTACGAGGCGCTGCTGCCGATCGAGGATCGCTGGATGGCCTTCTTCGACTCGAAGCGCCCCCGATCCGGAACCCCGCGTGTGGGTTAGCGGGCGAGCGTTCGTGGAACCAGCCCGGAGCTCCCCATGTTTCGAGACCTGATCGGCAAGGCCGTGCGCAGCACCCCCGGCCTGCGGCGCGTACACGCGATGGTGCGCGGGCAGGAGGCTGCCCCGGCCCCGAAGCCAGCGACCCCGATGCCGACGACGACGCCCGCCCGGCCCGAGCCGACCCTCTACGGGGCCGAGACGCCGCGCCGGGTCGAGCCCGCCAAGGTCGAGGCACCCAAGGTCGAGGCACCCAAGGCCGAGCCCGTGAAGGTCGAGGCACCCAAGGTCGAGGCCGCGCCGGTGGAAGCCGCGCCTGTGGAGGCCGCTCCGGCCAAGGCCAAGAAGACCAAGAAGGCCAAGGCCGCACCCGCCGAGGCCGCGCCGGTCGAGGCTGCCCCGCCGGCCGCCGAGGCTGCCCCGCACAGCGCCCGCGGCGAGGACGAGATCGAGGCCCTCCGCCTGGAGGCCGAGCAGCGCAAGGCCGAGATCCGCGCCCGCAAGGAGGCCGAGGCGAAGGCCGCCAACACCCCGACGGCGGTCGGCGGCATCGCCGCGATGATCGCCCAGTCCGGCGGCAAGGTCTCCGAGATGGCCAACCAGGGCACCGTCAAAGCGGTAAACAACTGGGTGCCCGACGACACGGACATCCACGAGGCGGACGACGGCACCCCCTACTGGGGCTCGGTGGACAACGACAGCTCCCGGGCCTTCGCCCGCGGCGAGACGCTGATCATCGACCAGTGGGAGTGCATCAACTGCGGCACCTGCGTCGAGAACACCGACCACGTCTTCGTCCTGCCCAACGACGCCAAGGCCGTCGTCATCGCCCAGGAGGGCCCGATGGACCTGATCCAGGACGCGATCGACGCCTGCCCGGTGACCTGCATCCACTGGACCACCGAGCCCGACAAGTACGAGCAGACCAACGACGCCGAGGGCAACCCCCTGCACTAGGTGCGGCGCGTCAGCCCCGGACCAGCCGGTCGATCGCCACCAGCTCGTCGAGCAGGGCGGGCACGGTCTCCAGGCGGAGCTGGTTGGGGCCGTCGCTCCAGGCGCGATCGGGGTCGTCGTGGACCTCCATGAAGACGGCGTCGACGCCGACGGCGACGGCCGCGCGGGCCAGGTAGGGCACCATCGCCCGATCCCCGCCGGTGGTGGCGCCAGCGCCGCCCGGGCGCTGGACCGAGTGGGTGGCGTCGAAGCAGACCGGGGCGCCGAGCGCGCGCATCCGCGGCAGGCCGCTCATGTCGACGACGAGCTGATGGTAGCCGAAGCTGACCCCTCGCTCGGTCAGCAGCACGCCGGAGGCCCCGCCGCCGCGCAGCTTGGCCAGGGGGTGGGCCATGTCCTCGGGCGCCAGGAACTGCCCCTTCTTGACGTTGACCGGCCTCCCGGTCGCGGCGCAGGCCAGCAGCAGGTCGGTCTGGCGGCAGAGGAAGGCCGGCACCTGCAAGAGGTCGACGACCTCGCCGACCGGGGCGGCCTGCTGGGGCAGGTGCACATCGGTCGTCAGGGGGCAGCCGAGCTCGTCGCGGACCCGCTCCAGGGTGCGCAGCCCCTGCTCGATGCCCGGCCCGCGGGGGCTCTCCAGGCTGGTGCGGTTGGCCTTGTCGAAGCTGGCCTTGAAGATGAAGCCCAGGCCTCGCTCCTCGCAGGCGCGGGCCAGCGCCCGGGCGATCCGGAAGACCCGCTCCTCCTCCTCCAGGACGCAGGGGCCGGCGATGATCGCCAGCGGGTGGCCCGGGCCGATGCCCAGCGGGCCCGCGGGCCCGGCAAGCGACAGCGGTGCAACATCCTCCGTGATCCCAATTGCCGGCATCGGCCACCTCCAGGGGGTCACGATATACCCCCGGCCAGTCCCCATGGTACGAAATCAGGCCGCCTCCTTCCGCCTTGTCCTGACCGCTGTCGACGCAGCGGTCATCGTCCTGACGTGGCTGGGCGTGACCGCCCTGCGCCACTTCCTCGGCCAGCTCTGGAGCTTCGACCTCATCCCCGGTGAGCCGCTGCTGCGGCCGCTGGCCGTGACCCACAACCTCGCCCACCTCGTGCTGGTCCTGCCGGTCTGGCTCTACGCCCTGCACCGCGGCGGCACCTACGACGATCTCCGCCGCTTGCGCTTCGACATCCTGCTGCTGCGGCTGGCCCGGGCCAGCATGGTGGCGCTGCTGGGCATGTTGGGCCTCAGCTTCGCCTTGCAGGTCGGCACCCAGCTCTCCCGCACCCTGATCGCCGGCTTCGGCCTCAGCGTCGTCCTGACCCTCTTCGGCGCCCGGGTCGTCCTGCTGCGCGCCTTCCGCGCCCGCGCCCGCAAGGCCTGGACCCACAACATCGTGCTGATCGGCAGCCTGGACGAGGCCGTGCCGCTGATCCAGACCCTGCGCCGGCACGACAACTGGGGGATGAAGCTGCTGGGCGTGGTGCGCTCCGACGACGGCCAGAGCACCGAGGTCAGCGGCGCGATCGTGCTCGGGCGGGTCGAGGACCTGCCCCGCATCCTGGAGCGGCACTCCGTCGACGAGGTCATGGTCGCCGGCTCCTCGCTCTCGGTGGCGACCCTGCGCATGGTCGCCGACTCCTGCGAGGAGCTCGGGGTGCGCTTCAGCATGGACGCCAACTTCCTGGGCCTGACCATCTCCCGCGCCCAGCTCACCGACCTGGACGGCTGGCATGTGCTCAGCTTCGCCTCCACCCCCGAGGACGCCGAGGGCCTCGCCGTCAAGCGGGCCATGGACGTGGCCCTCTCCGCCCTGGCCCTGCTGGCGCTCAGCCCTGTCTTCCTCTTCACCGCCCTGGCCATCAAGCTCGAGGACGGCGGCCCCATCTTCTTCGGCCAGGAGCGCAGCGGCCTGTACGGGCGGACCTTCACGATGTGGAAGTTCCGGTCGATGGTCACCGACGCCGAGAAGCGCAAGGCCGAGCTCGAGCGCCTCAACGAGATGAACGGCCCCGTCTTCAAGATCAAGCACGACCCGCGCATCACCCGCATCGGCCGCTTCATCCGCAAGACCTCCATCGACGAGCTGCCCCAGTTCTGGAATGTGCTCAACGGCAGCATGAGCCTGGTCGGGCCGCGCCCTCCCCTGCCCTCCGAGGTCGAGAGGTACGAGCGCTGGCAGCGCCGCCGCCTGTCCATGAAGCCGGGCATCACCTGCATCTGGCAGGTCAGCGGCCGCAACCAGATCGACTTCGAGACCTGGATGAAGCTGGACCTGGAGTACATCGACAACTGGTCCCTCTTCTTGGACGTCAAGCTGCTGGCCCGCACCGTGCCGGTCGTGCTGCTGGGGCATGGCGCCAGCTGAGCCGTGGGCGCTGACCGGCACCGGCTTAGGGGGCGCCATGGCCCAGACCTCCACCGTCCACAACTTCGAGATCGCCCTCTCCGATACGGACCGGGGCGTGTACGAGGACCTCTCCCTCAAGGTCGCCCGGCACCCGTCGGAGGCCACCGAGTACATGGTCGCGCGCGTGCTCGCCTACAGCATCGAGCACCAGGAGGGCCTCGCCTTCACGCAGGGGCTCGCGGTCGCCGACGAGCCGGCCTTGTGGGTCCGGGACCTGACCGGCCGGCTGGAGGCCTGGATCGAGGTCGGCACCCCCGACGCCGCGCGGCTGCACAAGGCGACCAAGGCCTGCGGCCGCGTGGCGGTGTACTGCCACAAGGACATCGCCGCCTACCTGCGTGCCCTGGCGGGCCAGCGGATCCACGCCCCCGAGCGCCTGGAGCTCGTCGAGCTCGACCGCGCCTTCGTGGCGGCCCTCAGCGCGAAGGTCGAGAAGCGGACCCGGATGGCGCTGTCGATCACCGAAGGCCAGCTCTACGCGGACATCGGCGGCGAGTCCTACACCGCGACCCTGCACCGCCATGGTCTGACTAGCTAGTGCCTGGCACTAGCTAGTCAGACCAACCGGTTGCCATGCGACTCGATGGCAACTACACTGCCGTCATGAGCCAAGTGCGCGCCGTGCTTGTTCGCCTGGTGGTCCTGGCCGCGATGCTGGCATGGACCGGCGGACAGCTGGCCTCGACGCTGCACAAGCTGGAGACGGTGCACATCCGCTGCGCCGAGCACGGGCATGTGATCGAGATCGAGCGCAGCACGGTCGCCAGCGCCGGCCAAGTGCACGCCCCGCAGGACGAGCTCCGCGCCGCCAGCGACTGCGGCGAGCACGAGGCGCACTGCCTGCACCAGCTCCTGCCGCAGACGCCGGCCGTCAGCGCCGCCGCCCCGATGGGCCTGCCCGCTCTGGCCCACCCGGCCAGCCTGCCCTCCGTCCACCAGCACGACGCCCGCGGCCCGCCGCTGGCATACGCCCCCAAGACCAGCCCCCCCGCCATCGCCTGAGCCGTCGTCCACGCGCGGCCCTGCGGGTCGTGCGTCCCGCGCCTTCACAAGCGCCCACGACCCTCATGGTGGCCCCCCGTGCTGCTCCTCCTCGGCTTCTTCGCCGGGCCCGTCCTCGCCCAGGACGCGCCCTCCCGCTCCGCCCCCCAGAGCCTCAACCCCGACATCGCGCTGATCGCCGACGTCGCCGCCGCCTGGTTCAGCAGCGATGAGCCGCTGCAGACGGGCGGCCACGACCCGACCGTCACCGGCTTCAACCTCCAGCAGCTGGAGCTGAGCGCCAAGAGCGTGGTCGATCCCTACTTCGACTTCAACGCCAACATCGTCTTCAGCCTGTACGGCGTCGAGGTCGAGGAGGTCTACGCCACGACCCGGGCCCTGCCGGCGCGCACCCAGCTGCGGGTCGGGCAGTTCCTGACCCGCTTCGGCCGCCTGAACAACAGCCACCCGCACGGCTGGGACTTCGTCGACCAGCCCTTCGTCCTGGGCCGGGTGCTGGGCGGAGAGGGCAACCGCGGCCTGGGCGTCGAGGGCAGCGTCCTGCTGCCGGTGCCCTGGTTCACCGAGCTAGTCGTCTCCGAGACCATGGCCGGGGGCGAGGCCACCGCCCGCAGCTTCTACGGCCCCCAGGACCTGGGCGTCGACCGCCCCTGGGATCTGCAGACCACGGTCGCGCTCAAGCAGTTCTTCCCCCTCTCCAGCGACCACTCGCTCTTCTGGGGGCTGTCCTGGGCGGCCGGCCCCAACGCCAGCGGCCGGGACAACCGCAGCGAGCTGTACGCCACCGACCTCTTCTACAAGTACCGTCCGATCAGCCGGTCGAGCGCCGCCTGGCTCAGCCTCCAGGGCGAGCTGATCCACCGCCGCCGGCAGGTGCCCGACGACGTCCTGGCCGACTGGAACGCCTACGAGCAGCTCACCTGGCGCTTCAGCCAGCGCTGGGCCCTGGCGGCGAGGCACGAGCTCGGCACCGCCGCCCGCCTGCTGGACGGCAGCCTCGCCGAGGAGGCCGACACCCTCGACCCCGAGTGGGACGCCACCCGGCAGCGGGTCTCGCTGAACACCACCTTCTGGCCGACCGAGTTCTCGCGGCTGCGCCTGCAAGGGGCCAGCGACCTGGTCGGCTGGCGCGAGCAGCCCGACTGGTCGGTCTTCCTCGCCTTCGAGTTCGCCGTCGGCGCCCACGGCGCGCACGCCTTCTGACTCCCTGGAGACACGATGCTCAGCTTTCTACTCTCCCTCCTCCTCCTCCTGCTCCCCGCCCGCGCCGAGCTGCGGGTGGTCGCCTCCGTCCCCACCCTGGCGGCCATCGCCCAGGAGGTCGGCGGCGAGCAGGTCAAGGTCACCAGCCTCTCGATGGCGGCGCAGGATCCGCACTGGGTCGACGCCCGGCCCAACCTCGCCCTGGCGCTCTCCAAGGCCGACCTGCTGATCATCGTCGGCCTGGACCTGGAGATCGGCTGGTTGCCGGCGCTCCAGACCGGCAGCCGCAACGCCGCCGTGCAGACCGGGGGCCGCGGCTACCTCGACACCAGCCGCTTCGTGAACCTGCTGGAGATCCCCACCGGCAAGCTCGACCGCAGCGAGGGCGACGTCCACCCCGGCGGCAACCCGCACTTCCTGCACGACCCGCGCTCGATCGCCCCCGTCGCCTACGGCATCGCTGCCCGGATGGGCGAGCTGGACCCGGCCAACGCCGCCGCCTACACGGCCCGCGCCCAGGCCCTGGCCGAGCAGGCCGCCGAGCGCATCGCCGCCTGGGAGGCGCAGCTGGCCTGCCTGCGAGGCGCCCGCTTCGTCGGCTACCACAAGAGCTGGCCCTACCTCGCCGACTGGCTGGGCCTGGAGATCGTCGAGCACGTCGAGCCCAAGCCCGGCATCCCGCCCAACCCCGCCCACATCGCCCACGTCGTCGAGGCCATGGAGCGCCACGGCGTGCCCGCCATCATCGAGATGGCCTACACCACCGACGCCACCGTCGACCAGATCAGCGCCCGCACCGGGGCCAAGGTCCTGCGCATCCCCGGCGGCGTCCACGTCGAGCGCAAGGAGACCGTCCTCACCCATATGGAGGAGATCGTCGCCCTGCTGCTCCCCCTCTGCACCGGGAGCACGCCATGATCGCCCTGCTGCTGGCGGCCTGCACCTTCCAGCCCGGGGGCGCCTTCGGCCGCCTGGACGGCTTCACCGCAGACCTGCGCTTCGAACCCGGCGAGGCCCGCGACCTGGGCGGCTTCAAGGTCCTCACCGACCTCGGCGCCGAGGTCCAGGTCCAGTCCCTCCAGCTCCAGCTCAGCGGCATCGAGCTGCAGGAGATCCGCGGGGCCGCCGGGGTCAGCTTCGACCCGGCCAACCCGCCCGAGGGCTACAGCCTCTGCCACGGCGGCCACTGCCACTACGAGGACGGCAGCCTCGTCAGCTACGACCAGATCATCAACGAGCTCTCCGGCGGGACCGTCAGCTGGGAGGCGATCATCGCCGCCCCCTTCGACCAGCCCCAGGACCTGCTGGAGGGCGGCCCGGGCGAGCTGGGCCTGGAGGGGCTGCTGTTGCCCCAGGCGAGCCTCAGCCGGCTGGAGATCGCCGGGCTGCGCCTGCTGGGAGAGGCCGAGGTGGATGGCCGCTCCTTCCGCTGGGACCTGCCACTGAGCACGGCCTGGTCGACCTCGGTCGAGGTCGAGATCGCCCGCGATAAGCCCGAGGGCCTCGCCCTTGAGGTCGAGCTGCTGCTCCCGGGCACCCTCTTCGACGGCATCGACTTCGCCGCGATGGAGGGCCCTGAGCTCGACCCGGCCGCCGCCGAGTCCGTCGTCGAAGAAGCCCTCGCCACCTTCCCCACCCTGACCGTCACCCGCTCGAACTGAGCCCTGGAGTTCCCATGTTCCTCTTCCTTCCCCTCCTCCTGGCCTGCGGCGACAAGGCTGACGAGGTCGAGGATCCCGCCGCTCACGCCTGCGAGGAGCTCGGCAGCGGCGAGGGCATCACGGCCTCCACCACGCCGGAGGAGGCGCCGGCCCTGACGCTGGGCGAGGGCGCCACCGTCAGCCTGCCCGCGGGCGAGGCCGGCTGGGTCGCGCTCTCGGTCAACCCCGGCGAGTACCTGCTCTTCGCCGACACCGCCGACGTCGTCACCGGCATCTGGCTGGACGGCGTCGAGCTGGACCTGCCGACGGGCTCGGCCAACGAGGACTGCCCCACCGAGATCCCCGAGCACTTCGACCTGGACATCGAGGAGGGCGGGACCTACGGCCTGCGCCTGGGTCCCTCCGTCGTCGACAGCGTCTGGCTGATGCTCAGCGAGTCCGAGGGCCACGGGCACGAAGAGTAGAGCTCAGCCCCCGAACTTCCACCAGGGCTTGCGCGCGCCCTGGGCGGGGGCGGCCGCGGCGGCGCTCTCGCGGCAGCGGCAGCGCTGATCGCGGGGCACGTCGCCCAGCACCTGCTCGATGTGGGCGCCGCAGCCGGCGTAGGTGGGCTTGTTGCACTGGCGACAGGTCGTTCGTGAGCACATGGTTCAGACTCCGGATTCGAGCTCGACCGAGAAGGTCGGCGGGTTGACGAGGGACTTCTTCACCTTGCAGCCGTCGACCGAGCGCTGGATGGCCGCGCGGTACTTCTCGGGGAAGCCGTCGGGCAGCAGCAGGCGCAGGCGGACACGGGCCGGGAGGTGGGTCTCGGGGTCGTCCTCGACCTCCTGCACGACCCGCATCCCCTCGGTGGAGATGCCGCGGTTCTGGCAGAAGCCGAGGGCGTAGACGCCGGCGCAGGTGGCCAGCGAGGCCAGGTAGAGGTCGAAGGGGGCCGCGGCGGCGCCCTCCCCCCCGAACTCAGGGGGCTGGTCCGTGGCCAGCTCGAAGGCGCCGAAGCGGGCGTGGACCCGCTTGCCGCCGGGGAAGTGGACGTCGATTCGATTGGAAGGGTTCATGGGGGCTCCTGCGGGTGAGAGCCTGGACCGCGCCAAAGGATTCAGCCCTCGGCCGAGATTTCTTCGCGGAGCTGCGCCCGCGCCCGAAACAGCCGCGACTTGACCGCCGCGGGGCTCAGCCCCAACATCGCCGCCACCTGGCTCGTCGGCAAGCCCTCCAGGTCGCGCAGCACCAGCACGGCGCGCTTGTCGGGGTCCAGCTGCCGCACCGCCCGCTGCAGGGCGGCCTCCTCCTCGCCGCGCTGCACGGCCCGCTCGGGGCCCTCGCCGAGGTCGACCAGCTCCTCGGGCACCAGCTCGTCCAGCTCGGCCGGCTGCCCCTTCCGGCGGCGGCGCGTCTTGCCGCAGAAGCTGCGGATCACCACGTACAGCCAGCTCTCGACGTGGTCCGTGCGCAGCTCGCCCAGGCCGCGGACCGCCGTCATCAGCGCCTCCTGGGCCACGTCCTCGGCGTCCTCGGGCCGCGGGCACATCGCCCGCGCGAAGCGGGTCACCAGCGGGGCGTGCCGACGCACCAGGGCCTCGGTCGCCGCGGCGTCTCCCTGGCGGGCCGCGCGCAGCAGCTCCTCGCTTGTCTCGGTCATGCTGCCCTCACTCAGGATGGCGGGGGGCCCATCTGCGCGCCGATGGCCAGGGCCGCCAGCAGCACCGAGGCCAGGTAGGCCCCCAGGCCCAGGGCTACCAGCACCCCGGCGTACCTGAGGGCGCGGGTCTGCCGGTCCCGACGCCGGATCACCGCCGCCGCCGTCGCGACCAGGTCGTCGCCCAGGTCCTCGCTGACCCAGCGCAGGCGGGCGCTGACCCGCAAGGTCAGGACCACGGCCACCAGGATGGCGACGATGCCCACCGCCATCGCCGAGGTCGATGCCAGCCCGCCCCGCACCATGTTGTGGCCCGAGAAGCCCGTCACCGTCACGACCAGCCCGGAGAGGCCCATCAGCATCTGGGCGTGGGTCTTGACCACCGTGAGCTGGCCCGAGAGGAAGCCGACCAGCAGATCCGGTCTCCCCGCGAAGACCTCGACCAGCCGCCGCGCCTCTTCTTGCGTGTTCTCTCCCATCCGCGCTCCTCCCCGCTGGATAAGCGGACCCGCCCCCGCGCGCGAGCCCCCAGTGAGTGCTGCCCTCCTCCGCTGCCAGGATCTGGTCGTCGGCTACGCCGGCCGCGGGGTCCTGCCGCCCATCACCATGCAGGTGTTGGAGGGCGAGTTCTGGGTGGTCGTCGGGCGCAACGGCTCGGGCAAGACCACCTGGTTCCGCACCCTGCTGGGCCTGCTGCGGCCCGTCTCCGGCGAGATCCACTGGCCCACGCCCCGGCCCAACCTCGCCTACGTGCCCCAGCGCAGCGCCTTCGACGAGCTCTACCCCCTGCCGGCGCTGGACGTCGTGCGCATGGGCGCCGAGCGCGGCCTCAGCTTCCTGCGGCCGGGAGGAGGCCAGGTCCAGGCCGCCCGCCAGGCCCTGGAGGAGGTCGACGCCCTGCCCCTGGCCGCCCGGACCTTCCGCTCGTTGAGCGAGGGTCAGAAGCAGCGCGTCCTGCTGGCCCGGATGATCGCCGGCCAGGCCCGGTTGGCCCTGCTCGACGAGCCCACCGCCGCCATGGACGCCGTCGCCGAGGAAGAGGCCATGGCCATGCTCGACCAGCTGCGCCGCAAGCACGGCATGGCCGTCGTCGTCGTCAGCCACCACCTCCCCGTCGCCCTGCGCCACGCCGACCGCCTGCTCTTCCTCGACCCCGAAGCCGGCGTCGAGGTCGGCACCCCCGAGCAGGTCCGCCAGAGCGAGGCCTGGAGCGCACGCTACGGGGTGCACGGCCATGACTGAGGAGCTGCCCACCTGGAGCGAGTTCATCGGCGCCTGGGAGCTCTTCGCCGACCCGGTCCTCTGCGCCACCGCCGCCGGGGCCGTGCTGGGCCTGCTGGGCGTACACATCGTCCTGCGGCGGATGGTCTTCGTCGCCGCGACGCTCAGCCAGACCAGCGGGCTGGGGGTCGCCCTGGCCTTCTACGCCGGCATCCACCTCGGCTTCGAGCTGGACCCCCTGGTCGGCGCCATCGCCGCCTCCATGCTCGCCGCCGGACTGGCCAGCCTGGACCCGCGTCGGCTGCGCATGGGTCGGGACAGCATGCTGGCCATGCTCTGGCTGTTCGCCGGAGGAGCGGCCCTGATGGTCGGGGATCGCATCAGCCAGGAGGCCCAGGACATCAACGGCATCCTGTTCGGCACCGCGGTGCTGGTCCGGCCGCAGGATCTGAGCGCCGTGCTGTGGGTCGGAGGGATCTGTTCCGCGCTGGTCCTCTGGGCCCGGCGGGGCATCGTCTTCGCTGGGTTTGATCCCGACGGGGCACGGGTCCAGGGGCTGCCGGTGCGGGTGCTGGACCTGGGGCTGCTGCTGGCGATCACGCTGATGGTGGCCGTGTCCACGCGGGCCCTGGGGGCGCTGCCGGTGTTCGCCTTCAGCGTGCTGCCGGCGATCGCCGCGCTGCTGGCGGTCCGGCATCTGGCGGGTGCGCTGCCGCTGGCGGCGCTGCTGGGGGCGCTGGCGGGAGGGCTCGGGTACCTGATCGCGTTCTTCTTCTCGTTTCCGGTCGGGGCGAGCCAGACGGTGGTGGCGGTGGCTTTTGTGATGCTGGCGTTGCCGGTGAGGTTGGTGCGGGGGAGTGAGTAGGAGGTGGGAGTGACCGAGTCTGGGACGATGTCAGGAGGATGTCAAGCCGTTCACGGCGGGGTAGACGAATGCCCCCCCCCCCCCCCCCTATGTTCCCTGCAACTCATCCCCGAGTTCAAACAGGAGCACCTCATGTCGAAGTCCTTCCGGCTGCAAGAGCTGGTCAAGGTGGTAACCAACCTCTCCCAGATCAAGCAGGATGCTGTCGACGTGGGCGGGTTCCGCCACGTCGTCATCCAGGTTCGCGTTCCGGTCAAGGACACCGCGGCCGGCGCGCTGCTCTACATCCAGGAGTCAAACGTCCTCGAGGACGAGGCGTTCACCGACATCCCGAATGTGACCGTCGACCTGTTCGCGTCGAGCAACAAGGTGATCCGACTGACGGACACCGCCCGCTTCCTCCGGTGGCGGGTTGGCGGCCTGACGACTTCGGTGCAATTCATGGCCGATGGACTGGCGAGGACCTGAGGGTGGCTTCCTGCGGATGCCAGGATCCTGCGGAATCGACGATCCCAAGCGGGTCGAAGCCGAGCCGGGCCCCAGTCCGCGAGCGGTCTGAGGACCCGACGCTGACCAGCCCCTACCAGGGCTTCATCTGCGGAAACGAGCAACCAGACAACGGCTTCGTCGCATCGGAAACCAAGGGGGAGCGGTCGCTCGACGAGGTGATCGACGATGCGATCGCCAGTGCCCGAAGCACTATCGTCCATCCCGTCTTCGGCGAGCTTCCACTAGGACCTTGGTCCGGGCCCGCGTTGACGCGAAACCTACGACGCATGCTGGCCGCCACACAAGGCGGCGTGCAGGACTGCAGGTGTAGCACCGTACGCAGCCACGGGATACGGGCGATGCTGAGCGATGTGCTTCGCGCCAAGACCGCGCCCACGCGGTTCGCCGTCCAAGCCCGCTCGCGGGGAGTAGAACCCGCTTCTCTCCGAGGCAAGAACGCCCCTCCCAAGGCGACCCCCGAGGACGTGGGAACGAAAGTGGATGCCGACGACCTGAGGGTCGGCCCCGGCGCCCGAGAGCTCGATCTGGACGAAGAGGAGGAGGTCGAGTTCCACCTCGGCGATGTCCACCTGAAGTTCCCCCTGCAGTGGCTCTACGACCACTGGCGGTCGGTCCTCGACGGCACCGGTCCGACCCAGGCCGACGTCGTCGAGGCCATCTGGGGCGACTTCGCCGACTCGGTGCGAGCGGACGGAGACGCCAGCGAGGAGTGGGCCGCCAAGGTAATGGAGAAGCGAATTGGTTGCGTGAACATGCCCATGGACCCGACCATGTGGCTGTTCTATCGAGACGGCGGCGGCGCACCCGAGGCGGTGATCCTCAACACGCTGCGGCTCATCCACGCCAACATCGGCGCCCTCGAGGACCGCTTTTCTGGCACCGATCATGGCAAGGGCTACCCGGAATTTTGGGCCGAGCTGCTGGGGTCCAGCCTGGACCTGCCGGACCTGCCCTATCGAGCACGCCACCTCGATCCTGTCGGAGTCTTCTACCCAGACGACTGGCCGGGACCGGCTCGGTCGGCGTTGCATGACTACCACCCGGGAGAGCGACGGGATGTGCAGCTGAATTTCGTCTCGGACGACGAGCGGTACAATGGCGAGTCATCGGTCGACTTCGGGGAGTGTGGGCTGCCGGACATCGAAAACATGACTGTAGCAGGCAGGCCGGTGACCGGCTGGCACCCGTGGGACTATGGAGGCCCCATTGATATCGACGATCCTTGCGCCGATTACAACGGCTCTTGCCCTACCTATGGCGTTGGTGGAATGTCGCTTCCTTCTGCGTTTGCGCGCGAAGGGCCCGATGACGTGCGTGGACATGTCTTCATGCGTGCCCTCACGCTAACACGGCTGTCATACAATTGCGACGAGCTGATGTTCTGGGCACAGGCAGCAATTGCAAGATATTGGGAGTCCAATGACTACGAGCAAGCAGCCCTGCGGTATGAGAGCCACTTCGTTCCCGCCTGGTGGCTTGGGCGCATGGTGCTCCACTATCTCAGCTTTCTCGCTCATATCGAAATTCATGAGGTCGGACATGTATTCAACATGGGTAGCCAGGGCGGCCATTGTGAAAAGGGATGCTTCATGGAGACGTCGGCATACGGTTTCCAAGCGGCAGTTCTCGGCAGGTATGGAATACCTCTTGCTGCAAGGCACTATCTGAACGCCAGCGAACTGCCCAGGGAGCTTTGCCTTCCCCTGGGAGGGCGGTCAACAGCATTCGGATACGAAACCGAAGGCATCTTCTTCGATGGCGGATGTCTGAACAACATGAACGGCATTCTCCACCTCACCTCCGAAGGCGAACCAGGAAGCGCAGGCTTTCTCTGTGTCAATGTACCTGATGTCGGATCGTGCAAAGGTGATGAGTACGCTACCGAGTATTCTGTAGAGATTATGGTGGTCATCGCGAATCTGGGTCTTTGCGGCAGCATGGGTATAGCTGAAGCCGGCACATCGAGCGCACCGTACAGGTGCAGCAATCCGGATCTTGGTCTGACTTTGTTTGATGCCGATGGTGGGCGATGGCTTCGTTGACAACACAAAGGTTGACCAGGCATGCTGCGATTGGCATCTGTGCAATCATGTCTGCGTGTATCGATGGCCCCAAGAGCGACACCAATGTCGATACCGCTGAGCCCGTGATCCCGGAATGTGGGAACTTTTCGATTCCTGGCTACGAGGATCGAATCACCATTGACTGGTCGTCGGAGGAGATGAGCCTGAGCCTCGGTGGAGCATACTTTGAAATCATGTTTGGCATGACCGGGCCTCTTGTACCAATGGGGGAACTTTACACGAACGAGGGTTGCATTCTCGACGAGCCCCCGTGGGGCGTCACTCCCGGCGACAGCGGGTGCCGCGAGGTGCCCGTGAGTGGCTTTCTCAACCTGGAACACTCCGCGGATCCGACTGACTATGATCCAGTCACACAGACAGTATTTGGCCCGAGCGTAGAGGCCGAGTTGACCTTCGTGCTCATTGACAACTCGTACGCAAGTTGCTTCGTTTTCGGCTTCGACACCTGCATCTACGAGGCGATGGACTGCCACCAGATTCGAGGATACGCGGGCGATTGACCGCGAGGCGCTGCCGGGTACCCGCGCCTCCACGGCCCAGATAATCGCCGGCCAGGCCCGGTTGGCCCTGCTCGACGAGCCCACCGCCGCCATGGACGCCGTCGCCGAGGAAGAGGCCATGGCCCTGCTCGACCTGCTGAGGCGCACGCACGGCATGGCCGTCGTCGTCGTCAGCCACCACCGCCCCGTCGCCCTGCGGCACGCCGACCGCCTGCTCTTCCTCGATCCCGAAGCCGGGGTCGAGGTCGGCACGCCCGAGTTTGTCCGCCAGAGCGAGGCTTGGCGCGCCCGCTACGGGGTGCACGCCATGAATGAGGAGCTGCCCACTTGGTCGGAGTTCATCGTACATCCTCGCCCTGCCGCGCCTGTCGGCGCCGGGCGCATCCCCATACGCCCC
>ERZ761602.3819-NODE-3819-length-20545-cov-6.595412_pt1 | contig 20545 bp, 12 predicted proteins | sample MGYA00512165_ERZ761602 | MGnify/ENA primary metagenome ERZ761602 (study PRJEB28899, sample SAMN02445085) | bioreactor sludge metagenome | biome: EBPR sludge; isolation source: Thorneside wastewater treatment plant | place: Australia: Brisbane, Thorneside... | reverse complement strand
CGCTGGATGCGGCGGCGGAGGCCAAGGCGCGGGCCGTGGCCGACTTCATCGGCGGCAACCCGCGTCTGGCGCAACTGCTGGCCGACGTGCTGGAGACGCGGGATGCGCTGTCGGTCGCCGCCACCATGAACGCGCTGGCCGACAAGCTCGCGGACTATTACCGGCGGCGCATCGACGATCTGCCCGCTCTGGCCCAGGGTCTGTTCGATGCACTGATCCGGGGCGGCGAACCGGCGTCGCAGACCGAGTTGGCCCAGCGCGTCGGCGCGGACGGGCAAAGCACCATCGCCCGGGTCATGCAGGATTTGCAGCGCGCCGACATTATCCGGGGATTGCCCGCGCTGGACGGCCGCGAGACGCTCTACCGCGTCACCGACCGGGTGTTCGCGTACTTCTACCGCCTCCGCCAGGGCCAGCAACTCGCGCTGCAAACGCCGCTCGCCACCATTCTCGATTTCCTGCGCGCCTTCTACTCGCGCGACGAACAACGCGCGCAAGCGATGCTGCATTTGAACGGGGGCCAGCCCGCCGAAGCGCGGCTGTTCGCTGACTTGGCGGGGGATGTCAAGGAACCAGCCCAAGTCCTGCGAGTTTTCGCTGTTTCGCTTGACGAATCGGATCGGCTTGAGGAGTGTATATCGACCCACTTGCAATGGTTCGCCCGTGCGCAATCGGTATCGGATGGCTGGGATATTGGACGTGCGGCAGCCATCGCAATCATGGCTGCCGCGTATGTTTCCTCGCCTGAAGCCATTGATGTATTTGCGAAATGGGTCGAATGGGACACGACAGCAGAGGATGGAATTCGAATTGATTGGAGGTCCTACATTAGCAATCTCTGTGCGGCTTCGGCGCGGGCGCGTACTTGGGATACGCTGGACAAACTGATCGAGAATCAGGCGGATCGACTCGCAGGTGGCTATCTCCTCTACCCCGGCTGGTCCACCATCGGCGCTGCCATCGTCCGCACGGCGGCGGCGGAAGGCCGGGCGGCGGGATTCGAGGCCGCCCGAGGCGTATTGCCGCGCGTGGTTCGTCTCTGCGGCCTGCTCCAAAACCCCGACCTTTCCCTGAATTCCGCGCTTTCCGAGATCGTGTCCACCTTCGCGCGGGATTGCCGGGATGCGGGGTTGATCCGTGACGTGGCGGGATTGTTGACCCCGGAATTGGACCTGGATGCGCCCAAGCTGGCATTCCTGCTGCGGGTGCTCGCGCAAGTGGACGAAGCGAAGAACCCGCAGGCGGTGCTGGCGCGGATGGACCCGGACATCGCGCTGTGGATGCGGCGCATCCGGGATTTGCCCGAACCGACCGAAAAGCCGCGCCGTCGCCGGACACGGAACGGGTGACAACACGGCAATCGGGACGGCTTCCTCACCGGGCCAGAAAGGGTTCCAACGCCGTCATGGACGCCTGCCAGAGCGCCTCGGCCAGGCGCGTATCACGGGCGATGGCCATAGGTCGGGCCGGCCGGCTGTCGATGAAATACTGGCCAGTCACGGCGCGAACGGCGTCCGCCGTCGCCAGGTAAACCGAAGTTCGGGCGCCATCGGCGATGGACGCGCCACCTCGGGAAAACCCACTGCGCAGCAACTTGGTCTCGATCACTCCCGGATGCAGGCAGTTGGCGGTCGCCGCCGTGCCGGCCAGCCGCTTAGCCAGCGCCTGGGTGAACAGGATATTCGCCAGTTTCGAGGTGGCGTAGGCGGTATAGCCGTCGAAGCGGCGGGCGAAGCTCAGGTCGTTCAGATCCAGCCGGGCGCCCTGATGGGCGACGGAGCTGACCGTGACGATCCGACCCTGGAAACTGGCCTGGATCGTCGCCAGTAGCGCCTGGGTCAGCAGAAAGGGCGCGAAGTGATTGACCGCCATGGTCATTTCGAACCCATCCGGGGTCAGGCGGCGCTCGTGTTGGTACACGCCGGCGTTGTGGATCAGAACGTCGAGCGCTGGAACCTGCTGTCGGACCTGGTCGGCCAGCGCCAACACCTGGCGCATCTCGGCCAGGTCGCCCCAGACCGGCACGGCGGTTGGCGTCTCGAGGGCCTGGATCGTCTGCCGCGCCCGCTCCAGGGTGCGCCCGTGCAGCAACACCCGATGGCCTTGCGCCAGCAATTGCCGCGCGGTTTCCCGACCGATGCCGTCGGTCGCGCCGGTAATGAGGATGGTTTTCATGAGGGTGTCGTCCGTTCGTTCATGCGCGAAAAGGGAAAGAATCCTCGCCTACGCCGCTTCTTGCAGCAGCCTTAGCAGATCGTCCGCCGAAATCCGGCCACCCGTGCCGGTTCCCTCCAACAACTGTTCCGCCAGGTCCCGCTTCTGGTGGTGCAGGGCGACGATTTTCTCCTCGATGGTGCCTTGGGCCACCAGCCGGTAGATGGTCACCGGTCGCTGCTGGCCGATGCGGTGCGCCCGGTCCGACGCCTGATCCTCCACCGCCGGATTCCACCACGGGTCCATGTGGATGACGAAATCGGCGGCGGTCAAGTTCAACCCCAGGCCGCCGGCCTTCAGGCTGATCAAAAACACGTCGCCCCGGCCGGCCTGAAAAGCGTCCACGCTCCGCTTGCGCTCGTTGGCCGGCGTACTGCCGTCCAGATACTGATAGGCCACCTTCTTGCGGTCCAGCAACTCGCGGAGGATGGCCAGATGATCGACGAACTGGCTGAACACCAGCGCCTTGTGCCGGTTTTCCAGCAACTCGTCGAGAATCTCCTCGAACGCCGCCAGCTTGGCCCCTGGCAGGTCGGTCTCCGGCAGCGCCAGCTTCGGATGGCAGCAGGCCCGGCGCAGCTTCATGATCTCCCCAAGAATCTGGAAAGATTTTTGGCCGTCGGCGTCGTCCACCTTGGCCAGCCGCTCCAGCGCTTTCTGGCGCAAGGCTTCGTACAGGGCTGTTTCCTCCGGCCCCAGTTCCACCCGCCGCAGAATCTCGGTGCGCGACGGCAGCGCCTCCAGCACCTCCGACTTCAACCGGCGCAGGATAAACGGTTGAATCAGTTGCTTGAGCCGGTGGCGGGCCTGGACGTCCCGATCTCGCTCGATGGGCGTGGCGAACCGCTGGTTGAAACGCTCCAGGGAGCCGAGCAAACCCGGATTGATGAAGCGGAACAGATTCCACAACTCGCCCAGGTGGTTCTCAATCGGAGTGCCGGTGGTCATCATCCGAAAATCGCCGCGCAGTTCCATGGCCGCCTGGGAACGCTTGGTGGTCATGTTCTTGATGGCCTGCGCCTCGTCGAGGACGATGGTCCGCCATTCCCGCTCCGTCAACCGTTCCGCTTCCTGCTGCAACAGGCCGTAGCTGCAAATCAGCAGGTCGAACGGTCCCAGCCGCGCCAGGGTCTGCTCGCGGTCGCCGCCGCCGAACACGATCGGGTTCAGGGTCGGCGTGAAGCGGCGGATTTCATCCAGCCAGTTCAGGCAAACCGAGGTGGGCGCGACCACCAGGGTCGGCCCCTCCTGCGCCCGGCTCAGGATCAGCGCCAGCGCCTGCACCGTCTTGCCCAGCCCCATGTCGTCGGCCAGACAGGCACCCACGCCCCAGTGCGCCAGCCGCGCCAGCCACTCGAAACCTTGCGACTGATAGTCCCGCAGTTCGGCTTGCAAGGTCGAGGGAATCGCCGGTTGCAGCGCCTCGGCCTCGCGCAACCGCTGGATTTGCGCCTTCCAGTCGGCGTCGGCGCGCACCGATCCCGCCTCGGCGGTGAGCGGCTCCAACATCTGGGCCGCCAGCGGGTGAAACCGCACGCCCTTGGCGCCCGGCTCGCCGAAGCCGCGCAATTCGTCCAGCCGCCGCCGAAATTCGTCGGTCAAGGCCAGAAACTGGCCCTGGCCCAGTGGCAGGAACCGGCCCGGCGCCCGTTCGAGCAGTTCGAGCAACTGGCGCATGTTGAACACTTGCTCGTCCAGGCGCAGCTCGCCGTCGAGGTCGAACCAGTCCCGGTGACGCTTGATGCTCAGGCGAAGCTGGCTGAGAGTCGCGGGGTGGCTGACCTTGAATTTCTCACCCTCCGGCCATTCCAGCACCGCCTGGTCGCCCAGGGCTTGCAGTTCCAGCAGCGCCTCCAGACAGGCTTCCGGATCGGGCAGAATCCACTCGCCACCGACGGTGGGCTGGCGCGACAGGCTGGGCACGGCGGTCATCATCTGTGCCACCCGCCGGCGTTCCAGTTTCAGATCACGGCGGGCCTGCACCCGCTTGCCGTCGATCTCGGCGATCACCCACTCGCCACCGGCGCCAGGTCGGTAGGAGGGGCCACTGGAGGCAAACGGTCGCACCCGCAGTTCGATCTTCAGTCCCTCGCCGAAGGGCAGCAAATGGACGTGCGGCAGGGAATCGGCGGCGACTTCCTCCAGATTCTCCACCCCGCCGCCGATACTGGACTGCACGGTCACCAGGTTCGCCAGGGCCGCTACCGTTTCCAGCACGCGGGCCTTGGCCGCGCCGGGCACCAGCAAGCCATTGCCCAGGATCGCCATGACCTGCTTGTGCGCCTCGTTGAACGCGATCACCTTGAGCCGGGTCGGTGTCTCCTTGACCACCTTCACCGACTCGATGGCGGTTGCCTGGGGCGACAGTTCCAGCCGCCACTGCGAACCCTGCGGGGTGATCAGCAGTTCCGGATCGCCCTTGACCAGATCCACCCGCACGCCCGGCGTATCCTCCCAGAAGATCAGCGGGTGACCCACCAGCAGCGGCAACGCCCGGTCGGTATCGATTTCGTAGCTGGTCTGGCCGTAATAGCCGCTGTAGTCCACGCGCACGGTGGAACAGATTTCGCGGTCCTGAGGAGTGAGAAAATCCAGTTTTTCCGCGTGGTGCAGCCGCTTTAGCGCCACCGCCCGGCCCTGGGTCCATTGGCCTCGGGCATCGCGCTTCTGCTCGCGCGGGCTGATCGTGCAACTCCCGCTCTTGTGCCAACTGATCCACCACACCAGTCGGTTCGCCGGCGCCGTCGTCGGCTCCGCCCCGGGCTGGGTCAGTTCCAGCAGCGCGTTCAGAGCGTGTTCCCAAGGTTCCTTGAGTTGGAACAGGCGAGCGAGATGACGCCCGCCGTCCAGCTCCTCCTCCTCTTTGTGGGAGAGAGTGGAGGGTTCAGGGGAATTGTAGGTTGGGCCGACCAGGCGCTGCAGCAGTTCGCCCAGCTCCGCCGCGAACCAGCGATAGCCATTCTCCTGGGCGATATTCAGCAGGGGCTTCGCCAGGTCGCGCAAAGCTTGCCGGTCGGCGACGTTCAGCCAGAACAGCACCAGCAGTTGGAAAAAGCGGTCGAGCGCGGGCAGCGGTGCGCTCAGATCTGGTGGGGCAATTCTCTGAAGTTGGCCCTGCTGAATCTCCACCACCTGCCACAGATTCCGATAGAGACCGGGATAAGCATAGCGCGCGCCCTTGTCGAACACCGGCGCCATCATATCCAGGGCTTGGCGCAACCGGGCGGGCGTGTTGCTGGCCAGCAGCGCCAGAATGAAAAACACCCCGGCCAGATGATCGAAGAAAATCTTGCGCTTGCCGGTCCGCTTGCGGAGCAGCTTCAGCGCGGCCTCGTAATGCTGGATGGCGTCCTCATCCTTCCCGTCCAGAAACGCCAGCCAGCCGCGCAGGGCCTCGCTGTAATCCGTCGGCTGCGGAGCCAAGTACTGGCTGGCCTTCGCCCGGTCGCCGCGCAGCAGCGCCTGTTCCGCCAGGTAATAGCGCAGCGGGTCGGTGCAGCGGTTCCCGGCCAGCAGGCTTTCTCCCAAGGCGATGAGTTCGCCCGCCGGCTCGAAATGCCGCGCCGCCGCCGCGAAGATGGCGGCCAGCGCCTCCATCAGCAACTCATCCGACAGCGTGCGCAAACCGTCGGGGTCGAACGGGTTGTTGAAGATCAGCAACCAGGGCGGATATTGCGCCAGGTCGGTCGGGTAGTTTCTAGCGCAAATCTCCAGAATGTGTTGCATGCGCTTCACATCGCCCCGGTAAAAGGCGATGCGCAACCAGGCCAGCGCCTGCCGGTAGCTGCGGTAATACGAATCGCTCCAGCCAGTGCCCCTCATCACCTCTTGCACCGCCTTGGCCATGCTCTCGAAGCGGCCTTCCCGCACCGCCCGGCGGGTGATGTCCTCGACGATCAGGCGATGGCAAAGCCACTGGTTGTTGGCCTTGACCACCAATTTTTTGCTGACCAGCCGGTCCAGCAGGGGCACCAGGCCCGGTTGCGGGAAACCCTTGGATTTGATTTGCGGCGCGTCGCAGCGGCGCGCGCAGTCGGCCAGCGCGGTTTTCCCCACTTCCTCGTAAATCACCGACAGCAATTGCAAAACCGCTTGTTCGAGCGGGGGCAGGGCTTCGTAGGCATTGAGGAGGGCTTGGCGTATTTTCTGGTCGTTGGTTGCGGACATGGCGGATGCACAGGTAGCGAAATCGTGGCGCCAAGCCCGGAAGCAAGTGTTCGCCTCCGCCCCGTTGGAACGAGGAGGGGCTGGGCGGGTACGCCAGGAAAGTTGGGAGAGCTACACTGTATAGCAAAATCGTGGGAAGTTTGATGCGACAAGCTCATTCCGCTCGCCATCCATCGGTTCCGTCTGGCTGAGCGGGGGCAAGGGAAGGGCGGTCAGGGTTTTTTCCAACGGGGTCGGATGGTGGCGGGCGTCCTACCTAAAAAGAGTGCTTACCGCCCACGCCATGCCTGGTCCTCGTATCGCACCCACGGCTCGATTGAATGAGGAAGTTGCTTGACCCACGGCTCGTAGGACGGATTGCTGGCGTTGGATTCGTTCCGAGTGCGCTTGAGAACGCTCTCGTGTATAACTGGCCGTTCCTCTCCGCGTCCTTCCCATGCGCGAACCTGTTGGCGATAAAGTCCGGTAATCCAATTGCCCCTGGAATCATGCATGAAACCATCGGCGTCCTCGGAAATGTTGACTTCGTTATGCTTGTTGAATTCCGGGTAGATTTTCAGCCCATGATTGACGGCCATGTGCGTCATCCAGACCAGGGGAATATCGGAGAGGCCATGTTCCTTGTATCCACCACCTACATCCGTATGCATTCCACTGAACTAGACCTGCCGCACGGTTTGCCCGGCGTCCCAAAGGATTGGGTGAAACGTTTTCCGCTCATCGTCTATCGCCAAGGCGTGGTAGGCATACTCCACGCTTTCGCTAAGCGTAAAATTATGAAATTTATGCCTGAATCCAGGTAGACCATCGAGCAGGACACTGGCTGACTCAAAGGGTAAACCCAGAGCTGCGACCGTATCAAAACAGCCGATAAATTTGATTTTCGTCCACATCGCGCGGTGGCGGCGCACAAACTCATCCGCCCTCTCTTTGCGCTGATCCTCGTCGGATATTTGGTAAATCTTGTAAGCCCTGGTAATAAGTTCAGGACGGGACTTGGGCAGGATGCCGAAATAGTGAATAAAGCTGGACAAGCTGCGCACCGTGGCGGCGCCGCGACTGAATCCCAAAAGAAAGATCTGATCGCCCGCTTCATAGTGATCGAAAATGAACCGGTAACATTCCTGAATGTTGCGGGATATACCCTTGCCCCCGATACTGCCAGTAACCTTCCTCCATCCCGTACCGATGCCGGGATCATAAAACGCGATTTGATTCGACGTGCGGTCTTCCACCATTTTGAAGATCTTGTAGATGTTGGTGTCGTTGCCAACACCGCCCTCTTGACCGGTCCCATCGGAGAAAACAAGGATATTTTTCGACATTATGCGCACTCCTGACATTTCGAGAAATTACCTCACCAAAAACGCCTTCAACGCCTCAATTCCTGTATTGATTGAGCACCTTCATGGCGATCTTGCCGGTTCCTGAATCCGATATTTCGCACTGGTTCTCCCAGGAATACCTGACCGGGAGCTAACCGACACCCAACAGCAGGCAAAGCTTTTGTTGGGTGCCCATGTTGAGCGCGGTGTTAGGGCTTAGCCAAGTACCGGCACAGGGAGCGCCACATTTGCCGCCTTTGAAATAGCATTCCAAAGTACGCCAACCATAGCGTTCCAGATCTTTTCAATCGTAACCTGAACTCGCCATCGGGTGCCACCGCTCGGTATGAACCGCACGCTTCCGCGCGTCGACTCCATGCCATGATTAGGCTGGCCTTTCGCTACCGGGTGACATGGAAAAGCTGCCCGTAATGCATTCCGGCTGGAATATCAGCATTCAAATCCAGGTAGAGGCTCTTGCGGCTAAAGGACGCCATGCTCCCTAAACCAGATGGCTCTGGCAAGAACATCAGCCGAATAGTTACGATGCGCGGTGGGATCATCAACGCGATCGATGCCACGCTGTGGATTTCGAAGTACCTTGAGGATGTTTCCTTCACCTGCGTTATAAGCGGCGATTCCAGCGCGCAGGAGGTTGGCTTGAGAGAGGTTCACTCCAGATTTCTCCAGGAACTTCAGCTTCTTATACAGTGTCTTGGCACCGTACAAGATATTTTCCCGCGGAGATCGCCAGTTGCCGGTACGGGCAAATTCGTGGGAATCCCAATCGATTTGCATGAGACCCCTTCCAAAGCCTTGTCCATCGAGGGGAAGGTTGCCGCGTAGGGGCGGAGAGTTTTTAGGCTTGCGTTTCACCCAATCGCCCGTGCCGGATGGTCCTTTCGGTTTTAAGAGGGGGCTTGTTCCCCAGCCTGATTCACGGGAGCCAATACCCGCAATCACCGCAGGTTCAATGCCATATTCTCCAGCGGCTTCGAGTATGAAGGAACGGTATACGTCGAGGGCACGTAAGTGTGCTTTGAGTTCCTCAGGCGATATTTCAACGCCGGCGATGGGTTCGCTGTCAAATAGATTATAATGAGCGACATAGAGATCCGATGACGGTGTACTGTCCGCTGTTCGCTGCTGTTGCCACGGTAAGCCAGCGGGGCGTATCAACGCCACCAGGTCAGAGCGCCGTTTTATGGGTCGGATACGCACTTCGGCCCCCTGTTCGCGCGCGCGCTCCACAGTCGTGGTTTCAGGACCGCCCCCACCAGCTTCGATCATATTCTGTGCATCCAGGCAGATTGCAATATGGCCGATGCGCCGAGGCTTTCCATAGAAAGCAAGACATCCGCAATCGGCTCTGGACACAGGACTTCCCTGCCCAGGCTTTTGGAAGTGCCGATAAAGATCATGCGCTGTTTGATCCCCCACAGGATCAAGTCCCAGACGGGCAAGTAAGACCTGCGCCAATCCGGAACAGTCATAAGCGTCTGGTCCATCCGCACCCCAGATGTAGGGTAGCCCCAAAAACGTCTTGCAGAACGCGGTGAATTCTTCTGGAGTCATGTAGGCTCTTCCCCTTGAGCGGATATTCGTATGAAAACGATGTAACCGTTCACTCCCCCTCCCAGCGGGGGGAGGGGTCTGAACGCTTACAAAACGATCAGTTCCGGTACGAGAATAACCAGTGATTATGTCGTTTCGGTCCAAGATCAATTAGTTGGCTTTACTGGATTGTCTGGCGGTACAACTCCATTCGCCAGACTTTTTGGTCCTGGAAATCCCGCCATGTTCGCGCCGTCCGCCTGAAGCCGGATTCGATACCACGAGGCGCCTTTAAACCATCAGCATCTTTCATGCCATAGCCGTGTATGGCGCGGATGGTGTTATCCATGAAGGAGTTATTGGCGCTGGCTCTTTATTTTAAGCACTTGGACTGTTTCAATCTGAAACAGGGAATTTCATATCGTTTCAATTTGAAACAGGCGCCTCGCATGTAGGGAACGGTATTGGCCGTCATCATTCCCTCGCCCGCAAGCGGGCGAGGGGCAGGGATAAGGGCTTCTTTTCAACGAGTTGGCTTACTCCTAGCCATTCAACACTCCAGCCGCGACGGATAACCAATCACGCGCCCTCGCACCAGGAAACCCGCCAGCAGCAACGCCATCAGGGCCAGGCCAAATAGCGTCGCCGGTTCCGGGGCGCCGCCGCCGGTGAAAACCGCGCCGGTCGTGATCGGGACGGCGGGTTCGCCGTAGGCCCGCTCGGTCGTGCCCTTGACCTGCGCCACCGGCACCGGCAGCGTGGGCGTGGATTCGGGGTTGGCGTTGTAAATCTTCTCCGACACCGCGACGAATGCGGTCCACGGCGTCACCAGGGCGAAATTCAACCCCAGCTCGGTGATTCGCTGCTTGAGTGCGTCAGCGTTGACGGGTTCGTTGCCTAGCCGGTGCGCGCCGGTCGTCATTTGGTAATGCAGGTCGCCGATCACGGAACGCGCCCAGATGATCGGCACCGCCTCGCCCTCGGTGCTGGCTTCCGGCAATTCGATTTGCAGGGGCAAGGTCGCCGGGCGGCCCTGCACCAGGCCGCGCACCTTGATTTCGTACCGGCCGGGTTGCTGGTAACGGCCCTGAATCCGCAACGATTGGCCGGCGAACAGATCGGGCAGCCGGTCGGGGCTTTGCTCGCTGACTTCCAGCCCGCCCCAGTCGATTTGAATGTCGGTCAACACCGGCGATTGCAGGCGGTCGGCCAGTTCCCCAGCCACCTTTTCCAAATTCTCGGTCGGGTCCATGTAGCGGGTGAAGCCGCGCCCGACCCGACCCATTTCGCTCAACAGATAGCGGTTGACGCCGGTGCCGACCCCGAAGGCGTACAACCGCGCGTCGTTCAGATTGGCCTTGAGCAGCGCCAGGATTTCCGCTTCGTTGCCGATGTAGCCGTCGGTCAGGAAGGTGACGATGCGGATGGCGCCGGTCGGAACCGGTGGCGCCAGGGCCTGGCGAATGCCGCTGCTCATCTCGGTGCCGCCCTCGCCGCGCAGCGCATCGGTGTAGCGCAGACCCGCTTGAATGTTTTGGGGCGTCGCCGATAACGGCTGGGCGGAAAATTCGTTGGCGGAGTCGCTGAAACGGATGATGCGGAAGCTGTCGGTGGGCCGCAGCCGCCGCAGCGCCGCCCGCATGAAGGCTTTGCTGGCGTCGATGGGCAGGCCGTCCATCGAGCCGGAGCAGTCCAGCACGAACACCATTTCGCGGGGGGTGATGTCCGTCGCCGCCGGCACCTGGGGCGGTTCGAGCAGCAGGCTGAAGAAACCGCCACGCTGATCACGATAGGCCAGCAAGCCGGCCTGGGTCCGCGTCCCCGCCAGGGTGTAGCGCAGCACGAAATCGCGGTTGTCCAGGGTCCGGCCGCTTGCCAGCTTCACCTCGGCACGGTCCTTTTCGGGAGTTTCCGTGGTGATCGGATGGGTGCGGCTTTCGATGTTCGCGATCGCCATGCCGGCGTTCAGATGGACGGTCAAACCCACCCGTTCCGGGTCGATCTGTTCGGGCACGTTCAATTCGAACACCGGCGGGTAGGCGGGCAGTTGTTCGACTTCCCACTGACCGTAGGCGGCCTGACTGTTCTTGGCCGTCGCCCCGCCGGAAGTGCCCGTTTGCGCGTTCCAGCGCTGAACGCCGCCCTTGGGCGCGGGCTGGCCCGGCGCGACGCCGGCGCCCTGGGGTTGATAGCGCGGCCCCACCACCAGCGGAATGACCAGTTCGTAGGCGCCGTCCACGCGCGGCACGGTCTGGGCGTAAATCAGCGTCACCTTGATCGGCAAGCCGGGCATCAGGTTGGCGATGTCCTGGGTGAACATGTTCGGACGGTGCTGACTGAGCAACGCGGCGGCACGACCCTCGCCCTTGGCTTTTTCGAAGGTGGCGCGGGCTTCCTCGATCCGCTGAATCCGGGCCTGAACCCGCTCGTCGCCGACTTCCATGGTCATGGCGTTGACGGCAGCGTTCTCGTTCAGTGGAAACAGATAAGTCGCGTGTACCGCCCGGCCCAGGGGATTGGCGAAGGTCTGAGTGACCGTCACCCGCGCCACGTCGCCTTGCACGTCAGCGTCGATGTCGGTCTTGAGCAGCGGCAGGGTCACGGGCTTGCCGTCCACTTTGGCTTCGATGCGGCCGCCCAAATCGTCGGGAACGACGGCCAGCGCGCCGGACCACGGCAGCCAGGACAGCAGGGCGATCAGAATCAGTGGGATGTTTTTCATGACGAATCCTCGCAAGATTAAAGTGGCACGGGCAGGGGTTGAGAAAGGGTTGGGGACGGGGGCAAGTCCAGCGCCCGCCAGACCGCGATATCGAAGGTTTCCGTGGTTTCCACCGGCAGTTCCCAGGGCGCGATCCGCTGGATCATCCGCCAGGTCGTGCCGGGCGCTTGCAGCCACCGCCACACCGCCTCGGCGACGTGGGTGGTCCATTCCCCCCGCTCCGAGACATAGGTGACGGTGATTCGCCAGACCCGGCCTTGCGGGTCGGTGCTACGGTACACCGCGCTGGGAATGGGGCCGCCGGTCTGGCCGAGATAGCGCACCGCGTGACCGGCCCCGGCCAGGCATTCCTCGGGGGCGTGGAGGTGACGCAACGGCGCGGTGGTGCTCACCACCAGCAGGCCGTAGGGGCCGTAGGCGGCTCGGGCCGCGCCGCCGCCGTAGCGGGTGAAGTAATCGCGTTCCTGTGTTGTGAGCGTGCCGGGTTGCGCGACAAAGGCGGCGACGTAGCCGGGCAGTTGCGGCGCGGGCGACGGCCGGGCCACGTCCAGCGGTTGCGGCGGCAACGCGACGATCCCGCCGCAGACGGCCAGAAACGCCAGACCGGGAAGCGGCTTGATCGAACGGAGGCGTAAGGCGTCGGAACCGGTGGCGACGGGCATCGCCGAAACCGGCATCGCTTCGCCGTGCCCGGATCGCGCCCAGAGCAGAATCGGCAGCGCGGAAAGCGTCAGCGTGATCAGGCCAATCGTGCTATGCCAGGGTTCGGCCAGCACATCCACCCCGCCCAGCGCCTCGCGGTGAACCAGACCCACCGCCAGGACCACGATCCGCAGGCTATTTCCCAGTGTCGCCGCCGCCAGCGCCAGCAGCGCGCCCCAGCAGGCGCGGCCGAGCGTAGGACGGGTCAGCACGGCGAGGGTGACGTAGAGCAGCAGGAGCAGCAGCAGGCCGCGCGTGCCGGAGCAGGGGAGATCGACCAGCACGGTCTGTCCCTGCCATTGCAACTGAATTCCCGCGCACTGAACCGGAGCGCCCAGCTTGAGCGCGGTGCAGGCGCCAGCGGCGGAAAGCTGTTGCAGGACAAAGCCGAAGCACCGTTGCAGGATGCGTTCGATGGGCAAGGCGAAGGCGAACAGCACCGCCAGCCAACCGGGCGCCAGCGGACGGGCACGGCGATCCAGCCCCAGCAGCAGGCCGATGGCGTAGACATCCACCGCCAGGGCCGCCGCGCCGAGCGTGTTGATGCCCAGCCACTGCCCCAGCAGGCGAACGGCGGCGGTCAGCGCCAGCAGCCATAGTCCGTTCAGGTGTTGCCTTTGGTTGACAATCCGCAACGGACTGGTCGCGCTCCATAGCAACAGACCGATGGTCAACGCCGCTACCCAGGCGCCGTGGGAATCGTAGGCGGGATCGAACCAGGTTCCCACCAGCCAGAGCAGGGGATGAACGGCCAGGAGCGCCAACCCCAGGATCAGGGCGGTGGGACCCAGCAGTGGAACCAGTGAATTGCGCATGGCGGGACTCCGGTAAATCGCCAGCGCAGTATGGGGAGGGGGTGTGCGCGCTTCGTGGCGCGCGCGTGCAAGTTCGTGGAATGATCGTGCAAAGTCGGTGCAAGCGGCTTACGGCTTCGTCATTGGTTTTCGCCGTCTTGTAACCGTTCCGATTCCCTGTTGGTTTCGCTCGATATGGATGGGTTTCGTTCCGCAACTCATCCTACAACCGATTGTTTTTCGTAGGATGGGTTGAGCGTAGCGAAACCCATCTCAATCCATCCTACAACCGATTGTTTTTCGTAGGATGGGTTGAGCGTAGCGAAACCCATCGCCGCGCCGCTGGTGGTTTCACTCGGTATGGATGGGTTTCGTGCCTCAACCCATCCTACAACCGATTGTTTACCGATTGTTTTTCGTAGGATGGGTTGGGCGTAGCGAAACCCATCGCCGCGCTGCTGGTGGTTTCGCGCCAAGAAACTCCTGGGTAGCGCCTCGGCCTATCCCAAGATTTTCGAAGCCAATCGCGAGGTGATCAAGGACCCGGACCTGATTGATCCGGGCCAGAAAATCCGTATTCCGTTAGGTTGAAATTCGGGTTTGCCCGGTATCGAAATTTTCACGCGGCGGGTCCTGCCCGCCCGCGCTTCTCGCCCCCTCCGGGCGCTTCGCGCGCGGTCTGGCCGGCCCCGCCTTTGCCTTGACCGGCCTGCTTGTCTTGCCGGAGCTCGGGACCTAGGGCCAGCCGAAAGCCGAAGTCGCCGTTGCGGTAGCCGGGCCCGCCGTCGAAGCGGTACGCGGAGCGCGCGTCGCGACCGTGGAAGATCCAGGAGCCGCCCCGCAGGACGCGCCTCTCGCCGGTTTTCGGGCCGGTGGGGTCGACCGTTGGACCCTCAGGATAATCTCCGTACCAGTCCTGGCACCATTCCCAGACGTTGCCGTGCATCTCGTACAAGCCCCAAGGATTGGCCGGCAGCGAGGCGACTTCGACGGTTTTCTCACGATACTGCCCTTTCTGGTTCCCGCGATAGGGATAGTTGCCGTTGTAGTTCGCCTGGTCCGTGGTGATGTCCTCGCCGAAGGAGAAGGGCGTGGTCGTTCCAGCCCGGCAGGCGTATTCCCATTCGGCTTCGGTCGGCAGCCGCGCTTCCAGTTCCGGCACCGTGCCGTTGATGCGCTCGATGAAATCCTGCACCTCGTTCCAACTGACTGACTCCACCGGCCGCCGTTCGCCCTTAAACACACTAGGATTTTGCCCCATCACCGCCTGCCACAGCGCCTGGGGGCAGGCGGTCTCGGCCAGCCAGAACCCGCGAGTCAGAATGACCTCGTGCTGAAGTTCGTCGTCCAGTCGATCATGCTCGTTTTTCGGCGATCCCATTAGGAACCGACCCGACGGCAGCCAGCGAAACGCTTGGCGAACGCTGCGATAGGTCAAAGACTGCCACAATCCGTAAGGGTCCTCGCCCCAGTCGCTGGCCCAAGGGGCAGGGAAGTGCTCCGGTGCGGGACCGAGCGGCGGGGTGGGGGCGGGGTTCTTCACGCCCGCTCTCTCCCGGATTTCGAAGAAGGCGGCCGACCGGCGAGCGTTCGAGAGGCATCCGCTCTCCCTACCAGCACACCGGCGGCCGTTCGCTTTTCGCCCGCCAAACGGCGGGACGGGATGGGAGTCTGGTCCATGGGGCGGCATCCACCACCCCGTCGAGCTAGGGCCAGCCGAAAGCCGATGTTGTCGTTGCGGTTGCCGGGCTCGTTGTCGTTGCGGTACGCGGAGCGCGCGTTGCGACCGTTGTTGATCCAGGAGCCGCCCCGCAGGACGCGCCTCTCGCCGGTTTCGACCCCCACCCTTACACCTCCGGCGCGGGATGACGCGCCAGTTCGTTGCGTCGCCAGGTGCGGCCGTCAGCATGGAGGGTGATGGCGCGCACGCCGAGTGTTTCCAGCAGCAGGCGATCCAGGCCGTCCAGGTAATAGTTGGCGAAGTATTGCGAGGTCAGGGAGCCGATGGGCAGGCCCTTGCCGGGCGCGGTTTCGTGGCCGGCGACGATGCGCCGCAACAGGTCCATGAATCCCGCCCCCTTATAAGGCGATTTCCAGAAAAAAAACGTACCTGCTTGGCCGCGGAATCGAGCGTAGCCGTTCCCCCCTTTAGCAAAGGGGGGCGAGGGGGGATTTGAACCCCGTGGGTTGGCGCCGCCGGTCAAAATCCCCCCCGGCCCCCCTTTTCCAAAGGGGGGAGACAACGCCCGGTTCGGTATAACCTTTCCAATAAATCGCCTAAAGCGCCGGTCCAGCAAATCGAACAGACGCGCGTGGTCGATGTGTTCGAAATAGCCGCTTACATCCACCTTGACGTACCAGGGAAAGCGTTGCAGGGCGGCCCGCGCGGATCGAACCGCCGCCAACGTTCCCTTGCCCGGACGGCGGGCGTGGCGGGTATCGGTCATGGCCCGCTCCAGCACCGGACCCGCCGGTAGCATGACGGCGTGATGCAAGACTCGGTCGGCGAAGCAGGCGGCGTGGATGACGCGCGGCTTGGGACGGTGCGCGCCTTGCCGCGCACCATGGCCGCCAGTTGTTCGTTGGTGAACAAGGCGTAAGCGGGCACGCCCTCCGCTTCAGCCAACTCCTTGCGCAGCGTCCGCAAGGCGGCGAACGTGGCGAAGTCGCGCTCGTCGAAAACCTCGCGATAATCGATCTTGGCCTTGTCCGGTCGGCCGAGAGCGCTGACGGGCTCCAAGGCGGACGCGCCGTCCCGATAGGTGACGGAAAAAGCCCAGAAGCTGTTGCAACCGTCGGCGACGAACTGGCGATCCACCGCCACGATGCGCCGCTCGGCCAGGAACCGGTTCAGGATTTCGGTTTCGGCGGCCGAGTCTCGGGCGAGAATGTGGAAAAAGCGATATTTCATGGTCGCGTTTCACTGGTTATTTGCGCGCGGCGGGTCCTGCCCGCCCTCGCTTCTCGCGCCCTCCGGGCGCTTCGCGCGCGGTCTGGCCGGCCCCGCCCTCGCCTTGACCGGCTCGCTCGTCTTGCCGGAGCTCGGGACCTAGGGCCAGCCGAAAGCCGAAGTCGACGCCGCGGACGCCGGGCTCGCGGCCGCCGCGGTACGCGGAGCGCGCGTCGCGACCGCCGTTGAACCAGGAGCCGCCCCGCAGGACGCGCCTCTCGCCGGTCTCCGGGCCGGTGGGATCGACCACCGAACCCTTGGGATAGTCGCCGTACCAGTCCTGGCACCACTCATAAACATTGCCGTGCATTTCGTACAAGCCCCAGGGATTGGCCGGCAACGAGGCGACTTCGACAGTTTCGCCGCGAGATAGCCCTTTCTTGCTGCCGCGATAGGGAAAGTCGCCGTTGTAGTTCACTTGCTCCGGCGCGATGTCCTCTCCGAACGAGAAGGGGGTGGTCGTCCCGGCCCGGCAGGCGTATTCCCATTCGGCCTCGGTCGGCAGGCGCGCTTCCAGTCCCGGCACCGCGCCGTTGAGCCGCGCGATGAAATCTTGCACCTCGTTCCATCTCACGGTTTCCACCGGCCGCCGTTCACCGTTGAACCGACTGGGATTTTGCCCCATCACCGCCTGCCACAGGGCTTGAGTGCAGGCGGTTTCGGCCAGCCAGAAGCCACGGGTCAGAATCACCTCGTGCTGAAGCTCGTCGTTCGATCGAGCATGCTCTTCCTTCGGTGAACCCATCAAAAACCGACCGGGCGGTAGCCAGCGCACGCGCTGAGTGACGCCACGGATGCTGAAAGCGGCGAAAAGCCCTTTACCGTCCCGCCCCAAAGTGTGCGCCCAGACTGGCCGCGAAAACGGTGTGATGACCAGTTCATCGCTATCGGTCTTCAATCGATAGCCGGTTTCGTTGACCGGCAGGTCAACGCCATCCGCCAGCGGCAGGCTGGCAACGACCGCCCCTGGCCGACCCTCGTTGAACTGCATCATCGGGCGGCGGGTGGAAAAGTCGGTAATGGGGCTGCCGCTAGCGTAGGCGCGCTCCGCGCGAGCGGCGGCTTCGACCTCGAACCGCTCCCCGCGCTGGACCAAGCACCAAATCTGGGGTTGCTCCGGACGATCCAGGGCGGCCAGGGCGCGATGAATATCGAGCCCAGCGGGCAATTCCCCACCTTCGTCCACGACTTTCAAGTTGGCTAACACCCAAAGCGCCTCAAAGCGCGGGCTATGGTTCCAAGCATCCGGGTGCATCCGCCGCCCGCACCGGTTAGCCCAGGTGCTTAGGAAGCGGGTCAACTCCGCCTCGTTGCCCGACTGTTCCCGCGCCTGTTCCAGGGCGGCGGCGACTCGATCCATGAAAGCCTTGACCTCCGGATCGGTGCGACCTTCCATTGCGGCGTACAAGGCGCGTTCCTCCATCCGCACGGCCAAGGAAACCTCGTGTTGCTGGGCGCGGATCAGGTTCCAGGCTAAGCGACGCGCATTGGGGTCCAAGCCGCGAAAGGCTTCGCGCAAAGGTTCAATAGCCTGAATATCGCCCGGCAACAGGGCAAAATCGCCGCGACGGAACGCGGGATGCAGCCAAGCCGCCGCCTCGCTGCCCACGTCCGCTTGCTCCACCGGCAAGGCGTGACGCAGATGCCGCAATAGGGCCGGTGTGATGCCGATGCAGGCGGAGAGCAGGGTCAGCAACAGCTTGGCACCCGCATCCCGGCGGATTTCCGCGTCGAGATTCACGGCTTGCGCCGGCCACGGGCGCGGCCCCGTGGGGCGCGGCGGCACGGGGGCGGCGCGGTCCAGCACGACCGGATAGAACAGCCCGGCCAGAGCCGGATTCCACCAGCGCGCGGGGCAGGGCGTCAGCGCCACCGGCAGGATGCCTCGCGCCGCCAGACGACGGCCCAGACTCTCCCACGGTCGCCATTGCTCCTCCGTGCCGAGACAACCCAGGTCGCTGGCGATCAGCACCGGTGTTTCCGGCGGTGGCGGAACGTAGGGCTGGTCCGCCCCCCAGCCTTTACCTTCCCAACGCTGCACCGGGCCGGCGGGGCCTTGGGTCAGGCACAGGATGTCGAGGCCGGTCGCGCCGTGCAGTCGGGGCAGCGCGGTCTTCAGGGCGTTGAAATCGCTCCAGAAGGGATAGAGGCGCGAGTGCAGGTCAAGAATCAACTGGCCTTGCGGCGCCCAGTGCAGGCCCTTGAGACGCGGCAAGCGCCGCAGGGGCCGGTGACGGGCAACGGTTGCCACCACGCGGCGCAAGTCGATGCGGTGGCGTTCGGCGTATTCTCCCAGCGCGGCGCGCAAGAACGGCCAGAGGCGCGGCCAGGGCATCAGCGGCGGACTTGGCCCGAGGTGAGCGACCGGCTCTTCTTCGTCCGGTGGAGGCAAAACCTCGACCGGTGACGGCGGAGGTGGCGGTGCTAAAGTACGACGTTTCACCAGCCGATAATGACGGTGGCGCACTCCCCCGGCCACTGGCTTTGAGGTCACAATCCCATCAATATGATCGCGGCAGATCACCGTATCGGACAATACCTCAATATCATCTGGTTCTTTCTGATAACCCATCGCCTCCGCGACACGCCGGAAACGGGCCTCGTCCTTCAGCTTGGCGTACAGGCGGATCAAGTCCGCCCGACCTACGTCGGTTCGCCCAATGTGCTGGCGGTCCGCGTCGGGGCGGGTCATGCGTCCGCCGTTCCGGCTTTCTCAAAAGCGAAGCTGGCGATGCGCTTGAACAGCTTTTCCTGGGCGGCCTTGTCGGAGCCGCAAGCCTGCACCAGGGCGCGCAAGATATCCAGGTATTCGGCCTGACCCGGCTTGTATAAGCCTTGCCGAATTGCCTTGTCGCGATCCTCGAACAATTTGTTGGCCACCATAATGCGAACGCTTTCAGCGCAATCCGTGCCGAAGTGCTTCTCGCCTCGCTTGTCCAGCCACGCCACCAAATCGTTGCGTTCCTTGGGTAACTCCAGACGCAGCACCATACAGCGCCGTAGAAAAGCAGAGGGTAGTTCGCGTTCCTCGTTGGTGGTGATGACCACCAACGGCGGCGGGACGCCCTCGCGCAAGCCCACGGGAGCGTCCAGCCACGGCACCGGAAAAGCGCCGTTGCCGAGCGTTTCCAACAGGCTGTTGGGCAGGTCCGCCTCGGCTTTGTCGATCTCGTCGATCAGCAGCACGCTGCCGTCCTTCGGCTGCCAACCTTTGGGCGCGTCGGGAGGATTAGCCTTGCACAGGCTGTATCGAGTGACTTGATCCAAAGCGGATTGCCAGTCGAACGCCCACCAGAGCGGGCCGGGGATCAGGAAGCGGCGCGGGTCGAGACGCTCCTGGGGAGTCAATTCGGAAGGCACCGAGCCGAGCACCTGCGCCTCGCCCAACCGGGCCACGGCGTCGTATTCCCATTGCAGGTCCTGGGCTTCGCTGCGCGAGTGGACCACCGTGGAGACGAACAGGCGGCCCAGCACTTGGGCCGCCGCTCGGGCCAACTGGCTCTTGCCCGCGCCGGGTTCGCCCCGAACCAGCAAAGGGCGCTCGGCGGCGAGCGCGGCTAACACGGCGTCGGCGCTCTGCGGGTCGAAAAGATGCACCGATTTGGGCCAGGTGCCGCAGCGGTCCAGGGGGATGGGTTCATCAACGGGAAGGTCGGGGATCATGACAGTTTCTCGATTTCTTCCAGGAATCCGTAGATGGCGGAAGCCAGCTTGCTGGGCGGAATCACGAACACGTTCTGATCAGGCTCTTTACCGCTATGGACGAAGATCAGGAGAAGCTGCGGCAGCTCGGCATGGACAGCCTCGATCACCGCCGGCAAGCTGAACGCACAATCTGGATCGTTGCGATCAATGACCAGCCGGAGACGCCGGTTTTTCTCTTCCCGCTCATCTTGCAATCTTTCATAAAGGTCTTGTTCCTGAGTCAAAGACAGTTTCGGCGGGGCGGGGACATGAAAAATTTTCTGATAGGCCAAGCGCCGGAGATGATCGACGTGGCGCTTGGTTTCCGGTTTTTTGGGATCATCAAAACCCAATTCTTGCAGGTTATTCGGGGTGATCTCGTCCGTGCCGTAGTCGCGGCGAGTTTTCTCGACGACAAACTCGGCCTTATACC
>ERZ761602.3818-NODE-3818-length-20548-cov-5.684038_pt1 | contig 20548 bp, 17 predicted proteins | sample MGYA00512165_ERZ761602 | MGnify/ENA primary metagenome ERZ761602 (study PRJEB28899, sample SAMN02445085) | bioreactor sludge metagenome | biome: EBPR sludge; isolation source: Thorneside wastewater treatment plant | place: Australia: Brisbane, Thorneside... | reverse complement strand
CAATTGACGCGTCATTACAACAGAAGCAATTGGAATACGTGGAGAGTTTAATATTTCCATTTCAGGAGCATTAATGTCTTCAACCCTGATGTTTGTGTTTATTTCAAGGCTGTCAACCGGCACTTCAATCACTTCTTTCAAATATTTAGGCAAAGTCTTAACTTTTACAGAACTGATTTTTGGGACAAAGCGTCCACCGGCTCTAACACCCCTCGCCGTACCTGTGAATTTTAAGGGAACACTTGCTACAACTTTTTTATCGTCCACCAGTTCCAGCAAATCCAAATGAATTAGTTCATCGGTAACTTTATCAAATTGCAGATCTTTCAAAATACATTTGTAATGCGTGCCATCAATGTTCACGTCTGCCAGCTGAAAGTTAGGTGTGTACACTAACTCTTTAAATGCCGCTGCTGGCGCACTAAAGTTAACCTCCTTAGCACCCCCGTAAATTACAGCAGGCACACTGCCCTGAGAGCGAACCTGGCGGGTGGCTGACTTGCCGAACTCGGTCCTCAGTTGTCCTTTAATTGTAATTGTTTTCATTTTTATATTGTTTTAAAATTTACTCTTCTCTTTGCTTTTTCAGGTTTGAATGAACAAAAAGGCTTGTGATGCTCTTGTTCTCAAAGGCGTGCTTGATTGTTGTTGCAAATAATCCCGCCACTGACACAACTTTAATTTTCGAACTCTCTTTTCTTAGCGGAATCGTGTTGCAAACCACTAACTCCTCTAACACGCTGTTCTCGATGTTTTCATAAGCATTTCCGCTTAAAAGCGGGTGGGTAACCATTGCCCTGACACTTCTTGCACCTTTTTCCTTTATTAACCCTGCGCATTTAGCCAGCGTTCCCGCAGTATCCGCAATATCATCAATAATAATTACGTCCCTGTCCTCTACCTCACCAATCAGCGTCATGCTCGATATTTCGTTTGCCCGTTTGCGATGTTTATCGCAAATAACCATTTCTACGTTAAAATAGTTGGCAATTTCCCTTATGCGATGGGTAGCGCCCACGTCAGGGGCCGCAAAGGTAAGGTTTTCCAACTTTAGTTCCTCAATATAGGGGATAAAAACAGCGTGGCTGTCAAGATGATCCACAGGAATATCAAAGTATCCCTGTATCTGCGGAGCATGTAAATCCATGGTTATCACCCTGTCAGCCCCGGCGGCAACCAGCATATTAGCTACCAGTTTACTGCCAATGGCCACCCTGGGGCGGTCCTTCCTATCCTGTCGCGCATAGCCGTAGTAAGGCATTACTGCTATGACTTTATACGCCGATGCCCTTTTTGCAGCATCAATCATCAGCAGAAGTTCCATCAAATTATCCGCTGGGGGAAAAGTGCTTTGCACCAAAAAAATATAATCGCCGCGAACGCTTTCCAGGTAATTGACAGAGAGTTCCCCATCCATGAATTTTTGACAGTTCACCTGCCCCGTGGGCGAGCCATAGTGACTGCATATTTCGTGTGTAAGTTCTTTTGAAGCCGAACCTGAAAAAATCTTACCAGCATGAATAGTTGAGTGGGAAGTAAGCATACTTTTATCAGAATTATTGTTTAGGAAGCGAAGATATTAATATCAGTCGCAAAAGTCAAGGTGTTTTGAGCGAAAAAAAACTTATCCCCAAATGTATTTTAACATGGTTGAAAAGTTCAAATAGCTTTGCAACGCTCAATAATCTCTAAGCAACAGCTCAGGTCATTCCATCTCTCCATATGTAAACTTACGACCTCAAACCACAGACTTGTGACGCCGAAAACGCACATTTTCTGTACTTTGCAAAATGGAAACTAAAAACACCATCAAGCAATGGGCTAAAGACGACAGACCACGGGAAAAACTCATTTCGCTTGGTGCTGATAAACTCAGCAACTCCGAACTGCTTGCTATTCTCATTCACAACGGTACGCCAAAACGGTCTGCACTTGACCTTGCGCGTGATATACTAAAACTTGGCGGCAACAACCTCAACGAACTTGGTAAACTAACACTGAAAGAATTGACCAAAGTGAAGGGGATTGGCGAGGCTAAAGCAGTTACAATTGCGGCGGCATTAGAATTGGGTCGGCGACGCCAGGCCGGTGACATGCTACAGAAAAACATTGCAAGAAATTCGAAAGAAATTGCCGCTTTTCTACAAGAAAAATTCAAAGACCACAAACACGAGATTTTTGCCGTTGTTTTTTTGAATCAGGCTTCCAAAATTTTGGGGGTGGAAATCGTAAGCGAAGGCGGAATTACAGGCACCGTTGCCGATCCAAGAATTATTTTACGAAGAGCGCTTGAAAAAGATGCGGTAAAAATTATTCTTTGCCACAATCACCCCTCCGGTAGCTTAAAACCCAGCAAGGCTGACGAACTACTCACAGAAAGAATGAAAAAAGCTGCGGAATTAATGGACATCACACTACTCGACCATATTATCGTTAGCGATGAGGGATATTACAGCTTTGCCGATGACGGAGTGATTTAGTTACCAGATATTAGAAACAGAATATATTCCGATGCTATATTATCGTTTGCAAAAGTAGTTTTCTACAATATGGGGTTAGTCCTGCCGCAAAGTTGCATTTAACCAGCATCACATATTAAAAGTCATTCGGTAGTCAACCTTTACTTTCCCTTTGGAAATATCATTGAGCTTCCCCTTTAACAGCTTCCGTTTTAAAGGGGTTAGGTGGTCAATAAATAACTTTCCTTCAATGTGATCGTATTCATGCAAAATGACGCGGGCGGTAATTCCATCAAAGGTTCGTGTGTGCGTGTTAAAATTTTCGTCATCATAAGTAATGGTAATCTTTTCATGCCGCTTCACATCTTCACGAATTTTTGGAATACTCAGGCATCCCTCGTTATAAATCCACGGCTCGCCATCCAATTCATCAATATGTGCGTTAATAAAAACCTGCTTCACGCCATCATCACCCGGGTACAAATCCTTTTCATCATCCTCAAGGTTTTCAATAATCTGAACACTGTCCACCACAAAAAGCCGAATAGATTTATTCACCTGCGGAGCCGCCAAACCCACGCCGTTACTGTTATACATGGTATCCCACATATTCTCAATCAACAACTTCAGGCCAGGATAGTCAGCGTCAATTTCATCCGCCACTTTCCTTAAAACCGGGTTTCCGTATGCAATAACTGAAAGAATCATATTTTAAAAATGATTAACAAAGGTACATTTAAAACCCCGCTTATACAAGCCATTGAATAATCAGTTTGTCATCGTCGGTACTACTATCATCTTTCTTGCCACGCTCGGTTTATCGTCCCGATCATATCTCAACAATGACGTGCTATTATCCTTGCCCCGTCAAAAAATCTACAACTACACCCTACCTTCATGCGGGCTGTTAACGCCGTTGCAAATACTCCTGCAACATAATAGTGGCAGCAATTTCATCAACCAGAGCCTTATTGCGACGCTGGTTTTTTTTAAGACCCATATCCAGCATCGCATCTTTAGCCATTTTGCTCGTATAGCGCTCGTCAACCGTTTCAAGGGGGATTTCCGGGAAGTTTTTCTTTAGTTCGGCAATGGCTCTCTTCACAAGCGGCGTGGCATGCGTGTCGCTCTCGTCCCAATTTTTGGGCATCCCGATGATGATTTTTTCAACCTGTTCTCTGGAAAAATAATCTTTCAGAAAAGGGATAAACTGCCTCGACTCAATTGTGGTGAGGCCTGTAGCAATTATCTGCAAAGGGTCGGTAACAGCAATACCCGTTCGTTTCATCCCATAATCAATTGAAAGTATTCTGGCCATAAGCAATGCCTAATTTATGCTAAAAAATGCCAAACCAGCAAATCTGCAATAACAAAAACCGCAAAAACCACTGACGCAATCCCATTGGCAGTCATAAACGCCAGGTTCACACGCCTCAAATCATTTGGCTTAACAAGCCTATGCTGATAGATCAATATGCAGCAAAACACCGCCACACCAATCCAGTACAACCATCCAAAGCTCCCTAAAAATCCTGCCCCGATTACGCAGGCTGCGCTTAACAAATGCAACATCTCCGAAACTTTAAGCGCTTTGCCTTTGCCTAACCAGGAAGGCATCGAATACAAACCCTCGGTTTTGTCAAATTCTTCGTCCTGTAAAGAATAAATAATATCGAAGCCGCTCACCCAAAAAATCACCGCAAAAGAAAATAGAACAGGTAAAATATCAAACCTTCCGGTAACGGACAGATATGCTCCTATTGGTGCCAGTGACAAACCCAATCCTAAAACCAAATGACAAAGGGGCGTAAATCGCTTGGTATAGCTGTATCCCAATACTACGGCCAACGCTACTGGCGACAGGTAAAAACAAATTCTGTTAATAAAAAATGTGCAGGCTATAAATAATAATGAATTGATGATTGTAAAAAGCAATACACTATTAGCTTTCAGCAATCCGGCCGGTATTTCCCTAATAGCGGTACGGGGGTTTTTAGCATCAAAGCTTCTGTCGAGATAACGATTAAAAGCCATTGCCGCGCTACGCGCCAAAACCATGCAGAGGATCACCAATACTAAAATATACCACTTGAGTGAAATGTATTTCAAAAAAGAACCCTCTTCAAAGTAAATGGGAATATATCCCACAAAAAAATCCCCCTTATATAATCTAAATCCTTTCATTACTCCCAAAAAAAATCCGATCATCGCAAAAGGCATCGCAAATATGGTATGCGAAAACTTGATTAACGAAAGATATTTCTTTGTTGCGGACATCCTTTTTTGCTTTAACTTTTAGATTTGCCGTTTTGCGATGAAAAAGCCTCAAATTTCAACCTCCTCCTTACCAGTTCCCACAGCACAACGCCTGCAGCCGTTGCAATATTCAACGAATGCTTCATTCCAAGTTGGGGGATTTCCAGGCAACCGTCACACAAGCCGATGGTTTCCTGTTCAACGCCTGTTACCTCGTTCCCAAAAATCACCGCAATCTTTTCATTGACGTTCCAGTTTAATTCATGCAGTTTTCGACTATTTTCCACCTGCTCCACGGCAAAAATTTTACACCCCTGTTCGCGCAGCGCTGTTACGGCTTCTTTCGCAGAGGGGAAATGCTGCCATACCACTGTTTCTTCGGCTCCTAAAGCAGTTTTCTTAACTTCTTTATGTGGCGGTTTTGCTGAATAACCGGTTATGTAAATGGCTTCAACCAAGAAAGCATCGCTGGTGCGAAAAACGCTTCCAACATTGTAGGCGCTACGAATATTTTCAAGCACAACAATAACGGGCAGTTTTTCGCTTTGCCTGAACTCATCCACCGACATGCGACCTAATTCCTCCATGCTTAATTTTCGCATGGCGCAAATGTAAGCATTGGATACGTAATTTAGTGGCCGATAAATAGCAGATCATGACTCCGCTCGCAGAACGCATCAGGCCAAAAACATTGGACGAATTAGCCGGTCAGCACCATTTGGTGGGGAAAGGCAGTATTTTACGCAACTCCATTGAACGAGGAAAAATTAGTTCGCTCATTCTGTGGGGACCACCCGGTACCGGCAAAACCACCATCGCTAACATTATTGCCAACACTTTGGCCATTCCTTTTTTTCAGTTAAGCGCTGTAAATGCCGGAGTAAAAGATGTTCGCGAAGTGATTGAGAAAGCCCGACATAGCAATGATTGTATATTATTTATTGATGAGATTCACCGTTTCAACAAAGGCCAGCAGGATGCGTTGCTGCATGCAGTAGAAAAGGGAACCATTACTCTTATAGGAGCCACTACTGAAAATCCTTCGTTCGAAGTGAACAGTGCGTTACTCAGTCGCTGTCAGGTTTACGTGCTAAAACCTTTATCAGAAAAGGATATGGTACAATTGCTGCATACTGCACTCACTAAAGACGAATTTCTTTCAGCTAAAAATATTCAACTGAAAGAAACCGAGGCGCTGATACGCATTTCTGGTGGTGATGCACGAAAACTTTTTAACCTGCTGGAAATCGTCAGCGGAACATTGCTGGAAGAATCAAAAAACAATACCACAACAATTACCGATGAGGCTGTAATGAAAATTGCGCAGCAAAAAATTGCGCTTTATGATAAAAGCGGTGAACAGCACTATGATATCATTTCAGCATTTATTAAGAGTATGCGCGGTAGCGACCCAAACGGCGCGGTTTACTGGTTAGCACGGATGGTGGAAGGGGGCGAAGATGTGAAATTCATCGCCCGCCGCATGATTATTTTTGCAAGCGAAGATATTGGCAATGCCAACCCCAATGCGCTTCTTTTAGCCAATAGCACTTTTGAGGCCGTTAACATAATTGGTTATCCCGAAGCACGAATAATATTGTCGCAGTGCGCTAACTACCTGGCGTCATCACCTAAGAGTAATGCATCGTACATGGCAATTGAAGATGCGCTGTCTGCCGTTCAAAAGCATGGCGACCTGCCCGTTCCGCTTCACATTCGCAATGCGCCCACTACACTCATGAAAAACCTCGCGTACGGAAAGGGTTACAAGTATTCGCATAGCTTTGAGAATAATTTTTCGGAACAGGAATATCTTCCCGATAAAATTTCAGGCACTAAATTTTACAACCCCGGAAACAACCCCCGTGAAAATGAATTGCGCAACTACCTGAAAAAACTGTGGAAGGATAAATACAACTATTAACCGTAGGTTTTTGTTATAATTTTGTATCCTTCACCTAAACGAAACATGGTGGAGCAGGATGATCTTTTATTAATGGATTACACTCAGGTGAAAATAGTTCTCAATTTCAGGCACCATTACCCAGTTTCAATAACGGCACTCCAAAATTATTCTTAACCTCTATGTAAACCGCATCCTTTTTGCATCTTGCAATTGAACCTTAGGGTTGGCTCAAATTTATTAACACTCGCAAAAGATAAACAACTATATGAAAGTTCGATATTCTTTTTTAAAAACTTTGATACTGGTTTTCGCTCTTTTTTACGCAACCTCAGCTCTTGCACAAAACTTTGAGCAGCCACTAATAAAATGGAATCAGGACAACCCGATTCAAAAGCTATATCTGCATCTTGACAGAGAAAATTACTTTTCGGGGCAAACCATTTGGCTCAAATCATACTTTATATCAGACTTTACGCCATCTGCGGCGAACTCAACACTATTTGTTGAACTGTTAAACAATCAATCAAATATTATTATTCGAAAGGTGTTACCTGCGTTTGGTGCATTGTCAAACGGGCAAATTCAGATACCTGATACATTGAGCACCGGCTCGTATCAAATCAGAGCCTATTCTCCGCTAATGCTTAACCACGATAAAGACTATTTGTTCAGCCGAAGAATTAGTATTTACGGCGCCGAAAGAAAAGGACCGAAACCGATTGCGTCTAAAGAAAGCCCAAACATTCAATTTTTTCCTGAAGGGGGAAACCTTGTTACCGGCGTGCCAAACAATATAGCGTTTAAAGCAACAGATGCAAACGGTTTGCCATTCACCGTGAAGGGAATCATTAAAGATGATGCCGGGCATGAGATCACGAGGTTCGCCACGGTACACGATGGGATGGGTGTTTTTAGTTTCAATCCCACTTCAGGCAAAAAATATTATGCCGAGCTATCACACGAGCCTGGCTTAACACAATACCTGCCGGATGCAACCGCTAATGCCATCGCAATGCAAATAGCAGCAGGTTCAAATGGCTTGGAAGTTTCATTGCAGAATCCTTCAGCCGCAGAAGTCCTCACGCCCGCCTACATCATCGGGCAAATGCAACATCGCATTGTATTCAGGCACGCCTTCAACGTCAAAAAGAATAATATCAACTCTCAAGTACCCACCACCCAATTACCTTCGGGCGTATTGCAGGTTACTGTTTTTAACAAAGACGGCATTCCGCTTGCAGAAAGGCTGGCTTTTATTGACAATAAAGAGTATGTACTGCCTGCATTGTTAACCACCGATCAATTTAACAGCTCAAAAAGAAAATTGAATGACTACTGCATTCAACTGAATGACTCGGCCACGGGCAATTTTTCAATTTCTGTTACCGATGCCGATTATGACCCGCATGGTGACCGTTCGCAAAATATTATTTCCAGTTTTCTCCTCACTTCAGATATTCCCGGTTACGTGCATAACCCGGCCTGGTATTTTAGCGGCGCAGAAAACACCAAACAGGCGGTTGACCTTATTATGATGACTAATGGCTGGAGACGTTTTAAATGGAGTGATGTAACCGGCAATAATTTGCCTGTGCCGCAACATAAGGATCGGGGATACATTTCACTCTCAGGCCGGGCAAAAGTACGGGGATCGAATAAATCCTTTGCAGACCGCGAACTAATGGTTTGGACTGCAACTGCAGATTCTGCACAAAGTGTACAACTGGTTAAAACAGACTCCCAGGGCAGGTTTAAAATGGATTCGATGATCTTTTTCGATAAAGCCAAAGTTTTGTTTACCGATGTGATGGGCAAAAAAAGCAAGTTCATCACGGTTAAGCTTGATACTGATTCGCTTTATCACACTTATAACATTCCGGTTATCAATATTCCGTACCAAAAATTTGGCAATTATCCTAACAATCTCTCCCTGAAAATGAGTTCCGCTTATTTTGACTATGGCCGCGGTGAAGGGCTAATGCTTGACAACGTTATTGTGCAGGGCAATAAAACAAGGCTTGAGCAATTGGAGGAAATTTATATGAGCGGGCTTTTTGCCGGAGGCATTAACGCGCGCACTTATGACCTTACACAAGAGTTTATTCCACAGTGGAACGTTTTTGAGTATTTACAGGGGCGAGTGCCGGGTTTGATGATTGAAAAGGGATATGGCTTTGATGATTACAGGCTGTATTACCGCCAGGCAGGGGTACGCAGGCAAATGCAGGTGTATTTAGATGAAATGCTTGTGAATGCTTCCTTTATTTCAACTATCCCCACAAGCGAAATCGCCATCGTAAAAATTTTCCCAACATTCGTGGGTGCGCCGGGTGGCGGCGCAAATGGCGTAATTGCCATCTACACAAAGCGCGCACGCGATTTAAACGACTTTATTGAAACAACCGGGGACATTGTTGACTACGATGGTTATAGCATCATTAAAGAATTTTACACGCCGGATTATGCGAAACCTGCTGAAGTGCGATACACGGACTACCGCCTCACACTAAGCTGGGAACCTGCAGTTTATGTATCAGGGTATAATCAAAAAATTCCCATCCGGTTTTACAACAACGATCGAACAAAGCGTTTTAAAGTAGTGGCAGAAGGAATCACGAGCGACGGAAAGTTGCTGATGGTTGAAAAAATCATCGAGTCTGGTAAATAAATTTCAAAACGGGATGGTAAGTTTTATATTTGCCCGAAGGTTGGTAAATCAAAAAAATCATGGCTCAAACAATCTCCCAAATCACATCTCATCTCGAAATCATTGCCCCGCCTTCGTTGCAGGAAGGCTATGACAATGCCGGATTAATAACCGGGCACGGCAATTGGCAATGCACCGGCATCATTTGTTGCTTAGATGCGATTGAAGAAGTAGTGGATGAAGCCATTGAAAAGAAATGCAATTTGGTAGTAGCACACCACCCCATTATATTCTCAGGTTTGAAAAAAATAAACGGGAAGAATTATGTGGAGCGAACAATTATCAAAGCAATCAAAAACGATATTGCCATATATGCAATTCATACCAACCTCGACAATGTGTTTGCCGGCGTAAACGGAATGATTGCAACGAAACTGGGTTTACAACATATTAAAATACTTTCAACAAAAACCAATCAGTTAAAAAAATTATACTTTTTCGTTCCACCGAAAAACGCAGAAAAAGTAATGAGTGCGTTATTTGAAACCGGCGGCGGAAACATAGGCAATTATAGTGAGTGCAGTTTTTCAGTAAACGGTAAAGGCACGTTCAAACCGGGCGAGAACGCAAAGCCATTTAATGGCGAAATCGGCAAGCGTGAAGAATGTGAAGAGTTGAAGATTGAGGTTTTGTTTCCCGCCTGGCTGGAGAGCAACATCATCGCTGCGTTGATTTCAAATCACCCTTACGAAGAAGTTGCCTACGAAGTAATTTCACTCGATAACCACCATCAACACATCGGGTCGGGCATTTCCGGCGAATTCCCCGAAGCTTTAAATGAAGAAAATTTCCTTCAAAAACTGAAAGAAATTTTTGGATTGAAATTGTTAAAGCACACCGCTTTCACCGGCAAACAAGTTAAAAAGGTATCCGTTTGCGGCGGTGCGGGAAGCTTTTTAATCAAAAATGCAATCAATTTAAATTCAGATGCTTATATCACATCTGACCTCAAATATCATGAATTTTTCGACGCCGATAAGCGAATTTTACTCGCCGACATCGGCCACTACGAAAGCGAACAATTCACCGTGGATCTTTTGGTCACGCTTTTAGAGCAGAAATTCCCTAACTTTGCCGTCCTAAAAACAGGGCTAAATACCAATCCTGTACATTATTTTTAGGGTACAAACTGTAATATTATATGCCACAATTAAAAGAGTTCTCAATTGAAGAAAGGCTGAGTTCACTCATCAACCTGCAAAAAATTGACAGTAAATTAGACGAATTAAAAATTCTTAAAGGCGAACTTCCCATGGAAGTGGCTGACCTTGAAGACGAAATCACCGGACTTCATGCAAGGCAAACACGCATTGAAGAAGAAATTAATGGTGTCACAGAGTTTATTGACGGTCGCAAAGACGCCATTAGTGAGGCTGAAGGCCTGATCAAAAAGTACGAGAAAGACAGCGAGAATGTAAAAAACAATCGCGAGTTTGAGGCAATCAACAAAGAAATAGAAATGCAGCAACTCGAAATCAAACTGGCCGAAAAACATATCAAAGATGCCAATGAAGAAATTGCTGAAAAAGTCATTCTGCTTGAAAAAGCAAAGAAAAATATCGGCGCTAAAGAAGGCACTTTGGAGCTAAAAAAAGCCGAACTCGAAAAAATCATCGCTGCAAACGAAAAAGAAGAAACACAATTTAATAAACTCTCCGAAAGTGCCAAAGCACAGGTAGAACCCCGCCTTTTGGCCGCTTATGATAAAATTCGCGGCAACTTTCGCAACGGATTGGCCGTAGTACCCGTTGTACGCGATGCTTGCGGCGGCTGCTTTTACGCCATCCCACCTCAAAAACAAAGCGAGATCAAACAACATAAAAAAATTATCGTCTGCGAAAACTGCGGACGCATATTGGTTGATGAAGAATTACACAACAACGTGGAACTGAAATAAACTATTTTTTCTTTTTTTTATTTTCCCCTGCCTGCAAAGGCGGGGGTTTTTATTTGTACCCGGGCAAAAGAATATGTGGCAGCATACTTGCGTCGCACACTTCAGCTCCTAAACAAAACTCAACATTTTCAATTTCCAAATCCCGTTTTAGCTCCCTAAATTTGCTTCAATGCTGCAAAGGCTCTTCATAAACAATTACGCAATAATTAACCAATTGGAAATTGATTTTTCCAAAGGAATGAACATCATCACCGGCGAAACCGGCGCTGGAAAATCAATTATTATTGGCGCACTAAATTTAATCCTCGGTGAAAGAGCAGACAGCACGGCGCTGGTGAATAAAGAAAAAAAATGCGTAATTGAAGGGGTATTCACGGGCGCCAAAGAAAACATTAATGCATTTTTAGCTGAACACGATTTAGATTCATCAACCGAAATAACCGTCAGGCGCGAGATTGCCGTAAATGGCAAAAGCCGCGCATTCATTAATGATACGCCCGTCAACCTAACCCAGTTACAGCAACTCAGCAGCCTGCTGGCAGATCTTCACCGGCAATTTGACACTCTTGCATTAGGCAACAACAACTTCCAGTTGGACGTTTTGGATGCCCTGGCCGGAAATAAAAACACCGTATCCGATTATAAAAATATTTTTAACCGGTGGCAATCTATCAGCAAAAAATTAGCCGATTTAAAGCAACAACAACTTTCGTTCGAAAAAGAAAGTGATTATAACCGCTTTCAGTTTGATGAATTGAACGATGCCGGGTTTAAAGAAAATGAAATTGAAGATACCGAAGCCGAACTCAAAATTCTCACCCACGCCGAAGGCATCAAAGAGGCGCTGGGAAGGGCTTACAGCGAATTAGGAGAAGGCGAACAACCAATAGTGCAGCAACTCCGGGGCCTCGTCAATCATTTAAATAGTTTCGAAAGCTATCATAAAGATTTACCCCAATTAATTGAACGACTGCAAAGCACTCAGATAGAATTGCACGACATCGCCGGCGAGTTGGAATCATTAAACGACCACATCAATTACGACGCGGATAAAATTGAACAGTTAAGCGAAAGGCTGTCATTAGGATATAAGTTGCAAAAAAAATATGGGGCGCAAAGCACAAAAGAGTTGCTTGAAATTCAAGAACAGCTTGAAGAAAAATTACAGGCCGTGTTGCACATCAATGACGATATCATCAAACTTGAAAAAGAATCCACTCAGGTTTTTAAACAGGTTGAGGAAATTGCAGAAAAAATTTCACAGGCACGTACAAAGCAATTAACCCCATTTGAAACAACGGTCAACAAATTACTCGCTCAGGTTGGCATGCCAAATGCCTCCATAAAGGTTTCCGTTCAGGCCAAGGAACCAGGCCTAACGGGGAAAGACGCTGTTGAGTTCTTATTCGACGCGAACAAAAGCGGGCAGTTTAACGCTGTTAATAAAGTTGCAAGTGGCGGCGAATTAAGCCGGTTGATGCTCTGTATTAAAAGCCTTGTAGCACAAAGCATGGATATGCCCACGCTCATTTTCGACGAAATTGACTCCGGCATCTCCGGCGAAGCCGCCAAACAGGTCGGCATTATTATGAAAAGCCTCGCCGGGAGTCGCCAGATGATTTGCATTACCCACCAGCCACAAATTGCCGGCAAAGCTAACGCACATTACCTCGTGTACAAAGAATTAATTGAAAATACCGTAGCCACAAATATCCGCAGGCTAAACGATGACGAACGCATCACAACCATTGCAAAAATGCTGAGCGGCGAAAAACCCACAGCCGCAGCTTTAGAAAACGCAAAAGAAATGGTGCAAAATTAATTCGTTAATAAAAATCCAACATTTTATCATTCACTCGTTCGATCGCCCTCTCATTGTAAATTGCATCAATGCACTTCTGGCTGCAATTTATCATTACCATAGGCATTTTTGCTTTGATGCTCATCGGCGGCTTGTACACGTACAAGTATTTGAACAATAAACTCACCTCAAGCAATACCTGGGCAGGCATTATTTTCTATTCACTCGCGCTATTTGCAACACTCGCAGCTATTTACGGCGGAGGATTTTTACTAATGGGGGTCATCTACGAATATCTTGTAAGTTGAAAAACCTTTGCATACAAAATCAAAAATCATCAATCGTAAATCATAAATTTTCCATTACTTTTACCCCCAACAAAACAAATTATTATGGCATGTAACTTATTGCAGGGGAAAAAAGGAATAATCTTCGGCGCTTTAGATGAAAAATCTATCGCCTGGAAAGTGGCAAAGCGTTGTTACGAAGAAGGCGCACAAATTGTCCTAAGCAATGCGCCGGTGGCTCTCCGCATGGGAGAAATCACCAAACTTTCCGAAGAGTGTGGTAACGCTCCTGTGATCGGCGCTGACGCAACACACCTCGATGAGTTGAAAAACCTGTTCACGCAAAGCATGGAGCACTTTGGCGGTGGCATTGATTTTATTCTGCACTCAATCGGCATGAGTGTGAACATGCGCAAAGGCATTGACTACCACAATGTAAGTTACCTGCACAACTGGAAAACTTTCGACATCTCATCCATCAGCCTTCATAAAATTTTACGCGTGGCATGGGATATGGATGCCCTCAACGAATGGGGTAGTGTTGTAGCGCTTTCCTACATCGCCGCACAGCGCGTATTTCCCAACTACAACGAAATGTCTGACGCCAAAGCCCTGCTGGAAAGCATCGCCCGCAACTTTGGCTACTATTATGGCGTTAAGAAAAAAGTAAGGGTCAATACCATTTCACAATCGCCGGTAAAAACCACCGCAGGCAGTGGTGTAAAAGGCTTCAGCGGCTTTCAGGATTATGCAGAAAAAATGAGCCCGTTGGGCAATGCTACTGCCGAAGCATGCGCAGACTATTGCGTTACACTTTTCAGCGATATGACCAAATACGTAACCATGCAAAATCTTTTCCACGATGGCGGTTTCAGTTTCACCGGCGTATCGCCCACTGTTATTGAAAGTATTCACCAACCCGAATAACCATTATTATTAGCCCGGCTGACGTACATGTGGCATCTTTTCTTGCGTCGCACTCGTCATCGTTCCGGTCACATAGCATCAATAAAAAATCCTGCAACGCGCGTAGCAGGATTTTTTATTTTACTATTACAGCAGTTTCATATCATACTTTATAATACTCCTCCCACCCTTTCCGCGGCGGAAGCCCGGTAAGAAACGCATCAGCAAAAGCGTTGTTTGTAATGCGTTTGGCAGCTCTGTCAAAAACAATCTTTTCATTAAGTCTTTGCGCCATCACACCCAAACAAAATACCTGGCTTAACGGCCCTGCAATATCAAACGGCGAACGCGTCTGCTCCTTGCCCTGGCACGTCAGCAAAAAGTTTGCAAAATGATTTGATGGGCTTTGTGGCACAAGTGGAAGCTTGGCTTCCATTTCCTTTGCTTTCGAATCCGGGATGATGGATAATGTACTACCGTGCGAACCGCCTTTAAAAGTCAACGTCTTAGTATATATTTCTTTTCCCGGATTCAATTTCGCTGCCTGAATTTTTCCACCCGCAACGGTTGGAATATTTGGATCAAGCTCCGTAACGCCATACCCCTCAGGTACCGGCGGAATGTTTTTCAATCCATCGTACCACGTAATCACAACCGGCGGCATTTTACCGCGCTTTGGAAACTTAAATTCAATCGTACTGTCCATCGGGAAGAAAAACTCATTATGCCCCGTTAGCTTTAAAGGAGTCACTTCAGTAGGCAATCCAAGATTTAAAAACTCGTGAGCTGTATCTAAAATATGTGCCCCCCAGTCGCCCAGCGCGCCCATGCCAAAATTGTACCAACTGCGCCATTGGCCTGGGTGATAATCTTTATTGTACGGATGATAATCTACCGCACCCAGCCAGGTGTCCCAATCCAGAGTAGTCGGCATCGCTTCCGCCTCAAGTGGCTTTTTAATATTAGGGTCCCAGCCATGCCAACGCCTCACATTGTTCATGTGGCCTGTAATGGCAGTCACGTCTTTAATAATTCCTTCTTTTACGTATTCTTTAAACTGAAAATAATTTCCCTCAGAGTGCCCCTGATTACCCATTTGGGTTACTACACGGTTCTTTTTTGCCGATTGCATCATCAGCTCCACTTCGTAAAAAGTGCGAGCCATTGGCTTTTCAACATACACATGTTTGCCCAAAGCCATTGCCAGCATTGTTACAGGAAAGTGAGTGTGATCCGGTGTAGCGATGGCAACGGCGTCAATTTGATTCGCCATCTTATCAAACATTACCCTAAAATCCTTAAAAGTACTTGCCGAAGGGAACATCGAAACCGCTTCCTGGGTATGCTTTGCTCCAAGATCAACATCGCAAAGCGCCACAACATTCGCCAAGCCCGTTTTTTCAAACTCCTTCACTATTTCAAGTCCGCGATTGCCGATACCTATCTGAGCGAGGTTGATTTTTTTGCCCGCACCCACAATATTACGGTAACTGGCAGCACCTGTAATTGTAGCTTTTGTGGTATTGCCCGATGTTTTACAGCCTGTAAACGCAGCGCCTGCCGACACCAACGCAGCGGCTTTTAGGAAATCTCTTCTGTTTGTCATGATGAATCGTTAAAGAATATTTGAAACGGGTTCAAATTTAAAGAAAAAAACAAGGACATCATCCTTCAGAACAAAACCAATTTCACAATTTCACATGATTTATGTCAGTTCTGTTCTCAATATTCTTATTTAGGTTTGCTAAACTGAAAAGACTTGTCATGTACAAAATTATTGTATTAGCCAAACAGGTTCCTGACACCCGCGCCGTGGGTAAAGATGCAATGAAAGCTGACGGAACCGTTAACAGGGCTGCCCTTCCCGCTATTTTCAACCCCGAAGATTTGAATGCTCTTGAGATGGCTTTATCCGTAAAAGATAAGTATCCCAACTCAACGGTTACTGTGCTAACAATGGGGCCGATGCGTGCTGCAGAAATTTTACGCGAATCTTTGTATCGAGGGGCCGATGCGGGAATTTTACTGACTGATAAAGCGTTTGCAGGATCCGACACGTTGGCCACGTCCTATGCCTTAGCATGCACAATCAAAAAGATTGGCAAATTTGACATCATCTTTGGCGGTCGCCAGGCGATTGACGGAGATACTGCGCAGGTTGGCCCGCAGGTTGCCGAAAAACTGGGGATACCCCAGGTGACCTATGCTGAAAAGATTGTTGACTTAAACGGCAAAACCATTCAGGTATTGCGTAGGCTTGAAAGAGGTGTTGAAACGGTTGAAGCGCAAATGCCACTTGTCGTTACAGTTAACGGAACGGCTCCTGAATGTCGCCCGCGCAACGCCAAAAGGATTATGAAATATAAAAAGGCCAGTACCATTTCGGAGTTGTCAAATGCATCAGACGATTATATAGCCTTGCGCAATGACAAGCCCTACCTAAGTATTACCGAATGGGGTGCAATAAACGTGGATCCTGATATCAGCCAACTTGGGTTAAAGGGATCGCCTACAAAAGTTAAGCAAATACAGAACATTGTGTTTCAGGCAAAAGATTCAAAAACATTAACCAACGATGACGAGCAAATAGAAGACCTCATTAAAGAGTTGATTGATAATCATACGCTCGGATAAATACCCCTCTCCTACGCGATGGAAGGATTATGAATGAGGCATGAATCACCAAATTATCAAATAAAATATATGAACAACGTTTGCATTTACTGCGAATTTGATGAAGGCAAAATACAGGATGTGAGTTTTGAACTACTCACCAAGGGTCGTTCGTTAGCCAACCAACTGGGTTGCCAGCTTGAGGCATTGGTACTTGGCGAAAATCTCAGTGGAATTGATAGCGAACTGTCGAAATACGGAACCGACATAGTGTATATGGCTGACGATAAAAGACTGTATCCGTTCACTACGCTTCCTCACACGGCGATTGCGGTAGGCTTGTTTAAAGAAACCCAACCGCAAATCGTTCTAATGGGTGCCACATCAATTGGCCGCGACTTGGGACCAAGAATTTCTTCTGCGCTGGGCAGCGGGCTGACCGCCGACTGTACGGAACTTGAGATTGGTGAATATGAAGATAAAAAGGCCGGGGTGAAACATGAAAATCTTTTATACCAAATACGCCCGGCTTTTGGCGGCAACATCATCGCGTGGATCGTAAATCCCGATCATAAGCCACAAATGGCCACCGTGCGCGAAGGCGTGATGAAAAAAGAGATATTGAATGAAAACCACAAAGCAGAGGTGGTAAACATTGATATTAATAAGTATTTAAGCGATGCTGATTTTGTTGTAAAGATTATTGAGCGCCACATAGAAACGTCAAAAATAAATTTGAAAAATGCCCCCGTAATTATTGCCGGTGGCTATGGTGTTGGGTCAAAAGAAAATTTTGATTTGTTACACGAACTGGCGCATACAATCGGGGCTGAGGTTGGTGCTTCGCGGGCTGCCATTGATGCAGGTTTTGCAGAGAAAACAAGACAGATAGGGCAAACAGGCATTACCGTAAGACCAAAACTTTACATTGCTTGCGGCATCAGCGGGCAGATTCAACACATCGCTGGCATGCAGGATTCGGCGATGGTCATTTCTATAAATAACGATCCAAATGCGCCAATAAACAAACTGGCGGATTATGTCATCAACGGAGACATCGCACAGATCCTACCTAAGATGATCAGGTATTATAAAAAGAATGTAAAATAAAAATATGGGAAACTTTTATACCGACACTCCCGAACTGAAATTTCATCTGGCGCACCCATTGATGCAAAAAATAGTGGCCTTAAAAGAAAGGAACTTCGCTCAAAAAGATGAATTCGATTACGCGCCCTCCGATTTTGAAGATGCGATGGATAGTTATGATAAAGTGCTTGAAATTGTCGGCGACATTTGCGCAAATACAATAGCGCCTAATGCCGAAGGCGTGGATACTGAAGGGCCAAAACTGGAAAACGGCCGCGTGTACTATGCAAGCGGCACACAAAAAAACCTTGATGCGTTAGTGCAGGCCGGCCTGATGGGCATCACGCTACCGCGCAAATATGAAGGACTAAATTTCCCGATTGTACCGTACATTATGGCGGCTGATATTGTGAGCCGTGCTGACGCAGGGTTTGTAAATATTTGGGGCTTGCAGGATTGCGCCGAAACAATTCACGAATTTGCAGATGAGGAGCAACAGGCAAAATACTTACCCAGAATTTCGCGTGGAGAAACAGCCGCGATGGATTTGACTGAACCTGATGCCGGAAGCGACTTGCAGGCAGTTCAATTAAAAGCCACGATGGTTGACGGGCAATGGTACTTGAATGGAGTAAAGCGTTTTATTACAAATGGTGACGGCGATATTTCGTTAGTGCTGGCGCGCAGCGAAGAAGGCACCAGCGATGGCCGCGGCCTTTCGATGTTTATCTATGATAAAAACAGTTATGCAGTAACGGTTCGCCGCATTGAACACAAACTCGGCATCATTGGCTCGCCCACCTGTGAACTCGTTTTTAAAAATGCACCCGTTGAATTGGTTGGCCAAAGAAAACTGGGTCTTATCAAATATGTGATGGCGTTGATGAATGGGGCGCGTCTCGGTATCGCTGCGCAATCTGTCGGCATTACCGAAGCTGCTTACCGCGAAGCTGTTGCCTACGCGCAGGAAAGAAAACAGTTTGGCAGCTCTATAGCAAAATTCCCGGCAGTATTTGAAATGATCAGCCGCATGAAAGCCAAGCTGGACGGTATTCGCAGCCTGTTGTATGAAACAGCGCGATTTGTGGATGTTTACAAAGCCTACGAGCACATTTCAAAAGAGCGTACGCTGAGTCCGGAAGAAAGAACCGAAATGAAGACCTTCCAAAAGCTGTCCGATATTTTTACGCCTATGGCAAAAGGCATTTCATCCGAAATTTGTAACCAGGTGGCTTATGATTCGCTTCAAATACATGGTGGCAGCGGCTTTATGAAAGATTACCCCATTGAAAGAATTTACCGTGATGCGCGCATCACAAGTATATACGAAGGAACTACTCAGTTACAGGTGGTGGCAGCCATTCGCGGAGTAACCACGGGGGGCTATCTGGCGCAAATGCGCGAGTACGAAAAAGCTGATATAAAACCGGAACTATTCAACTATCGGCGGTATCTTGTTGAAATGGCAAATGATTACGAAGATGCGGTTAAAAAAGTGACCGAAACGGGCAATAATGAATATGTAGACTTTCATGCGCGCAGGCTGGTGGAAATGGCCTCGAATATTATTATCGGTCATCTGTTAATTCTGGATACCAACCGCGATCATAATTATTGGAAGTCAACTGATATATTCCTGAAGATCGCCCATGCAGAAAACAAAGGCAAGCTTTCTTTTATTCATATTACAAACCCGGGCGATTTAGGAAAATATAAGGTGCAGGAATAAACTCTGCCATTAATTACTAATTGACTTATTCCCTATTTTAGCAAGTATCTGATGTGCCACGTCCATAGCCTTAAGGCCGTCAATTTCTGATACAATCGTTTCGGTATTGTTCTCAATTGAACTTTTAAACTCTTCCAGTTCCTGCTTTATTGCATTAACATGTGGAACTTCCGGAGTTGCAACGGCAATCGTTTTTGAACCACTTTGCGTGGCAATGTCAAAAGAAAACACATTCTCGTCGTCTGGTTGTTTTAGCTTAATGATCTCCGTTTTCTTATCAAGAAAATCAATTCCGATATAAGCATCTCGTTGGAACAGGCGCATTTTACGCATCTTCTTCATTGAAATGCGGCTGGAAGTTAAATTGGCTACACAGCCATTATCAAACTCAATTCTTACATTAGCAATATCAGGCGTTTCAGTGAGTACTGCAACGCCGCTCGCCGCAATTTTTTTTACCTCGCTTTTTACAACGCTTAAAATAATATCTATATCATGAATCATAAGATCGAGAATGACACTCACTTCAGTACCCCTTGGATTGAATTGTGCCAATCGGTGCACCTCGATAAACATTGGATTTAAGTCTACATTCTTTAGAGCAAGAAACGCAGGATTGAACCTTTCAACATGGCCAACCTGTAGCTTTATGTTAGATTCTTTAGCGAGCTTCACGAGTGCGCGGGCTTCATCCATAGTGTGGGCAAAAGGCTTTTCCACGAAGACATGTTTGCCCATTTTGATCGCTTTTTCACACCATTCGTAATGATAATTTGTTGGCGTTACCACGTCAATTGCATCACACTGCGCCAAAAAATCATCAGCGTCGGAGAAACGTCTGATTTTATACTTTTCGATCACTTCCTGTGCAGCCGCTTCGGACGGGTCAACAAAACCC
>ERZ761602.3817-NODE-3817-length-20552-cov-3.741230_pt1 | contig 20552 bp, 15 predicted proteins | sample MGYA00512165_ERZ761602 | MGnify/ENA primary metagenome ERZ761602 (study PRJEB28899, sample SAMN02445085) | bioreactor sludge metagenome | biome: EBPR sludge; isolation source: Thorneside wastewater treatment plant | place: Australia: Brisbane, Thorneside... | reverse complement strand
CCCGCGCTGGAACGGCGACTGGCCGGTCACCATTTCGAACAGCATCACGCCGAAGGAAAATAAATCGCTGCGCGTGTCCGCCGGCTGCCCTTTCACCTGCTCGGGGCTCATGTACGCCGGGGTGCCCTTGATCGTCCCGGCCTGCGTGTGATCCAGCGTCGAGAGCTGGCTCAGTTCGCCGCTGGCGATGGTCGAGGCTTCGAGATCGACCAGCTTGGCCAGGCCGAAATCGAGAATCTTCGCGTGGCCGTCGGGCGTCACCATGACGTTGCCGGGCTTGATGTCGCGGTGAACGATGCCCGCCTGATGGGCCTTGGCCAAACCGCCGGCGATCTGGATTGCGAGATCAAGTGCGCCGAGGAGATCGAGTTCGCCGCGCTGGACCAGGTCGCGAAGCGTCGCCCCCTCGACCAGTTCAATGGCGATGAAGATAAGACCGTCCTCCTCGTCCACGTCGTGTACCTGGGCGATGGCGGGATGGCTGACGCGCGCGGCGGCGCGGGCTTCGAGGAGGAAGCGCTTGCGGCGGTTGGGATCGGCGATGACCTCCGGCGTGAGCAGCTTGAGGGCAACCGGCCGTTGCAGCTTCTGATCATGGGCGCGATAAACGACCCCCATGCCGCCCTGCCCGAGGATGCTCTCGATGCGGTACTGCTTCAGCGTCCGCCCGATGAGCGGCGGCGGCGGTGAATTGATTGGTTCGGTCTGGTCCATGCCCGCGAATGACGCGAGGCTGCTCAAGAATTTGTCGGCTGTCAGTTCCATTCTCAAAGGCAATCGGGCGGTGATGCCGCTCGGTTAGGAGAACACACGAGGGCGGGGAAAGGTTTCAGATCTAGCGGCTTGCCAGGCTCAGGCGTGAAAAAGCTGCGGCTGGCATGGGCGCAGTATGTAACGGGGCGGCGGGATTGCCAACTTCGGTGTCGGGCTGAACTTTGTGGGGCTGCCAGGAAACCTTAGTTTACGCCAGCCGCAAATCCGCCACGCACTCGACGTGTTGGGTCTGGGGAAACATGTCGTGCGGGACCACCTGTTCCAGGCGGTAAAGCCCGTCGGCGCAGAGCCGTTTCAGATCACGCGCCAGCGTGGCGGGATGACACGACACGTAAATGATCTGCCCCGGTCGCTCGGCGCGGAGCTGGTCCAGCGCGGCCGGCACACAGCCCACGCGCGGCGGATCGAGAATCACCGTGGTCTGGTTGCGGGTGAAACGCTTGAGCAGGTCCGGCAGCCATTCCTCGGTCCGCGCGGGAATGAAATCACCGTTCGTGATCTTCCGGTTCTGCGCATTCTCGCGCGCCGCTTTGATGGCCATCAGGTCGATCTCCACGCCGGCGAATTGTTGCACCAAATCCGCCAGTTCAAGCGCGAAGAAGCCCACGCCGCAGTAGGCATCGATCAGGAAACGCGAACCGGCGGAGTGCAGACAGGTGCGCACCGTCTCGATGAGCTTGGGCAGCAGGAAGAAGTTGTTTTGAAAAAAGGAATCGCGCGGCAGCACCCAGTCCTTTGGCATCACGCGCAAGGTCACCTTGATCCCGCCCTTGGGCGGCGGCCGGCGATGAACTTCCTTCAACTGCCGGTTCAGTTCGGGCTCGGCGATGGCGCACTCGTCGATCTCTTCAACGAGCCGGCCATCGTGGCGCAGAAAGCCGACGACGAGCCGCTTTTCCGGGCCGTTCCATTGACTACGCACCATGATGCGGTTGCGATAGTGATAAGGCTGCGGACAGGGCACCACTTCCGCGACGGGCGGCTCCGTGAAACCGCCGATCCGAATGAAATGCTCGCGCACCTGGCGGCGCTTGAGCTGAAGCTGGAGCGCGTAATCGAGGTGCTGGTACTGACACCCGCCGCAGGCACCAAAGTGGGGGCACAACGGCGCGACCCGTTGCGGACCGGGCTGGAGCACTTCCAGCAATTTCGCGCGGCCGAACTGTTTCTTCACCTCAGTGACTTCCACGCGCACGCGGTCGCCCGGTGCGACGAACGGGATGAACAGCACAAAGTCATTCACGCGCGCGACGCCTTCGCCGCCAAAGGCGATGTCGGTGATGACAACTTCGAGTTGCTGGCCGGGCTGGGGCGCGGTCGGAGGGGCGACCTTCCGGTCGCCCGCTGGCACTGCCGGCATGGAATTATCGGGTGTCACTGGGGGGAAGAGCAGACCGGCTGGGCCGCCCGCTTGGCAAGGGGTTTTTGCCGGTGACCAAACGGGTCGAACCGCGCGGTCATCCGGCGATCACCACACTTCCACCGGCCCTTGCGGCACCGGGATGGCGGTGCGTCGGGCGACGGCGGACTCGTCTTCCGACTCCATGAACGAAGCGACCATGGGCGGAAGCTGATAACGCGGCAACAGATTGCCATCGTCATCCACAAACTGCCGGCGCCAGGTGCGATAGCTTTTCAGAATCTCGTGAAACTGCGCGTGCGAAGCCACCTGCACGACCTGCTTGGTGAAGGGCTTGGCCGGACCGAATCGTTTGGCATACCAAGGCGCGACCTTGCGGAACATCACGCAACCGAGCGCCTCGCCGAAGACCTCGATCATGCGGTCCAGGTGCCGGCACATCACGCGCACGCGTTCCTCAAAGGACGGCTCGGGCAGCAAATCGCCGGTGGTGAGCAGGTGGTGGGTGCGGCGAAAAATCCACGGATCGTAAAACGCGCCGCGGCCGATGCTCACGCCGGCGCAACCGGTTTGATTGATCATGTGCCGCGCGGCCTCCGGGGTGGTCACGTCGCCATTGCCGATGACGGGGATCTGTCGCACCGCCGCGACCACTTGCCGGATGCCGGCCAGATTCACCTGCCCGGAAAAACCCTGTTCCCGCGTGCGGCCATGCACGAACACGGCGGCCACGCCCGCGTCCTCCAGCGCGCGGGCAAGGTCCGGCGCGGTGAGGTTGTCGTCATCCCAGCCGAGGCGCATCTTGGCGGTGACCGGGATCTTGACGGCGTTCACCATGCCGCTCACGAGGCGGGCGGTTTTGTCCAGTTCGGTCATCATGGCCGACCCGCCGCCAACGCGGCAGACCTTCCGTACCGGGCAGCCCATGTTGATGTCGATCGAGTGGACACCGCGTGCCGCCAGCAGTTGCGCGGCGTCCCGCATTTCCTCCGGCACGCTGCCGAACAATTGCACCGCCAGCGGCGAATCCTCGGACCGCGTCTCGATCAGCTTGAGCGCCTTGCGATTGTTCTCAAGCAGCGAGCGGGCGTTGACGAGGTCGGTCGTGGCCAAATCAAGGCCGCCTAGCTCGCGTACTGTGAGCCGGAAAGGCAGGTTGGTGTAACCCGCCAACGGCGAGAGGAACAAATTGGAGGACAACTGGAGCGGGCCAAATCGCATTCGTGAAGGCCAAGCTACGGGGCGGCGGGCGGTTTGTCAGCTTCGGGAAATCAGGACACGCGAATCAAAGCTGGCGGGGGCTTTCGCACACATCGGCAAATCCTCCTGCTCGCTTCGCTCTTCCGTCACAGGTCAGGATTTTTTGTCCACCCACTGCTGACCCAGCTTCATCATGTTGTGGTAGCTGATCACTTTCTCGGCGAGCGGAAAGACCAGGCGTTCTTCCTTGTCGAAGTGTTTGCGGGCACCGACCACCGCGTCCACGAGCAGCTTGCGAGCGGTCTTGAGTCCTTTGGCGGAGCGCACTGCGCCGAGGTGTTTCTCGATCAACTCGTGTTCGTCGTGAAAAGTCTCGTGATGACCGATCTGCTCGATCGAATCATCCAGGTACTTCATCAACAGCTCGTCCTCGGCCTTCGAATGCTGGACGAGCATGGCTTCGAGCAGATCCGCCAGGGTGCGCACTTCGCCCAGCGTTTTGAGGCGGACGGCCGACCGCTCGATGTGGTCGAACAAGGCGTGAAACACCACGTGTTCCGCCAGCAGCGCATCGGTAATCTTCATATCCGGTAAACAGGTTGACTGCCGACTACGTTCCGCCGGGGCGGCGCCGGTGACAAGTCCGGACTCCGTTTACGGGTGGGTTGGGTTAACCTTGGCCAAAAAAAGAACCGCCCGGACCTCCGGCATCGGGCGGCATTTTGCGCGTGTCACCCCGACTTGCGAGGGGCATAATTCGCTCCGTCATGCCCTCGGAAATTGCCACGCTCAAACAGGCCGCCCTGGTCAATTCATTGCGCAACTGCTCGTTGTTCACCGGCCTCCCGCTGGAAGATCTTCAGGCCATCGCCGATTTTTCATCGTCGCGCACACTGGAGAAGGGCGATTACCTGTTCCGGGAAGGTGAGCCTTCGCGGGGATTCTATGTGGTGCAGCGCGGGGCCATAAATGTCCATCGCGTGAACGCCGCCGGCAAGGAACAGGTCATTCATGTCTTTCGCACCGGCGAGTCCTTTGCTGAGGCCACACTCGCCACGCAACACGGTTATCCGGGCGATGGCCGGGCGGTCGAGCCCTCGCAGGTGCTGCTCATCCAGAAGGCCGGCTTTCTCGATCTGTTACGCCACCGCCCGGAGCTGGCGTTGCGGATGTTGGCGGCCATGGCCAGCCACCTCCGCGTGCTTGTCGGCCAACTCGAGGATCTGACCCTGAAGGATGTCGAAACGCGCCTCGCCAACTGGTTGATCAAGCATTGTCCCACTCCGCAAAGCGAGCGGCCGCAGACGATTCAACTCACCGTCACCAAGCGGGTGCTCGCCGCCGAACTGGGCACGGTCAGCGAAACTTTCTCCCGCACGCTGGCCAAGTTTCGCGAGCAGGGCCTGCTGCACGTGAAAGGAAAAACCTTCACCCTCCCGCAGCCCGCCCGGATGTTGGAACTGCTCAAACGCAACCTTGGCGAATGAATGGATCGCCCGGCGGCCAAGTCTGCGTGAACACAATGCCGCCGCTAACCAACCAGCCCGGGCTGCTGCTTTTCATGCGTGATTCGATCACCCCCTCAGTTCGACGCCAAAGGGTCGTCCGGATGTCGGCTTCATGGCTCGGGTGCATCCTGCTTGCCGCCGCTTGCGCTCAGACCTCCGGGGCGGAGTCCTGGCCGCGCTTTCGTGGTCCGAATGGTTCGGGCGTTTCACATGCCGGCAACTTTCCGACGGTGTTCGGTCCGGACACAAATGTCGTCTGGAAAACTCCGCTGCCCGCCGGCCATTCCTCGCCCTGCATCTGGGGTGACCGCATCTTCCTGACCGCGTTCGAGGACGGCGAATTGTGGACGCTGGCCTTGGATCGCACGCACGGCCGTGTGCTCTGGCGGGCTTCGGTTTCACCCACCTCGCTCGAACAAGGCGGCAGCCGCCACGGACGTCCCGCCACCTCGACACCCAGCACGGATGGCGCACGTGTGTATGTTTATTTCGGCTCGTTTGGACTGGTCTGCTACGACTTCGCGGGGAACGAACTCTGGCGGCGGCCATTGCCCGTGCCCGTCACGCAGCACGGGGCCTCGACCTCGCCCGTTGTCGCCGGCGATCGCGTACTCCTGGCGTGCGATCAGGATGTCGGGGCGTATCTGCTCGCGGTGGATGCGGCCACCGGGCACGATGTCTGGCGCGTCGAGCGGCCGGGCCATCGACGGGGCTTCGCCACGCCGATTCTCTGGCCGGAGCCCAACCCCACACACTTGATCCTGCCCGGCACGTTGCGCTTGAACGCCTACGCGTTGAGCGATGGGAGCGAGCAATGGGTCGCGCGCGGGTTGCCGAATGAAATGGTCAGCTCGCCGGTGCTGGGTGACGGCCTGATCTACGCCGCCGGGTGGACGCCCGGCTCGGGCGTGCGCGCGATGCCGGACTTCGACGACCTGCTCCGGCGCGGTGATCAGGATCGCGACGGAATGCTCACCCGGGAAGAAGCTCCGGCCGGCCCCGCGCGCAATCATTTCGTCTATATCGATGCGAACAAGGATGGCCGCATCGACCGCGAGGAGTGGGCCGCGCTCGCCGAGATTTTCGATTCCTCGCGCAATGCTTTGATTGCCGTCCGTCCCGGCGGACAGGGCGACATCACGGACTCTCATGTTGCCTGGTCCTTCGAACGCGGCCTGCCGTACTGCCCCTCGCCGCTGTATTACGACGGCCGGCTCTATCTTGTGAAGAATGGCGGCCTGGCCTCCGCCTTCGACGCGCGTTCCGGCAGGGTGCTGTTCCAGGAGGAACGCCTGAATGCTATTGGCGATTACTATGCGTCGCCCATCGCCGCCGGCGGCAAAGTCTTGATGATCTCGCAACCCGGCACCGCCGTCGTGCTGCGCGCCGGCGATCAACTGGAAGTGCTCGCCCACAACAAACTCGGCGAGACCGTGATGGCCACGCCGGCCGTCATCGGTGACACGCTTTACCTGCGCACCGAAGGCCACCTCTACGCCTTCGCCGACACCGGCAAACCCGCCGGTATCGCGGCGCGGTATCCGGGTGATCGCGGGATCGCCAGCGATCCGCGCGTCGTCTTCGCCGAGGACTTCGAGCAGGCCACCCGCGCCGAACTCCACGCCCGCTGGGAGACGGTCACGCAGGGTGAACGCATGGAATTCACGCCCGACATCCCGGCGGCCAGCGGGGGCCGGCAATCGCTGCAAATGACGCACCTCGGCGGCGAAGGCACGGGCGGCCACCTTTACCGGCGGCTGCCGCCCGGTCACGAGCAGTTGTTCGCGCGCTTCTACGTGAAGTTCGATCCCGACTGCGTGCCGATTCACCACTTCGGCACCACGCTCGGCGGGCACAATCCGCCGACGCCGTGGCCGTCCGTCAAGGCCGGCACCCGCCAACCCGGCGACAAGACTTTCTGGGTGGGCATCGAGCCGTTTGGCGACCGCTGGGTGTGGGATTACTACGCCTACTGGGGCGAAATGCGCGGCAGCCCGCCACGCGGCCAGACCTGGGGCAACAGCTTCGTGCGCGATGATTCGTTGCAAGTCCGGCGCGGCGAATGGATTTGCGTCGAGATGATGATCAAGCTGAACCAGGTCGGCGACCGCGACGGGGAACTGGCCCTCTGGATCGACGGCCGGCCGGTCAGCCATCTCGGCAAGGGTTTTCCGAAAGGGCGGTGGACTTTCGACAAGTTCTTCCCCGGTGAAGGCGGCCCGGGCGTGCGCTGGGACGACGCGCTGAACGGGCGCGTGAACTTCGAGGTGCCGGCTGGCGGCGCGCCGTTCGAGGGCTTCCAATGGCGCACGGTCGAGGAGCTAAAGATCAACTACGTCTGGCTCTACGTTTACATCACACAATCACCGCCCGGCCACGCCAGCAAAGTGTGGTTCGACGACGTGGTAGTCGCGACGGAATACATCGGGCCGTTGGCTCGGTAGCTCGCCGCCGGTGCGACGGCTTTGCGTCCTTTTTCAGACTCGTTCGTCTTCCTTGGTGAAACGCGGCTCCCGGCAGTCGGGCCGGCCGCAAAAACACTCAACTCATAATTGAACCGCATGAAGACACTTGAATTGGAAAATGACGCCGTGAAACAAAACGTCCGCGAACGCTACGGACAAATCGCCGAGCAGGGCGGCGGTTGCGGGTGCGCGCCGACCTGTTGCAGCCCGTCGGGAGCGGTCGTCCCGGACGACCATGATGTGGCCACCGTGTCCCAGGGGCTTGGTTATTCCGCCGAGGAAACCAGCGCCGCGCCGGCCGGGTCAAACCTGGGACTGGGGTGCGGAAATCCGCAGGCCATCGCCGCCCTCCAACCCGGCGAGACGGTGCTCGATCTCGGCAGCGGCGCGGGCTTCGACGCCTTCCTCGCCGCCCGCGCGGTCGGGCCGGCGGGTCGCGTGATCGGCGTGGACATGACGCCGGCGATGGTTTCCAAGGCGCGAAAGAACCAGGTGAACGGCGGGTTCGAGAACATCGAGTTCCACCTCGGCGAGATCGAGAACCTGCCGGTCGCCGATGCCAGCGTGAACGTGATCATTTCGAACTGCGTGATCAACCTGTCGCCGGACAAGGGTCGGGTGTTTCGCGAGGCGTTCCGGGTGCTGCAACCCGGCGGCCGGCTGGCCATCTCCGACGTGGTGGCGCTGGCCCCGATTCCCGAGGCGCTGCGCCAGGATTGGGAGCTTTACACGGGCTGCGTCGCCGGAGCCTCGCTCGTGGATGATCTGCGGAAACTGCTTCTGGAGGCCGGCTTTGCCGACATTCGGATCGTGCGCAAAGGCGAAAGCCGTGAGATCATCGGCGCGTGGTTTCCCGGCCGGAAAGCGGAGGATTATGTCGCGGGCGCCAGCATCGAAGCCGTGAAGCCGGTGATCAAACCATGACCGCCACGCTGGAACACATCTGGCACGAATTCGCCGCCAAGCTGGGTCGGTTCATCCGCGCGCGGGTGGCCGATCCGGCAACGGCGGAGGATTTGTTGCAGGACGTTTTCGTGAAAATTCAGAAACGCCTTGGCCAGCTCGATGATCCGGCGAAGCTTGAAGGCTGGATTTATCTCATCGCGCGCAATGCCATCATCGACCACTACCGCACGCGCCGGGAGACCGTCGAGGTGCCGGACACGCTGCCTGCCGAACCGGACGTGCACAACGACGAGGTGGCGGACCTCAAGGCGGCGTTCCGCCGGATGATCTACAGTCTGCCCGAGCCGTATCGCGAGGCGGTGGTGCTGACGGAATTGAACGGCCTAACGCAGCAGGCCCTGGCCATGCGGCTGGGCATCTCGCTGTCCGGGGCGAAGTCGCGGGTGCAACGCGGCCGGGCGCAGTTGCGGCAGATGCTTGACGAGTGCTGCACGTTCGAGTTCGACCGGCGCGGCAAAGTCATCGACTGCGAGCCGCGCCAGCCGGCGGCCTGCACCGAATGCGGCGGCCCGCCGGCGAAGAATGGCGCGCGCCGCCGGCCGACGTCACCGGCGGCTCACGGCGGGCGAGCTTAGGATCTCGAGCGCGCGCAGCGAGGCGGCCGTGCGCGTTTCGACGCCGAGCTTCACGAAGATTTCCAGGACGTGCTTTTTCACCGTGGCCTCGCTGATGCCGAGGATCGTGGCGATGTCGCCGTTCGTCTTGCCCTGCGCGAGCCACAACAACGTCTCCGCGACGCGCGGCGTGAGGCCAAGGGCGGTTTCGAGCGGCTTCGGCGAATCGAAGTTGGGCTTGAAATCCGGCGTGGCCGTCTGCACGGAACGCTTGAGGCGTGAAGCGATGGCGTTGAGCAGGTCGGCCTTGGCCACCGGTTTGGTAAGGTAATCGTCCGCCCCGAGATTCATGCCGGCGCGGATGTCCGGTTTCTCGCCTCTGGCCGTGAGGAAAATGAACGGCGTGGCTTCGGTGGCCGGGCTTTCGCGCAGCGCCTTGAGCACGCCGTAACCATCCAGCTCCGGCATCATCACGTCGCACAGGATCAGGTCCGGCGCTTCCTCGAGCGCCAGTTCGACGCCCCGGCGCCCGTTGTCGGCGGTCAGTTGCTGATAGCCTTCGAGCCGCAGAATGGTGGCGAGGTTGCGCCGCATTTCCGGTTCATCTTCGATAATGAGGATTTTTGTCATGAGAGTTGGGTCGAGTTGAAAGTTGAGGGTTGAGGGGTGTTGAAGGTCGCCGGATCACCCATCCTCCGGCTCAAGCGGCAACGTCAGCCGCACCACCACCGTGGTCCCCTCGCCCACGCGGCTTTTCAAGTCGAGCCGGCCGCCGTGGAGTTCCACGCAGCGTTTCACGATGACCAGGCCGAGGCCGGTGCCGGCGCGACTGCCCACGTTCGAGCCGCGGTGAAAGGTCTCGAAGAGTCGTGGTTGATCCGCCTCCGGAATCCCGATGCCCTGGTCCCGGATGCAGAACTCCAACTGATGATTCCGCACGCCCACCTCGAACTGCACCGGCGTTCCGGCCGGCGAGTATTTCACGGCGTTGGACAGCAGGTTGGACAGAATGTGAGTGACCAGCTTGTCATCGACCGACACCAACGGCGGCAGGTCGTCCGCGTGCAGTTGAATGGGTGACAGGTAGTCGGTCGCCCAATGCACTTCCTCGACGAGTTTCGCAAGCAAAAGTCCAAGGTCCACCGGGGCCGGCGTGAAGGGCAGCTTGCCCGCGTCGAGCCGGCCGAGCACGAGCACTTCCTCCATCAAGCCCGCCATGCGCCGGGTGTTCTTGGTGATGGAGACGAGATGTTCGCGACGTTCGTCCGGTTCCAGGCGGTCGAGGTAATCGTGCAGAATCTCCGCCGAGGACTGGATGACCCCCAGGGGCGTGCGAAACTCGTGCGAGACCATCGACACAAAGCTGCTCTTCAACTCGCTGAGTTCGCGTTCCCGGGCGAGCGCCTTCAACAATTCCGCCTCGGTGCGCTTGCGTTCCGAGATGTCGGTGACCATCGCCTGGATGATCTTGCGCCCGCCCAGCGAGATGCTGGTGAGCACCACATCCAGGGGCACGTCGGTGCCATCCGCGCGCCGCGAGAGCCATTCGAACCGGGCCTGGCCGTCGCGCAAACAATCACTGATGTGCCGCCGGGCCGCGGGGCCGGAAGGCTCGCCATTGAGCTGGAACGGAGCCGCGAGATCGCGCGGATGTTTTCCAACGAGGTCTTGCGGGGTGCAGCCGAAAATGCGCGCGCCCGCGTCGTTCACCGCCAGAAACTCATTTTCGTCATTCAGCATCACGCCCTGGCTGGAGGCCTCGAACAGCGCGCGGAAGTTCTGCTCGGATTCGCGGAGCGCCTGTTCCGCCCGCCTGCGCTCGGTGACATCCTCGACGATGCCCCAGAGTTGTTCCTCGCCGTCGGGGGCGCGCACGAGCACGGCGTGCAGCACGATCGGCACGCGATGCCCGTCGCGGTGGAGGTATTCCTTTTCAAACGGCCCGAAGTGCCCGTGTTTGCGCACCTCCTCCAGCACCATCAGCTCCTGCGATTCATATTCCCGGGGCGTGATGTCCCAATAGCTGAGCCGCAACACCTCCTCCGGCGTGCGGCCGACCATGCGGGCGAACGCGGGGTTGATCTGGAGGAAGCGTCCCTGCCAGTCGATCTGGGAAATGCCGAGCGGGGACAGTTCGAAGAGCGACTTGAACTTCTCCTCGGACTTGCGGAGTTGCGCGGTGGCCCGCTGCCGCTCGATGGCCAGCGCGACCTGCGCCGCCACAAACGTCAGCAACTGTTCATCCTCCGGACCATACGCGCGCGCATCGCGATAATCCTGCACGGCCATGACGCCCACCGGCCGGTTCTGATGGAGCAAGGGCACGCCCAGCCAGGTCGCCGCCGGCCGGCCGGATTCCTCGTACGGCAGCTCGGCGATGCCCTCAATGATGACGCCCGCCGGCAACTGGCGCTTGCGCTCGCGCATGTCGCTGGTGACGAGCAACGGTTTGCCGAGCCGCAGGACCTCCCCCGTCAGGCCGGTGGTCACGGGTCGTGGGTCCGGACGAGGTGAGTATTGATCCACGTGATACGCGAACGAAATGAGTTCGGCCGGCTCATCGTAAAGCGCGATGTAGAAATTCTCGGCGGGCATCAGGCGGCGGACGATTTCATGCACCTGCTCATAAAACTGCTCCAACTCCTCCGCGGCCAGGGCGGCGGACGCGATTTCAAAAGTGGCTTGTTGCGTGCGCTCGCGATGCCGGCGCTCCGTGTTGTCCAGCACGCTGCCGCGAACCAATCGCCGGCCGGGCGACGGCAGGGCGACCAGCCGCACCTCGCACGGGATTAGCCGGCCGCTGGTGTGCCGGTGCGTCCACTCGAAAACCGGCGTCTCCCCGCTGAGCACGCGCGCCATGTTTTTCCGGGCCAGTTCCCGCGACTCCACACCGCCCGGCTGCTTCGCGGGGCTGACATCCCAGGGGCCGAGTTGCAGCAACGCCTCGCGACTCAAGCCGAACAGCCGGCAGGCGTTCTCGTTGCACTCGAGGAACCGGCCGGTTTCACCATCGAACACCACGATCGCCTCGGGGGCGTGCTCGACCAGCGTGCGCAGACGGTCCTCGCTGGCCCGCAGTTCCGCCGTGCGTTCCGCGATGCGCTGCTCGAGCGACTGGTTCAGCGCGCGGATTTCCTCCTCGGCCGCCCGCCGTTCCGTTTCGTCGTGATGGACGCAGACAATTTCCTGGATCGCTCCGTGCGCATCGAGGATGGGAAAGAAGGTCGAACCGATCCAACGCTGCCCGCGCGCCGGCTGGTCCGGGCGGGCGCGGCACTCGAAGGGAATCGCGGGGATAAGCACGACTTCACCACGAAAGGCGCGCTCCAGTTGCGGGGCCAGGCCAGCGGCTCTCAGTTGCTCATCCTGCAGGATGTTGAATCCCGCCACCTCTTCCGGCGTAAGCTGAAAAAGCCGCCCAAACGCGCGATTGGTCCGGCGCGAGGTGCCGTCTGGGGCGAAGATTTGCAGGCTGATGGGCGACTGCTCGAACACCTGCCGCCAGCGCTCTTCGGCGGCGCGCAGTTCGGCTTCGATGCGGTGGCGCTCGCTCACATCCCGTGCGCTGGTCAGGATCAGGGTGCGCCCTTCGTGCGGGATCGCCGTGGACACCACTTCGACCATGTACTCGTAACCATCCAACCGGCGGAGCCGCCATTCAAAGCGGTGGCTGCCCTGTGCGAACGTCCGGCGCACGATGTCTTCCGTCACTTCACGGGAGGTGCGGCCGTCCGGTTGAAACTCGGGGGACAACGCGTCCGGCGACAGGTTGAGCACCTGCTCGAGGCTGGTGGCCCCGGCGGCGCGCAGCGAGGCGGGGTTCATGTCGATGAACACGCCGCGCTCGGGATCGAACAGCGTCATGGCGTCGGCGCTGCGCTCGAACATCAGCCGGAACCAGCCGTCTCCGGCACCGGCGGCGGCGGGCGTCATTGCGTGCGAAACCATGCCGCAGCTTGAACCAGATCGCGGTGGAAAGGGAAGCGTGCAAAGCGGCCGGGCAATGCACCTTTGGGGGCATTTACGACCGGGGCGGTTTGCCGCAATGCTGCCGGGCATGAAGAGCCCATACCGTTCAGCCACCACTGACACCGAACGATCCGCCGGATCGAGTCCGACCTCCGCCCCACCGCCGGACTGGCGCCGGCTGCCACCCTGGAAGCAGGTGCGGCTGCTCCGCCAGTCGCAGCATGACCAGGAATCACCGGCCGCATTTCCCTTGCTGGAGTTGCGGGGTGACCGTGCTTATCTACGGGCCTTGCGCGCGGCGGAACTCACCGCCTGGGAGGGCGGGCCTTCGGCGGAAACCGGCCGGTTCATCCGCCGTCAGCTCGGCGCGGAGTGATCATCCACGATTGAATTCAACAACTCCTTGCTCATGAAGAATCCCCTCGCGATCGCCCTGGTCATGGCGGCGGTCATGCTCATCAGCCTGCCGCCGGTGACATCGCATCTGCACACCCGGCAGGTGTCCCGTTTGCTGGAGCACAAGTACGCCAATCCAAACCAAGCGAACACCAGTGTTTATCTGGAGCCGCCCATTTCCAGTTACTACAGCCTCGGCTGCTGGATCGCCGGGATGGGGGTGCTCGCGGCGGTCGTGCGCTTCTCGTTGATCCGGCGCGAGGAATCTGTGAAGGGGACAAACTGACAGGTTCAAAAACTTCAAGCCCATGAACTCTTCAATCACCCGGTTCCTGCCCCTGGCGTTGCTGTTCGTCACCATGCTGACGGGGTGTCAGAACGCTCAAATGCCCGGCCAGATGTCGGGCCGCTCGATGGGCGCGATCCATCCCGGCATGGCCAAGGCCGAAGTCTTGAAAGTCATGGGATTGCCGTTCCTCGCCGCCACGTTCCAGGAAAACGATTTCACCAGCCTCGAACGAATTACGCTGGAGGTTCTGCGCTACCAGCACCTTCAGAGCGAGGGCTTCTATTTGGTCATCTTTCGTGACGGGGAAGTTGAAGCCTATGGTCCGGAAACAGGGGCACTGGCGGAAAGGATCGAAGGCGTGTTTGCGGCATACCCTCACCAGAGTACGGACGCGGAATCCGCCAACCCGCCATAGCCGGCCCGGTTCAAGCAACTCGAGCAAATGGCTGCTTACAAGATTTGGTGGATCACAAGACGTACCCATGAAGTTCCATTCCCTCCCTCCGATGAAACCGGCCATCGTGTCGTCCGCGGACGGCCACCGGCTGGATGTCCTGGGCGACCAGGTCGTGGTCAAACTGACCGGCGCGGAAACCAATTGCGGCTTTGCGCTGTGCGAGATCACGGCACCGCCGGGCGGCGGACCGCCAGCGCATTTTCATCTGCACGAAGATGAGCTGTTTCTGGTCCGCGAAGGCCGGTTGACGGTGTTGGTCGAGGGAGGCTGGACCACCGTGGAAACCGGCGGAGTAATTTTCGCGCCGCGCGGCAGCATCCACACCTATCGCAACGACACCGATTGCGAGTGCCGGTTCTGGATGCTGGCCACGCCGTCGGGAATCGAATCCTGCTTCTCCCGGCTGGCCGGGGAATGTGCCCGCCAGTCACCGCCGGACTTCAAGGAGGTGGAAACCGTCTGCGCGCAGCATGGCATTCACTTGATGCCGCCCGGTGAAATCGCCCCCACGCCTTGAGACCAAGGGCCGGGGCCGCAACTTATGGCAACTGCCGCAGCAACACCTCGGCTTGTTGCTTCTGCGGCGCGGTAAGCGAAAGCGCCAGCGCGCGGTTGAGCGCCTGCCGGGCCTCGGCGGGTTGTTGGTTTTGCGCACGGGCCTGGCCGAGCAGCAGGAACAGCTCGCCGTCGTTGGTCAAGGAACGGGCCGCCTCCTGCAACATGTCGGCGGCGTAGCGCTGATCCTTGCGTGCCAGTGCCGCCACACCGAGGACGCGCGCCATTTCCGCGTCATTCGCCTGCACTTCTCGCACTTGCCGGGCCCATTTTTCCGCCTCAGCGGCGGTGGCGGAGTCTTTCGCCAGCAGGGTGGCGAGACTGCGCTTGGCCGGGGTGAACTGCGGATAAGTTTCCAACAATTGTTCCAATGCCTTCACAGCGCCGGCCGGCTGGCCGTCGAGCGCCTGTTGCCGGGCCTTGAGGTAGTCGGCAAGCAGTTCGCCCGCTGGTACGGCGGTCAACTGTCGGACGATCTCAGCGGATGGCGCGGCCAGCGAACCGGCGGTGGCGGGCGGGATCAGGTTGAGTTGCAGCGCCGCCCGAGCGGCGTTCGCCGTACCGGTGGATTTTTCCAGAGCGGCGCGCGCGACTTCCAGCCGGCCCATGGCGATGGCCGTCTGGGCAAAGGCGAATTGCACCTGGGGACTGTTTCCCAGTCCGGCGGCCGCCTCCTGTAGCAGCGCGTAGGACCAGAGATGATCGCCAGCCAGAAACCCAATCCGGCCAAGTTCGTAGAGCGCCGCCGGATCGCCTTTGACGAGGTCCCGCGTCCGCCTCGCGAGGCTCAAGGCTTCTTGGACCTCACCCTTGGCGGCGGTCACCCGTGCCTGGCCGATCAACGGCACGACGGCATTGGGGCTGACCGCCACGGCCCGCTTGTAGGTGGCCAGCGATTCTTCCAACTGGCCGGCGGATTCCAGCCCCCGCGCGAGCCGGGACAACAGCAACACGTCGTTCTTCCGTTCAATCACGAGCTCGCGCAGCTTCCTGAGCGTCTCGGCACTGGCGGGAGTCACCTCGGCATCGAGCACCTCCAAGCGATCGCGAATCTCCTGATTCCAAGCCGCCTGCGGTTCGAGGTTGAGCGCCAGTTGAAATGCTGCGCGGGCGGGAGCCTCGTTGGCCAGCGCGTAGTGCGCCATGCCGAGGTGGTATTGGACCTCGCCGATCTGCGCGAGTTTGGCCGCACTTTCCTGCAAATGCACCAGCGCCAGCGCGTACTCGCCCCGGTGATAAAGAATCCAGCCCAGCGTGTCGGCGATGCGGGGATCGTCCGGCAACAACTCGCGTGATCGGCGCGCGAGCTCGTAGGCGCGATCGAGGTTGTTCAGCTTCTCGGAGTAAAGGTAGGCGAGATTGTTCAGGGCCGGACTGAAAGCATCATCCACTTTAATGAGCGCCTCATAGTTGTTGGCGGCCTTCTGCGCGTCACCCATCTCGGTGTACAACATGCCGAGCAGCATCAGCGCCCGCTTGTCACCCGGCTGCTTCTCCAGCAACGTGTTCAATTGGACGAGTGCGTCCGCACGGCGGTCGGATTCATTGTAAAGCTGGGCCAGCAGCAGGTAGGCGGCTTGCTCTTTCGGGTCCAACTCGATTGCGCGCTCGAGTTCCTGCTCGGCCGCCGGTCGGCGATCAGCCGCCAACAGCGCTTGGGCAAGCAGTATCCGCGCTTGCGCGCTGGTGGGATGCTGGTTCACATACGCCTGCGTCCGCGTGACGGCTGCCTCGGCTTTTTTCTCGAGAAGATCCAGCCGGGTCAACTGCTCCAGCGCCGGCAAGTAGTCAGCTTGCTTTGCCTGCGCCCGCTCAAAGGCGGTGCGCGCCCCGGCGGCATCCTGCTTGCGCATCAATAGATTTCCCACCGCGAGCGGGCCGGCGGGATCGTCGGTGAAGCGACGTTCGTAATCGCGAAAGACTGCCAATGCGCGATCCACCTCGCCGTTGACCGCCAGTGCTTCCCCGAGCAACTGGTAGGCGGGGCGAATGTTGGCGTTCGTGGCGATCAATCGCTGCGTCGAATTGATGACTTCGGCCGCCTGACCGCGTGCCAGATAAAGCCGCCCACGCAACAACACGATTTCCGGCGAGTTCGGACTCAGCTCGTACGCACGATCCAACCGCAACTGGGCTTCCGCCGGATTCTGATTCGCAATGCTCACCAGCGCGGCTTGATACTGCAATTGCGTCGAGTCCGGAAACTGTTTGAGCAGTTGCTCCATGATCGGCTGCGCCTTGGCCGGTTCCCGCTTGGCGAGATGCAGTTGGGTCTCCAGCAGGCGGGCATCGATGTTGTTCGGATCACGGGTCAGCACGGCGTTCAACTCAGCCCCCACGGCAGCGTGGTCGCGCTCCGCAAAGGCCAGTTGCGCCTTGCGCAGGCGGCCGGGCGCAAAGTCCGGCGCGCGCGTGATGACTTGATCCAGGTGCGCGCGCGCTTCGTTGGTGGCCCCGCGTTGGATGAGAAAATTGACATACTGAATCTGCCGCGTGGAGCGGGCGGGAGACAATTCGGCAGCCCGGGCAAAAGCCGCTTCACCAGCCACCTGGTTGGTTTGCGTGAGCAGAATTCCCGCGAGCACGTATTGCGCGGCTGCGGAATTGGGATCGGCATCAGCAGCTTTGCGCACCAGCGCAAGCGCTCCATTCAAATCACGACTCTTGAGTGCCACGACGGCCTCGCCGGTGTCATAAACCGGCAGGTCGCCATGTTGCGCACGCAGCCTGCCGAGCAGTTCCCTGAACTCGGTGGTTGAAGCTTCATCGTTGGCGAGATCGGCCAGCAACAAGATGGCCTCTTCCAGCTTGGGATCGGCCTCCAGAGCTTTCAACGCGCTGTCCCGGGCCTCCTTCAGTCTCAACGCACGCTCCTCCGGAGTCTTGGCCTGTAGCGCGTTGGCCGCCAGCAGCACGCCCAGACGCGCGGAAATGCGAGGGTCTGTCGCGCCCAAATTGCGCGCCTGTGCCAAGGCCGCAGCCGCCTGAGGCACCACGCCGTTCTCAAAGAAGATGTTCCCCAACTGCGCGATCGCGTGCGCGTTCCGCGGATCAAGTTGTACGATGTTCAGGTATTCGATGCGCGCCTTGTCGTAATCTCCCTCGGCAAAGAACGCGTCGGCGCGAGTAGTGTGGCGGGCGATCTTGTTCTCCTGCGAGCAACCGGTCACGAGTAACGCGGCCAAGCCGATGACGGCCAGCGCCGCCACCGGGCGAATGGCCCGGGTGCGATGGATCAGGTTCATAAATTTTCCAATCATGGTAAAAGATCGAACGGCTGGAAGGCCGGAGACTCAAGCCAATTCACGCACGACTGCCCGCAGGTTCCGGCGAGGCCGTGCTTGCAGTGGCGACGGTAACTTCGCGGGCCGCCCGATTGCGCCGGTCCCAGCGTCTGAACACGAACAACAACACGAACAGCGGCACCAGCGACAGCCCGAAAAACACCGGCCCGCCCCGGTGATGGATCGGCGAGTGAATCATCTCCGGGCCGTACTCGATGCACAGCCAGCCGATGGTCACGATCCGAAAGGCATTGCGCGCGATCCCCAGCGGAATCACCAACGCGCTGAAGAACGCCCGCTGCCAAGGGTTTTTCAAAAAGAGGTAGCCGGCGATCAAGCTCGTGATGAACAGAACCAGCGTTGAGCGGATGCCGCTGCATTCCGGGGCGACCTGGAGCGTGATGTTGGGCAGTTGAAACAACAGTCCCTGGCGCAGGAAAGAGGCACCCGTCCACGCAAAAAACCAAGCCGACACCTCGGCGGAGGCGTGTTGCAGGCCGACCTCGACGCCGTGAACCCAGGCTGGCGGAAGCGGCACCAGGAAGACGAGGAAGGCGGCGGGAAATAAAATCTGCCGCATGAACCCACCGCCCAATTGCCAGACGGCCACTGCGTTCAACGCCGCAATCCAACCCAGCAGTTGCAGTCCCAACCGGGAAACCGCCCCGCCTTCGGTGACCGGACTGACGATGAACGACCCGCCGACCAACCCGACAGCGAGCAACCCCAAAGCACCAACCGCCGGAACTGCCGGTCGAAACTCGAAAGCAAGTTCCTTCCATTGCTGCCACACCAGCCAGCCGCTCACAAACGGAATAAGCAATGCATATGAGAATAGGTCTTCTGCCATGCAATAACGGACCCACTGGTACAAAGGGAGCCCGAAGACCAGTGTTATTAACGCCACAAAGCCGCAAAAGCGCCTCAGCCGTGGTTGGAATTCCGCTGGAATCATTTGATGATTAGTTCGGAAGTGCTTCCATTCGCAGTCTTCGGGCCAGTCCTCACGCCCGCTTCGGGTTTCATCTGATTGTGCGGAGTAGAACCAATCCCCGTCAGATTTGGCGAGTCGAATTTTGTAGCCATCCATCCTGCACGCTCCTGCGCCGGCACCCTCAGGCCAAACCGGCGTGGGTTTGTTCGTGCCTCGCTGGCCGGAGCGCGGTTAACGTCCACGAACACGTATGAAGATTTCCGGGATCACAGTTTATCAGGTTGACCTGCCGTTGCACGAAGGCAGCTACAAGTGGTCGGGCGGCAAGTCCGTGGCCGTGTTTGACAGCACCGTGGTGCGAATCGAGACCGATGCCGGATTGACCGGCTGGGGCGAGGTCTGCCCGTTGGGGCCCGCCTACCTCCCGGCCTACGCCAACGGTGTCCGCACCGGCATCGCCGAGATCGCGCCGCAATTGCTCGGCGAAAACCCGCTCGAACTCGGCCGTTTGAATCTCACGATGGACCGGCTGCTGAAGGGCCATCCGTACGTGAAGTCCGCCATCGACATGGCGTGCTGGGACCTCCTCGGCAAAGCCACTGGCCAGCCGGTGTGCGTGCTCCTGGGCGGCCGCTTCGGTGAAGCCGTGCAACTTTACCGCGCGATCTCGCAGCTTCCGCCGAAGGAAATGGCGGAGAATGTGGCGGCCCATCGGCGGGCGGGTTATCGCCGGTTCCAGCTCAAGGTCGGCGGCAACCCGGACGAGGACATCGCGCGCATCCATGCCGCCCGCGCCATGCTCGAACCGACCGACAAGCTCGTCGCCGACGCCAACACCGGCTGGACGCAGCACGAGGCGATGCGTGTCGTGCGCGGCGTGCGCGACGTCGATGTCTATATCGAGCAACCCTGCCTCAGCTATGAGGAATGCCTGGCTGTGCGCCGGAACACCGATCATCCGTTCGTGCTCGATGAAGTGCTGGACAACCTCGACATGCTGGTCCGGGCGAAGGCCGATCTCGCGTGCGATGTGGTGAACCTGAAGATCAGCAAGCTTGGCGGCCTGACGAAAACGCGGCTCGCGCGCGACTTCTGCGTGACCCAGGGCATCGCGATGACGCTGGAGGACAGTTGGGGCGGCGACATCGTGACGGCCGCGATCGCGCACCTGGCCCACAGCACGCCCGAGCCGTTCCGCTTCACGTCCACCGACTTCAACAGCTACGTGACCGTCTCGATTGCCGACGGCGCGCCACAACGGGAGAACGGTTTCATGAAGGCGTCGTCGAAGCCGGGCTTGGGAATCGAGCCGCGGATGGGCGTGCTGGGGGAACCGGTGTTGAAGTTTGGCTGAAACGGCAGGCGAAATTGCCACAACCAAAGTCGTATGGACTTTGCGGACCAACTCAACTAATCATGATCCCAAGCCTCGCCCGCCGGGTGTTGGGAAAAGTGGGTCAGGCCCAAATCAAGAAATTGAGCCCCATACGCTTTCCTTTCTCCTTTTCCAAGACGTGGCGGGTTCCGGCCACGGTGAAACCTGTGCTCGAATCAAATTTCCGCCGACTGCCTGCGGTGGCGTGGCTGTTCGTGGCTTTCCTAAGCGCCGCGTTGACAGTGCGGGGCGCGGAAGAATCTGTGGTCCGCATAGACCGCAGCCGGGACGGCATCAAGCAACTGCGTTCGGACCTGATTGAGTGGGGCTGTTCCAGGGAGATGAGCAATAAAGTGCTCGAACTGACCAGGCAGAGCGACCTCCGCGCGGACGAGATTGAACTGGTGGTTCACTACGCCGTGTTTTGCACCGGTCCCAATGCTGGTGAAGTTTTCATAAACAGCTT
>ERZ761602.3816-NODE-3816-length-20555-cov-4.756488_pt1 | contig 20555 bp, 21 predicted proteins | sample MGYA00512165_ERZ761602 | MGnify/ENA primary metagenome ERZ761602 (study PRJEB28899, sample SAMN02445085) | bioreactor sludge metagenome | biome: EBPR sludge; isolation source: Thorneside wastewater treatment plant | place: Australia: Brisbane, Thorneside... | reverse complement strand
GCGCGCTTCTCAAGAACGAGCAGGACGTCCACCTGTTCGAGCGCCTCGCCTTCCTCGCGCGGCGCGAACGCTAGGCACCTCCGACGCCTGCCTCCCGGCCCCGCTACGAGGGGCCGCCCGCTATGAGGGACCGGCCGTGCCGGGATGCAGCGCCTGGACGCCCAGCCGGACGCGCAGCTTCTCCTGCGCCGTCTGGATCGCCCGCTGGAAGATCTTCGGATCGTCGATGCCGGGCGAGACGACGACGCCCGATCCGGTGCCGCGCACGGTCAGCGTGCCGTAGCCGAGGATGCGCCCCCACACGGTCTGCTTCAGGCCCACCTCCTCGATCGAGCGCAGCTCGATCTCGGCGGTGTCGCGCCCGATCCAGCCGGTCTTGCGGATGAAGCGCCGGTCGGTCACCGCGATCTCGGTCGCCCGGATGCGGATGAACTGCACCAGGAAATACAGCAGCCCGGCGATGATCAGCCCGATGGTGAGGTAGTTCAGCCAGGCCCTGGTGCCGGTCCCGACCCAGATCCACGAGGCGATCTGCAGCGCCACCGGCACGGCGACCGCGATGCCGGGAACGATCCAGTTCAGCCAGTGATAATGCGCCCGCGCGATGACTTCCTCGCCGGGCACCAGGGCCTTGTCGATATAGGATGCGCGCATGAGCCGACCTTAGTGCCTCCGGCGGGGCCCAGCAATGCGCGTCCGCTACGCCGCCTGCGGTTCGCCCGCCTCCACCGCCGCCGTCTCGCCCTTGGCGATCAGCATGTAGAAGCACGGCACGACGAACAGCGTGAACAGCGTCCCGATCGACATGCCGGTCGCGATCACCAGACCGATGGAATAGCGCGACGCCGCGCCGGCGCCGGAGGCGGTGATCAGCGGCACGACGCTCAGGACCATCGCTGCCGTCGTCATCAGGATCGGCCGCAGCCGCACCACCGCCGCCTCGCTGATCGCCTCGCGCTTGGCCACCCCGTGGGCGCGCCGCTCGTTCGCGAACTCGACCATCAGGATGCCGTGCTTGGTGATCAGCCCGATCAGCGTGATGAGCCCGACCTGGGTATAGATATTGAGCGTCGCCAGCCCCAGATTGAGGAACAGCAGCGCCCCGAACAGCGACAGCGGCACCGCGACCATGATGATCAGCGGATCGCGGAAGCTCTCGAACTGCGCCGCCAGCACCAGATAGATGATGACGATCGCCAGGCCGAAGGCCATGGCCAGCGAGTTGCCTTCCTGGATCGCCAGCCGCGACTCGCCGGCATAGTCCTCATAGAAGCCGTCCGGCATGATCTCCGCCGCGATGCCGCGCAGCGCCTGCAGCGCGGCGTCCGTCGTCGACCCGATCATCGGCATCGCCGAGATCGTGGCCGAGTTCAGCTGGTTGAACTGCTCGATGGCGACGGGTCCCGCTTCGGTCCGCACCGTCGTCACCGCCGAGAGCGGCACCATGGCGCCGGACTGGCTGCGGACATAGTAGCCGCCCATGCTCTCGGGCGTCAGGCGATAGGCGTCCGCCGCCTGCGGGATGATCTCGTAGGCGCGGTTCTGCCGGTCGAAGCGCGACACCCAGCCATTGCTCAGCATCGCGTTCAGCGTCGTGCCGATCTCCGCGATCGTGACGCCGAGGGCCGCGGCCCGCTCGCGGTCGACAATCACCCGCGCCTGCGGCTTGTCGAAGGCGAGAGAGTTCTGGACCACCAGGAACTCTCCCGATGCATTGGCGCGGTCGGCGATCTTCTGCGCGACCTCGTAGACGAGCTCGGGCGACCCGATCGAGCGAATGACGTACTGCACCGGCAGTCCGCCGGCCGAACCCGGAAGCGAGGGCGGGTTGACGACGAAGGCCTGGACGCCGGTGACCGTGTTGAGGCCCTGCTGCACCAGGGGGAGGATCTCCTGGGCGCTGCGATCGCGCTCCGCCCAGGTCTTGAAGCGCCACAGGGCGATGCCGGTGTTGGACGAGCCGCCGGCCGGTCCGCCGCCGATGATGGAGAATCGCGAATCGGATTCGGGAATCTCGCCGACCGCATCGCCGAACTGGTCCATGTAGTACTGCATGTAGTCCGAGGTGGCGTAGCGCGGTCCCGTGACGATGGTGAAAAGCGCGCCCTGGTCCTCGGCCGGCGACAGCTCCGACCGTGTGTTCATGAAGAGGAACGCGGTCGTCGCCAGCAGCAGGGCGACCGCGATGTAGACGGCCGGCCGGATGTCGAGCACGGCGGAGAGCATCCTCGCCTTCGTCCTCGGCGCCGCCGCAGCGGCGGCTGCAGGAGCCGGGCCGACATCATCGGCGAGAGGGTGACGGCGACAAATCCTGAGATCACGACGGCCCCGGCGAGCGTGAAGGCGAACTCGCGGAACAGCGCCCCGGTCAGGCCCTGGGTGAAGCCGATGGGGGCATAGACCGCCGCCAGCGTGATCGTCATCGTGACGACGGGCACGAAGATCTCATCGATGCCTTTGATGGCTGCATCGAGCGGCGTCATGCCCTCCTCGATGTAGCGATGGATGTTCTCCACGACGACGATGGCGTCGTCGACGACCAGGCCGATGGCGAGGACCATGGCCAGCAGCGTCAGGAGATTGATCGAATAGCCCAGCGCGAAAAGGACGAAGCAGATGCCGACCAGGGCCAGCGGAATCGTGACCAGCGGAATGAGGACCGACCGGATCGACCCGAGAAAGAGATAGATGACCAGAACGACGATCAGCACCGCTTCGGCGATGGTCTCGAAGACGCCGTCGATCGAGGCCTGGATGAAGACCGTGGCGTCGTAGTTGACGAAAACCGTCATGCCTTCCGGCAAGCCGGCCTGCATCGCGGGCAGCATGTCGCGAATGGCGGCCGCCGTGGTCAGCGGATTGCCGGATGGCGTTCCGGTAATGCCGATGAACACGCCCTTGCGTCCGTCGAACGACGAACGCACGTCGTCGCTCTTGGCGCCGAGCGCGATCTGGGCGACGTCGCGCAGGCGAACGACGTCGCCGCCCGAACTGCCGATGGGCAGGGCGCCGAACGCCTCGGCCGACTGAAGCGTGGTCTCGGTCTGGACCGCGACGACGACCATCTCGTTCTCGGTCGATCCCGGCGAGGCGAGGAAGTTCGAGTTGCGGATGGCGGTCGACACGTCGCCTGCCGTCACGCCGCGCGAGGCGAGCAGGAGCGGGTCGAGCCAGACGCGCATGGCAAAACTCTGGCCGCCCAGGATGTCGGCCGAGGCGACCCCCGGCACGGTAGCCATCTGGGGCTGGATCACGCGTGTCAGAAATTCCGTAATCTGCGCAGGCGACATGCGGTCGCTGGCGAAGGCGAGATACATCAGCGCGAAGGTCTGCCCGGTCCCCTTCAGGATGATCGGGTCTTCCGCATCGCTCGGCAGCTGCCGGCGCACCTGCTGGGTCTTCGTGATGACTTCGGTCAGCGCTGCATCGGGGTCCGCCCCGAGCCGCATGCGAACCGATACCGTGCTCGCGCCCTGGCGGCTGCTGGCCGAGACATAGTCGACGTTTTCGGTGCTCGCGACGGCCTTGGCGATCGGATCGGTGATGAAGCCCTGGATCAGATCGGCGCTCGCGCCCGGATAGGCCGTCGTTACGGTGATGGTGGTTTCCTCGACCTCGGGATACTGGCGGATCGCCATGCCGGAGAAGCCCTGGACGCCGAGGATCAGGATGATCAGGCTGACGACGATCGCCAGCACTGGCCGGCGGATGAAGGTCTCGGTGAAGCTCACGGCGCCGCCCGCTCCGTTGCGCCCGCCGGCGCGGCGCCCGGCACGTCGTTGTTCGCGATAGTCACCGCCGCGCCGTTCTGAAGGCGGTTCTGCCCGGCGACGACGACCACGTCGCCGGCCTTCAGGCCCTCGACCACCTCGATCAGCCTGCCGTCGCGCCGTCCCGACGTAACGAATGTCTGCCGGACGACCTGGCGCGGTCCGGCTTCTGATGTATCGCCGTCCTTGGGCGCCTCGGTGACGACCAGATAGACGTAGTCTCCATAGAGGCTGGGCACGACCGCCGTCTCGGGCACGGCGATCACGTCGGTCTCCTCGGGCAGGGAAATCCGGACGCGCAGGAACTGGCCGGGCAGCACGCGACCGGCCGGCGCGTCGAGGATGGCTTGGGCGGAAACGAGGCGGGACTTCGGGTCGACCTTGGGATCGATGCCGGTCACCGAGCCCGAGAAGTCCAGCTTGTCGGTCGTTACGCCGAAGCGCGCCTTCTGGCCCTTGACGAGCAGGCCCGCCGACTGCTCCGGCACCGTGAAGTCGACCAGGATCCTGTCGAGATCCTGCAGAGTGAGGACGATGGTACCTACCGGAACATACTGACCCACGACGACGCGCGGCACGCCGACGATCCCGGCGAAAGGTGCCTCGATCGCCTTCTGCGCCGTGACGGCCAGCAATCGGGCATAGGTGGCGCGCGCGGTTTCAAGCTGGGCATTGGCCTGATCCAGCGATGCCTGCGGCGCTGCCCCACGGCGCACCAGCGGCGCAAGGCGATCGACATCGGCCTGGGCAAGCTTGATGCTGGCCTGGGCGGCCAGCATGTCAGCCTGCTCGACGGTGTCGTCGATCTGCACGAGCAGCTGGTTCGCGGTGACCTTCTGGTTCGAGATCACCGCGATGGCCTTCACGACCCCGGCCGTCTCGACCGCCAGATCGGCGCCCGATCCGGCCTTGGCGGTACCGACCGCATCGATTCCGGGCGACCAGGTCCGCGGCTCCACAGTGATCGCCGATACCGCGACCGGCGGCCGCGGCCGGTTGGCGATCATCGAGGCGATCATGTCCTGCATGAAGAAATTGAAGCCGACCAGGCCGGCGCACACGACCGCTACGACGGCGATCAGGACAATGCCGCGACGTGACATCGCACTTCCCTTCAGGCCGTTGACTGGCCGGGTTATTCAGACTTGCAATCGCCTGACTTAACTGTACCGTCTGGACGGTATAGTCAAGAGGCTTGTTGCATCGCACCATGGAACATCAGGCAAGATCCTCCCGGCGCGGCTCGCGCGAGGTCATCCTCGACGCCGCGGAGGCGCTTGTCCGCGAACAGGGCGTCAATCGGATGACGCTGGAAGCGGTCGCCGCAAAGGCTGGGCTCAGCAAGGGCGGGCTGCTCTACAATTTCCCGTCCAAGGACGCGCTCTTGCGCGGCCTGATCGAACGCTTCACGGAGCGCATGGATCTGGGAGCCGGCGATCGCTCGCCCGGGACCGTCGTCTCGCGGCGGCTGGCGGTCCATGACGAAAACGCTGCCAACCGGCAGGGCGGCCTTGGGATGCTGGCGGCGTTCGCGGAGAATCCCGATCTCGTCGACCCGATCCGCAGCCTGCAGCGTCAGCTCTGGGACCACTGGAAGGCGTCGGAAGCGGACCCTGAGCGTGCCCTCATAGCCTGGCTGGCGGCGGAAGGGCTCTGCTTCCTCGACCTGTTCGACACCTCGCCGTTGACGGCGGAAGAACACGGCAAGGTCGTCGCTGCGATCAAGGCGATCGCCCGCGGCGCGCCCTAACGCGGCTCGTCGGCATTGGCGGAGGCCAGGATCGCCCAGACGGCTTCGGCCGTTCCGACGATCGTTTCGCGGTGGGCGCGCAGATAGAGCGCCGAGATCTCGATCTGCCAGCCCTGGACGATCACCGTATGAGAGAGCCAGTCCTCGCCGGCCGCGTCGGCGGACAGGAAGCTCGTTGTCACCGGACGCGCCGTCTCGCCCCAGAATTTCAGCCCCGGCAAGGCCGGCGGATCGCCATCGGGCGCGAAGCCGGGGGGCGTCATGATGGCGTCGGCCGCCATCGTCGGGGCGCCGATCTTCAGCGTCACCGGCCCGTAGCGCACTTCCACGGCCGTGGCGTTGATCGCGCTGATCGCCGCACGATGGGTCGCCGTCGGCGCGTGGATCTCCAGCGGAATGCGCAGTCCGCTGGGCCGGTGTGCGACGATGCCGTCGGCGAGCACCTCCACGAAGGGCGGCGCGGTGTCGGGCGAGGGTATGGCAGCCGACGCGGCGGCCATGACGAGCGACGCAGCCAGAGTTGAAACCGCCAGACCTCGCATGTCGGACCTATCTGTTCAGTTCGCGCATCGCGCGGTCCAGGCCGTCGAGCGTCAGCGGATACATGCGGTCGCCGATCAGCTGTTTGATGAGCTGGATCGAGGGCGTGTACTCCCAGTGCTTCTCGGCGACCGGATTGAGCCACACCATGTGCGGATAGATGTCGGCGACGCGCTGCAGCCACACCGCGCCCGCTTCCTCGTTCCAGTGCTCCACCGAGCCGCCCGGATAGGTGATCTCGTAGGGGCTCATCGTCGCGTCGCCGATGAAGATCACCTTGTAGTCGTTGCCGTATTTGTGGAGCACGTCCCAGGCGGCCGTCTTCTCGTTGTGGCGGCGGCGATTGTCCTTCCACACGCTCTCGTAGAGGCAGTTGTGGAAGTAGAAGAACTCCATGTGCTTGAACTCGGTCTTCGCCGCCGAGAACAGCTCCTCGCAGAGCTTGATGTAGCTGTCCATCGAGCCGCCGATGTCGAAGAACAGCAGCACCTTCACGGTGTTGCGGCGCTCCGGCACCAGCGTCACGTCGAGATAGCCCTTGTTCGCAGTATTGCGGATCGTGCCGGGCAGATCGAGTTCGGTCTCGGCGCCCTGGCGGGCCCATTTGCGCAGCCGGCGCAGCGCGACCTTGATGTTGCGCGTGCCCAGTTCGACCTGGTCGTCGAGATTCTTGTATTCGCGCTTGTCCCACACCTTCACGGCCTTGCCGTGGCGGCCCTTGTCCTGGCCGATGCGGACGCCTTCCGGATTGTAGCCGTTGTTGCCGAACGGCGAGGTGCCGCCCGAGCCGATCATTTTGCTGCCGCCTTCATGGCGCTTCTTCTGTTCCTCGAGGCGCTTCTTCAGCTCCTCCATGATCTTTTCCCAGCCGCCCAGCGCCTCGATCTGCTTCTTTTCCTCCTCGGTGAGGAATTTCTCGGTCAGCGCCCGCAGCCACTCCTCGGGAATCTGGGCGGCCTGGGTCGGGTCGATGTTTTCCAGCCCCTTGAAAGCGTGCCCGAACACCCGGTCGAACTTGTCGAGATTGCGCTCGTCCTTGACCAGCACGGTGCGGGCCAGCACGTAGAATTCGTCGACCTTCATGTCGATGACGCCGGCCTTCAGGGCCTCCATCAGCGCCAGGTATTCCTTCAGCGTCACGGGCACCTTGGCGGCGCGCAACTCGTCGAAGAAGGTGAAGAACATGGGCGGACCCTCAGGCGATGGCGATGCCCAAGCCTACCCCGGCCCGGCCCGTCCGCCAATCGCCCTCGCACAGGGCATTGGCATTCGCCGGCCGCTGCGCCTAGGCTCGCCCCCGGGACGCGCCGTGACTCGGCGCGGGCAAGGGCGGGGTGCATGGTCGAGTTGTTCCTGGAATCCGCGATGCTGGCTGCCGAGTCGCAGCGGGTGATCGCCCTGAGACTGTTCAAGCTCGCCTTCAGCGACACCGACGCGCCTGCCGAGGCGCAGCGCATGGTCTCCGAAAAGCTCGCCGCGGTCGCCAGCGCGGCCCACGCGGCCGCCTGCGGCGCCAGCGCCGTCTCGATCGTCAAGGACTATCGCCGGATCGTCCGGGCCAATATCCGGCGGCTCGACCCGGCCTGACCGGCGCCCCTGCGGCTCAGGCGGCCTTGACCGCCCGGCCCCAGGTGTTGAAGCCGGCGAAGCGCGGCGCGCCGGGCAGATACATCGTCTCCATCTGCTCGATCCTGAAGCCGCCATCGGTCAGCATCTGCGGCACCGGGCGGCAGAGATGGCAGCCTCCCGCGATCCGCTTCCAGAAGGGCTCGATCCGCCGCTGCCACGTGACGACCTTCTCGTCCGGCGCCAGGCCGTGCTCGCAGAACAGCAGCGTCGCCTCCGGCTTCATGACCCGCGCGATGGCGCTCATCGCCTTGGGCACGTCGGGAATGGTGCAGAGCGTATAGGTGACGACGACGGTATCGATGCTGGCCGCCGGCAGGTCGATATCCTCGGCCTTGAGGCCGGTGAACTCCACGCCGATGCCGGCCTCCTTGGCCCGGACCGCGGCGCGCTCGCGCAGCTTCGGGTGCGGTTCCAGGCCGATCAGCCGCGTCACCTTCGCCTTGTCGTAGAAGGGCAGGTTGTGGCCCGCCCCCATGCCGATCTCGAGAACCGAACCGGCCGCCTGCGGCACCACCTTGCGGCGCTGGAGAGCGATCGGCTTCCCGCCCATCGCGGCGTTCAGAAGCGGCGGCAGGATGTAGCGGTCGTAGAAGCCCATGGCGTTTCCTCCTTCGGCGCAGGGTGCGCCAAGGGCGCGCCGGAGGAAAGACCCGTTCGCCGCATTGACGGGCGGCCGGCAGGCGGCGATTGTCGCTGCGACAAGGGGACCTACCATGCGCAAATTGCTGGCCGCGCTCGGCCTGTTCTTCGGCCTCGCCACGCTCGCCGCCTGCGGGCCGATCTACGACACGCAGTACACCTACTATCCGCCGCCCGGGCAGCGCGGCCAGGCCTGCGTGTCGAGCTGCGACGCCGACCAGACGGCCTGCCGCTATCAGTGCCGGCGCGAGGTGCAGGCCTGCGAGAACGAGAAACAGCGCATCGCGCAGCGCGAATACAACCGCTATGTCCGCTGGCGGCAGGACCAGAACCTGCCCGTCGACAAGACGCTCTACGACTTCACGCCGTCCTATTCCTGCCCGTGGGAGAGCGACTGCACCAGCGTCTGCGAAGCCGACTACCGGGCCTGCTTCCAGGGCTGCGGCGGCCGCATCGACGCGCAGCAGGTCTGCGTCATGGGATGCGGCCAGGGCAAGTGACGCGGCGCCGAGGCGGGCCGGAGCGCTTCAGCGCTTCGGCCGGGGGGCGATGAAGAACGACATCGCGATCAGCGCGACGCCGAGGCCGGCGACCGCGCCGCCCGCCTGGCCGCCGATCCGAATGACTTCTGCCGGATCGTTCGAATCGCCGGCAATGCTTCTGATGCCGAAGAAGATCGCCGCGCCGAGCGCGATGGCGACGAGGCCGCCGAAGGCCATACGCTTGTTCTTCATGGGTCTTTCTACCAGCCCTTGCCGCCGCCGCCCTTCGACGGCGCCGCCTGCTGCATCTGGGCGTGTTGCGGATGGGCGGCGGCGAACTGGGCCTGCGCCTGCGGGCTCGCCTCGCTCTGATGACGCGCCTTCCAGTCGGCATACGGCATGCCGTAGATCGCCTCGCGGCCCTCGTCCTTGCTGACTTCCGCGCCAAGGCCGGCGGCCGCCTCGCGGAACCAGTCGCCGAGGCAGTTGCGGCAGAACCCGGCGAGGTTCATCAGATCGATGTTCTGCACATCGCTGCGTTCGCGCAGATGCGCAACGAGGCGGCGGAAGGCGGCGGCTTCGGCCTGGGTCTTGATCGTGTCGTCCATGGCGTGGAGCTTACGCCGGAAGTCCGGCTTGCGCGAGAGCCCGCCTGAGCGCCCGGCCGACGATGTCCGTCATGCGGGCGACCCCTGCCGCGGTCTCGATCAGGTCCTGCCGGACCTCGATGAGCGCGTGCGGCAGGCCGCGCTGGGTGCCGTGCGTCCACATCGTGTCGTCCTCCAGCGCGCCGTGATAGGGCTCGTTGTCGCCGACGACGAGGCCCGGCTCTGCCCGGAAGGCCTCCAGCAGGGGCACGGCGAGCCGCGGATCGCGGTCCCACAGGATCCCCACATGCCAGGGCCGCGGATCGCCCTTCCAGGCCGGCGTGAAGGAATGCATGGAAACCAGCGTCGGCGCCGTCCCGGCCCCGAGGCTGGCGTCGATCGCCGCCGCGATCGCCCGATGATAGGGCCGGTGATAGCGGGCGATCCGCTCGGCGATCTCGGCCGCGTCCGCGCCGGCATTGCCGGGGATGATCGCGCCGTCAGACAGGCGCATGACGATCGTCGGATCCTCGGCGCCGCGATTGAGATCGACGAGAAGCCGCGACCAGCGCCCGAGGAAAGCCGGCGCGCCGAACGCCGCCGCCAGGGCGCGCGTCAGGGCGCCCGCGCCGATGTCCCAAGCGATGTGGCGCGCGAACTGCTCCGCGCCGAGGCCGAGATCGCCATAGCGCGCCGGCACGGCATTGGAGGCATGGTCGCACAGGAAGACCAACGGCGCCGCAACGGCGCCGGGAACGCAATCGAAGGCCGTCTCGGGGTCGCTGGCGGGTTGTGCGGCTTGCATCGGGGCGGGCTGTCCTTCATGTCGCCTCTAGCACTCCTGGGCGCGCGATCTAAGGGCCATGACCGATGAAGACGCCATAAGGCGCGCGTTGCGCCGGATTCTGGACGCGGCGCTTGCGGCGGCCGATGCCGGCCGCGCCCTTCTGCCCGCTCTTCCCGAGCGGCCGAAGGGGCGTCTGGTCGTCGCCGGTGCCGGAAAGGCCGCGGCGGCGATGGCCGCCGCGCTGGAGCAGGCCTGGGACGGCCCGCTGGAAGGTCATGTCGTGACCCAGGCGGGGTACGGCCGGACGCTGGCCCGCCTCCGCCTGACCGAGGCGAGCCATCCCCTGCCCGGCCTCGAGGCCCAGGCGGCTGCGGCCGAAACGCTCCTGCGCGCTTCGCTGATGGGGCCCGACGATCTGCTGCTCGTGCTGCTCTCGGGCGGCGGATCGGCGCTCTGGCCGGCGCCCCGCCGCCCGCTGACCCTCGAAATGAAGCGGTCCGTCACCGCCGCGCTCCTGCTCAGCGGGGCGCCGATCGCCGAGATCAATGTCGTGCGCAAGCATCTCTCGCGCATCAAGGGCGGACGGCTGGCGAAGTCGGCCGGGGCCGGCGCGATCGTCGCGTGTTCGGTCAGCGACGTGCCGGGCGACGATCCCTCGCTGATCGCCTCCGGCCCCGTTTCGCCCGATCCTTCGACGCTTGAGGAGGCGCGCGCCATCCTGCGCGCACGCGGCGTGCCGCTGACGGATGCGCTGGCCGCCGTGCTGGACGATCCGGCCAGCGAATCGCCCAAGCCCGGCGATCCGTGCTTCGCGCGCGTCGATTATCGCATCGTCCTTACGCCGCAAGACGCGCTCGCCGCCGCCGCCGCTGCGTCTGCCGCGCTCGGCTACGAGCCCATCCTCCTGGGTGCTGATCTGGAAGGCGAGGCGCGCCAGGTCGGCGCCGCCCATGCCGTCCTGGCGCGCGATGCCGCGCGCGCCGGCCGCCGCACGGCGTTGATCTCCGGCGGCGAGTTGACCGTGACGGTCCGCGGCGCGGGGATCGGCGGACCCAACCGCGAATACGCGCTCGGCCTTGCCCTCGCGCTCGACGGGGCCGCAGGCATCGCCGCCATCGCCGCCGACAGCGACGGCCAGGCCGGCGCGCCCGGCGCGGCCGGCGCGATCGTCCTGCCCGGCACGCTGGAACGGGCCCGCGCGCTCGGACTCGATCCTGCCGCCGCGCTTGCCGCCAACGACACCGGCCGCTTTTTTTCGCGCCTTGGCGACGAGATCGTCACTGGACCGACCGGCACGAATGTGAACGATGTCCGCGTCATCGTCATTCGCCCCCAAGACTGAAGCCATGCGCCGCAACCGGAACATCAAGATACTGGCGACGCTTGGTCCCGCTTCGTCGACGCGCGAATCCATCGCCGCCCTCTTCGCGGCCGGCGCCGACGTCTTCCGGATCAACATGAGCCATACGCGGCACGATGTGCTGCGCGAACTGGTCGGCCATGTGCGCGCGGTCGAAGCCGAGACCGGGCGCCCGATCGGCATTCTGGCGGATCTGCAGGGTCCCAAGCTGCGCATCGGCGCCTTCGCGAACGGTCCGGTGATGCTGTCGGCGGGCGATGTCTTCACCCTGCACCTCGATCCGGTGCCGGGCGATGCGTCCGGCGTCTCGCTGCCTCACAAGGAGATCTTGTCGGCGTTGCGTCCGGGCGCGCGCCTGCTTCTCGACGACGGCCGCATAAGCCTGAAAGTCACCGAGGCTCGCGCGGACCGCGCCGTGACCATCGTCGAGATCGGCGGCAGGCTGTCCGATCGCAAGGGCGTCAACGTGCCGGACACCCAGTTGCCCATCCCCGCCATGACCGAAAAGGACCGCGCCGACCTCTCCGCCGCCGTCGAGGCCGATGTCGACTGGATCGCCCTCTCCTTCGTCCAGACGGCCGCCGACGTCGCCGAGGCCAAGAAGCTGGTCATGGGCCGGGCCGGCGTCATGGCCAAGATCGAAAAGCCCCAGGCCGTCGCTCAGATCGACGCGATCCTGGAAGTCGCGGACGGCATCATGATCGCCCGCGGCGATCTCGGCGTCGAGCTGCCGCTGGAGGACGTGCCCGGCCGGCAGAAGCAGATCAATCGCGCCGCCCGCCGCGCCGGCAAGCCGGTCGTGGTGGCGACCCAGATGCTGGAATCGATGATCGAGAAGCCGGCCCCGACCAGGGCCGAGGTCTCCGACGTCGCGACCGCGGTGTTCGAGGGCGCCGATGCCGTCATGCTCTCGGCCGAAAGCGCGGCGGGCGCCTGGCCCGTCGAGGCGGTGGCGACGATGAACCGGGTCGCCGAACGGGTCGAGGGCGAATCGTTCTACCGCTCGATCGTCGAGGCCCAGCGCGCCGAGCCCGAAGCGACCGCCGCCGATGCGATCACCGCGGCGGCCCACCAGATCGCCGAGAATCTCAACGTCGCGGCGATCGTCACCTATACGGCGTCGGGCGCGACGGCGCTGCGCGCCTCGCGGGAACGGCCCAACGTGCCGATCCTGGCGCTCTCGCCGGTGCTCAAGACGGCGCGCCGCCTCGCCATCGGCTGGGGTCTTCACTGCCTGATGGTGGAGGAGCCGCGCGATCTCGACGGCATGGTGGAACAGGCCTGCAAGCTGGCCTATCGCGAGGGCTTCGCGAAGCCCGGCCAGCGGGTCATCGTGATTTGCGGCGTCCCGCTCGGCACCCCCGGCGCCACCAATCTGCTGCGCATCGCGCTGGTCGGACGGTCGCAGGACTAGGCGCTGGCGCATCGTGTGAGCGGACGGGCAGGGATGATCTCGCCCTCATGGCCGGGCTTGACCCGACCATCCAGCCTCGCGCCCACTTCCCCCAGCGCGCCTCTATGGCCGCGCGCCGAGGGGACATCGTCGTGATGGACAATCTGCCGGCCCACAGGATGACCGGCGCCGGGACCGCCATCGAGAAAGCCGGGGCGCAACTCCTCTACCTGCCGCCCGATAGCCCCGACTTCAACCTGATCGAGATGGCCTTCTCCAGGCTCAAGGCGTTCCTCAAGAAAACCGCCGCCAGAACCATCGACGCGCTCTGGCACGCCATCCCCTTCTTCACCCCGGCCGAATGCCAGAACTACTTCGCCGCAGCCGGATACGACCTCGATTGAATTGATTCCGCTCTAGAGCGCTAAACAAAAACGGCCTTCAGATTTCTGAAGGCCGCTTTTCGATCGTTGGAAATATACGGCTTAAACCGTATCACCTATTTGCGTAGCAGCTTCCTGGCGGGGGCGTATGCGGAGCAATTCGGTCCTCTAATACTATTTTTTAAGGGCATTTTTGTCGAGCGATTTAACGGGAAAACTCCCGGCAATGCCTGATACGCGGATATTTGATGTACCTTGATGTGGTACGCTATATCCTAGATGACCTTGAATGCCTTGATGCCCTGGATTACCTTGATAGGGACAGCTAAGGGCTTTTATGGGCTCTAAGGGTTCAAATTTTGGAGCATCGCGGCTGAATGCCGGAAGCAGAGGCAATTACTTCGAGGCGGCGCGGCGTAGGCCGTGGCAGCAATTTTTTTGTGCTCGATCGTCAGCAGTGGGAAAAGCTTTGGGCGATCGACACCGCCAACAGACTGAACCTGGTGTCGGCGTTTTTGGTTTTGCTTGCCGGTACTGGCGCAGACCATCGACTTACAAAGTGGTCGGCGAAAGCATGTGAAGAGCATGCGGGAATGGGAAAGCCGCGCGCGAAAGTCGCGATCGACCAATTAATCAACGCGGGGCTAATTGAGCTTACTGAAGCATCCACCCGGATGTTCCCCCAATATCGATTTGCAGCACCCGATCCTGAAGTCGATCCGATATTTTTGCCGACCCAGCTTGTTACAGGATTCGGCAAGGAAGTTTCGATCTTAAGGCGCATCCGCCAGTCTGGTGACGCTGCGCTCTTGCGCATGCTCGTTGATCTGTACGGCCTCATTGAGGTGGACGCGCCGTTCGGCGTTTCGCTTGCAACCCTCAAACACTATCACGCCGTCGAAGGCAGCTCGTCTGCATCGGCTCCACCTCAAAAGGTAACGGAGACCGGCGCCAACGCTATTTGGGCATTGTCGATGGGCGATACTCGGCAAGGCACAGGTAATTGGCGATCCTGGCACACGGTAGAGGGTAAGAACGTCGAGCAACCATTCTGGCCGAGAGTGAATGTTCTTCGGCAAATCGGCGCGCTCAGATTTGAGCCTTGGGTTTTTGATAGTGCCAGCGACGATGCAGAGCCGCTCTTTCCAGTGGCGATCCCGGGCTTTGAAACCGGCGAGCCGAAAGAAGAAATCGAAGACCTCACCACGTTTGTGAGAGCTGCTGCCAACGAGCTGATCGGTGAAGAGCGCCAATATTTCATCACACAGTACGCAGGGCGTCTGCTTGTGACGCTGCCCGCACACCATGCCCCCCCTGCCCTGCGCGGGGTGGCCCGCTTGCGCGTTGAGGCCGATACACCAGGCCGTCGCCTAGCCTACGCGAAGCGCATGAGCGCCATCGAAGGCTGGAAGGCTGGATACCGCCAGGCCATCACCAGCTTCCAGCAGAAGAACTACGGCGAGCCGGTTCGCCGCGTCGGAAAAGTATTTGGCGAATCGCTCTGAACCAGGCTATAGTAAACTGCGTTTTTTTCTGCCTTGTTCCCGATTTCGGGGCCGGGCGGACAGCCCCGGAGTGGAAGCTCTAGCCACTCCGCCGGTCCTGTACGGTAGATCACAGCCGCATAGCTGCTTCCTGGCGGGGGCGTGTGCGGAGATGTTTCCAGGATCAGAGGGCCAGTTTTCGGCGGATTTCCGCCCAAGCCGAGCACTATAAACCCCACCCTGACCGCAGGGTGGGGTTTATAGTTCCTAGAATGTTCTCGCCATTTCGGGGCCGGCTGCTAGCCTTTGACCCTATTGCGAAGTCTTACAGAGGCGATGCGACGACCGGCTTTTAGAGCCCGGCCGAGGGCTACATCGAGCTCGTCATCGACCTCGCCGAGATCATGGACCTTCGCCGGCCGAGCCGATACCCGGTGCGCGTCGTCGGCGACGCGCTCGAGGTGCGCGGCATCTATCACGGCGACATTCTCGTCGCGGACGCCGCCGGCGAGCCGAAGGCGGGCAAAGTCTGCATCGCTTCGTGAACAGCAACGTGATCCTCGCGACCCTCACGCGCAAACAGTGAGAGTGGCGCCCAAAGCCGGCGCGCGGCGATGCAATCGTGGTGACGGAGAGCGTCGAGGTGTGGGCGATCGTCACCGCCCTAGAGCCATTTCATTCTGACGGGAGTCGGGGTGGGATTCCTTTGGGCCGCCCTTTCTGGTTCGATGCCCTTCGCGATTTGCGCAGGGCATGATGGGCAAGCCATCGAGCGTGGATTTGCGCCGTCGCGTCGTGGCGGCGATTGAGGGCGGGCTATCGACACGCGAGGCGACGGAACGGTTCTCGGTCAGCAAGGCCGCGGCCGGGGCCCGGGCGTGTCTGAAGCGGGCGACGGGCGATGTCGTGCCCAAACCGCATGGCTCTCCGGAAGGGTCGAGCCGCGCCCCCTTCCCCCAGCGCGCCTCAGGGCGCGCGACGCGGGGGAAGGGGCCCCGCAGGGGCGGAAGGGGGAACAACCGCTCGGCGGCCACGCGCCTGTCGCACCCGCGCCGCCCGAACGACGCCCTAGATCCGGTCGCCTTCGATTTTCCGGCGCAGGGTCCTGGCCTGCTGCTGCGCCTCTTCCAGCGTCGGGTTGATCTCCAGGGCGGCGGTGTAGGCCGCCAGCGCCGCCTTGTCGTCGCCGAGCGATTCCATGATGCCGCCCAGCGCCGCCAGCGCCGCATAGTGGCGCGGTTCGAGTTCCAGCGTGCGCTTCAGCGCGGCGATCGCCGCCGCCGTTTCGCCCCTGATGTTCTCCAGGGCGGCGACCCGGTGCCAGGCCTCGGCGAAGTCGGGCGAGAGGCTGGTGATGGTCTGGAACAGCGTCAGCGCCCGGTCGATGTCGCCGGCATCGAACAGCAGCGTGCCCCGCTCGGTCAGCAGGGCCGCGGTCGGGCTCTGGCTCTCGGCCCAGATCGTCCAGATCTCTTCCTCGATGGGCGCCGCCATGGCGGCATCCTTCGCCTTCGCCAGCGCGGCGAAGAGATCGTCGAGCCGCGGGTCGTCCTGCGCCGCCTGGGCAGGCAGCAGGGCAAGGCCCAGCGCGAAGGCGAGGAGCGAGCGGATCATGGCCATGAGGATGAGGCTATCCCTGCGGCCGTTTCATGGCAAAGCCCGAAGGCGGGCCGGCCTCTCGCCGCCCGCCGCCCAGTCGAGCAGTTCGACGGTGTGGACGAGCGGCACATCGGTCCCGGCCCTCAGGTGCTCCAGGCAGCCGATATTGCCGGAGGCGATCACCGCCGGCCCGCCGCCGGTCAGCGCCGCCAGCTTGCGCGACCGCAGCTCGCCCGCCATCTCGGGCTGCAGCAGGCTGTAGTGTCCGGCCGAGCCGCAGCACAGGTGCGGATCGCTGACGGGTGCGAGGGCGAACCCGGCCGCCGCCAGCAAGCGCTCGCCGAGGCCCGGCAGGCGCTGGCCGTGCTGCAGCGAACAGGCGGCGTGGTAGGCGACGGCGACAGGCTCGGGGGCCTGGCCGCGATAGCCGAGTTCTTCGGCAAGCTCGCAGATGTCGCGCGCCAGGGGGCCAAGCTTGCCGGCCCTGAATACCCACCCCGGCTCATGGCCCAGCAGGTGGGCATAATCCTTCACCAGCGTGCCGCAGCCCGAGGCGGTGACGACGATCCGGTCGAGGCCGCCGTTCTCCAGGACCTTCGACCAGGCCGCGATGTTCGCCTTGGCGGCGCGGCGCGCCGAAGCCTCCAGGCCCATGTGGTGATTGAGCGCCCCGCAGCATCCCGACCCGGCCGGCACCACGACTTCGGCGCCGAGCCGGTTGAGGAGCCGGATCGCCGCCCGGTCGATCTCGGGGGCCAGCACGCGCTGCACGCAGCCGCGCAGCAGCGCGACGCGCATCCGGCGCTCGCCGTGTGCGGGATAGACGCCCGGCTCCGGCGCCTCGCCGTCGGGCGGCGAGGTCGGCGCGAGCGCGGCCATGCGGCGGAAGGGAGCCGGCAGGAGGCGGCCCAGCGGCCGCGCCAGCGGCGCCGCCTTCATCGCCAGCCTGAACAGGGCGGGCCGCGGCAGCACCGCCGCCAGGAAGGTCCGGAACCAGCGCTCGCTCGCCGGCCGGCGATAGGTCTGCGCGATGTGGGCGCGCGCCTCGTCCACCAGGCGCAGATAGTCGACGCTGCTCGGACAGGTTGTGCGGCACGACAGGCAGCTCAGGCAGCGATCGACATGGCGCACCACCGTCGCGGACGGCGTGGCATTCGCTTCCAGCATGCGCTGCATCAGCTGGATCCGCCCGCGGGGGCCGTCGCGTTCGTCGCCAAGCACCTGATAAGTCGGGCAAGTCGCATTGCAGAGCCCGCAATGAACACACCCCCTCACCGCCGCCGCCGCCTCTGCGAGCCCGGGGTCTTCAAGCTGGGCGGCGGTGAAGGCGGTGCGCATCAGATGCCTTCGAACATCCGGCCGGGATTGAAGACGCCGTTCGGATCGAAAGCCGCCTTCACGTCGCGCGTCAGGCGGGCGATCACCTCGTCCTGCGGCTGGAAGACGCCATGGGCGGTGCGCTGCTCGTCGCTCGCCCGCACCAGCGTTGACAGGGCGTTATGGCGTGCGGCGACTGCGCGCACGAGGCTGGCGTGCGAATGCGGCGCGTCGTCCAACAGCAGCCACATGAGGCCGCCGGCCCAGTCGTATTGCGCGGCGTTGGGGCCGATCTCGCCGGCGATGGCGGCGGCGGCGAAGGGCGGCGCCGCGACGCGCCAGACGATTCCCGGCTCGCGGACGAGGAGATCGAGCCCCCCGATCCGCCGCCAGAGCTGACGGCTGACCTCGCCGCCGAGACGGCGCGCGCCGCCGCGGCGATAGCGCTCCAGCAGCGCGGCGGCGCGTTCCTCGACCGCCTCGCGCGCGCCCTCAAAGCGGATCGCCGTCAGGCCCTCCGCGACGCCGAGCGCGCCTTCCAGATGCTGCGCCAGCTCGCCCGTCAGATGGGCAAGGCCGGTCGCATCGAGCGGCTCGCCCGCCACGGCGCGCAGCAGACGGAGCGCGTCGGGCGCCGTCAGACCGCGCAGGATGATCGTATCCTCGCGCTCGGGCGCCGGCAGGACCTTCAGCGTCACCTCGGTCAGCGGTCCCAGCGTCCCGTAGGAGCCGCACATCAGCTTGGGCAGATCGTAGCCGGTGACGTTCTTCACCACCTTGCCGCCGGCCTTGTAGATCTCGCCGAAGCCGTTGACGGCGGCAAAGCCGAGCAACGCGTCGCGCGGCGCCCCGGTCTTGAAGCGGCGCGGCCCGGCGACATCGGCCGCCAGCACGCCGCCGATCGTCGCCCGGCGATCCGGCGCGCCGAAGAACGGTCCCCAGTCCGGCGGCTCGAAGGGCAGGATCTGGCGCTGTTCGCGCAGCATCATCTCGATGTCCGTCATCGGCGTCCCGGCCTTGACGGTGAGGATCAACTCCTCGGGCTCGTATCGGATCGTCCCGGCCAGCCGCGAGATGTCGAGCACGTGATCTGTTGCGACCGGACGGCCGAGGCCGCGCTTGGTGTCGCGGCCGCGCACCGACAGCGTCGTGCCGTCGGCCAGCGCGGCATTCACCGCATCGGCGGCTTCCTGCGCATTGTAGACCCAGATGACGGTCATAGGCGAGGCAACTCCGGGTGGCGGAACGCGCCGCCGTGAATGTGGACGCGCCCCAGTTCGGCGCAGGCATGGAGCGTCGGGAACACCTTGCCGGGGTTGAGCCGATGGGTCGGATCGAAGGCGCACTTGACGCGCTGCTGCTGCGCCAGGTCCTCCGCGTCGAACATGGCGGGCATGAGGTCGCGCTTTTCGATGCCGACCCCGTGCTCTCCGGTCAGGACGCCGCCGACCTCGACGCAGAGACGCAGGATGTCGTTGCCGAAAGTCTCGGCCTTTTCCAGATCGCCCGGCTTCATGACGTCGTAGAGGATCAGCGGGTGCAGATTGCCGTCGCCGGCGTGGAAGACGTTGGCGACCGGCAGGCCGCAGGCCCTCGACATCTCGGCGATCCGCTCCAGCACGCTGGCGAGTTCGCGGCGCGGAATGGTGCCGTCCATGCAGAGCATGTCGGGTGCGATGCGCCCCGTTGCGGCGAAGGCGGCCTTGCGCCCCGCCCAGATCTTCAACCGCTCGGCCTCGCTCCCGCTCGCCCGGCAGGAGGTCGCGCCCGCCCGTAGCGCCACGGCCTCGACGCAGGCGATCAAGGTGTCGACCTCGACCGCCGTGCCGTCGAGTTCGGCAATCAGGACGGCCTCGGCATCGAGCGGATAGCCGGGCGCGCAGAAGGCCTCCATCGCCCCGACCGAAATGCGGTCCATCAGCTCAAGCCCGGCCGGTATGATGCCGGCGGCGATGATCGCGGCGACCGCCTCGCCTGCCGCCGCGATCGAGGGAAAGCCGATCAGCATGGCCCGGGCGAGCGGAGGCTTGGGCAGAATGCGCACCGTCACTTCGGTCACGACGCCGAGCAGGCCCTCCGAGCCGGTGACGAGACCGAGCAGGTCGTAGCCGGACGGCGCCCCGCACTTGCCGCCGATGCGGGCTACCGTGCCGTCGATCAGCACCATTTCGACACCCAGAAGATTGTTGGTCGTGAGACCGTATTTCAGGCAATGCACGCCGCCCGAATTCTCCGCCACATTGCCGCCGATCGAACAGGCGATCTGGCTGGAGGGGTCGGGCGCATAGTAGAAGCCGCGCTCCTCGACCGCCTTGGTGATCGCCAGATTGGTGACGCCCGGCTGCACCACGACGCAGCGGTTCTCGTAGTCGATGTCGAGAACGCGGTTCAGCTTCGCCATCACCAGAAGGATGCCGTCGCCGAGCGGGATCGCCCCGCCGGAAAGCGACGTTCCGGCGCCGCGCGGCACCACGTTGACCCCGCAATCGCGGCAGAAGGCGAGGATCGCCGCCACCTCTTCCGTCGTCCCCGGCAGGACGGCGCAGAGCGGCTTCTGGCGGATCGCGGTCAGGGCGTCGCAATCATAGACCGCGAGGCTTTCGTCGTCCGCGATCACCGCCCCATCGGGCAGCAGCGCCCGAAGCCCGGCGACGATATCCGCCCGGCGCGCGACGATGGACAGATCGGGAGGCGGAAGGTGCATGAATCGAATTGGCGGCGACGAATTGCCGTCACTCTAGGACCTCGCCGGGGGAAACCAAACCATTGCGGAGGCCGGTCGCCGCTCGGCCGTCCGCCAAACGAAAACGGCCCGGGCGATGCCGGGCCGTGACT
>ERZ761602.3815-NODE-3815-length-20561-cov-8.479226_pt1 | contig 20561 bp, 17 predicted proteins | sample MGYA00512165_ERZ761602 | MGnify/ENA primary metagenome ERZ761602 (study PRJEB28899, sample SAMN02445085) | bioreactor sludge metagenome | biome: EBPR sludge; isolation source: Thorneside wastewater treatment plant | place: Australia: Brisbane, Thorneside... | reverse complement strand
CGGATCAGGAAGCTCTCCTTCTCCGACACCTTCCCGCTCAGCACCAGCGTCATCATCGCTGGGACGTAGGTGAGCGACAACAGAAGCGAACCGATAAGGGCGAAGACGACCGTCAACGCCATCGGGACGAACATCTTACCCTCGATCCCGCGAAGGCTCAGGATCGGCAGGTATACGATCGCGATGATCGCGACCGCGAAGACGACAGGCCGGGCGACTTCCAAGCAGGATTCGAGGATGGTGCGCTGCGGGTTCTCCCGATGCCCCAGAGTTTCGGATTCGTGCTGGGCCTCCGCCCTCCGCCGGATCGTGTTCTCCACCATCACGACCGCCCCGTCCACGATCAGCCCGAAGTCCAAGGCGCCGAGGCTCATCAGATTACCGGAAACATTGAACACCCGCATCAGGATCGCGGCGAACAGCATCGAGAGCGGGATGATGGTCGCTACCAGCAGCGCGCCGCGCCAGTTTCCCAGCAGGAGCATCAGCACGACGATCACCAGGATCGCGCCTTCGATCAAGTTCTTCTCGACGGTCGCGATCGCACGGTCGATTAACTGGGTCCGGTCGTAGAATGGCGAAAGTTCCACGCCCGCCGGTAACGATTTCTTCACATCCTCGACACGACTTTTGACGTTCTCCACGACCGTTCGCGAGTTCTCGCCTTTTAGCATCAGTACGATCCCGGCGACGATCTCGCCTTTACCGTCGGCAGTCACGGCGCCCTGCCGAACGGTCGAACCTTCGACTATCTCACCTACGTTTTTGACGTAAATCGGTACGCCCTCCGGTCCTGTCTTCACGACGATGTTGCCGATGTCTTCCGGGTTCTCGACGAGTCCCAGCCCGCGAAGCAGATACTGCTCGGCACCTTTTTGTATATAGGCTCCACCGACGTTGGCGTTGTTGCGACTCACCGCCTCGTAGACGTCTCGCATCGTCAGGCCGTACGATTGCAACTTCGCTGGTTCCAGACGAACCTGATATTGCTTTTCGTACCCGCCGAAGCTGTTGATCTCCGTTGCCCCAGGGACACCAAGAAGCTGCCGCCGCACGTTCCAGTCCTGAACCGTGCGTAAAGCCTTCGCGTCGTAGCTTCCGTCGGGCGATTTGAGCTCGTACTGGTAAATCTCACCCAAGCCCGTTGAGATCGGCCCCATTTCGGGAGAACCAATGGACTCAGGGATTTGTTCGCGGGCCTGCGCGAGCCGCTCCAGAACAAGTTGGCGGGCGAAGTAGGTGTCGACCGATTCGTCGAACACAACCGTCACCGCCGATAGGCCGAACTTCGAGACTGACCGGATCTCTTCGATGTCCGGAAGCCCCGACATCGCCACCTCGACCGGAAACGTCACCTGCCGTTCCATCTCCAACGGCGCGAGGGACGGGGCGGCCGTAAGCACCTGCACCTGCACGTTGGTCACGTCCGGGACCGCGTCGATAGGCAGGTTGATCAAGCTGTAAGCGCCGGCCGCTGACATGATCGCGACGAGTAATATGACGATCAATCGGTTCTCAACCGAGAATCGGATAAGTGCGTTTATCATAAAATCTGATCTTAAATACTTAGCGAAACGTCAAGCTCCACGATTAGTGGCCGTGCTCGCCCATCTCGCCTTTCTGCATCTGTGTCTTTAGCGTGAAGCTGCCTTTCGAGACTACCTTCTCGCCAAGTTTCAGCCCGCTTTTGATCGCCGTGTAGCCTTCCATCTCACCGCCGATCTCTACCTCCCGGATCTCGTAGGCACCCGGCTCGTCATCCTTCGGGACGAACACGATCGTCTTATCACCTTCACGCTGGATGGCTCCTGATGGCACGACGAGTTCCTCGCCGGTTTCCGAGTTGGTGCCGGTGTAGAACCCGACCTCCGTGAACGTTCCAGCACGAAGTCGCCCCTGAGGATTTGGAACCTCTAGGCGGACGCGAGCGGTCCTGGTTGCCTCATCGAGCCGCGGATCGATATAACTGATCCGTCCGTTGAATGTGCCCGCGGAGTTTGACCGTATCTCAGCGACGGAGCCGATAACGAGTTTGCCGACGTTGGATTCGGGCACGTTCGCGATTACATAAACGCTGGAAAGATTTGATATCGAGAAAAGCGGAGACGCCGCATCGATCCCGGCGCCGGCGTTGAATTTCCTTTCGGTCACAACACCCGCGAGCGGGGCGCGAACCAGAGCGATAGACGCATCCTTAGAGTGGTCATCGCGTTGAAGGTTTTGTTCGCTCGACCCCAAAGCCCTTAACTGGTTTTGCGTATGCTGGAAATCGACCTGTGCCGTTTGCACTTCAGCTTGCGCCTGTTGCAGCTCTCGGTTTAAAGCGATGTTGGACTGGAAGTCGTAGTCGGCTTTCGCGGTACGATAGCTGGCCTCCGCCGAGATTAAGTCCTTACCAGCTCCGGCTCCAAGCTCGATCAGCCGTTTGGTCCTCCGAAGTGTCGCGTCGGCTTCGTCAAGCTTGGCCTTCGCCTGAAGTATCGACACACGATTCTCGGTTTTCTGTACCCGCTCCAGGTTTTTGCGCCCAATGTCGAGCCGGTTTCTGGCTTCATTCAGTTTTCCGTGGAGTTCTGCCAATTGCGGACTTGAGATAGTGGCAAGAATGGCTCCCTGGTTTACATAGTCGCCAACTCCATAAAAAACCCGCTCGATCCGCCCACCAACGAGCGGCGTCGCTAACTCGGTTTTCTCCGGGTTGAGCTCGACGGCACCGGTGACGTAAAGCTTGGCAATGGCGGGACGCTGTGTGACCGTCTCGACCTCGATACCCGCAGCCTCAGCCGATTCGGCGTCCAGCTTGACCTCGCGACCTTCTTCGTCCTCTGTGTGCCCGTCCTCGTCCTTTTTTTCTTCTCCAGTTGCGACTTCCACTTTCGTGGAGGACGACGAACTTCGCGTCGCTATCCAAACCACGCCGGCAATCGCAAACAGCGCGACGATCACTGCGGTGAGGATCCATGCGAACATGCTTTTCGGTTTCGTATTCTCAACAGCGAGAGACTCGGACTCGTCGCGACCGCGATCAAAGTTTTCTTCGAGACGTCCTAGGTCAGTCTCGTCCCTCTCGTGATGGTCCGTTCGTTCACTCATAATCTCGTTTGTCATCTCTGGCTCTTTCTTGTCGTTCATCTCTTTTTTTGTCTCGTCATTCATGTTCGGTCACCTCATTTGGGTTCAGGGAGAAACGCTCCAGCACCGAGCGCGATACTCAGATCCGCCTGCGAGCGATAACGCAGCGTCAACGCCTCCGTCAAATCGCGCGTCGCGTCGAGCAGTCGCCGCTGCTCGGCAATCAATTCTGTTATTTTTATCTCGCCGATCTCGTAGACCTTGCGGAACGTCTCGACGTTCTGAGTCGATCGAGGTATGGCCCCAATCTGTAGAGTTGATACGGCCCGGCTCGCAGCTTCGAAGCGCTGGTACGCCGCGAGAATTTCTCCCCGTACGGCTCGCTCTGCGAACTCACGTCGCGCCTGAGCCTGCCGTATCGAGATCTCGGCTTCCGCCTTCGCACCCTGATTTTTATTGAATAGAGGCAGACCGATCGCGACGCCGAAGGTCAGGCTCCGATCACGCTGGGAAAACGGAGCAGTCGGGGCGTCGTAGGTCGATCGGCCTTGCGAGTAGCGCGTGTACGCGGTCAGGTCCGGTCGGCTTTGTGCCCGGACGAGTCGCAGCCCCGCACTCGCGACCTGCTCCTCAAGCTGGGCGAGAGCGACGTCCGGCCGTGTGCGCAACCCGATATCCACGGCCGCTTCCTTCGTCGCCGGAAGCGTCGGCAGCACGGCGGCGTCGATCTGCTCCCTCAGCCGGAGAGCGTCGTCGAAAGGTACGCCGGTTAGCAATTTCAATTGGGTGATGGCGGATTGGAGGCGCCCCTCGGCCAACTGGCGCCGCGAGCGTAGGCGTTCCACCTCCGCCTGCAGGAGGTTGAGCTCCAGCGGCGGTGTCTCGCCCTCATTAACCCGAATCTGCACGATACGAGTGGTTTGGAGATCGAGATCGAGAAGCCGCTCGGTAACGTCCAATTCGCGTAACGCCCCCAAAGCCTCCGCGTAGTTCGTGAGGACGTTCGCAACCAGAACCCGCTCGCGATTACGAACTTCTGCCTCGCTCGCCTCAATGGAGATCTGGGCGGCGCTCACGCGGGCCGAGCGTCGGCCGTAAATCTCGATCGGCAGGGAGAACCCAACCGTGAATTGACTATCCCCGCCGCTGCCAACGGGACGGCCCGATTCTCGCTCAAACTCGAGCGTCGGGTTCGGGCGTAGCCGGGCCTGTTGCAGACGGGCCCGTGCCTTGTCGATCTCGAGTCGCGACGCGATGATCTCCTGATTGGAGGCTAAGGCACGTTTGATCAACTCGTCGACGGACATACCGTCTTGCGGGTCGTAATAATTCGGCAGAACGGATTCTACGAGAGGCTTCGCCGGAGCGACTGCTGCTGTCGTCGTATCTGTCTTCTTGCCTTCGACCTTGGCCAGTAGCGTCGGGTCTTGTCCGATCGCCGCCGATACGCCGAAGATCGTAAAATATAGGGCGGCGCAAACAACAGGAGCCCTTAAGTATAAGTTCATTTGTAATTTTCCTAATCTGAGCTAACGCGCTAGTCCCCTGGGCGCACATGTGGCCTGGAGAAGAACTCGACCGGTGGATTGAGCTCGCCGAGGCGCACCACACGGCCAAAGCGAGGGATCAAGCCGGCATCGTTCGACTAGGAAAATTTGGGAGGTAGGTATGGAGGAGGAAGTGAGTTGAAAATCGGGAAACCGTTCTTCAATGGGATGCTCGTCCAATAGACAGACGAGGATGCGACATCGCCAACGATGCCGGGAATCGCAACGGCATGGCAAAGACACTCGTCGTTGCAGTCGCCAACAGGTTCATTGTCACCATCGTTCTCGTAATTCGAGATGACCGTCTGGGATTCAGCGCGTTCATCACCAACAATAGTGACTTGGGCCGTCGATCCACTAAGCGGCGGAGCGGCGTTCGTACCGATCTCGCACAATGCTGGGCAGAAAAGTTCGATCGCGACGAGACCTAGCCAGAGAACGACGAAGCGTTTCCTGACGATCTTTCTGCGAACGAATTTGAGTATGCCCTTCATTTAACTCGTTGGAACTACAACGGCTCCAAATTACTAAATTAACTTCAGCCTAGTATGTTGTCAAGGACCTTGTTCCGTTTTCCATATCCAAACGTGTCCCAAGTCAGTCTTTAATGGGACACAAGCAAGTTAATTGGGACACATCATATGTCCCGATTTGTCTTTACAATGTCCCACTTAGCAAATATAATCTCCCAATTAGGTAAATGGGACATATAAATTCCCATTTATAATACCGCCAAGAAGCTTATGAAAAAAGGAGAAAAGAAAGCCGAATTGGAAGCCCTCATCATTCAATTGCTGAGTGATGCGGACGAGGTTAGTATCCGCTCAATCGCGGATGCAGCCGGGATTCCCAACGATGAAACCGAACGCAAAGCGATTCGAAGAGCCTTGGCGTCATTGACAAGACAAAACATAGTCGTACCGAAAGGTTCTGCACGCTCACGCGTATACGTTCTGCCCGAGAAAACTCACGAAGCAGATGTGCTTCAAGAGAACGAGGAACGCGTCGAAACGGCGGGGTCAAAAATCGGCCATTTTCTTAAAGGGATCGACGTCTCGCCAGAATCGAAAGAGTTATGGGTTTACGTCACTCAAGCTCTCGCCGAACGAGCTCCCGTCGGTTACATTCACGAATTCCTGCTCTCCTACGAACCGAACGAGACCTTCTATCTCGCCGCCGACCACCGGGAAAAATTGAAGGCCCTTGGACAAGTTGAGGCGGTCGTCCAACCGGCTGGAACTTATGCCCGAAACATACTGGATCGGCTGTTGATCGATCTGTCTTGGAACTCCAGCCGACTCGAGGGGAACACTTACTCCTTGCTTGAGACCAAACGGTTGATAGAACTAGGCGAAACGGCGACCGGGAAGGAAGTATCCGAAGCCCAAATGATCTTGAACCATAAGGCGGCGATAGAGTACATAGTTGAATCCTTCGAAGACGATGGGATCACGTCACATGAGATCCGTAGCGTTCACGCTCTTCTCTCGGAGAATTTGCTCGGAGATCCGGCCGCGTCCGGGAGGTTGCGATCGATCATTGTGGAGATCGGCGGTTCAACATATGTTCCCCTCGAAAACCCACAACTGATCCGCGAGTGTTTCGATATCTTCATAGAAAAGATGAACCGGATCGAGGATCCGTTCGAACAGTCACTATTTTCGATCGTACACTTGTCATATCTTCAAGCATTCGAGGATGTGAACAAGAGGACCGCTCGGCTCGTCGCGAACATCCCCTTGGTCAAGAAAAATCTCCGGCCGCTATCTTTCACGGACGTCGATAAGGATGCCTATGTTTATGCACTTCTCGGTATTTACGAAAGGAATGATGTCAGTCTGATCCGAGATCTATATATGTGGGCCTACACCCGATCTTCGCAACGATACACGGCGATTCAGCTAGCTATGGGGGAACCCAACCTCATGAAGCTGCGTTACCGGACACAGATCCAGGAGATTGTTAGATCGATAATTCTCGAACGCGTTGCCGGTAGCGATGTGGTACCGCGTATCCACGGTTCCATCGACGCGAGCACCATCGGAGAAACGGACCGAGAAGAGGTCTTCAGTCTAGTCGAGCAAGAGATCGTGAGCTTGCATGATGGAAATGTCGCAAGGTTTAAGGTCCGCCCCAGCGAGTTTCAGGCATGGAAGGAATTGCAGTGAGTGAAGCAGAACCGAGAAGACGCAAGAGAATGCTCCCGTGGATACTCCGTAGTCATTGCAATTCGATGGGACTTTCATTTTGAGGAATAAGTTTCGGCTATGCAGGCACTCTCGCCGATAGATCAATCGGAATTGTCAAAACAAAAGTTGTCACAGAAGAAGAACGTTTTGCCATTAAATGTCCTCCATGCTGCGTAGCAATCTTGTGGGCTATGGAGAGACCAAGCCCTATCCCCTTATCCTTCGTTGTATAGAAAGGATCAAAAATCTTTGAGAGATTTTCTTCATCAATACCTGCCCCGGTGTCTTCGACTTCAATAACAAAATTATCGCCTAGCTCAAAAGTTTTGAATAACAAAGTCTTATTTGCAACGTTTAGATGTGACATGGCCTGCAGACCATTGATCGCTAAATTTAGCACCACCTGCTTTATTTGCTCCGCATCGACGAGAATCAAGGAAAGGTCAGTCTGCAAATCCCGAACAACATCGACAGATTGCGACGAAGCTTGGTTCTCAATTAGATCTGCTATCGCGTTAACAATGTCGTTGGGATTGGTTGGCATTTTAGACGGTTCATTGGGGCGTGCGAATCGTAGAAATTCGCCCACTAGCCGGTCTAACCTATCGATTTCACCCTTTGCCAGACCCACGAACTCCCGCCGAGGGCTGTCAACCTTTAACTCGTCTTCCAATATCTCTATGGCTCCTCTTATTGACGCAAGCGGGTTTCGGACCTCGTGAACTATGCCCGCAGAAAGCTCCCCTAAGGAAGTTAACTTCTCTGCTTGAAGTAGTTGTTGGAAGGTCGATTGCAATTCTTCATAGGCTTTTCTTTTTTCCTCTGCGTTTCGCTCAGCCCGCTCTCTGGATTTTCGCAAGCGGTCGCCCAGGGCACCCATAATTCCACCCACCAAATTAAATATCACAATCTCGGCATATTGGTTTATCGCATAATCGAAATGACCATGCTGCCAATGCATGTAGATGTGAGGTGAATAGACAATGGTTGTAAAAAGCGATGCTGCCAGCCCGCCACGAAGACCGAATATCAAGGCCGCCGCAATGATCGGCAAATAATAGATACGTTGATATATTTCATGCCAAACAACCCGATCGGTAGGCGTAAGAAAATGAAGAACAGTTATGAGAATAATCACGCCGGCAATAGCCATCCAGACGTAAAGGCGGTTTCGTGAAGACGTGATGTTGAATGTCTGAGTATCCATCTACAAGGGTTTAGGTGCTCGAATCTGACTCTTCCAAACCGTACTTTTGAATCCTGTAGATCAAAGCACTTCTGGTAATACCGAGGTACTTTGCGGTTTGCGATTGATTCCCTTGATGCCTGAGTAAGGAGGTACGAATTATCTCCCGTTCCAGAGCTTCGAGATTTATCGGCTCAGAAGGCATTTCGAACCACAGTTCATCCTTGGTGGCAGAGGGAGTTTTTACATTTTCGGGTACGTCATGGAGAGTCAACGTGTCACCGTCCGAAAGGACGACCATCCGTTCCAGAAGGTTCTCCAATTCGCGAACATTCCCCATCCACGGGTAGTCGAAAAAAATCTTGAATACTTCACGAGCTATTTTTGGCGGCCGAATGCCGTGTTTTGAGGCCGAGCGACCGACAAAATGTTCCGTCAGTATCGGAAGATCCTCTCGGCGTTCACGCAGCGGTGGAATCGTGATCGGAACTACCGCGAGTCGGTAGTAAAGATCCTCGCGGAAGACGTTCTCCTTTATAAGTTCCGGTAGGTTTTCGTTGGTCGCAGCAATAATTCGAACATCTATTTTACGCGGCGTATTCTCGCCTAGGCGTGTCACTTCCTGCTCCTGTAAAACCCTTAAAAGCCTTGTTTGCGATTGTAGAGGCATGGCACTTATCTCATCAAGGAATAAGGTTCCGCCGTTGGCATCCTCAAACTTACCCCTCGATTCGAGGGCCGCCCCAGTGAAAGCTCCCTTCTTGTACCCGAACAGCTCTGCCTCAATTAGCGTCTCGGGAATAGCGGCACAGTTGATGGCGACAAAAGGATTGTTTTTGCGCGTGCCGGAAAAGTGTATTCCTTTCGCGATCAATTCCTTTCCTGTTCCGGTCTCGCCTTCAATCAAAACTGTTACATTTGTTTTTGATACTCTCTCAACGAGGTCAAAAACTTGCAGCATCTTTTCAGATGTTCCAACAACATTCTCGATCCGAAATTCCTCATGAATCTGACGTCTCAGTCGGCGATTCTCCGCCAAGGCCGTGCCGTACTTTAATGCTTTCTCTACTGTAAGCAGAATCTCCTGTCGGTTGAAGGGCTTGGTAATAAAATCAAAGGCCCCACCACGCATAGCTTCGACCGCTGTATCGACATCTCCAAATGCGGTAATAACAATGATCGGCACCTCGCTATTGATCGCCGTTGCCTGCTGAACCAGCTGTGATCCAGATATTTTCGGCATTCGCCAATCGGTGATCACGCAATCAACTTCCTCAGCCGAGAACAACTTCAGTGCATTACGTCCATCGCTCTCACTCATGACGACGTATCCAGCCTCGCTAAGTTGGAATTCGAGAACCCGACGCAATGAGTCGTCGTCATCAACTAATAGAATCTTGGCGGCGGACTTTGTCATGTCGATCTTATCTTAACGCAAACACCGATACAGTGCCCCGTCAAAAATGTACGGCTCTTAACACTAGGAAATGTCATCCCTTCCCGCAACCGCAATCGTCGCCGCAGCCGGTTTTTGGCGAAAAGGAGCGGCGTTTCTGAACCACAGTTTTCGCGGCGAAGATTATAGCTCCAAGAATGATTACGATCACTATGAAATATTGAAGATCCATAGAACGCCTGTGAACCGCAAGGTTACTTGATCTCAAAAGTCAGCGTCGTCCATTTTGATTCGTAATTTAGTTTCGGGTCGTCGATTTTGCCCATGTTGATAAACTTCACGAACCATTTACCGGACCCGTCAAGCTTCACCTTTACGAAGCCATTCGCGTCGCTTCTTAGTTCGGGTGCGGCCTTTATTTTGCCGCTTTCCTCGCGTCCGGCGAGCACGACTTGATTCGCAAGCGGTTTACCGTCTTTTAGACATAGGATATCGATCGTGTCGCCCTTTTTAAGACCGTAAGGATTCTGCTTTGGAACGAGCTCAACGGGGTAGCCCAGCACGGTTTTGTAGTCGTCCGACTGCTTGTTGCCTACCTGCATAATCGCTTTAACATGTTTTGCGTAACGCTCCACTGCATCCTTTTCGAGTTCGCCGGTCTTGCGGCGTTCTTCAAGCGTATCCGGTAGGCCGTCTTCGCGGAGATACTCGTTAAAATCTGCTGCCTTCAGTGCGATTTCTCGCGGGTTGGTCGACAGTCCAACGACATAGGTTCCCGCCGCCCCGGTTGTCAGGTTTAGAAAGGAGGTCGTTTCGTCCTTCGTAAGATCGGCCTCCACTGGATGTACACGATTCCCACCCGAAACGACACTCACATCATTTAGCCGCGCAAAGCTAACCGCTCCTTCGCTCGCCAGAAAGGTCCCGTTCATCACCTTGACGGTAAATTTCGAGTTCGGCTTCAGGAAATAACTGTCCGTCTTAAGAAACAGATCGTGCGCGAAAATCGACGCAACCAACGACAGCGATAAGATTATTAGAAAGATTGTTTGTTTTTTCATTTCGATCTCCTCATTACTTGATTTCAAATGTTAGCGTCGCCCATTTTGATTCGTAATTCAGTTTCGGGTCGTCGATCTTTACCATATTGATAAACTTCGCATACCATTTTCCAGAGCCTATCAATTTGATTCTGAGCGTGCCGTCCTTGTCGGTACGGGCACTGGATTCGCCGCGCATTTTGTCTGAAGACTCGTAGCCGGTCGTTACTATCTGGCCCGCAAGGGGCTTCCCATCCTTGAGACAGAGTATGTCGAGCGTGGCACCCTTTTTTAGTTTGTAGGGGTTTTGCTGAGGGATCATCTCGACGGCGTAACCGAGGTTGGTTTTGTAGCTGTCGGTTGGTTTATCGCCCGCCTGAAAGATCGTTTTGACATATTTCGAATAACGGTAACGAGCGTCCTTATCGAGTTCGCCGTCGCGCTTTCGGTTTTCCAGAATGTCCGGGATGCCTTCGGCGGGCAGGTATTCGTTGAATTCTTTTGCCGCGAGTGCGTTCTCGCGCCACGAGGTGGAAAGGCCGACGACGTGGGTTCCGGCTTCGGACGGCGTAACATTGAGAAATGCCGTGGTTTCATTTTTTGTAAAATTCGCCTCGGCAGGATTCGAACGCGTGCCCGAAGGCGAAACAACACTCACATCCGTCAAACGCGCGAACGCCACCGCTCCCTCGCTTTCCTGAAACGTGCCGTTCATCACGCCGATCGAGATCTTCTCGTTAACCTTTACAAAAAACTCGCTGGCTTTAAGAAAAGGTCGTGTGCAAAGGCCGACAGGGTCGTCAAAACCACCGTCATTACGAAAGGAATGATCTTTGTTTTCATATGTCCTCCGGTTTTCGGCATTGGTGCATTCTGATCGTTCCGAACACGCTGTTGAAATGATTCGTTTCCTTGACGAATGAAAACCCGGCATCCGTTATCAGTTTCGGCAGCAAGCCATTGAAATTATCTGCAGTCGTTTCAAAACCGTCCAGAAATTGGATCAGATATGACGTCCTGCGCATTAACCGACTAGCGGGCAGCCCCCAATCCGCGACGTGAAACTCGCCGTTGGGCTTAAGAACGCGGCTTACTTCACGTAGCGTTTCCAACTTGTTTTCCCGAGATAGGTGATGAAAGAAAAGGCTGGAAACAACCCGGTCGAACGATTCGTCTTCGTAGGGCAGATCGAACGACATTCCCTCGTCGAAGGTAATTTCAACGCCGGCCTTGTGTGCCTTCTTCCTTGCTATTTTCAAGACCTTCGCATCACCGTCAATCCCGACGATCACAGCGTTCGGCTGTTTCTGTTTCATCAAAATAGATAGCGTCGCTGTGCCGCAGCCTAGGTCGAGAACACGATGACCAGCGGCGATCCCCGCTTGATTAGCTAACGCATTCTTGAAAGCGCTCTCGCGAGTCGTCAGAGCAACTACCGGATCATAGAGGCCCGTTAGCCAGTCATAGCTCAAAGCAGGTATGTACTTTTCGTTGTTCAATCCTCTCACAATTTCAAATTTCTTAACCGCAGTGCATTGACGATTACCGAAACAGAACTAAAAGTCATTGCTGCACTCGCGATCATCGGACTTAGCAACAAGCCGAAAACGGGATATAGGACTCCCGCAGCGATCGGGACGCCGACGAGATTGTAGATGAACGCAAAGAACAAGTTTTGACGGATGTTCTTCATTGTCGCTTCGCTTAGCTTTTTCGCGCGAAGGATACCGCGAAGATCGCCCTTGAGAAGTGTTATGTCGGCAGATTCCATCGCAACGTCGGTTCCGGTCCCCATAGCGATCCCGACTTGTGCCTGAGCAAGCGCCGGTGCATCATTCACGCCGTCGCCGGCCATTGCGACGATCTTGCCGCTCGCCTGAAGCTCTTTGATCTTTTCCGCCTTTTGTTCGGGCAACACGTCGGCAAAAACCTTGTCGATGCCGAGCTTTTTAGCTACTGCGTCGGCCGTAATTGCATTGTCACCGGTCATCATGACGACTTCGATATTTTGCATATGCAGTTCGTCGATTGCTTCTTTCGCAGAGTCTTTGACCGTGTCAGCGACGCCGACCAACCCGGCCGCCTTGCCGTCAACGGCGACGAACATGACGGTCTGCCCTTCGGCTCGAAGTTCGTCCGCTTTTCCATCTGCCGGAAAATCAATGTTGTTTTCCGACATCAGCTTCGCGTTACCAAGTAACACCTTTTTGCCGTCAATCGATCCCGTGATCCCTTTACCTGTAATCGATTCAAAATCTTCCACCTTTGCCAATTCGATGCTTTTCTCTTGGGCGCCTTTGATGATCGCTTCCGCAAGCGGATGCTCGCTGGATTTTTCAAGGCTGGCGGCGAGTCTTAAAACTTCATTGTCTGAAATCTGAGGTTCGAAATTTGAAATTATGCTCTGGAGCCGCGGCTTTCCCTCGGTCAAAGTTCCGGTTTTATCGACGACAATCGAATTCACCTTTTCCAGAATCTCCAAGGCCTCGGCTTTCTTAACCAAAACACCGTGCCGCGCACCGTGTCCCGTGCCGACCATTATCGACATGGGTGTGGCGAGACCTAATGCACATGGGCAGGCGATGATCAAGACCGATACCGCGGCAACCATCGCAAAAGCGAAACTGCCGAAGATCATCCAGACTGCGAACGCGACGATCGCAACGACGATAACTGCGGGAACAAAGTAAGCCGATACTACATCGACCAGACGTTGGATAGGAGCTCGGGAGCGCTGAGCCTCGCCGACCATCCGAACGATTTGAGCAAGTAACGTGTCGCTGCCGACCTTTTCCGCTTTCATGACAAAGCCGCGTCTGCCATTGATCGTTCCGCCGATGACTGCGTCGCCGACCGATTTTTCGACCGGGATCGATTCGCCCGTCACCATCGACTCATCTACAGAAGTATCGCCTTCCAGGATCGAGCCATCGGTCGGGATCTTTTCGTTTGCCTTCACCCTCAGGCTCGCACCCATCTGCACATCTTTGAGCTGGATCTCGGCCTCCGTCCCGTCGTCGAAAACTACGATCGCGGTTTCCGGTGCAAGTCCAAGAAGAGCCTTAATCGCGCTTGAGGTTTGGCTTCTGGCTCGAAGCTCAAGAACTTGTCCGAGAAGAACAAGCGTCGTGATCACTGCCGCTGCTTCAAAATATGCAGCGATCAGGCGCGTATGCACATTTCGCATCGACGCCGGGAATACATCAGGCAGGAACAGCGCGAATAGGCTAAAGACATAAGCCGCTCCTGTTCCGATCGCGATCAGCGTAAACATATTCGGGCTGACGTTTTTGACCGAAGCCCATCCACGCTGGAAGAAGGGGAATCCGCCCCAGAGTACGACAGGCGTCGCAAGGATGAACTGTACCCAAATCGAAGCTGTTGGTGATATCAGCTCGTGAAAGTTCGGCAGCATTTCCGCCATCGCCAGAGCGAAAACCGGAAGAGTCAGCACAGCGGAAATCCAGAAACGCCGCTTCATATCGATGTACTCCGGGTCAGGAGCATCGTCGAGCGTCATCACCTTAGGCTCAAGTGCCATCCCGCATTTTGGACAGCTTCCCGGTCCGATCTGCACCACTTCCGGGTGCATCGGACATGTATATTCGACGCCCTTGCTTTCCGCGTCTAGCTTTTCCTCTGTTTTCTTTTTAAGGAAGCTCGCCGGATTTTGTTTGAACTTATTCAAGCAGCCGGTCGAGCAGAAGTAATAAGTTTCACCCTCGAAAGCATACTTCCCCGCTGAACTGTCGGGTGCTACCGTCATCCCGCACACCGGATCAACAAAACCACCGGCAGGCGTCGCCTTCATGTCGCCATGCGACACGGTTTCCTTTCTGTCGCGTCCGATCCCGACAAAATCACTCGCGGGTGTGTCTTGCGTTTGCGCGATGAATTTCTGCAAACAGCCTTTCGAACAAAAATAATAGGTCGTTCCCTCATGCTTAAAACTCCCCGCCGCCGTCGCCGGATCGACCGTCATTCCGCAAATCGGATCGATAAACCCGTCTTCTGCTGCGTTCTTTTTTACAGTTCCTGTCATGAACCCTCCTTGCGGTTTTCAAATTTCCCTAGTTACCGCCGCAACAGTTCGCCGGGTTAACGTCGTTCGGAGCCATGAATTTCTGCAGACAGGCTGTCGAGCAGAAATAATAAGTTTCTCCATCCTGGTTAAGGCTTCCGGCAGCATTTGCCGGTTTGACCTGCATTCCGCAAATTGGGTCGATGAAGGTTTCAGCCGTGGTTGTTTCGTTTTCCGTCATATTTTTATCACTCCTGTCATTAAAAAGTAACGACAAGAACAATTCTACAACCTGTCAGCAGGGGTCAGGTCAAGCCCTATTTTGCTGTCTCGCTTACCGACTCGATCAAATGGCAAACCGAGTCGCCCGTTGGCATTGAATTCCTCATCTTTGACCAGTCCTGAAGGGCTTTCTCCATTTTCCGCTGGAGTTTCTGCATCTCGCTGATCTTTCGTTGATTCTCGGCAATGCGGCGGACGATAATTTCCCGAACCATCGGACACGGCGTATTCCCTTCTTTCGCCTCTTTCAAAATATCCGCGATCTCGGCGAGCGAGAATCCCAGATTACCGGCGGCTTTAATGAACCGAACTCGCACCGCATCAGACGGTTGGTAAACCTTGTAGTTGTTTTGCGTATTGCGGGCCGGCTTCAGTAACCCGATGCGCGTATAGTGCCTGACCGTGTAAAGCGATACATCCGATTGCTTTGCCAAAACTGTTGCAGTCATCATTAGCTTGATCGACTCCTCACTGTTTACGTTCCAACTCGTCGAGTTTATTCTTCATCCAGTCGATTTCCTTTTGTTGGTCGGTCGTTATCGATTTACACAGATCCTTGATCTCCTGGTCTCGAAGGTTAGGGTTATCACACATGAGGATCGCTCCTGCGTGGTGCGGTATCATCGATTTGAGAAATTGCTTATCCCCGACTAACGTTTGATATCTGATAAAGGCCGTAAACAGAATTAGCAACAGGACGCTAACACCACCAATGACAAGATTGGCCTTTTTGTTGTTGTACATCGACCACATTACAAAGATCTCGATCACGATCATCGGAGCGGTCATGAGCCCGGCCATGTAAATCTGGTTTATGTTTGGATATACGTTGGCGAAAGAATCGACCATCATGTACATGAACACGAACATCGATATAAACGACAGAACCGCCATGATCGCTAGGTTCACGTACATGCTTTTCATGTTTTTCACGCTTTCCGAATGCTTCATGTCTTTCATATTTCTCAGTCCTCCTAGTTCAAGTTCAAACGGTTATTAACTCAAGACGAAATGCAAAGTATTTCGAGTTCCATTACTATGTGGCCGAAAAAAAAACGGCGTCGGGCACAATAGGCACTACCCGACGCCCTTTGCTCATTTACCGTATAAACTTCTGGACTCCCTTCTAACATGTCCTTATACAGTGTCGAGCAAAAATTACATTACGCTTTTGGAGTCGGAGACGCGGCAGGAGCCGGGGCTCGGCGAGGAGCGCTCGAGTGCCAGTGAACGATCCGCCATTTGCCTTCGCGTTTTTCCAACACCGCCGTACCAAGGCCGCCGCTTTCTATTTTTCTCGTTCCCATCTCAGCGGCGAGACTATATTTGAATGTCGCCCAAGCCGTTTTGCCGTCGACCTTTACCTTCATATCGGAGAACGAGTACTTCGTGTTTTTGAATTCCTTTAGTTCAGGAGCGAGATGCGTGTTGCGGTAATCATTCCAACCGTAATTGGCGTATCCGCTCTCGAATACAGTCACGTCCTCAGTGTTGGCCCAAATCTTATCGAGGGCCGCGAGATCACCTTGTTCGACCGCTACTGCCTCACGCATCATAACGTCGGTCACGGCCTTTACCTCGTCATTTTGGCCTGAGACGGGTGCGACCGACAACGTGCCAAATACGCCGGCACCAAACACTAGCCCAGCGATCAAAAGGTTACGAAAATTCATTGTCTTCATAGTTTTCTCCTCTATTGGCATAAAAAGTTCTCAAACGACGCTGGAAGTGCATTAACCTTCCGTTGCGGGCACCGGAGCCTTAGGCGGAAAATTCGCAATCGTATCAGGGTCATCTTCTCCCCATTCACCGGAACCCGACACGCCTCGTTCGCGTTCAGCGATAACTCGCTCCGCACTTGGCCGTCCGAATTTATAAAAGATTGCCGGCGTAACAACTTGGTCGAGCAGAGTCGAGGTCAGGATGCCGCCTAGAACGACAACCGCGAGTGGATGCAGGATCTCTTTGCCCGGGGCGTCGGCGGCAAGGATGAAAGGTATTAACGAGAGCCCTGCGGTCAGAGCGGTCATCAAGACTGGAACGAGCCTTTCCAATGAACCGCGGACGATCATGTGTTCGGTAAAGTCTTCGCCCTCCTCTTTCATCAAGTGCAGGTAATGCGAGATCATCATGATCCCGTTTCGAGATGTGATTCCAACCAGAGAGACGAATCCGACCATGGTCGCGATCGAAAATACGCCACCCGAGAGGTGCAAGGCCCAGACGGCTCCGATCAGCGCTAGGGGGATGTTTATCATCACCTGAAGAGCTACTCGCCAGTCGCCAAAGGCTTTTATCAAGAGAAAAAAGATCGCGACAAGTGAGAAGATCGAAAGCAGTGATAAAGTTCTGTTAGCCTCCTGCGAGGCCTGAAACTGCCCTCCATATTCGAGGAAGTAGCCGGTCGGCAATTGAACCTGTGTCGCGACACGGCTTTGAATGTCACTGACCACGGAGCCAAGATCGCGTCCGGCTACGTTCGCTCCGATTACGATTCGGCGTTTTGTGTCTTCGCGTAAGATCTGATTCGGTCCCGGAAAATTCTCAACGGTGGCAACTGCTGAAATAGGAATTTGGGTGCCCTGCGGAGTATCGATGGTGACATTTTGAAGAGCATCCAGACTATTGCGAGATGCTTCGTCAAAACGAACTACGACGTCATATCGCCGGGCTCCATCAATGGCTTGCGAGACGGTTCGCCCGTTCAATGCCGTTTCCAATGTCTGCGTAACCTCGCCCGGCTGCAGTCCATACTGCGCTGCCTTGACGCGGTCAACATTAAATCGCACCTGCGGGATCAGCACCTGTCGCTCAACTGAAACGTCCGTTGCCCCTTCGACAGTTTGGATGGTATTGCGAATTTCCTCAGCCTTTGAACGTAGTGTAGCCAAATCGTCGCCGAACAACTTGACCGCGATCTGGGCCCGAACACCGGACTGCAAATGATCCAACCGATGAGAGATCGGCTGTCCTACGTTAGTGGTAACTCCGGGGACTACCGCGAGTTTGTCCCGGATCGCCGAAAGGATCTCCTCACGCGAACGGTCTGATTTCTTAAGATCAACATCGATCTCGGTGTAGTGAACACCCTCGGCGTGTTCGTCTAGCTCGGCCCTTCCCGTCCTACGTCCGGTCGAGATAACTTCGGGGACCTCTAAAAGTAGTTTCTCGGAAATTTGGCCGATGCGGTTGGATTCAGCCAGAGAAGTACCGGGCTGAGCCTGAACATTGACGGTAAGGGTTCCTTCGTTAAACTCCGGCAAGAACGATGTGCCAACAAACGGGAGCGTCGCCATCGTCAAGATGAAAACCAGCGCCACCCCGACGATGACTTTGTAAGGATGACGGAGTGTCCAATGTAGAAGCCGCGTGTCGTATTTTTTTAACCAACGAACTAAGAAGCTGTCCTGGTGTTCCTCAGACGGCGAAGACCGAAACCACCGCCCTATTCTCGCGAAAACAGAGGCACCATTCTCATCGTCGTCAACGATCTCAACCGAACTATCGACCGTCTTTGTCTTTTTTCGCCTAAATGTCTGCGGCAACAGATATGACGCTAAGACTGGCGTTAAGGTCAAACTTACAAACAGAGATGCCACGAGTGCAGTAATGTACGCGAGGCCCAAGGGAGCGAGCAATCTGCCTTCGACACCCGATAAGGCAAATAGCGGAATAAATACTAGGGCAACGATCACCGTCGCATAAATGATCGACGAGCGCACTTCAAGCGAGGCGTGATAGATCACTTCAATGGAAGGACGCGGATTTTCAAGGTTCCGGTTTTCGCCGAGTCGACGGAAGATATTCTCAATGTCCACGATCGCATCGTCAACCAACTCGCCGATCGCGACCGCCAAGCCGCCGAGGGTCATGGTATTAACACTGATCCCGAAGGCATAGAGAATGAGAAAGGTTACGATGAAAGAAAGTGGAATCGCCGTGAGTGTAATAAAGGTGGTGCGAACATTGAGCAAAAACAGAAACAGTACTATCGCAACGAGGATCGCACCGTCACGTAATCCTTCGGTAACGTTGCCGATGGAGGCATTGATAAAGTTGGCCTGCCGGAAGAGATTAGGATTGATTTCAACGTCGGGTGGAAGCGTTTTTTGCAGTTCCTTGACCGCTTCGTCAACTTGCTTTGTCAGATCCTGAGTGCTTGCCCCAGGCTGTTTCTGTACGGAAACAATGACTGCCGGTTTTCCATCGGTTCCAGCCTCGCCTCGTTTGATCTTGGCCCCAAACTGCACCTCGGCGACATCACCGAGACGGATCGGCGTGTTGTTCCGATAAGCAACAACGGTTTGCTTCAGTTCGTCGATCGAATAAAACCTGCCAAGGTTACGAACAAGGTATTCCTGCGATTGGGCATCGACAAAACCACCCGTTGAGTTGATGTTCGATTTTTCGAGCGCCGTTGAGACTTCTTCGATCGTTATGCCAAACTGCCTAAGCTTTCCGGGAGAAACTAGGGCTTGATATTGCTTTACGCCGCCGCCTATCGGAATAACCTGCGAAACTCCGGTGATCGTTAATAGCCGGGGTCGGATCGTCCAATCGGCCAAGGTTCGCAGTTCCAAAGGATCAGTTGTTCCATCCTTGCTCGACACCGCGATCAGCATGATCTCGCCCATTATTGACGAGATGGGAGCGAGAAACGGCGAGACCCCCTGCGGCAATTGTTCGCGGGCTTCGGTTATCTTTTCCGAAACCAACTGCCGGTTTCGGTAAATATCCGTTCCCCATTCGAACTCTACGTAGACGATGGACAATCCAACGCCGCTTACGGATCGGACTCGCGAAACGCCCGGAACACCGTTCATTACAGTCTCGATGGGAAAAGACACCTGCGTCTCGACTTCTTCAGGTGCAAGGCCGTTGGCTTCGGTAAGGACGGTGATCGTCGGTTTATTGAGATCCGGAAAGACATCAACCGGCAAATTTAACGCCACGTAACTGCCCCAGACAAGCAAAAGGGCAGCGATCGCGACGACGATCAACCGGTTCTGAAGGGACCATTTGATAACACCATTTAGCATTTTGAATCAGGTGCGGGGACTTTCTATTTGCTCCACTTCGCCTTCCACTCGCCCATCATCTTTATCTCGCCTTCTTGAGCTTTGATAATCTGACCGGCGAGCGTTTTGATCTCAGCCTTTTCGCTCTTCTGCAACGCCTCTTTTGCCATCGCAACAGCTCCCTCGTGGTGCGGTGTCATCATGTCGATGAACGCAAGGTCAAATTCCTTGTCCTTGGAGTTTGTAAGCTTCGCCATATCCATCTTCATGGAATCCATCATTCCGGGCATTTCCATGTTCATGGCCGCCGGCTTGCCCGCGAACCACTGCTCGCGCCATCCTTTCATCTGACCGATCTCTTTTTCCTGATCGGCAATGATCTGCGCGGCGAACTTCTTGATGTCGGGATTTTGAGTCTTACCGTCAACCATCTTCGCCATATCGACGGCGCCCTTGTGATGGGCGATCATCGTATCGATAAACTGAAGATCGTAAGGCTGACTCGCCGCATTCGGGTCGCTCTTCATCGACGAATGATCCATCGACATGTTCGAGTTCATGGGCATGGAATTGTGATCCATGCCGTTCATATTCATTGATGAATTCGAATTCTTCATCATCGAGTTATGATTCATAGAACTCGAGTTGCCGCCCGCCTGACCGCACGCGGCCAAGCCTAAGGCTGCCAGCCCCAACGTGGCCGTTAACAATAGTGTTTTCATCTTCTTCCCCCTCTTAACTTAAGCTGTCTCAACCCTCGCTAACGACGATGCTTCCCTTATACATTCCCATTCCGCAGGCAAATGATAT
>ERZ761602.3814-NODE-3814-length-20565-cov-216.919698_pt1 | contig 20565 bp, 18 predicted proteins | sample MGYA00512165_ERZ761602 | MGnify/ENA primary metagenome ERZ761602 (study PRJEB28899, sample SAMN02445085) | bioreactor sludge metagenome | biome: EBPR sludge; isolation source: Thorneside wastewater treatment plant | place: Australia: Brisbane, Thorneside... | reverse complement strand
GCGTATCGGGATAGAGCGGGTCCACCGGCCCCAGACTCGCCGTCTCGAAGCCACGGACCGAGCCGACACCACCAGCGAAGAAGTTCTTGTAGAACGGCAGCGTCTGTCCCTCCAGCCCGTTCGCGTAGCCCACCTCGCCATAGAGCATCAGGATCAGATCCTTCGTCAGCGAGAAGTACTGCTGGTTGGAATAGGTCAGACGGTAGAAGGAGAGATCGACGCCCGGGATGGCAACCTCGACCCCCGCCTTCTGCACGCCACCGCTGGTAGTGTAGATCGCACTGTTGCGCGTGTCACGGATCCACGACACCGTCGCCGGCAACGTGATGTTGGAGTCCCCATGCTCCTTCTGGAACTGGATGTACTGGATCGGCGTCGCGATGGTGATCGGCGTGATGTCGATCGTCGTCTGGTCGATCGCCAGCCCGACGTTGAGCATGTCCTTCTCGTCCAGCGGAAAACCGAAGCGGATGCCGCCCCCCCAGGACGTAGACTGGAAGGCATAGCCGAGCGAGGTCGGATTGAGCGTCCGGTAATAGACATCGAATCCCTGGCTGATGCCGTCAACCGTGAAATAGGGATTGGTGTAGTTGATCCCGAGCGTGCGGTTGAGCTTGCCGGTATTGATCTGCAGACCGAGGTGCTTGCCGCTGCCGAAGATGTTGGTCTGCGAGATCGAGCCCGAGAGAATCACCTTCTCCGCCGTCGAGTAGCCGGCACCGATCGAGATGTTGCCGGTCGATTTCTCGGCAACGTTGACGTTGACGTCGACCTGGTCGATGGTTCCCGGTACAGGCGGGGTCTCGACGGTGACTTCATTGAAGTAGCCGGTACGGTCGATCCGCTCGCGGGACTTGGCGACGCGGTCGGCATCGTACCAGGCACCCTCCATCTGGCGCATCTCCTGCCGGATCACCTCGTCGCGGGTCTTGGTGTTGCCGGTGACATTGATGCGGCGGACGTAGGTCCGCTTGCCGGGATCGACGAAGATGGTGAACGCCACCTGCCGCTTCTCCTTGTCCAGCTCCGGCGCCGCATTGACGTTGGCAAAGGCGTAGCCCTGGTGGCCAAGCTTGTCGGTGATCGCCTTGGTGGTCTCGTTCAGCCGCTCGCGCGAAAACACCTCGCCCGCCCTGATCTTCACCAGCTTCCTGAACTCCTCTTCCGACAACGTCAGGTCGCCCGCCAGCTTCACCGAGGAGACGAGGTAACGCTCCCCTTCGTTGATGCTGATCGTGATGTAGATCTCTTTCTTGTCCGGCGTGATCGACACCTGCGTCGACTCGACGCTGAATTCCAGGTAACCGCGATCGAGATAGTACGAACGCAGCGTCTCGAGGTCGGCCGACAATTTCTGCCGCGAGTACTGGTCGTCCTTGGTGTACCAGCTGAGCCAGCCGCCCGTCTTCTGCTGCATCGCGGCCAGCAGGTCCTTCTCGCGAATGGCATTGGCACCGACGATGTTGATCTGCCGGATGGTTGCCGGCTCACCCTCGTCGATGGTGAAGTTGATCGCCACCCGGTTGCGCTCCAGCGGGGTGACGGTCGTCGTGATCGTCACGGCGTACCTGCCGCGCGTCAGGTACTGCCGTTTCAGTTCCTGCTCGGCCTTCTCCAGCGTTGCCCGGTCGAAGGTCCGGGCAACGGCGACGCCCACTTCCTTCAGGCCCTTGGTCAACTGCTCCTTGTCGAACTCCTTGAGGCCGATGAAATCGATCTGCGCAATCGCCGGGCGCTCCTCGACGACGACGACGACGACCCCGCCATCCATCTCGATGCGGACGTCCTTGAAAAACCCCGTGGCGAACAGCGCCTTGATCGCCTGCGCCGCCATCTCGTCGGTCATCGTGTCACCGACCTTGACCGGCAGGTAGCTGAAGACCGTACCGGCCTCGACGCGCTGAATTCCTTCGAGGCGGATGTCGCGCACTGTGAACGGCTCGATGGCCGCCGCGGCGGAGGCAAGGAGAGAGATCACCAGACCTGCAAGCAGGTTCTTCTTCATAGGCTCAGCCGGAGAACAAGCGGTTGATATCGTTGTAGAAAGCGAAAGCCATGAGCATGATCAGGAAGGTCAGGCCGATCTGCTGACCAATCTCCATCGTGCGCTCGGAAACCGGCCCGCGCTTGATTATTTCCACCAGATAATACAGCAAATGCCCACCGTCCAGAATCGGGATGGGCAGCAGGTTGAGGACGCCGAGGCTGATGCTCACCAGTGCCAGAAACTTCAGGTAGTAGTCGACACCGAGCTTTGCCGACTGGCCGGCATAGTCGGCGATCGTCACGGGCCCACTGAGGTTGCGCCACGAGACCTCGCCGGTGATCATGCGACCGATCATCACCAGGGTGAAGGTAGACTTGTCCCAGGTCTCGACCAGCGCCTTGCCCAACGCCGAGAGCGGATCGTAGCGCACGGTGACCATCAGTTGCTCGCGTGTCTGCCCAGCGTCGCGCACCGCGGCACCAATCCGGCCGACATCCTTTCCCTGTTCCTCGACCGCAGACGGTTGCACGCTCAGACCTTGCCGCAACCCGTCGCGGAGTACCTCGAAATGCAGCGTCTGACCCGCCGACTGGCGAACGACACGGACCAGATCTGCCCAGCTCTCGATCGGCTCGCCATCGATGTCCAGAATCTCGTCACCGGCCCGCAGCCCGGCAGCCTCGGCCGCGCTCCTGGCGCTGACGCTGCCGATGATCGGCGGCAGACGCGGCCGGTAAAGCCGCAAGCCCAGCCTCTCGAGCGCATCACCCTCCCATCCCGATTGCCGTACGACCGACAGATCGAGGCGACGGACGACGACCTCCTGCCGCGGGTTGAGCAGTTCGAGGTCGACCGCGTCGTGATCGACCGCCTTTTGCAGCAGCAACCAGCGCATCTCCTGCCAGGTCTGCACCTTTTCGCCGGCCACCCGCAGAACCAGTTCGCCGTTGTCGAGTCCGGCCGCAGCGGCTGGGCTCGACAACACGGGCGTACCGAGGATCGGCCTGAACTCCTCGCTGCCATAGCAGAACAGGCCCCAGTAGAGCAGGATCGCGAGGACGAAATTTGCCGCCGGTCCGGCGGCAACGATCACCATCCGGCGCGCAACCGGTTGCCGATTGAAGCTGCGGTGCAGTTCGTCAGGCGCCACTTCAGCTTCGCGTTCGTCGAGCATCTTGACGTAGCCACCGAGCGGGAAGGCTGCCAGGGCCCACTCGGTGCCATCACGCCCCCAGCGTCGCGTGACCAGGGGCCGCCCGAATCCGACCGAGAAGCGCAGGACCTTGACCCCGGCCCAGCGCGCAGCCACGTAGTGGCCGAACTCGTGCACGACGACCAGGATGCCGAGCACGACGGCGAACGCAACGAGATAATAGAGGAAACCGCTCATGCGCAGACCCCCGTGAGCAGACACTGCTCGGCGACCTCACGCGCCGCCCGGTCGGCGGCCAACACTTCCGCCAGGGAAACGGGCTCACGGCCAGCCGGCATGCGGTCCATCACGTCCTCGATCAGGCGGGGAATCGCGGTGAAGCCGATGCGCCCCGCGAGGAAGGCCTCGACTGCGATCTCGTTCGCCGCGTTGAGCGTCGCCGACGCCGTTCCGCCCGCGCACAGGGCGCGATAGGCCAGAGCCAGACAGGGAAACAGCTCGTTATCCGGACGCTCGAAGTGCAGGCTGGCGATGGCGCCAAGATCGAGCGGTGCAACGCCGGCGGCAATGCGGCGCGGATAGGCCAGAGCATGCGCGATCGGCGTCCGCATGTCCGGATTGCCGAGCTCGGCAATCACCGAACCGTCGGCATACTGGACCAGGGAATGGACGATGCTCTGCGGATGGATGAGGACCTGGATTCGCTCCGGCGGCACATTGAACAACCAGCGGGCTTCGATCACCTCCAGCCCCTTGTTCATCATCGTCGCCGAATCGACCGAAATCTTCCGACCCATGACCCAGTTCGGGTGCGAACAGGCCTCGTCCGGACCGACGGACTCGAGGTCGGCCAGCGACCGACCACGAAACGGCCCGCCCGAGGCGGTCAGGCACAGACCGAGCACGCCGCTTGCCTGCGGATCGCCGGCATAATCGCTCGGCAGCGACTGGAAGATCGCATTGTGCTCGCTGTCGATCGGCAGCAGCGTGGCATGGTTGTCGCGTACCGCCCGCATGAAGACCGCACCGGCCATCACCAGCGCCTCCTTGTTGGCCAGCAGGATCTTCTTGCCGGCGACCGCAGCCGCCAGCGTCGGCGGCAACCCCGCGGCGCCAACGATCGCCGCCATGACGGCATCGACCTCGGGCAACTGCGCCATGCGCAACAGGGCATCGGGCCCGTGGCTGACGACGGTCGCGCAACCGGCATCACCGAGGCGTCCGGACAGCTCGGCCGCCACTGCTTCGTCGCCGACCACCGCGTGCTGCGGCCTGAACTCGAGACACTGCTCGAAAAGGCGCTCGCTCTGCCGGTGCGCGCAGAGCGCAACGACGCGGTAGAGATCGGGATGACGTCGTACCACGTCAAGGGTGTTGACCCCGATCGAACCGGTCGAGCCGAGAATCGTCAGCCGCTGCATGCTGGTGGCGATGCTGCTCAAACCCTGGTCACCAGCCAGACGAGCGCCACCAGCGGCAGGGTCGAGGTCAGGCTGTCGATCCTGTCGAGGACCCCGCCGTGCCCCGGCAAGACGTTGCTGCTGTCCTTGAGGTCTGCCTGCCGCTTGAGCAGGGACTCGAACAGATCGCCGACGACGCTGATCGCCGTCAGCAGCAACAGGACGAGCAACAGGAGCAACTGCTTGCCGGCCAGCGCCGGCGGCAGGCGCGACGCGAGCAGCAGGCCACAGACGATCACCAGCAGAGATCCGCCGATCGCACCTTCCCACGTCTTTCCGGGACTGATCGCCGGCGCCAGCTTGTGCTTGCCGAAACGGCGGCCGCTGAAGTAGGCGCCGATGTCCGCCAGCCAGACCACGGCCATGATCGCCAGCACCGCCAGCGGGCCGGCCTGCCGCAACTGGACCAGCGCCAGCCAGAGCGGCAGCAGCACGATGGCTCCGGTTGCCAGCGCCGGGACCGTGCTGCCGAGAGGCCAGCGCCGCAGCAGCCAGATCGGTGCCAGCAGCAACCAGAAAACCGCCGCCGGCAGATAGAAGAAGGCGCCGAGCCGCCACGCCGAGTCGGCGAAACCCGCCGCCAGACCGACTGCTGCCGGCTCGGCGATCGCCAGCAGCAGGCAGACCGTCGCCAGGGCGACGCCGAGCGCGATCCTTGCCCCGCCGGCAAGACGCATCAACGCGCCCCACTCCCAGGCGGCAACGGCCGCGACGGCGGTGACGAAAAGCAACCAGCCGAGCGGCGGCAGAAGGAACAGGGCCAGAAGAAAGACCGCAAGCAGGACGACCGCAGTGAGTACCCGCGTCCTAAGCATCGGCCCGCTGATCCGTCGCTGGCGGCGCTGCCGGCGGCGCGCCCAGCAACTGCTCGCTGGTGCGCCCGAAGCGGCGTTCACGCTGCCGATACCACGCCAGAGCGGCGTCGAAAGCGTCCGCGTCGAACTCCGGCCACAGCACGTCGGTGAAGTAAAGCTCCGAATAAGCCAGTTGCCAGAGCAGGAAATTGCTGACCCGCTGTTCGCCACCGGTACGAATGAAGAGATCGGGTTCCGGCGCGTAGCTCATCGCCAGGTGCGGTGTCAGGTCGCCCTCGTCCCAATCGTCGCCTCGCCCAGGGTCTTCCATCTGCATGCGCTTGACCGCCTGCAGGATGTCCCAACGCCCGCCGTAGTTGGCAGCGATCGTCAGGACGAGGCGACTGTTGGCTGCCGTCCGTTGCTCCGAAGCATCGATCAGTGCCTGCAGGTCCGGCTCGAAGCGCGTCAGGTCGCCAATGACCCGCAGTCGCACGCCGTTGCGATCCAGCTTCCTGACCTCTTCCTTTAGGACGCGGACGAACAACTGCATCAACAGCGACACCTCGTCTTGCGGCCGGCGCCAGTTCTCCGAACTGAAGGCGAACAGCGTCAGGTACTCGATGCCACGCTCGAGACAGCAGCGGACCATCGTCCGTACCGTCCGGACACCCTGCCGGTGACCGGCAAAGCGCGGCAGGAGGTGCTTTTTCGCCCAGCGCCCATTGCCATCCATGATGATGGCCACATGCCTCGGAACGGCCAGTGCCGGCGGAACATCACGCGTCGAGCTGGCAAAACGCTGCATCCTGATCACCTCGTCGACAGCGCTCAGATCGCCATCAGCTCGGTTTCCTTGTGGCTGAGGAGCTTGTCGATCTCCGCGACGTAACGGTCAGTGAGCTTCTGGATGTCGTCCTGAGCGCGATGCTCGTCGTCCTCGGAACACTCCTTGTGCTTCAGCATCTCCTTCAGCGTCGCGATCGCGTCGCGGCGAAGGTTGCGCACCGCCACCTTGGCTGCCTCGCTCTCGCCCTTGACCACCTTGATCAACTCGCGACGACGCGCCTCGGTCAACGGCGGCATCGGCACGCGGATCAAATCCCCCTGTGCCGACGGATTGAGACCGAGGTCGCTGTCGCGCACCGCCTTCTCGAGCTTGGCCAGCATGTTCTTCTCCCACGGCTGGACGCCGAGCGTGCGGGCATCGATCAGGGTAACATTGGCCACCGTGTTGATCGGTACCGAGGAGCCGTAGTAGTCGACATGCACGTGGTCGAGCAGGCCGGTATGGGCACGCCCGGTACGCACCTTCGCCAGGTCCGTCTTGAGGGTCTCGACCGATCTCTGCATCTTGTGCTCAGCCGTCTTCTTGACTTCTGTTATCGCCATCTGTTGCTCCCGTCAGCAATGGACCAGGGTGCCTTCGTTGTCGCCCATCGTGACCCGCTGCAGCGCCCCCGGGTTGAATATCGAGAAGACATTGATCGGCAGTTTCTGGTCACGACAGAGAGCGAATGCCGTCGCATCCATCACCGCCAGATTGCGCGCGATCGCGTCATCGAAACTGATCCGGTCATAACGGACGGCATGCGGATCCTTCTTCGGGTCGGCCGAGTAGATGCCGTCCACCTTGGTCGCCTTGAGAACGATTTCGGCGCCGATCTCCGCCCCGCGCAGAGCCGCCGCGGTGTCGGTGGTGAAGAAGGGATTGCCCGTTCCACCGGAAAAGATCACCGTCCGCCCCTGCTCGAGGTAGCGTATCGCTTTCGCCCGGATGTACGGCTCGACCACCTGTTCGATGTTCAGGGCCGACTGCACGCGCGACACCATCCCGGCCGCCCGCATCGCATCGTGCAGCGCGAGACCGTTCATCACCGTCGCCAGCATGCCCATGTAGTCGGCCTGCGCGCGGTCCATGCCGCGCGCAGCCGGGGCCACCCCGCGAAAGATGTTGCCACCGCCGATGACCACACCGACCTGCACACCGAGGTCGACGATTGCCTTGATCTCGGCAACGATGCCGGTGATCGTCTGCCGATTGATCCCGTACGCGTCGCCACCCATGAGTGCTTCGCCGGAGAGTTTGAGGAGGATGCGTCGGTATCTCGGTGACTGGGCAGACATCGGCTTCTGGCTCCCTCGATCAGGCGGTCATCTCTGGGCGGCAGCGGCAGCCTGCGCCGCCACCTCAGCGGCAAAGTCGTTCGAACGTTTGGCCAGTCCCTCGCCAACGACGAACAGCGTGAAGCCGGCGATCGACGCACCCTTGCTCTTCAGCAACTGGGCAATCGTCTGCTTGCCGTCCTCGGCCTTGACGAAGACCTGCCCGAGCAGGGTCACCTCGTTCAGGAACTTCTGCACCGAGCCCTCGACGATCTTCTCGATCATCGCTTCCGGCTTGTTCGCTTCGCGCGCCTTCTCCGCCGCGATGCGGCGCTCGCTGTCGATCAGTTCGGCGTCGATGCCCGATGCATCGAGCGCCTTCGGCTTCGACGCCGCGATGTGCATCGCCAGGTCCCTGCCGAGTTGATCGTCACCGCCGCTGTAATCGACCAGCACGCCGATTTTCGCGCCACCATGGACATAGGACGCCAGCCGGCCACTGGCGGCGATGCGCACGAAGCGACGAACCGACATGTTCTCGCCGATCTTGCCCACCAGAGCCGTGCGCGTCGACTCGACGGTGCCATCTCCCATCGGCAACGACGAGAGGGCGGCGACGTCAGCCGGGTTCTCGCTCAGGACGAGGCCGGCACAATCGCTGGCCAGTTTGAGGAAGTCGTCATTCTTGGCGACGAAATCGGTTTCGCAGTTGATCTCGACGATGGCCCCGAACCGGCCATCGGCCGTCCGCTGGATGGCCACGACACCCTCGGCAGTGATGCGGCTGGCTGCCTTGCTCGCCTTCGATCCGAGCTTGACACGGAGGATCTCCTCTGCCTTGCCAAGGTCGCCCCCGGCTTCGGTCAGCGCCCTCTTGCACTCCATCATCGGCGCGTCGGTCCTCTCGCGCAGCTCTTTCACCATGCTTGCGGTTATTTCCGCCATTTCATTCTCCACTTGCGGGCGCCCGCCAGTCGATCGGGCGCCCGTCATCCAGTACATGCGCAGGCCCACGCGCCATGCGCGCCGACCACCCGGGCGCGCGCGTCGCCGGCACGATGCACCCCTGCCGGGACGCTGCGCCGAGATCAGTCGCCCGTCTCTTCCTCGAAGAACTCGTCACCGGCGACGACATCGAGGAGTTCCTCGACGAACTGGCTGCGACCTTCCAGGACCGCGTCCGCAACGCCCCGGGCGTAAAGTCGGATGGCACGCGACGAGTCGTCGTTGCCCGGAATGACGTAGTCCACGCCATCGGGAGAGTGGTTGGTGTCGACCACGGCGACGACCGGAATCCCGAGCTTGACGGCCTCGGTGATGGCGATCTTGTGGTAGCCGACATCGATGACGAACAGCGCATCGGGCAGCGAACCCATCTCCTTGATGCCGCCGATCGACTTGTGCATCTTGTCCAGCTCGCGGGTCAGCATCAGCGCTTCCTTCTTGCCGAGCCGGTCGAGGGAGCCGTCCTCGCACATCAGCTCCAGTTCCTTCAGGCGCTTGAGCGATTGCTTGATGGTCTTGAAGTTGGTCAGCATGCCGCCCAGCCAGCGCTGGTCGACGAACGGCGAAGCACAGCGGGTCGCCTCTTCGGACATGATTTCGCGTGCCTGGCGCTTGGTGCCGACGAACAGGATCGTTCCCTTGTTGGCCGACAGCTTGCGCACGAAGCCCATCGCTTCGTTGTATTTCGCCAGTGTCTGCTCGAGGTTGACGATGTGAATCTTGTTGCGCGCGCCGAAAATGTACGGCGCCATCTTGGGGTTCCAGAAGCGTGTCTGATGACCGAAGTGAACACCGGCCTCCAGCATCTGGCGCATCGTTGTAGACATGGATCTTGGCTTTCTCCATCAGGGTTGGACCACCATCCGCCCAGCTACAGCCTGCCCTTGCGCCAGCGGCGCGGCAGACACCCTTGAACAGGCGGATGTGCGTATTGGGGCCGGCCACATCGACCAACCCGGCGTACCCGGAACGGCACGCACTTCCTCCCTTGCCGGCACCGGCCAGCAAAGGCCGAGGATGGTACCACCAAGACACGGATGATTTCAATTCCGGGCGCAGCGAAAGCCGCTTTTTCTGCAGCGCCGGCGTGAATTCCCGGTTGCGCGGGCAAATTGCCTAAGCCGGCCGCTTCCTTTATCCTTCGCTCCTCCCGATCCCGCCGCCGAGCGCCCAGCATGAGCATCAGCCGCAAGACCCCGCAGGAAATAGCCAAGATGCGTGTCGCCGGGCGCCTCACGGCCGAAGTCCTCGACTACATCACGCCACACGTGCGGGCCGGCGTCACCACCGGCGAACTCGACCGGCTCTGTCACGACTACATCGTCGGCGTCCAGAAGTGCATTCCCGCACCCCTCAACTACGCGCCGCCCGGTTACCGGCCCTATCCCAATTCGATCTGCGCCTCGATCAACCATCAGGTCTGCCACGGTGTGCCCGGCGACCGTCCGCTGCGCAACGGCGACATCGTCAATCTCGACATCACGGTGATCAGTGACGGCTACCACGGCGACAGCAGCCGCATGTTCCAGATCGGTGAAACCTCACTGCAGGCGCGGCGCCTGTGCGAGGTCAGTTTCGAGTGCCTGTGGCTGGGCATCGTCCAGGTACGCGCCGGCGCCCATCTCGGTGACATCGGCCACGCGATCCAGAAGCATGCGGAGCAGTGCGGCTACTCGGTGGTGCGTGAGTTCTGCGGCCACGGCATCGGCGCCAAGTTCCACGAGGAGCCACAGGTCCTGCACTACGGCCGCCCGCACACCGGCATCACCCTTGAAGCAGGCATGATCTTCACCATCGAGCCGATGATCAATGCCGGCAGGGCGGCCGTCAAGACGATGGCCGATGGCTGGACCATCGTCACCAAGGACCACAGCCTGTCCGCGCAGTGGGAGCACACCGTCCTGGTCACCGAAGGCGGCTACGAGGTCCTCACGGTTTCCTCGGCCACACCGCCGCAGCCCGGCTGGATCGGCGACGCCGGATGATCATGGGCGAGACCGATCGCCAGTCTCTGGTCGAGCGTTCTCGCTTGCGGCTGCGGACGGGCCAGTCGGAGCTGCGACAGCGCTTTCTCGACGACGACGACGCGCCGTACCTGCTGCGGGCGCGCTGCGCCCTGGTGGACGAAGTCCTGTGCGACCTCTGGCAGGCGCTGTTCCTGGCGCCGGAAATGGCGCTGCTGGCCGTCGGCGGTTATGGCCGCGGTGAGCTCTACCCGGCTTCCGACGTCGACATCCTGCTCCTGCTGCCGGCGGTGCCGGGCGCGGACCTGACCAGCCGCGTCGAGTTCGCCGTCGCTCTGTTCTACGACATCGGTCTCGAGATCGCCCCCAGCGTGCGCACGGTCGCCGATTGTGCGCAGGCCGCTGCCGACGATCTGACGATCTGCACCGCTTTGCTCGAAGCCCGGCCGCTCACCGGCGACGGCGCGCCGTTCGCGGAAGTTTGCCGCAAGCTTCGCGAGGGGCTCGATCGCGGCACCTTCTTCGACGCCAAGCGGATGGAGCAGGAGGAGCGCCACCGCCGCTACCAGGATTCGCCCTACGCCCTGGAACCCAACTGCAAGGAAGCGCCCGGCGGCTTGCGCGACCTGCAGACGATTCTCTGGATCACGCGCGCCGCCGGCTTCGGCGACTCCTGGGAGGATCTCGCCCGGCACGGGTTCATCACCCGCGACGAGGAGGAGCAGCTGCTGCGCAGCCTGGCTTTCCTGCAGCGTCTGCGCTGCCACCTCCACCTGCACGTCGGCAGGCGCGAGGACCGGCTGCTCTTCGACCACCAGACGGCGCTCGCCGGCCGCATGGGTTGCGTCGCGACCGCGACCCGTCTCGCCAGCGAGCGGCTGATGCAGCAGTACTACCGGACGGCGAAGATGGTGACGCAACTGAACACCATCCTGCTGCAGAACATCGGCGCGGCGATCTCGCCGCCGTCGGAACAGGAACCGTCGCCGATCAATGAACGCTTCCGGAAGACGCACGAGCTGCTCGATGTCGTCGCCGACGACGTTTTCGAAAGAAGACCGGCGGCGTTGCTCGAGGCATTCCTGTTGATGCAGCAGCATGCCGATCTGCAGGGAATGACCGCGCGCACGCTGCGCGCGCTGTGGCACGCCCGGACCCTGATCGATGACGATTTCCGCCGCGACGCCGACAACCGTCGCTGCTTCCTCGGCATCCTGCAGCAACCGCGCGGCGTGCTGCACGAACTGCGGCGGATGAACCAGTTCGGCCTGCTTGGTCGCTATCTGCCCAACTTCGGCAAGATCGTCGGCCAGATGCAGCACGATCTGTTCCACGTCTACACCGTCGATCAGCACACGCTGCACGTGCTGCGCAACCTGCGCCGTTTCCTCGCCGACGAGTTCACCCACGAGTACCCGCTGTGCAGCGAGCTGATGAGTGATTTCCCGCGGCAGTGGGTGCTGTACGTCGCAGCCCTGTTCCACGACATCGCCAAGGGGCGGGGTGGCGACCACTCCGAGCTCGGCGCCATCGACGCCGCCGAGTTCTGCGCGGCACACGGCATCGCTGCCGAGGACAGCGAGCTGGTCGTCTGGCTCGTACGGCACCACCTGCTGATGTCGAGCGTCGCCCAGAAACAGGACATCGCCGACCCTGAGGTGGTCGGCGCCTTCGCCCGGACGGTCGGCGACGAAAGGAAACTGGTTGCCCTCTATCTATTCACGGTCGCCGACATTCGCGGCACCAGTCCGAAGGTCTGGAACACGTGGAAGGGCCAACTGCTCGAGCAGCTGTTCAGGAGCACCTGCCGTGCCCTGCTCGGCGGCGGCGAGGCGGCGGTGCGGCAGGGACTGATCGAAGAGCGCCAGCAGCAGGCCGTGCGGCTGCTGCGCTACTTCGCCCTGCCCGACTCGGTTCACCAGCGGCTGTGGAAACATCTCGACACGGTGTACTTCATGCGCCATTCGGCGGAAGAGATCGCCTGGCACGCGCGCGCCCTGCACTACCGCATCCGTCGCGATGAGCCCCTGGTCAGGGCACGCCTCAACCCGCAGGGTGAAGGTCTCGAGGTACTGGTCTATACCCGCGACCAGCGCGACCTGTTTGCGCGACTGGTCGGCTTCTTCAGTCGCGCCGGCTACACCATCGTGGACGCCAAGATCCATACCACGCGCGACCACTACGCGCTGGACACCTTCATGCTGCTCGACCTCGGCGAGCGCGGCGACGACCGCGACATGATCAGCTATGTCGAACACGAACTGACTGACCGCCTGCGCCGCCAAGGGCCGCTCGAGGGGCCGGGCAGCGGACGGCTGTCGCGGCAGGTGAGGAACTTTCCGGTGCAGCCAATGGTCACCATCGAAGAAGACGAGAAAGGCTCGCATTACGTCCTGTCGGTCAGCGCTACCGATCGTCCCGGGCTGCTGTACACGATCGCCCTGACCCTGGCGGCACATGGCGCCAACCTGCACACGGCGAAGATCTCCACCCTTGGCGAGCGCGTCGAAGACACCTTCCTGATCAGCGGCGGCGATCTGCGCGAGACCGCCAACCGCATCAAGCTGGAAACCGAGCTGATCGAACGTCTCAAGCTCTGAGGCTGGCGGCGACTCGGGTCGGCGATCCGTCCGGGAAAGCGTGGTGGGATTCGCTGCGAGTTGCCCATCGCTCCGCGCGTACGCAGTTCCGTCTCGCTCAGGGCGTCGATCCCGGGTGGCCCGCATGAACCCTTTGCCCGTCGAGCGACCGAGACAGGTGTCGGTTTTTTTTACACTTTCTGCCATCGGACGCCGGCCCGGCCATGGAATCGCACGCTACGACAATGATTTACTGAAGGATTGCAAGGCACCCCGCTATATGGCACATAACTTGCTCCTATAGCGAAAGCAAGGCACGAGGTCACCGGGTGTTACGCCAGTGTGACGGTCATGGCGGGCTTTCACGACAAAGCGTGATGTAGTAGTCAAACATCTGCACGTGAGAACGTCTAAAATGATTTTGCTCAGGCCGCAATCGATACCAAGGAAAGCACATGTCAGAGACCTCAAACGATAGAACCGAGCAGCGGCGCAAGCTGCTGAAGAAGGCCGCAGCCGTGCCGGCGATCTTCGTTCTGCCCTCCACCGGCAGAGCCGTGTCGTCGAGCAGCCTGCACGCCTGTGTCGAGAAGGGTCTGCTGGCGAACAACAACAGGCCGATCCCCCCAATCCTGCCCAAGGACCAGACCGACCAATGGGTGCGGGAGTACCAGAAGGGAATCCCCAACCAGGGTGGCGACACGGTCATCGAAGGCAACGTCCTGGTTTACGACAACACCGGCACGGCACCCAGGCCGGTGGCGCATGCATCGTGCTGGAACTCGATCAACCCGAAAGGACCGCACGCCGACCCGGGCACCAACCTCATCTCCTGATCGATCGGCGTCAATCCATCCCCAGTCGCGCACACCCGCCCGCTGCCTGATGCGCCCCCTTTATCGCCGGCTGGGGGAAGGCGGTGTCGCATTTGATCAGCAAAGCTGGCAGACCCACATCCTCACGCCGGCCGCCACGATCATCTTCGAAGCATTGAGCGAAATCGGCGACGGCGAACAGCCGCTGCCTCTGGAGCCGGCGCTGCGCTTTCTGCGCGACGAACTCGAAGTCGATACCGACACAGACGAAATCCGTCAGGTGTTGCGTTCTCTGCAGGAGATGGGCATGCTTGGCGGATGACTGCCGAGCCGCTCCGCCTGCGCAACCTCTCTCCCGTCATTCTCCGCCAGCGTCTCGCCAGTGCTTCGCTCACGCTCGACTATGGCGCCGCCGTCGTCCGCCTCGGCTCGGACCTGGCCGGCTTCGTTGCCGACCTGCAGCGCGTTTATGGCGCCTTTGCCCTGGTCGACGCCGCCTTCGCCGACTTCCATACGCAGATCCGCGGCGGCCGGGGATTGCGCGCCTACCTGCGCCCGCAATCCCGCTTCCTGATCGACGGCGTTCAGCCCTTCGACCCCTTTCCCCAGGAGCAGGCACTGGCGCACTTCGAATGGGGCGTCAACTGGTGCTTTGCGCAGCGCTTCAACCAGCACGTCCTGCTGCACGCCGGCGCCCTGGCGCTCGCCGACCGCGGTGTCATCATGGCGGCGCCGCCCGGTTCCGGCAAGAGCACGCTGACGGCGGCCATGATGCTGCGGGGTTTCCGCCTGCTGTCCGACGAGTTCGGCGTCCTCTGCCCGCGCAGCGGCCAGTTGTGGCCGATGCTCAAGCCGCTGGCACTGAAGAACCGCTCGATCGACGTCATTCGCGACTATGCCGAAGACGTGATCCTCGGCCCGGTCTACAAGGGCACGCGCAAGGGCGACGTCGCACACCTCGCTCCCGGCGACACCAGTGTCGACGCCCGACGACTGCCGGCACACCCGCGCTTGGTCATCTTTCCGAGCTTTCGCCAGGGTGCCGCTTTGAGCATCCGCCGCCTGCCGGCCGAGGAGGCTTTCGCGCACCTCGCCTTCAACAGCTTCAACTACGAGGTCCTCGGCGCCATCTCGTTCAACGCCGTGGCGGACGTCATCGAGCATTGCCCCGCGTTCGCACTCGAGTACAGCCGTCTGGATGAAGCGATCGAATCGGTCCGCGCGCTGCTTGCCGACGCGCGCGCTGCGAGCGAGCGCGCATGATCGACCAACAGCCTGCCGCCTACCCGTTCCAGCTGCTGCAACTGCTGTGCGACCCTGGACGGGTGCGCGGCCTGCAGCTGCACGACTGGGACACGCTGATCCGCCTCGCACGGCGCGCCAGGCTGCTCGGCGTGCTCGCCCATCGCATCCGGTCGCAAGCCGAGCACCTCGCTGCGATTCCGGACTGTGTCCGCGGCCATCTCGATTCGGCGACCACCTATTCGGCGCATCGCGTCCACCTGTTGCGCATGGAGCTGGCAGCGCTGGCCAGCGTGCTGCCTGGCGAAGTGCGCGTCGCCGTTCTCAAGGGCGGCGCCTACATCATCCAGGACCTGGCGACGGCACGCGGCCGCCTGCCGAACGACGTCGACCTGCTGGTCAGCCGCGAAGACCTGCGGCAGACCGAAGCGGCCCTGCTGGCCGCTGGCTGGGAGGCACAGGCCGTCGATGACTACGCCGACCGCTACTACCGGGAATGGAGTCATGAGCTGCCACCGCTGCGCTTTCCCGGCCACCCGATGGAAGTCGATGTCCATCACACGATCAGCCCGGTGACCGGTCGTCTGCATCCCGACCGGGCGCTGCTCTTCGCCGACCTGCAGGAGCTTGCCGGGCAGCGCTTCCTGGTGCTGCATCCGCTCGACCAGATCCTGCATGCCGCCATCCACCTCTTCCAGGACTCCGAGCTGGCCGACAACCTGCGCGACCTGGTCGACATCGACAGCCTCCTGCGGACCCACCTGCAGTCGGCGGATGACTGGCTGGCACTGAGCGTGCGCGCCCGCCGTCACGGTGTCGAGCGCCCCTTGTGGTATGCCCTGCACTACTGCCGCCGCTGGCTGGCGACGCCGGTGCCCGAAGGGTTGCCGCTGCGCCCGCCGCCGCGGGCCATGCTGCGGGCGATGGACTGGCTCTATCCGCGCTGCACCCTGCCGCGACTTCCCGACGAGCCACCGCCGCTCGCGCGCAGCATCGCCGTCCGCCTCGGTGCGGCCCGCTACCAGTGGCTGCGCATGCCGCCCGGACTGCTGTTGCGCCACCTGGCCCACAAGAGCGCGCAGGCGGTGCGCCGACGCCCGCCGCGGCAAGACGGTGCTGGCTAAGCCAATCCCGGCGGCGTCCCGCGGGTCCTCAGCGTGCTGCGGCTGGTGAGCGCTGCGGTGGCGTTGCTCGCCGGCCTCGTCTTCTCGGCCGTGGCCGCCTGCGCCCAGCCGGCAGCGGCCGGCGTCTCGGTACCGGCCGCGGGCAGCCCGGCGCGCAGCGCGATCCTCGACAGCGTGCGCGGCGAACTCGGAATCGCCGGCGGCGGCAGCCGCTTCAAGGTCTTCCACCTGAAGACCGCCGGCCCCTGGGCCTACTTCGAAGGCAACGAGATCGTGCACCTCGAGGGCCGGCAGTGGCAGGAGACCGATCTGACGGTGAAGGCGCTGCTGCACGAGGAGGACGGGCGCTGGCGGGTGCGCGCGCTGTGGAGCCTGCCCGGCAACGAGCGCCTGCCGCTGCACGAGTTCGAACGCCGGCTGGCCGGGCAGCGGGCGCGCTGGCAGCTGCCGGCAGGACTCTTTCCGTAGGCGATCACCGCAGCCTGCATCAGCAGGTCGTCAGATGCAATCCCGTCTCTCTTCGTCACGGCCCTTCGTCTTTCATCGTTCGGGCCTTCGGTGGGGAGCACCACCTACTTTGCCCTCTGCTGACTTCTCCACGGTATCCAGCGCCAGTCACCCAACGCCCAGCCTCGATCCTCCGAGGCACCGGGGAGATCTCCCGGGGCAAGACTCGTTACCTTCGCTGCATGGACGCCGGATCTGCAAAATGCACCCCGGCCGCAGATGGAGGGCTTCGCGGTCACGTGCCCGCTCGCCCCGGATGCATCACGCCTCAGATCCGGTTCTTGTTCATCGCCCCGCATCTTGAATTGGGCGTTCCAACCGCTCGCACAGCTCGCGTCGTTCCAGCGGCCACGTGTCAAGGCGCAGTAAGGCACTGCAACCGAGTGCTTTTCCTTCTCTCTAGGGAAACGCTGATTTAATCGCCCTGGCTCACGATGCCTCTGGTATAATGTGCACGTTGGTTAGAATGGGATTGGCCAGTGAAACAGATCAGTTTTTCGGAAGCCGAGTTTGCGGCGAAGAGGCGGGTAACCAGACGCGAGCGCTTTCTTGCCGACATGGAACAGGTCATTCCCTGGCGAGATGTGCTGGCGATCATCGAACCGCACTACCCGAAGGGGAAGCACGGCCGGCCGCCGATCGGGCTGGAGCGCATGCTTCGGGTGTATCTGGTCCAGCAATGGTACGGCCTGTCGGACGAGGGGGTGGAGGATGCGATCACCGACAGCCAGGCGTTGCGGGGATTCGTGCGGATCGATCTGTCGCGAGAGGCGGTTCCGGATGCGACGACGCTGCTGCAGTTTCGCCACTTGCTGGAAGAGAAGGAATTGTCGCAGGGCGTCTTCGCGGCGATCAACGCGGCACTGACGGCCAAGGGGCTGATGATGCGCGAGGGAACGATTGCCGACGCGACGATCCTTGCCGCACCGCCGTCGGTGAAGAACGAAGCGAAGGCCCGCGATCCGGAGATGCACCAGACGAAGAAGGGCAACCAGTGGCACTTCGGCATGAAGGCGCACATCGGCGTTGATGCCGAGAGCGGGCTGGTTCATACGGTAGTCGGAACGGCGGCGAACGTCGCCGACGTGGCGCAGACCGCCGAAGTGCTGCACGGCGAAGAGAAGGTCGTCTATCTGGATGCCGGCTACACCGGCGTCGAGAAGCGCGAAGAGCTGAAAGACCGGGACATCGACTGGCAGGTGGCGACCAAGCGCAGCAAGCTGAAGGCCATCCCCAAGGAGAGCCCGCTCGGGACGCTGCTGCGTCGTCTGGAATCGGTCAAGGCGAGCATCCGCTCGAAGGTCGAGCATCCCTTCCACATCGTGAAGAATCTCTTCGGTCACCGCAAGGTCCGCTACAGGGGCCTGAAGAAGAACACGGCTCAGTTGCACATCCTCTTTGCGCTGGCCAATCTGGTCATCGCCAGGCGGCAGCTTCTGGCCGTCCACAGCCAAGGTGCGTCCTGAGTCAGCCGAAGGGCCCCGAGAAGGGGGCGGAAAGGTCGAAACCGGGCGCTGACGACCGGCGAAGCCGACTCGAAGAGTGCGACTGCTGACTCCGAGCGGCCGGGTTCCCGATATGGAACGGGTTCGGTGCGTGTCAAGGTCCATTGATCAGCGGTTCCCTAGGTGCCAGATCAGGAGTCCACTTTCAACCCGTCCACTTGCGACCAATTTCACGCCGGCGCCGACACAAACCAGCTACGCGTTGACACGACTGCCTGGGACAACCTACCATTTCTTGGCGAGGGGCAATCCGTTTTTCTCGACCACTTCAACACTCCGGGCGAAGCAACATGGCAAAGAACGAAAAAATCCGCCTGTCGGCGGAAACACAGCAGGCCGATGAACGCGCCTTTCTCGCACTCCGGGCGATCGCCGGCTACAACCCGGTCTAGAGACGGGTAACGGTCACGGCCCGATACGACGCCATGCGCGCCGCCGCAGAGGTCGAGCTGCGCGCCCAGAACGCGCTCGACGCCGCACGCGATGCGGCGATTGCCGCGCAGTGGGAACACCACAACCTGATTCTCGGCGCCAGGAATCGGGGCATCGCACTATTCGGCGCTGTTTCGGACGAAGTCGCTTCGCTGGACATGAAGAAAAGATCCGAACGCAAGGCGCCTACCCGCAACAGCAAGGCGTCGAAGTTGATCGCCGCGTGCCGGGCAACGGCGCATCGGCAAGCGAGAAAAGGACATGGCGCCTCGTCCCCGCCGCAGCGAAGCCGACCGCCGGCCGTCGGTCCTTCAAGGGGGATGCGGGCGGAAGGCGTAGCGGCCGCGGCCGTGACCCATTTCGGGTCTATGTCGTTTCCTGTGGAAACCCGCCTCACCTGCCGCGCCCGGCTCGGGTCCCCCCGAACCGAGGGTCGGGGCGTGGTCAGCGTTGAGGGCGCTGTCAAGGGCGGGCGAAGCCCGGCGAAGCGGACCCGTTACAGCCAACGAACCGCTAATACTCTCAAGGGGTCGGGGCTGGCCGCAGCTGTTTGCGGCCAGCTCGCAAGCCCGGCTGGCGGCAAGGACTTCCCCGCCCTGCGGCGCGGGGCTAGGGGTCGGGGTGCCCGCTGGGCTCGGCGAGAGGGGTTGTGGAGCCGAGGCGGTTCCACACGAAACGGAGGAAACCCCGCATTTCGCGGCAACTTCAGTCAAGCGGCCAACGCGCCATCCTCCTGTTCTATCAAACTCAATCTGCCGGGGTCGCGAGACGACGCCCGTTTTATTGGCGGCCAGCGGCCGCTCTAAGCAACAAGGTAACGAGGCAGACACAAAATGATAGCCCTAGCCATACCTCTTGTTTTCTTTATTGGCATTTTCGTTATCCCAAATGATCCAGAACTACTTCTTATACTTGTCATCTTTTGCATCGCTCTCGCTATGGCATTCTACTTCCGGGATCATGAACACGTTACCTTTAGACATATCGGAGCTTGGATCTTTAGATCAGTATTTTTAGGTGTAGCAATGTTGCTCTTGACAAAATCGATTGGAGGTGCCGAAGCACATGAATTAAGCCTAAAAATAGGCGCGTTTGTCACAGTTACTATCGCTTTCCTGACGCTGAATTGAACACCAGGGCCTCCGCACTCGGACAGCATATTCTCCATAGTCATACCAGGTATGGCAAACTCATTTACATTCATGAACTTATGCAAATAGCTTGTAAACCATTCCCGAATCAGGTCTACTCTCGTCTTTTGGGCGACCGAAATGATCGCGACGAAGGGGGCAAGCCTGATGTGCTGCTTGAGGGAAGTAGACGATCCGCGCAAACCGAGCAACGGGACGCTGCACGACTTCGTGGAGATGCTCGTGATCGCGATGGCAGCGGCGCTGTCCGATTGTGACACCATTGAAGACATCGCGGACTGGGGACGGACGAAGGAGCCTTGGTTGCGCAAGTTCTTGGTGCTGAAGAACGGCATCCCGTCCGAGGAGACGTTTCTGCGGGTGTTTCGAGCGCTGGACCCGAAGCAATTCGAGGCCGCAGCGGGGTTCGACGCACCGCAGGTGCGGCAAAACCTGGCCATAGGACTTCCACCTATGAAGTAACGCGCCATGCCCGGCGCACACGTTCAAAATCACCGGCCCGCGCGGCTTTTCGCGCAGGTCCGTTCGACTGCCGGGTTAGCTTTCTCCGGCACCTTTGCCACGAATTGCTTCATGACCACGCTCAAAGTCGAAGACCCGCCAGAGAATTTGATCGACTAGCCAAACCTTTGGTTTCTTCTTGTCAGAAGACGGACCGCCAGCTTCAACGAACACCACGCCTAGTTCACCCGAGTTCGACACTTTTCGCGTGCCATACGCATAAACGGGGCCTCGGCCCCA